>WNGQ01003484.1_pt1 | contig 15832 bp, 15 predicted proteins | sample 5407661 | NCBI WGS metagenome assembly WNGQ01 (sample SAMN13153382, study PRJNA577476) | soil metagenome | isolation source: 60 cm soil or saprolite under Garry oak tree replicate 2 | place: USA:California | collected 2016-06-15 | reverse complement strand
CTGCCGCCCGACGCCCGTCTGCCACACTCCGGGGCGGCTCCCCACTCCCAGGCCAGCCGCCCGCTACCCCCAGGCCGGCCCGCCCGCTATCTCCGGGCCGGCCCACCCCCCGCTCCGGGGTGGTGGCAGGAATATTGGGAAATCCGTCCTTGCAGACATCGCCGGGGCAGGCCAGGATGAGCCCGTGGCCGCCCGTGATGTGCTCATCGTCTTGTTCGACGGCGTGCAGAGCCTGGATGTCGCCGGGCCGCTAGAGGTATTGGCCGGAGCCAACCGGTGGCGCGCCGCCCACGGCGGCCCGCCGTTCTACCGGCCGCGGACCGCCAGCCTGGACGGGGACCCGGTGCGGACCTCCAGCGGCCTGATGATCACTCCCGACCGTGACCTGAGGCAGGAGCGGCCCGGTGGCATCCTGCTCGTTCCCGGCGGTGAAGGGAGCCGCAGCGCCAGCCGGGACCTGATCGCCTGGCTCGGTGAGCACGCACCCGAGGCGGCGGAGCTGATCTCGGTGTGCACCGGTGCGTTCCTGTTCGCCGAGGCCGGCCTGCTCGCGGGCCGCACGGTTACCACGCACTGGGCCTACTGCGATTCGCTGGCCAGGCGGTTTCCCGACGTCACCGTGCTCTCCGAGCCGATCTACGTGCGGGACGGCAACCTGGTCAGCTCGGCCGGCGTGACGTGCGGCATCGACCTGGCCCTTGCCCTGGTCGAGGAGGACCTCGGCCGGGACGCGGCACTGAGCGTCGCCCGTTACCTGGTGGTGTTCTTGCACCGGCCCGGTGACCAGGCCCAGTTCAGCGCGCAGCTGGCCAGCCAGCTCGCCCGGCGCCCGGCGTTGCGCGCGGTTCAGCACTGGGCCGCCGAGCACCCCGAGGCCGACCTGTCCGTGCCGGCCCTGGCCGAGCGGGCCAGCCTGTCACCACGGCAGTTCACCCGCGCCTTCGCCGCGGAGGTGGGCATGACGCCGGGCCGCTACGTCGAGCGGGTCCGGCTCGAGGCGGCCCGGCAGCGGCTGGAAGACGGCGCCGACGGGATCGAACAGACCGCCCGTGCCTGCGGATACGGCACGCCCGAGACGATGCGCCAGGCATTCCTGCGCGCGCTCGGCGTCGGCCCGGCCGAATACCGGCGCCGGTTCCATCCAGGGCCGTCGTCGGCGCGCCGCCCGCACCCGGGACAACCAGCCCGCAAGGAGAGTCATGGACATCGCCATTCCGCTGTATGACCGGTTCACCGCGCTGGACGCGGTGGGCCCCTACGAGGTCCTCAGCCGGCTGCCTGGCGCCAAGGTCGCCTTCGTCGCCGAGCAGGCCGGCCCGGTGACGACCGACACCGGCAGCCTCCGGCTGGTCGCCGCCCCGCTGGCCGAGCATCCCCGGCCGGACATCCTGCTGGTGCCCGGCGGCCCAGGGCAGACCGCCCAGATGGCCGACGGCCCGCTGCACGAGTGGCTGCGGGCCGCCGACCTGGCCAGTACCTGGACCACGTCGGTCTGCACCGGCTCGCTGATCCTCGCCGCGGCCGGGCCGCTGCGCGGCCGGCAGGCCACCTCGCACTGGCTCGCCCTCACCGAGCTGGCGGACCTGGGCGTGACGCCGGTGGCCCAGCGGGTGGTCTTCGACGGCAAATATGTCACCGCGGCCGGGGTCTCGGCCGGCATCGACATGGCGCTGGCCCTGGCCGGCCGGATCGCCGGAGACGAGATCGCGCAGGCCATCCAGCTCGGGCTCGAATACGACCCGCAGCCGCCCTACGATGCGGGCTCGCCGGCCAAGGCTCCCGCGGAGATCGTCGCCAGGATGCGCGCCCGCCGTAGCATCGTCCTCACCGGACGGAAATAGCCGGCACCAGCACCGCCAGGTACGGTCCGGGCAGGTACCGTCCGTCCGGGGCCGTGCTCAGCCGGTGGGCTGGCCGTGTTCGTGGTCGGCGGCGTAGGCCAGGAAGTCGTCGACCATACGGTGGAACAGCGTGGTGAGCTGGTGCAGGTCCGCAGACGGCCAGTGCGCCAGGGCGGCCTGCATGCCCTGGCGGCCGGCTTGGCGGAGCCGCCGGGCGGCTGCCCGGCCGGCCGGGGTGAGCCGGATGAGCTGCGCCCGCCGGTCGGCGGGATCCCCGGCGCGCTCGGCGTATCCGGCCCGGGCCAGCCGCTGCACCTGACGGGTGATGTGCGGGGCTTCCACCTCCAGCCGGGCCGCCAGCTCACCGGGGCGCATCGCCCCGGTCTCGGCAAGCTGCAGCAGCACGACCACGGCGGCCCGGTCCAGCGGCACCCCGGCCGTGGCGGTGATCAGGTCGTTGCGCCGGGCCCGGGTGAGCAGGTAGGCGATGCGGGTAAGCGCCCGCTCAAGCTCGGCCACATCGGCGGCATCCGCCACGCCGGCGGCGTCCGGAGCGGGCGCGGGCTGGCTGGGGGACATGTGAGCAACGCTACATCGATTACCTAAGTTAAGCAACTTGACCAAGGCCGCCGCGCCGTGTTAGCTTCAAATCTGCTTACCTAAGTTAAGTAAATTACTGACGCAGGGCGGGCGTGGTCCCCGCCACCGGCATGAAGGAGAACCCGATGACAGGCACCACTGCCCCGGCGGCCCCCCGGACCGCCAGCGGCAGCCCTGCCGCACCGGCCAGCACGGCTGGCACCGGCAGCCCGGCCGCACCGGCCAGCAGAGCTGGCACCGGCAGGCCGGCCGTCGCCGCCAGCGCCGCTGTTACCGCCGCCCCGGCGCGCGGGGCACGCCGTGGGCCGCGGCGCTGGCGGGGGAGCCCGCCGCTGACGCTGCTGGCGGTGGCGCTGGGCGTGATGATGGTGGCCCTGGACGGCACGATCGTGGCCGTGGCCAACCCGGCCATCCAGTCCCACCTGCACGCCTCCCTGGCGGACATCCAGTGGGTGACCAACGCCTACCTGCTGGCCCTGGCGGTCAGCCTGATCACCATCGGCAAGCTGGGGGACCGGTTCGGGCATAAGAAGGTCTTCCTCATCGGCGTGACCGGGTTCGCGGCCAGCTCGGCGGCCATCGGCCTGTCCGGCAGCATCGCCGGCAGCATTTCGCTGGTGATCGCGTTCCGGGTGCTGCAGGGCGTGTTCGGCGCCATGCTCCAGCCGACGGCCCTGGCCCTGCTGCGCCGGACGTTCCCGATCGGCAAGCTGAACGCGGCCATCGGTGTCTGGGGGGCCGTCATCGGCGCGTCCACGGCCGCCGGTCCCATCGTCGGCGGCCTGCTGGTGCAGCACATCGGCTGGGAGTCGTGCTTCTACGTCAACGTCCCGGTCGGCGCCGTCGCCTTGGTCATGAGCCTGCTCGTACTGCGGGAGACCCCGCCCTCGCCCGCCGCGTCGTCGTTCGACATCCCCGGCATCGCCGCGCTGTCCGGTGCGCTGTTCCTGCTGATCTGGGGTCTGATCAAGGGCCCGGACTACGGCTGGGCCTCGGCCCGCACGCTGGCCTTCCTCGGCGCCGCCGGGCTGCTCGGGGTGCTCTTCGTCCTCCGCGAGCTGCGCGCCCGCCAGCCGTTGCTCTCGCTGCGGCTGTTCCGCTCCGCCTCCCTGTCGGCGGGCACGGTGCTGGTCATCCTGCTGATGTTTGCGCTGTTCGGCGCCATGTTCTTCATGACCTTCTACCTGGAGAACGTGCACGGCCTCGACCCCATCGCCGCGGGCGTGCACCTGCTGCCGATGACCGCCATGCTGATCGTCGGCTCCCCCCTGGCCGGCGCGGTCATCAGCAGGACCGGCCCGCGGCTCCCCATCGCGGCCGGCATGGCGATGGCCGCCGCCGCCCTGTTCGGCCTGTCCCACCTGGGCGCCGCCGCCAGCCCGAATGACACCATCGTCTGGTTCGTCCTGCTGGGCCTGGGACTCAGCCCGGTGATGGTCGGCGCCACCGACGTCATCGTCGGCAACGCCCCGGAAGAGCTGGCCGGCGTGGCCGGCGGGCTCCAGTCCACCGCCATGCAGGTCGGTGGCACGCTCGGCACCGCCGTCCTCGGCGCGGTCATGTCCGCGAAGATCAGCGGCGTGCTGCCGGCCAGCTGGCAAGCCGCCCACCTGCCCGCCCTCACCGCCGCCCAGCTCGCCCAGGTCAAGAGCGCGGTCTCGGTCGGCATAGCGCCGGTGCCCCACGGCACCCCGGCGCAGGCCGCCAGCGCCATCACCCGGATCAGCCACGCGGCATTCACGGCAGGCATGCACAGCGCCTTCCTGGTGGGCGCGGCCGTCGCCCTCGCCGGAGCCGTCATCGCGCTGATCACCAGGCGGGGCAACGCCGCCGCCGGAGCCCACGCGGGCATCTGACCCAGCCGGCCCGTCCCCCGGTGCTAACGGGGGCGGGCCGGCAGGCCATGATGAGGGCGGCACCGATGTGGCCAGCGCCGGGCTGGCCACCGAGACGGAGGCGATCGCGGATGGCAGCGGAGCCGCCAGGGCCGGCGCGGGTCATTCCCGGGCCGCTGGCCGACATGCTGGACCGGCCACTGTACGCGCACCTGGCCACGGTCCGGCCCGATGGCACCCCGCAGGTGAACCCCACCTGGGTCCGGTTCGATGGCGAGTACCTGTGGCTGACCACGACGAGCAAGCGCCAGAAGAACCGCAACTGGCAGGTTCAGCCCGCCGTCGCGCTGTCGATCACCGATCCCGACCAGCCGTCCAGGTACCTGGAGATCCGCGGCCGTGTCGAGCGGATCGTTCCCGATCCCGAGGGAGCGGAGTTCGTCCGCCTGGCCGAGCGGTACGGCATGCCCCAGGGGCCGCCGCCGGACAAGGCCGACCGCATCGCCGTGGCGATCCGCCCGGAGTACACCACCACCCAGTGACCGGCCCCCGTCAGATCGGTTGCCCGGTGCCCCCGGCGCTGCTTACCGGAAGAGAGGTAAGGAGCACGTCGTAGACCGGCGAGCCGGGCCGGGGATCGCGGGTCCTGGCCACCTTGCGCCAGCCCCAGCTGAGCAGGGCGTGCTGCGCGGCGGCCGCCCCGGGCAGCACGGCGAGCGTCGCTCGTTCCTCGGTCCGCCCGGCGAGGACCAGGTCGTGCAGCGCCCGGGCGATGCCCTGCCGCCGCCAGGCCGCGCGCACCAGCAGGTCGGCCAGCGCGAAGGTGCGGCCGGGATGCTCGGCGGTGACCTCCCCGGGCAACGGCGCGGTCAGGTGCCGCCACCAGTCGGTGGACGGGCGCAGCGGCATCCCCGATGCGTAACCGACCAGGTAGCCGCCGTGGCGGGCCTCGGCGAGGACGAACCCAGGCTGGCGGCGCTGAACCCGGAACCGGTCCGCGAACGGCCCGTTGTCATCGCGCCGGTACGGCGGCTCGGCGTGCACCTGCTCGTGCAGGGCCTGGAACTCGGCGGCATGCTCGGCGGCCTGCTGCCCGCCGAGCAGCCGGAACGTGATATCGGGCGCGGACAAGGCCACCTCCTCAGCCCCGCCAGGATTGCAGAACAACCCGGCGGCGCGGTGGCATCCCGCGCCCTGCCGCGCACCCATGATCATCACTCGCGCCCGCCGCGCCTTTCCCGCCGGGCCGCCCGTCGCCCGGTGGCCCGGCCCGCGGCCGGTCAGGCGCGGGAGTAGGGCCGCCCGGTCCGGTAGGTGCGGCGGAGCAGCCCCTCCGGCAGGTGCATCCGGAGCATCATGTGCTCGACGTGCGGGGGGATGGACCGCTGGGTGAGCAGCGAGGTCACGACCATCACGCTGAACGCCAGCGGCACGGTCCAGACCGCTGGCTGCCCGAGCAGGGCGGCGCCCCAGCCCCGGTCGGCCGCGCCGAGCATGGTGGCCACGATGGCACAGCAGCAGGCACCGCCCCCGACCAGGACACCGGCCGCCGCGCCGATCCAGGTCAGCCGCCGCCACCAGATGCCGAGCACGATCAACGGGCAGAACGAGGACGCCGCGATCGCGAACGCCCAGCCGACCAGCAGGCCGAGGGAGAACCGGTTGACCGGCAGGGCGGCCAGCGTGGCGATCGTCCCGACAACGATCGCGCAGAGCCGGAACGTGCCGACGCCGCCGCGCATGACGTCATGCGACAGCGCGCCCGCGACGCTGACCAGAAGGCCGGATGAGGTGGACAGGAACGCGGCGAAGGCACCCGCCGCGACCAGCGCGCCGAGCAGTTCGCCGGGCCGGCCGGGCATGAGCAGGGACGGCAGGGCGAGGACGACGCTGTCCGGGTCCTTGGACAGGTAGAGCTCCGGGGCCCGGAGCCTGGCCAGCACCGCCAGGACGGCCGGGAACAGGTAGAAGGTGGACAGCAGCAGGACCACGATCAGGGTCGTGCGCCGCGCCGCCTCACCGTCGGGGTTGGTGTAGAAGCGGACGAGGATGTGCGGCAGGCCGATCGCCCCGAACAGGGTGGCGATGATCACCCCGTAGGTGGCCAGCAGCGGGTGGGCACCGTCGGTGCCCGCGGTGAGAAACGGCGAGTCCCACGTGGTGGCGCTGGGCTGGATCATGCTGAGGCTCGCCGGGACCGGTGCGCCCGCGCCGAACACGAGGTCCGCGCCGGTGCCCGCGGTGTGCAGCCCGGCCGGCAGGAACACCGTCTGGCCGTCCAGCCGGGCCCGGTCCAGCGTGCCGGTGACCCGCACCGCCGCGGGCCGGGACAGCTTGAACTCCGTGCTCGCCTGGACGTGCACGGTGGTCCGGTGGGTGAAGGCCGGCTGGGCGTCCGGCAACAGGTTCCTGGTGGAGCCGTGCCCGGTGGCGGCCAGCAGGACCAGCGCGGGAATCCCGATCGCGCAGAGCTTGAGCCAGTACTGGAAGCACTGGACGAACGTGACGCCCTTCATGCCGCCCATGGCGATGTTGGCACTCACCACAACGCCGAGGGCCACCACCCCGGTCCAGTACGGTGTCCCGAGCACGAGCTGCAGGGTGATGCCCGCCCCCTTCATCTGGGGCAGCAGGTAGAACCAGCCGATGATGAGGACCAGCGCCGTCGTGGCGCGGCGCAGGCCCCGCGAGGCGAGCCGGCCCTCGGCGAAGTCCGGGATGGTGTAGGCGCCGAACCGCCGCAGCGGGGCGGCCACCAGCAGCAGCAGCACCAGGTAGCCGGCCGTGTAGCCGACGGAGTACCACAGCGCGCCCAGGCCCTGCGAAAGGATCAGCCCGGCGATCCCGAGGAACGAGGCCGCCGACAGGTACTCACCGGAGATGGCGGCGGCGTTCAGTCCCGGCGGCACTTCGCGCGCCGCCACCAGGAAGTCATCTGGAGTTCTTGCGATACGGACGCCCCGCGCGCCCACCGCCACGGTCAGCAGCGTGACTGCCGCGATGGCTGCGACAGCCGGGACATTAGGCATCGAGCCGTCGGCCGACCGGGTCAACCAGGTCGATGAAGCGGGCCTCCAGCTGGCTGGCCTGGCGGTTGTAGAACCAGCCGACCGCCATGAGCACGGGGAAGATCCCGGCGCCCAGGATGACGAGCGTGAGCGGCAGGCCGGCCACCGTCACCTTGCGGGCGCTGGGCAGCAAGGCCATGATCACCGGCAGGGAGGCGATCACCGCGAGCGCGATCGCCAGGCACATCAGGGACAGGCCGAGCTGTGCCCGGGTCAGCGACCGGACGAGCAGCCGGCCGTAGACCGTGTCGCTTTGCACGTCCCCGAGCCCGATGACGTCGTGCTGAAGCCGGGCCTGGTCGTGCTGCCAGACGACAACCTTCCGGCGCCGTGCGCCGTGCCCGGCCGGCGACGTCAATGCCGCCGCCCGGCGCGGAGCAGCCGGTCCCTGACATCGCGCGCGTGCCGCCGGCTCACCGGCAGCCACTGGCCGGACACCTTGACGCTGTGGTTGTTCCCGGCCACGGCGAATTCGGCGATCTGGCCGACGGGCACCAGGTAGCTGCGGTGGATGCGGATGAACCCGTGCGCCGCCCACCGCTCCTCCAGGTGGGAGATCGGCATGCGCAGCAGGTGCGCGTCGCCGTCGGTCAGGTGCAGCCGGACGTAGTCCCCCTCGGCCTCCACCCAGCGCACCTGCCCCGGCGCCACCCACCGGGTCCGGCCGGCCGCCTCCAGCGGTATCGAATCGCCGGTGGCGGGCTCGCCCGACCGGTCGCCGCTGCGGCTCAGCGCCCGGTCCAGGGCCGTGCTCAGGCGGGTCCGGGACACCGGCTTGAGCAGGTAGTCGCAGGCGCCGATGTCGAACGCGCGCACGGCGTATTCCTCATAGGCGGTCACGAATACGACGGCGGGCGGGCAGGCGAACCGGCCCAGGACGTTCGCCAGTTCGATGCCGTTCAGCGACGGCATCCGGACGTCGAGGAAGATGACGTCGTACCGCCGTTCCTGGAGGCTGCGCAGCGCCTCGCTGGGGCTGCGCGCCGCGTGCACGCTGGACACCGCGGGCATCGCCCGCAGCAGGTAGGTGAGCTCGTCGAGCGCCGGGATCTCGTCGTCGACCACGAGCGCGGTCGCCCACGCTCCCGGGCCGGGCCGGGCAGCGTCACCCGGTGGCGGGGCGGACCGCCCTTCGGCGACGCGTGCCCATGTCATCAGCCGCTCAGCGCCGCACTGAACTTGGGCAGCCGCATGGTCACCTTCGTGCCCGCGCCGACCTCTGTCTCGATCGTCAGGCCATGCCCGGCGCCGAAGGTGGCGCGCAGCCGCTCGTCCACGTTGCGCAGCCCGACCGAGTCGCCGCCCCGCCGCCCGGCCAGGACGTCGGCGAGCTGCTGCGGGTCCACGCCGACGCCGGCGTCCTCCACGGTCACGATCGCCTCATGGCCGACGTCCTGGGCGGTGATGTGCAACTGCGCCGTTCCGGAGAATTGCTCCAGGCCGTGCCTGATGGCGTTCTCGACCAACGGCTGGAGCACCAACGAGGGAACCTTGACGGGAAGCACCTCGGGTGCGACCCGCAGGCTCACCTCCAGCCGGTCGCCGAACCGGGCCCGTTCCAGCTCCAGGTAGGTGTCGACGAACCGCAGCTCCTCGGCGAGGGTGGTGTACTGGCTGTGCTCGCGGAAGGTCCAGCGGATGAACTCGGCGAACCGGACCAGCAGGTCCCTGGCCCGCTCCGGATCCGAGCGGACGTATGACTCGATCGCGGTGAGCGCGTTGTAGATGAAGTGCGGGCTGATCTGTGCCCGGAGGAAGTTGAGCTGCGCCTGCATCGTGCGGGTGCGTGACGCGTCGAGTTCGGCCAGCTCCAGGTGGGTGGACACGAACCGGGCCACCTCGCCCGCGGTCCGCAGCATGACCGCGTCCGCGGACGGTGCCAGTGCCGCCAGGGCGCCCACGACGGACCCGTCGACGGCGATGGGCGCGGTGACCCCGGCCTGGATCGGGCACTCGGCCCCGTGGTCGCACTTCAGGTCCGCCGCGGACAGAATCTGTGACCGCCCGGAGCGCACCACCTCGCTCAGGCAGCGGCGCAGCGCGTCGGCGTGGCGCTCGCTGCCCTCGTAGGCGAGGAGGCTGGTCTGGTCGGCGATCGCTATCGCGGGAGTGCCGAGCAGCTGGCGCAGGGCCGGGGCCGCCCGGACGGCCGATTCGGCCGACAGCCCGTCGCGCAGCGCCGACACGGCCAGGCTGGCGGTGTGCAGGGCCTCGTAGGTCGCTCGCTGCGGTGGGGTGCCCACTCGGCGGGCCCCGCGTTTCCAGAACATCACCGCACCTGCCAATGCTGCGGCGACGGCAATCAAAATGATCGCAAGGCCGACCATCGGCGGAGTATATCCAGGTAAAGATACATCTGAGAAGGCTCGGGCGGGGTTCGGCCCGGCATAGCGGGTTTTCCGGTATCTCGCCGGCAGCGTCTACTCGCGGCAGGAAGCGGCCGGGGGAGCGGTCAGCCAACCGCTCCTCGCCCCGGGTGGCCGTTCCTCGCGCCGGGACGACCGTTCCTCGCGCCGGATTGCGCGTTCGTCGCACGGCACGGCATACAGGTGACACCGCCGACGTACCGTCCTGCCGTGGACCGGTAGCACGATTCGTAACGGAGACCAGAATATGGCTGATGAGACCCGCACCATCATGATGGCGCCCGCCGCCGACCCAGCCCCGCTGGGCCTGGCCGCGTTCGCGCTGACCACGTTCCTGTTGTCCGCTGCGAATGCGGGCTGGATGACCAGTGCCAGTGGTGACGCGTGGCTGGGGTATGCGTTCGCCTATGGCGGGCTGGGCCAGTTGCTGGCCGGCATGTGGGAGTTCCGTAACCGGAACGTGTTCGGTGCCACCGCGTTCTCGACCTATGGCGGGTTCTGGATCGGCCTGGGGCTGTGGGCGCTGCTGGTGGCTCCGGCGGCGGGGGCGAAGGCGGGCAAGGATGTCGCCTGGATCTTGCTGGCGTTCGCGATCTTCAACACCTACATGCTGTTCTGGAGCACGATGGTGAACACGGCGGTGTTCGCGGTGTTCCTGACCCTGGAGCTGACCGAGGTCATCTTGTTCATCGGTAACTTCGCGGGCAACACCAGCATCGTGAAGTTCGGCGGTTATGTGGGCGTCGTGACCGCGCTGACGGCCTGGTACACCTCGGCCGCGGGCGTGGCCAACGGCACGGGCGGGCGGACGATCGTCCCCGTGGGCCGGGCGCTCTGGAGCCCGGCCGCCCCGGCACCTGAGCCCGCCGGGCGCGCATAAGTCCGCACGGGTGGCAGCAAGCCAGCGCCTGGTGGCCGGGTAATCCGCCCGGGCACCAGGCGATGGCTACTGCGCTCAATCTGGAGATGCTGCTATACGGCCCGCAGCAGCCGTTTTAGCGAAATCGTCCGGCGGGCCGCGTCGCCGCTGGCGCTGTGGTCACCAACACACCCGCGGCCCGCCGGATGCCAATTCCCGCTCGCGGCCAAGGCCCCGTGACGGAGGAACGGGGCCTTGAGGCCAGCGGGGGGCTCCGGGGGGTCGCCCCCGGGCCAGCAGGGGCAGGCAGATTACTGATTTGTGGCCGGATGGAACCTGGTCGCAGGAGGTTCAGCGATGACGGAGAACGAGGAGCCGCAGGTGTCTGAGGGTGGCGAGCAGGTGGTTTCTGAGTCGCAGATCGCGGTGCATTGGCGGGAAGAGGAGTATTACTACCCGCCGGAGTCGTTCGTGGCGCAGGCGAACGCGAATGATCCGGCGATTTTTGACCGGTTCTCCGTGGACCGGTTCCCGGAGTGTTTCACCGAGTACGCCGACCTGCTGGATTGGGACAAGCGGTGGGACAGGGTGCTGGATACCGGTGACGCGCCGTTTTGGCGGTGGTTCACTGGGGGGCGGCTGAACGCGTCGTATAACTGCGTGGACCGGCATGTGCCGGTGCACGGGAACAAGGCGGCGCTGATCTGGGTCCCCGAGCCCGAAGACGTGGATCCGGTGGTGATCACGTACCGGGAGCTGTTTCACCGGGTGAATGAGTTCGCCGCGCTGTTGTCGGATTTCTGCGGCCTCAAGGCCGGCGACCGGGTGACGTTGCACATGCCGATGGTGCCCGAGCTGCCGGTGACGATGCTGGCGTGTGCGCGGCTGGGGGTGGTGCATTCGCAGGTGTTCGGCGGGTTCAGCGGGAACGCGTGCGGGACCCGGATCGCCGATTCGGGGTCGCGGGTGCTGATCACGATGGACGGGTACTACCGGTCCGGCACGCTGGCCGATCACAAGGTCAAGGCTGACGACGCGGTCGCCGAAGCCAAGAACCAGGGCCAGGAGGTCGACCAGGTGCTCGTGTGGCGCCGGCACCCGGGCCAGTACGCCTCGCAGGCGCCCATGCTGGCGGGCCGGGACTTTTTCGTCGATGAGGTCGCCGGGAAGTACCGGGGGCAGCTGGTGGATCCGGTGTCGATGCCCGCGGAGGCGCCCCTGTTCTTGATGTACACCTCGGGGACGACGGGGCGGCCGAAGGGCGCGCAGCATTCCACCGGCGGGTACCTGGCGTATGTGGCCGGGACGTCGAAGTATTACCAGGACATCCACCCTGAGGACACGTACTGGTGCATGGCCGACATCGGGTGGATCACCGGGCACTCCTACATCGTCTACGGGCCCCTCGCCCTCGGCACCACCAGCGTCATCTATGAGGGCACGCCGAACTACCCGGACGCGGGGCGGCCGTGGCGGATCGCCGAGCGGCTCGGGGTCAACATCTTCCACACCTCGCCGACCGCGATCCGGATGCTGCGCAAGGTCGGCCCCGGCGAGCCGGGCAAGTACGGCTACCACTTCAAGCACATGACCACGGTCGGGGAGCCGATCGAGCCGGAGGTGTGGCGGTGGTACCACGAGCACGTCGGCAAGGGTGAGGCGGTGATCGTGGACACCTGGTGGCAGACCGAGACCGGCGGGTTCCTCGGCTCCTCCCTGCCGGCCCTCAAGCCGATGAAACCCGGCTCCTGCGGGCCGGCGGTGCTGGGCATCTTCCCGGTCATCCTGGATGAGGACGGCGCCGAGGTTCCCGACGGCAAGGCCGGCAACATCTGCATCACCAACCCCTGGCCCGGGATCATGCAAACCGTCTGGGGCCAGCCCGAACGGTTCATCTCGGTGTATTACGCCAAGTACAACAAGAACCCCGAGTCCATGGACTGGCGGGACTGGCCGTACTTCGCCGGCGACGGCGCGGTCCGCGCCCCCGACGGGTACTACCGCATCCTCGGCCGGGTCGACGATGTGATCAACGTGGCCGGGCACCGCCTCGGCACCAAGGAAATCGAGTCCGCCGCCCTCACCGTCCCCGAGGTCGCCGAGGCCGCCGCGGTCCCGGTCATCGACGACATCCGCGGCCGGGTCGTGGAGGTCTACGTCTCCCTCAAGCCCGGGTACCAGGCCAGCGACGCCCAGGCGGCCAAGGTCACCGGGGCGATCGAGACCGAGATCGGGAAGATCGCCCGGCCCAAGAACGTGTGGATCGTGCCGGACATGCCCAAAACCCGGTCCGGGAAAATCATGCGCCGGGTCATCGCCGCCGTGTCCAACTTCGCCGACATCGGCGACGTCACCACCCTGGCCAACCCCGAGGTCGTGGACGGCATCCGCCACCAGGTCCAAACCGCCAAACTCGCCAAAGGCGACACCCCCCGCGAACTCACCGGCACCGAAAAAGCCGAAATCCAGGCCTTCGGCGCCGAATCCTAGGCCGACAACGGGGGAGAGCCTTGACGATTATCGGTGGCCGCCGGCGGCCTGGCGGCGGAGGGTCTTGCGGTCCAGCTTCCCGACGCTGGTGAGCGGTATCGCGTCGACGATGTTCACCTCGCGCGGGTACTTGTGCGCCGCGAGCCGCTCGCGGGCGAACTCCGTGATCTCCGCCGGAGTGGCCGGGCTGCCCGGCCGCAGCGACACGAAGGCGACGACCTCCTCGCCAAGGCGCTCGTCGGGCCGGCCGACAACGCCCGCCATCGCGACCGCGGGATGCTGGAGCAGGATGTCCTCCACGTCGCGCGGGAAGATGTTGAACCCGCCGCGGATGATGAGGTCCTTCTTCCTGTCCACCACGTACAGGTAGCCGTCGGCGTCGAGGCGGCCGATGTCGCCGGTGTGCAGCCAGCCACCGCGCAGTGTCGCCTCGGTCTCCGCGGGCGAATTCCAGTAGCCGGCCATCACGCCGTCGGCGCGGACGCAGATCTCTCCGTCGGCCCCGGCCGCCACGTCGTCGTCGTTGTCGTCCCTGATCGAGACCTGGTAACCGGGAATGGGCAGGCCGGCCGAGCCGGGGCGGCTGGCCCCGGGCGGGTTCACCGAGATCACCGCGCCGGACTCGGTGCACCCGTAGCCCTCGAGGATCTCGCTGCCCGGCACCCGCCGCTCCCACTGCTCCCGGGTCTCCGCCGCGAGCGGCGCGGCGCCGCAGTTCACGTAGCGGAGCGCGGACAGGTCGAAGTCCTCCAGCGGCTGGGCGAGCAGCATCTGGACCATCGCGGGCACCAGCGCCGTGCGCTGGATCCGGTGCTCCTGGGCCAGCGCCAGGAACCCCGCTGGATCGAACCAGCGCTGCAGCACGCCCAGGGCCCGCTCGGTGGCCTGGTATCCGACCAGGGTCACGATCATGCCGTAGGCGTGTGACAGCGGCAGCGGCATCAGCGCCCTGGTGATCCCCTCGGCCTGCGAGGCCTCGTGCGAGCTGCGCGAGCAGTAGTACAGGTTGCGGTGCGAGAGCATGACGCCCTTCGCCCGGCCGGTCGTGCCGCCGGTGTACATGAGCGTCGCCAGGTCATCGTCGCTCACCGGGACGATGCCCCCCGCCGGGGCGGACTCGAGCTCGGCGAAGTCTGCCCCGCGGACGTGCGCGGGCAGCGCGTCGGGCGCGCCGCCGACAACGATCACGTGCCGCAACCGCGGCGCACCCGCCGCCGCGGCGGTCACCGTCGCCAGCAGCTCGGGAGTGGTCACCACCGCCACCGCGCCGGAATCGGCCAGGATGTGCTGCAGCTCGGGCGGGCTGATCAGGAACACCACCGGCGTGACCACGGCACCCGCCCGCCAGATGGCGCTGTAGGCGATGCCCACCTCCGGGCAGTTCGCCATCAGCACCACCACCCGCTCGCCGGCCGAAACCCCGAGCTTGGCCAGCCCCGATGACACCCGGCAGGCCCGCTCGAACAGCTCGCCCGACCGGAACGTCTGGCCCTCGAAAACGAGGCTCTCGTAGTCGCCGAGCCGGTGGAACGCGGCCTCGGCCAAAGCGGCGAGATTGTGGTCGGCCTGCGACGTCATACCCATCCTCCTGCTCTACCGGCTACCCGATGGTAACCGGCCGATGTCCGAAATAGGAGGGCGGCCGCGGGGGAAGGGCCGGGTGCGCTACCGCGTCCCGGGATAGCTGGGGGGCCGGGCGCCCGGGCTCCCCGTCTTCCCAGAGAGTTCCCAGGCCCGGCGGCGGGGCCTCCCAGTGCCGTAGACGATCATCGATGGCATGGACGACAGGCACGGACGGCCCGGCCGGGCCCGCGGGTGGCGGAACGGCGCGCGCACCGCGACCGCGGCGGGGTGGTCACCACCTCCACCGCGAACTGCCGGGCCGGCCGCACCGTCGAGCTCATCGCGATCGCCGGCGCCGGTCATCAGTGGCCCGGCGCGGCGCCCGACTGGCTCGCCCAGAAACTTCTGCACACCGACCCGCCGTCCACCGCGCTGAACGCGACACAGGTCATCTGGCAGTTCTTCGCCGCGCACCCGCGGCCCCGGTCTGCCTGACCCGGCCGCGGCGCGTCCCGATCCCGGGTTCCGGCGCTCCGCGCCGCGCGGGATGTCATCCTTGATGGTTGTTTGGTGCCGTTGGCCCGCCGGCCCCGCAGGCCGGCCGGGCCGCTTGGGCGTCTCGGCCGGGCGCGACGGGTGCACTTCAGGGAGGCGATTCATGAGGCGACGCCTCGCCACGATGACCGCTTGGCTCCGGCCGGCGTGATGGCCCTGATGCTGTGCGTCCTGCTCTGGGCGCAGCCCGGCGCCAAGGACGCTCTCGCCGCCTACGAGGATCAGGTGCTGCGCCTTGTCCCGGAGCACGGGGGACAGGTGGTGCAGCGCGCGAGGAGCAGCGGTGAGGGCGGGCAGCCGCTGGAGATCCAGGTCCTGGAGTTCCCGTCGGCGGAGGCACTGGAGGCGTACCTGGCCGACGACCGGCGGACCGCGCTCGCCGGGGTGCGCGACCGGGCCGTCGCCAGAACCGAGGTCATCAACGTCGAGCTGGTCGCACCCGGGTGAGCGCGGGCTCCGGCCCGGCCCCGTAGCCTGACCTGGTGGCGGAGGGCGCGGTATACCGGGAACGGCTGCGCCGGGTTTCTGGGACAACGACGGCCGCTGCTGCGGCACCGCGGGCGTCGGTGATGTGCTGCTCGACGCCGCGCAGGACCGCGGCGAACAGGAACGGGCGGGCGGGCTGCTGCGAGCGGCCGGCGCGATGGCGGACGCC
>WNGQ01003483.1_pt1 | contig 15833 bp, 16 predicted proteins | sample 5407661 | NCBI WGS metagenome assembly WNGQ01 (sample SAMN13153382, study PRJNA577476) | soil metagenome | isolation source: 60 cm soil or saprolite under Garry oak tree replicate 2 | place: USA:California | collected 2016-06-15 | reverse complement strand
AGGCTGGGTATCCCCCACGTGGAAAAAGAAGTAAAGAAAGGGAAAACTTGAGAGACTTACTGTAAGCCTTGAAAAAAAAATATTCGGGTGTATGTCAGGTAGGTATACTGTACCATTTCGACCGATCGTTCACGTCACTGTCACATCCGAAAAAAAAAGTTTTTTTTATTTTATATTCACCTTAAATCAAAAGAAAAAATTTCGGCCATCTCGGGCGAATTTTTCCCCAAAATCGTGAACGATCGGTCGAAATGGTACATATGTTGTGAAGTGTTGTTCTTTGGTTGCTGCACTTGTAAAAATTTCTCCCACACGCTAACGACCGCGAATTCCTAGAATAAGGGACTCGAGGCGTTCGATTTTGTGCGCTCCTGCAAAATTTACCGTTTGTGAGCTTTCAGATGCCAATTTTTTCCAATTGCCCTCGCAATTATGTACATAATCGTGAGGAATATTCCCGTCTCTGATGAACCCACAACGTCCCGGAGCTCGCTGGGCAGTTATCTGCCTGCCGTGGCAGATAAAGACCCAGCGCATCCCGTGGTAAACCGAGCTTCGAGCTTCCGAGATATCTGATTCCACGACGTCATCACCGAACTAGGCATCGACTAACGTGGCAAGACCACGGTTCGACCCCAAACATGATGCACACATTGCGTGGAAGATGTTCGCAAAGTGAGCAATTCTAAACGCAATCCATCAGTCCAGGATGATATGTCAGATTTGTATAATGGAATAGACCCGACAATATAAAGTGTTACATTTTTTGCATGGCTTTCGATTCGATCGCAGAAACCCTACAAGTTGATGATTGTCTCCGTGGCACTTTGAATTAGATATAAGGTATTGTCCGACAATCGGCAACGCCGCTCACTGCTCTCGCTTCAAGATACCGGCACTTGTGAGAACAGCTTTGAGAGCTCAGATACCAACGTCATAAGGGGTGAGGTTGTTCGTCGCAAAGGTTGAAGAATGGAACAATTTTCGAAGCTAATGACTCTGCTCTTGAGAAAAGAGCATGATTTGTACGATGAGTAAAACATGTTCTTTAGGTGCTTTATGATGCTCAGGATGGCTTTGCTGTTTCCGATGATTTCTAAAAGGTCTTCGGCGTTGGACGTCGATCCAAACATCTAATGACAGAGAAGTCAGCTAGGAGGCGAATGGGGTTAGGAACAATTACCAGAGACGACGGAGACAACGCTGTTCTCTATTCAACATTTCTTTCCAAGAGCCGGCCTACGGGTTTGTCAGAAGTCGGATTACAGGTAAGCACACAGCTTTACTTGCCTCTTCCTCGAAAGCTATCCAGGAAAGAGTTCGTGTGACTTTTCTTTTTGAATATTGAAGCGTCACAAACCCTTCCACTATGAAGAAATTTTCATGGCTGTAGGCGAGTGTTCTCGCTGCACTTGTTGAAAAAATGATCCCATCCTCTAGAACCATGTCAGCACGACGACAAGCGGTGTTCGCGGAAGGTCATCTGTACCTAATGAGATGAGAAGGCATTTGTTCTGATGATTGTTCAGGCCTCCTTGGCTTTTTTGATGTACTCTGGTGCCACCTGACGACATATAAGAACACCTCCATGAAAGGGCTGGTCAGAACGCTTTACCTCCCCTTCAAACCTAAATCATTGACACGGCCAAGAGTCATACCTGCGTAGAAAGATATCAGCGGTAACACAGGACGGAACGAGAGGAGCTCACTAAGGCAGACTGATTTGCGCGTCAGCCCCTAGGATTCTTGAATAATGACGATCCTTCAGAGCTCCCGACTTCAGCTTCGAAACGAGAGGATTGGATTGAGCAGGCCTCGCAACATGTCTGGCACAAATTCGAAGGCCGCATACTGGCGCATTTCGTAGGCATTTCCTTCGTAGACGTCAGAAGTTGGTCAATTCGTCGTCTTCATGTCCTCGACTGTAAATGTTCCTTCAATTTGCCAATTTGACACCAAATTCCCGAAAGTGCCGTCTACGCGACCTTCAGGTCGCGTAACTCCTCGAATACTGGTTCCAGCGAGTATGGCACATCAACTCAGGGCCGAGCGGTTCTTTCGTACGTCGTATGCCTCCTTCACCCGTTAAGCTTCTCTTCAAAAACAATGACGGCGTTCAAAGCTGTGTCTGCGCGAACTTCCCTGAACTGGAGGCGTCTCCTCCCATTCTTGGTGGATTTCGTTGATTTTATTTTGTCTTCTGCTACAGTCTTCAACTGAAGGCCAGCTTGATGATGGAGTTGGTATATGAGCCAAAATGACGGAAAGCAGTGCCAGAACATACCGAGCTGTTCTCGAATGCGATCAACCTTTTTCTTCAGGATTTCGGTGTAGGCGCTCCATTCTCCGCGAAGCTGATCACTATAGAGGCAGTCCTCTGGAAACTGATATTAAATCGATCGAGGATCTTCTCTCCCTTTAGTTCGATCATGGCTCCCCATGCCTTGGTTATTTAAATCTTGCACGAAGGTTATAAATGTGAATGCTGCCGCAGGCGAAGGTGTGAAAACCTGGGGAAAATGTTAATGAGATATATCAATCGTAAAGGCAAAGGAAGGCCCCACCTCCATACCGATCGATGCAACACGTCACCAGATGTAAGAGTCCTGTCAACTAGATGCCGCCGTTGTTTTTGTGGTTTCCAGTCATGGCCGATTAGAGTGATGAGCAGAGGATCCAAAGCAGTGTAGCCGATAACTTGCAACCAAAGGGCGATCAGGTCACCTCGGAGATAAGGTTGTCGTATCTCATACAGTGTGGCATTGAAAATTTCCTAGGCCGTCTTGCTGCCAGGTCTGATGAAAGAGTCAGCCGTATAGTTTCAAGCTGTTGATTGAAATTCACGAAATTTCTTGAGGTGCGAAAAATCGACTTCGAAATTTTTTGATTCAAAAAACCCTTCGATAGAAAGGCGTCATGGATAAATGTGGTCGTTGTTGAATTATCCAGTGGAGAGATACCCAAAAGGATTCTTATTGTTGATTCTATGCGTTAGCAAGCAATAGATGATGGTAAGTGGTAGACGAACGCAGATAAACGAGATCTATCGAACCCCGTGGTCATCGTCACTGGCCACCTCGATCTGGTCTATGCAACGATGGTTTAAGGTTTTGAAGACCTTTCTACTTTGAACTGCTCATAGCCAACTGATTATTTCATGATCGACGGCACCCCACTGACCAATACTACGCCTGGGGGAAGAAGGGAATTCCAAACCTATCGATGACCTTTATGTGTCACTGTCACTTTAGGGGAGGCCTTTTTATTTTTGTTGATCGCAGTTTTAGCTAATCCGATCAAATTATCTGAGAACGGGGAAACCCGAGGGATTCCCTGGGGTATAGTGTTGCCGCCAAGTCGAGTTGAGCCGGGCTAGGGTTGAGTAAAAAACTGTAGGTTTTTTACCGTGACGTTTTTACTGGTAAATTACGGTAAATTACTGGTAACTTACCGCCACCCTCAAGAGCCTGTAAATTACCATGGTCACGTGCCTTTTTCTTTGAAATTCCGGGCGTGCAGCGTGCTTAGTGGTACCACACCCGCTACACAATTAGTTATTTATGTTATAAGACATAGAATGTACTTTATTATGGTACTACAACAATATTGTGTACCAGTCAGAATAAATTCAATTAACAGCCCAACAAAGTTATTGGCCGAAATATTCGGCTGAGTACTTATATAAAGGCCTCCTCTTTGCATCCAATTCCCCACTAGCATTCGCTAGTGGTAGTCCTTCTATTATGTAATTATAGTTTATTAATGATTGTAGTAACTTTTCGAACTTTTGACTTGCCGAAACTGACGAATAAGGCAAAAAGCATGAAAATGCAGACAAGTAAAATGCTAGCTTGCTGATGCCTAAGCCACCATTTGTTAGACCTTCATTAAAGATATGGCAGACCAAGAGCTTGACACAACCCTCAGTTATTCCAAGCAAAACCTCAAAAAGGTCAATGATATTTGCAAGGAGTCCACCCTAGCATAATGCTAATTTGATTTTAGGCATCAGCTCGCTTCCCAGTCTTGGTCAAGTACTCCAACACATGGCCTGCACGAGACATTTTGAAACTCCATCTCAAGTACACATTGGAGGCACATCGCAAGAATGGAACATTGAAGAAGCCCCAGCAAATGAGGACCACCAGGGCCAAAATTAGCTGAATCTTACTGTCATTATTTTGCTTCTCTATGGGTTGCACTATACATGAATTTCTTGTGAAGCTTGCCTATGCCCCAAGGCTTTGGTATTGTGGCCCATTCTCATTGCTGCAACCTGCTCAACCTCTGCTGCCAAGTAAACCAGGGCTTTCACTTGGTCCTCTGCATAGGCAATAACATGGGTATGGGTAACCCACATGGGTTATGGGTTGAACCCATCATGGGTATGGGTGTGGGTAGGGATTTTTCAACCCATGAATTCTACAAAAGCCTTGTACTGCCCAAAATCATTATGCATTAGACTACTGTAAACCATATTTAAACTCTTAGAGACAGTAAAACTAATCATATTTTGTACTTTCTCAACTGTGTCTGGTGACTTTTAGCCCAATTATGATGGGTAAACCCATGGGTTTATGGGTATGGGTAGCTCATGGTAAGGGTGGGTTGACATTTGGGCACCCATGGGTTCACCCATGCCATTGCCTACAGGCTCTGCAGATGGTTGTGATGGACTATGTCAAGCATCTGTTTCAGGATCTACCACAGGTGGTGCGTCCGCAGATAGTGCAGACTCGCTTGACCATATCCACACGCTTCTGGGTGTCCAACATCGTACTTGCTCCTCCAAGTCTCAGATCCATTTCAAAGGCACCCTGCACTTCAAATGAAATTGTATGGGGCAGCATTGGGACATTTGGAGGTCAAGTCCCCTCTGGCCATGTTGCCTGTTTTCCTCTCAAGGTTCAACAAAATGAGGTTGTTGTGACCATCTCTATGTTATGGGTAAGTTCTATTTTTCACTCTTTCTGGTGATCCACACTGATATCCAATGCAGACTTAGGTTCTTTGTACCATATCACCATCTTCCCCATTAGCACATTTTTTTTCTCTGGTATTTTTTATTTATACATAGTCATTGTGCTAGGCTCCTTGTTTTCTATCACTTGTCAGAATATGATTTTTTTTCAATGAACCACCAATATGGATGTGAAGCATTGAGTATTTATGTGCGTTTCCTTTTCCTCACGTTCACTGTTTCAACTGTAGGTAGAACTTTTCATTATCAATCAATGACTGGAAGAAAAATGTATGTTAATTGCTTACTTCCGTTGATAAGATCTATGTCGTTCAACATTTCTTCTATGTCACCATAAATACTCTTGTAATAGAGTGTGTCTGCCAGGTTCAGGCCAAGTTTGATCATGGAACGGGCAGAGAAATTGTCTTCATCTGCACGAGCTGTTTCCCGATATTTAACTGTGTACCCAATGGTATCAAAGTTCAGGGCCTCTCTCTCCGTATCAAGTTCATCTCGCAATCGAGAATATAACGGTGATTCTTCCATGAAAAGACGAGTCAATTGGCGCTCAAGAGATTCAAGATTGCATCCTGGGGCGCCTTCGATGGATTGACTCTGAGCTCGATTTTTGTAGGTCCGTAGCGCGAGGCAAATATCGAGCATGTAAGCCTCAATCATTTTGCCAAAGTCAATTTCTTCATCGTTTTTCAGAACAATGATGTTGTTGGTCAACCATTCCAGGAGTGACCACGAAAGGCCACGAACGTATGTGCAGGCCATGCGGTCGATCTTGGTCATAGCGTTGAAATCGTCTTGCTGGAATTTTTGCCGTTGTTCGTCGGAAATAGCTTCTTCAGGGATAGGAAAACGGTATGTTTCAAAGTCCAGGAGGTTGATAAAGATACCGATGACACAAGCCATTATCACATCCATAGCTGAATCCATCGTCTGAAGGTCGGGAATATGATCATGAGCTGGATCTAGAGCCATATAAAAGCAGAAGAACAGAGAGAAATGGGTAAACAAAAAGATCAAGACGATGTGGTTGCAGCACCTACCATCGACTTCAATCATTTCCCTGACTAAAGCGTAATGATAGAATATGATTAGTCGGAGGAGGACACGTCGAGAGTGTTTGGGTGAGGCGTTCGTGATGTAAGAGTCTGCCATGAAGCTGTGAATAATTCCCGAGAAGGTGTCTTTCAATGTAGACGACGCGAAGAAATGACCACCATGGCATATCGTGTTTTCTGGAGTGTAAACGGCATGAGGCGTATTTGGCCTCATAATCCTACAAAAAAAAAAGATGATAAAGGACTGAGTTAGGTGTTTGAAATTTAAATTCTAAGTAATCTCTCACAAACGCGTTCCAGGCTCGAGGACTATGGCTTCAACACTCCATAAACCTGAGGCGCTCTTGTCCAGGTCGAACTCGTCATGGAAATAAATGCCAACTGAGTGGGAAATATTGCCCGGATCTTTGGCAGGAATCCAAATTTTTATGCCGTCGAGTGTGTCGATTATGGTTCCTTGACCAAAGGTGTCGATGTGATAAGGATGAAATGCGCCTGCAGTAGCGCATATTCCCCATCGAAAGTCGCCAATTGGAACCGCAACGACATCTTTAGAAAACGGAGCAGACAGTGTCTGCATCCAAGCCGCTTGATCGGACGAGAAGGAGTTCGCTTCGTAACCTGCGCCCAGAAGTGGAAATGAGAGCGCATTCAATATTTTACCGTTTGGTTGTCTCGCCGAATCCAACAACTGTCGCAATGTACCCTCTCTCAATCTTTCATTTCCATTTCCTGACTTGCCAATCGATAGTGATTGATCTAAATTTCAAAGTAAGTATGACACTACAATGACCACTTTGAACTGACCGTGGATAGTGACAGGTTCATTAAGAGGTCGCAATGTCCGTAGGCCATTCTCGTCAAATCTATGGGTAGGAATTTGTCTGTTCTTGACAATAATATGTTTAGTTCGGAGGTACTCCTGTATCTGCCGAGTGGGGCACGCTTGATATTCAGCTTCGGTCAAGATTTTAAAAATCGATTGCTCAGGATCTGTGAGAAAAAGTGGTTTGCCATCCTTGTAGTCGTCCTTGATAGCCTCGTTGATGTTCATCAGTGTTTGAAGCAGCTTCCCATCCTTTCATTCCTCAGTTAGTGGTATATTCAAAAAGCGATGAAGTTATGAACGTACTTGCATGCGTGCCGTTATCTCAAATCGCTTTCCATCAGGGTTGAATACTACCAACGGCGACGGTCCTTCCAGTCTAGGCGCTGATCGATCCACTTTGAGAGTGATCGTCTTGCGATCGGTCTGGAATATTTTGGGTGTCCACACTTTGAAATTGAAAAGTGATTGTTACTCACGAGAAGTTCTGTATCTAAATATGAGGAGTGCCTCATGCTTTCGGGAAAGATGTGACTCCTCTCCAACTTAACGAAGGGCGAGGAATTCTGGACTTTCTTCGACCGCTTTCGCTTCTTTTTGGAAATGGTCAGGGTTGATGTAAATGTCGAATGTCCAGCAGATTTATTACGCTTCGAACGTTCATACTGGTCCTCTGCTTGCTTGGAGGGGATTTCATCACTGGTCTTCTCATCGTCTTGATTGTGTTCAGATTCATCTCTGTTCCCATCCAGTAAATTCGAAGGTTCGTGACCACTGCTGGCGTTGTGAGACCCTGCTTGGTCATCTGCATCCTGGTCAAGTATTGATCCATCTTCAATATCGTTCGGTTCATCCATAGGATGATCTTCAGAGCCGCTCCATCCGAATGCGCTGCCTGCTGTCCAATTATCTGAATATGCACTTAATCCATGAATTAGTCCACTCGAACCTTCCTCAATACGACGTCGCTTGATACCATCATTCACCCTGTTGCCTGTAACATCCTCGCCTGAAGTAAAATGGGCTGTCTTTTCATTATCGATGAAGGATTATGAAGTAACTCACGTTCATCCAAAGCAGTTTGGTTTTGACAATAGTCGGTCACCATATCTTCCTCCATGGCATAGTCATCTGCATTCTGGTGGGACACATTGCCCTCGTTATCACCAGTCTTCTCTCCGTTTTGGCCGTCGGGTGTAGTTTCACTGAAATCAATGTTCAAATGCAGTGATTCAGTCCGAGAGTGCTGTTCTTCTTCATCTCCGTCCATGGCGTTGCCAGAATCCGGATGTTCTGTAAGGTTATCAGTCCAAACTTTTAAAAATAATAATGTAGATGTCACCTTCGTTCTTGTCCATGATGTCGTTGTCGTGAGGTGGGATTGTGCAATGCATGCTCTGAAGGTTTCGTGGGCGATTTTGGATTGTCTGTGTTGAATCGACCGTCATGCTAATATCGTTGTCATTGTCAACTTGTTCTTCGTTGTTCGCTAGAAGGTTAGAACTCGATTCATTGACTGCCGATGGTGTTAGACTCAGGGTGATTGACGGGCCAGTTGGAGTCGGTTTGAACCAGGTTCGTACTGGATCATCTTTTTGCATATTGGAGATTTCTTTCTTGGGTAAGGAACTGATCAATTCTTGCAATGCATCCACCGCCGTCATCTCACGGGAAGAGATTTTTTTGACCGCGTTCCAAATACGGGTCTCGATGTCGACGATAAATTTTGGCTTGTCGTTGCCTAGTTGCTTGGATAACTGCATTTGAAAAAGTAAACGTGGATCGTGAATTGATTTTTTTAACATAATAATAAACATACGGCTAAAAGATTTGCCTTCGAATGCTTCACGGATGTCAAGGTGTAGGGAATTAAAAGCATGAGAGGAGATATCATAATGATGCACAAAAAGGGTGCTTGCGTTCCCGTCTTCTCCAAACTATTAAAAATAGATTGAAGTATTGAAAGTTCTGCGGCAGAAAGTCTGTTCGTTACCTTTAATACATTACATCCCAATTTAAAAATAAGCTATGACTCAACTGAGAACCTTGAAAAGACAACAATTCATGAGGTTTATCTGATACTTTTAAACCTGATCCCCAAGGAGTTTTTATCGCGGACGCCCCCGCTGAAGAATTACACCAAGAATGATATAAGGCCGCGAAAAGAAAATTTTGTAAGATCCTGCTCCCCGTCTTATGTATTTCAGACAATACGAGCTGCTGTAACACGCTCGCCCCAGAACCACCCGTGGTTTGTTTCATTCTTTCGAGCCCTATCCCTATACCCAAAATTTCTGATGCATCCAACAGGAGACACCTCAGATCCCAAAGTCGGTCATAAAACTAAATGAGGCAAGTTAATATTAATAGTATGTGTAGAGGTATTTCAGTTATCATAATTGCCTTCAGTGGGGTATAGTTTGCTTGCGTCAAGGATTTTGGAACTTTCTCAGGGTTCCCACTGCCTCCATACCCCTCGTAAAACATTGCGACGTCCAAAACTCGGAGGATGCATATTAGAGTAAATACTTCGGCTTTGGTTTTTCGTGTTGCTTCGGTGCCCCCGTCTGGGATGAGGGCCGTTGCATGAGTAGTTGGAACGGGGTCGAATTTCAAAAGAGCCCTCATTTTCCGAATTTCTTGATCATAATTAGTGCAAACGAAATGCAAGTAATTCTCCGCAGATGTAGCAAAGTCCTATCCAGAAAAGCATGATTAGGCAGGTTTAGACATGTTTAATGAGGGGCCCACGCGTACAAATAATGGATGATGTTGAGGGATTGTTTTTGGCAATGGAGTGGTATCCAGCACGAGGCTGGACAGCCAGGGGAAAACACGAAGATATTCTGAGGTCGCTCGCGAAGGGATATCTGTAGGAACGTAAATTAGCAGCAGGACGGCAATAAGTAGGTTGTTTCCCATTTATAACTCTTACATGGGTTCATTTTTATAATTATCTTGTCGTGTACTAGTCGTTCTTCAGGGTGTAATATATGTAGCTAAGTAAACGGTATGGGGTTCAGGTATTGGGTGCAGGGAAAGGTGCGTCAAGTTCGAAAGCTCCCCTTTTTGTAAGCGAAAAAAATTAGGGCCGGCAATTTTTGGATATTATGTATTTATAAAAAAGCGTAGCTCATATCCAAGTCTGGTCCTTGCACACACCACCACTCACTCCACAGACTATCAGCGATGATGGATCACACTCCGATCCCCCTACGAAGCCGTTTCCTGAGCTCCCGAAGAGGGCGGCGTCGGTGCTTGCTGAGAAAAAAGCACGTAGAGATAATGACAGTGATGGTTGGCGTTCTGAAGAATCTCTTAAATTCAACTCGCCATCTCTACCCTTCTTGCATTCCTATTCTTCTGTAGAATCGGTGTCGAGCCCTCCCCACAAATACAATCCCGTGGATGACTATATCCTCCGTGTACATCCGGAGTCTTATGACCGCTATCGCTATGTAACTGTGACCGACATTAAAAACTGGAGCTGGTCGCAAGTTAGACAACCGTCAATCCATCCTGGATGGTCGCTTGTCACATGAAGCCGCCGACTACAACTTGTCGATGCTCTCCGATCGTATTGATTTTATTTTTATGTTTAGCCCTCCCTGTCTTGCTGTCCTTTGCATGCTTTCGTTTTGTGCGTCGTACCTCATTTTGTGGTTTTGTAAACAGATACCCCTAATCAAAGAGGCTTCAAAACATTGTCTTGATACCGTGTGGCACAGCAGCTTCGGCGAGGGTCATAGTGTGAACCTTCCTGCTGTTTATCGGACAACCCATGCGCAATGCAGTCGACCGAATGATTCATTGGACAATCAAAGAGTGCGCCAGGGCCGAAACTGCGAATCTTATCGGTGATTTGACGAAGCGCAGTTTGACTGGGGGGGGTGCCATTCTCGATTTTGAGCAGGAGGCACACGATCTTCCACTCTTTCATCTCCTCGACGGTCAACTCTGTCTCGTCCTTCCTTCAAAAATTTGGCCAAGTATTGCGCATCCTCAGCTTTGAAAAAGGCCAAGTTCCTGACATCAGGAATTTCGGTAGGCAGTTCAGGGGCGAGGCCCGCGGCAACAGCAGCAGCAGCGCCGGAACTCGCCTGGATTTGGGATCCGCCCACCTCGGTGAACGGTGTAGCCATGAATTTTCGAAGTGCCATCAAGGCGTGGCCGGGCGGTGGTGTGACGGTGGCATACCCAGTCTAAGGAAAGACGGCGTTGAGTTCTGCAGCGGTATGATAACGATTATGCTTGTTGTCCTGCATGATACCCAGGAGCATTCATGATGATAGGTACCACGGGTGCCTCTGGAGCCGGTGCTGGAATTTGATCCCTACACGAGCGTTTTAGAGTTTCACCAACAGCGGCAGCGTCTGCGCATCCGTAGGTTCCTCGACGTCCCATCTCCTTTTGCGTTTCGTTCCTGGCCGCAAGCTGCTTCTCGGCAGCTTCAATCTCCTCGCCAGGCAGCGTTTTCTCGAGGTCTTCCCTCTGCTCCCTATCCTTCTCCTCAATTGCGCGATTTATCCTGAGCTCTTCCGGTTCCAAATGAGCCAACCCATAGCGGCACCTGTGACCGTGGCACAGCGCGAGCAACGTTTCTTGGGTGCAGAGGCTACTGGCAATGCAGGTGGACTTGTCAAACCCCCGCTATCCACCATGAGTTTGCATTCAATTATCTCACCCTGTTTGTTGTTTTGGGATTGCATTACTTTACTTTTACTGGTCATGGCGATCAATCATTTCGCGGTGCATCTCAACCTCATATACACTACGACGGACGGAAAGAGAAGGATGAAAATTGATCGATGACTCTGATACCGTGTGTAAATTTAGGGGAGGCCTTTTCTCATCATTCTTTGATCGCGAACCTAAATGCTCTTTTATCTAATCTAATCATGGCACACAAGGTATGACCTGAAGCTTGAAGTGCCGCAAAAGTTGGAACACTGGAGGATGGAGGACATCTCGATATTGGAATTTCCAGTGTTTGGTGTCTGGTGTCCGCCGGAATTTGAGCTCATGAACTAAGGTGCTTGTACAAACTTTGGGATCGACGTAATTCCACCCTGGAAGGTCCGATATTTGGTGGGTACTTTCTTGCACAACAAAATAAAAAAAGTGAATAGATGTTTGACGGCTACGAGTAAGGGTAAATCTGTACGAGACTCGAAATTGGCAGAATTGGATCAGTTTCCTTCTTCCTGAGAACCCTGCCTGGTCGGTACACTACACAGGACTCATCTCGAAACTCTTTGATCTTCAATGCGACCCCGGTCATTGGACCTGTTAATGGGGTGACAAGATCACCCACCGCGGTAGGTCGCACAGCGAACAGATCTTCTAGCGGAACTTGCTTGAACTGTAGCACATCTCTGATTTTAGCCTGATCACCGACAACACCCTTGAACTCCAATATATTACCAGGCCTGTCTCGAAGAAAGAGTTGTATTCTCGTATTTTTGAATTTGTCATGTTCGAGCCAATGCTTGGGCCGTTCAAGTTGTGCGGCTTGATCACTTCGTGGAGCTGCTGAATTAGGATTCCAGGCGTCGTCCTTGTCGATGGTATCATGATCTTCGGGCATTGGGGTTGAACACCGGACTGTCAGGGTTGAAGATTGGGCGGTACTGGAAGTAGGTGCCATTACAACTGATTTCGTTTCGCCTGTATCACTTCTTTGGAAGGTATTTTCATCCGCCGACCTTTCATACTGGTGAGTATCATGTATACATATCTATCTGTGCCTACTGACAATAACGCAATCTGACTGATTGGAATTTTTACTGTTTCTTGTTGCCTAGCTTCGAGTTGAACCCAGGCATATCCGTCTAGATTCGTATTCTTGACGATGCCTTTATATGACTTGTAGTGTGTTTCTCCAACAATGATGATCCGTTTTTCGTGATAAGCCTTGTTGGGATCCTGTCCACGTGGAAGGGGAATGTCTTCAGTTTGTTTCCTGAGTGTAGTCACAAAGGGGCTGCTATACAACTCCACATCGCCTTTTTGGATGCAAACCTGATCATTATTTTTTTTAGCAGAATAATGAGAGTTACCAGAAAACGCCCGTACCTCTAAATCCTTTTCGACGTTGACGATTGTAACTGTTGATTCTTGGATATCAACAACCCATCCGACATCTCCGCCATAATTACCACTGCAAATTTGTACTTGGTCTCCAATGTGGAAAGCCGTTCGAACTGCTGATTTCAAGAGATGTTCGACGCGATCAAGCGATTCTATGAAAATCGCGACCTCGTTTGCCGACACTTCTATAACTCTGCCAATCGATCCCTGGAATTTGCCTTGAATTATTACGACACGAATTCCCGTCGTAATTTTCATTTGCGCCAACCTCGAGGACGTTTTAGTGAATACGTCGCCCCCAATTAGACTGCATTTCTGAAATGTTTCCAATTCCTTTTGTGTTGGAAGCTCGTCAGCAGGTTTGCACAATTCGACTTGGTTCATAAAGCAATATAGAAAACCCTCCTTCGTGTAAGTCTCTTCCTCAAAAGTGAACATTCCATCTGGTGTGCTTGAAACAATGGAATCTTCGCCGAATATCGTTTTCAGTGTGTACGCCGGAAATAAGGATTGTTGGGGGCGTTGACGATCATCGGAGACCATTGTTTTGATTCGAGGTATTGCGATTATGACTTTGTTTCCTTTGTGTTCAGCGACCATTCCTATATCGCCTTTGTAAATGCCCCATCCTCTCCCTCGGCCCGATATTCTTGCCCAGTTTTTTCCATCGAATGAAAACGGATTTCTGATCCACAAGACGGATGTCATGTCCTCCCTCGGTACAATCCTGATTGTATTGGCGTTAAGTTCAGTGATAGGCACAGCAAACGTCCGAGCGCTGCTCATTGACACCGTTTCTATGAAAACACGACCTGGGTAACTTGGTTGAGCGATAACAGCCTTAACGGAGTTGTCGGGTGTCCTGGGATGAGTCGCCCTCGATAGAGCTTTGAAGACTACATCTTCTTCGCAACCCACCTGCGAATTTTTAGAAGTTGAAGACCAATAGAAAAAAAGGAAATGGCGCACTTTGCAACCTATCTCCCACAGCTGTTCCCATCCCTCCAATCCTGATCTCGGTTCATTATCGTAGTCGAAAGGACTTTTCCTTCCCCTCTCCTCTGCGCGTCTGAGGAAGGTTTCCCAATCTCCTTCATTTTCATTTTCTACACACATAGAACGCGGAACATCGTGGGGGTCGTGAATCGATGCCAAAGGTTCAACCAAAGAGCTCTGTTCGGCAATGAAATCTGGCAATTCAATCAGAAAACACCGCTGAACCATATAATTATAGTATCGCACCTTCATTTTCAGAGACTTCCTCACTGTGTTCTGCCTCATCATCTATGAAAATGTTATGAACATATTTCCGGCGTTTGTTCGGTCTTTGGGACATGAAAGCAATTAATGAAAGGGAAGTTACAGACCCTGGTTTTGAACTTAAATATTTATTGGTTGATAATTTTGTATTATATTTCCTATATACTCGCTGTCTGAGAGAAACAAAGCGTATATCAATTGCGCATCAGCTTTCGAACACTGGAAGCAGGAAGGAGTTTTGCGAAGACTATTGTACCTTATATACCTTGTGTGACACTAGGGTGGGCCTTTTTTCAAAACCACGTGCACATGATTACATAGTATGGATTCTGTTCCACTACTATGTAATCAATTCCCGTATCTGAAAACAAGTGGCGATGACGTGGAGTTGAAGGCGCTTGGAAGAACCGCAGGATCGCTCTTGGATTCTTTCTTGTTGTCGGTGATGGGTTCTTTCATGCTGAGCAGCTTGCTCATAATCCATAGGTGCTGGGCTATTGTCATACCGCTCCTATTGTATAGAAGAGGGCACTGATGAGCATGCACCGCAATGAAATTATTACAGTCCTCACCAACACTGGTCAGCATACTCCTTTATCGCCTGATCGTCAGCCAGATTAAGGTCTGCCAAGACCTCTACACCGGCAATGGTGGCTTGTTCGGTTGAGGGGGACACCAGTTTTGTATCGCGACGATAATTTTGGGTGAGGATCACCCGCCAGAAGGGTAGCTTGGGGGGTGTAATATGCTGGTTCTCATCATTGGAGGGTTTGACGACGGCGATGAGACTAAGCGTGTCCAAGTTGGGATCAAGCATTTTAGAGTCGAGATTGTTTACAACTGCAACAACCTCATGCTCAATGACAGCCACAGTAGAGAGTGCGTTGAGTATTTGGAGTTCCCGTCTCCGCCGACCGTCTTCGGGTATGTTTTCTACAACTTGGACCGCCTGCTCCTGTTGTATCAGGGAAAGCAATTTGGTAATGGTGCGGAAGGCAAGGATATGTTTCGCAATGTTATCCAATGGGACCTGATCGATGCTAGCTGTGCATGTAGTCAGACAATTCACATATAGTGACTTATATATTAGATATGCTACCAACTTGTCATCTTGTTATCCACTATAATACAAATATCGATGAGCATCCCAACTGAACAGGTTAAAAGCGAAAAAAGTGTCAATGCAAGGACAAGAAAAGTCACCAAGGTCATCAATCCGCCTACACCCCCTGCCCACTGATCGAAGAGATCGTTCCGGGCCTTCGAGATCGGGGGCATACATCTCCTGTATTTGTATTGCCCAACTAGACATCGAACCTGCTCGGAATGTCCCTCTGCCACAAATCATACTTGGTATTGACCTGCGCCTCGACTTGCTCGTATCTGGCAACGCACTTTCCGGGAGTATTGAATGTCGACCACACCTTCTTGATCTTCCGTGATGAGCTGCTGGGTCCTGGAGATCTATCAGCAACGATTTCTTGAGGGTAATGAACGAACCTAGCTGACCTCGTGTTTACGACTTAGTTCACTCATGCCCACCTATCGTGATTCTTTCGTCCACCCGCCCTTATGGCACATTCTATGGGTTATTTCAGTAGATCCCATAGCGACCTCACGC
>WNGQ01003481.1_pt1 | contig 15837 bp, 14 predicted proteins | sample 5407661 | NCBI WGS metagenome assembly WNGQ01 (sample SAMN13153382, study PRJNA577476) | soil metagenome | isolation source: 60 cm soil or saprolite under Garry oak tree replicate 2 | place: USA:California | collected 2016-06-15 | reverse complement strand
AGAGGTCGGCAATGATCAGGTCCACCCGGTCGTTCCCGCTGGCCTCCCTGATCTGCGCCTGTGTCGCCTCGCCCTTCGCACGATTGCGGCAGACCATCACGACTATCGCGCCCAACTGAGCCAATTCCCTGGCCGTTTCCTTGCCAATTCCCCCGCTGGCGCCCGTTACCAGGCAAACTTTTCCCCGCATATTGCTTGTTGCCATGATCTGTATCTCCTGTCTGAAAACTTTCATGAAATCGTTTTTTATCGAAAAAAGCCGTTTATCATTTTCCTCTTGACAAAGTGTCAATTGACGTTTACAGTATAAACTGTAAAGTGTACTTTAAGGTCAAGGCTTTTTTTGGGAGAATCTATGAAAATCAGTGAACTGGCAGAAAAGACAGGTTTAACCGCCCCCACCATTCGCTTTTATGAGAAAGCCGGGCTACTCGATGCGCGCCATGTGAAGCGTGACGAGGGCAATAACTATCGCGACTATTGCGAGGAAGCCGTCGAGCATCTCCTGACTATCAAGGAGGTCCAGACGGCAGGTTTTACCCTGGCGGAGTTCAAAGAGCTGGACAAAGTCTGCAACACGGGTGAGCTGGTGGCCCAGAAAGCAACCGTGTATATTCGGCGAAAAATTGACGCAGTGAGCGAGAAAATAGCTGAATTAGAACGAGTTCGAGCCTATCTCATGAGCAAATTAGCAGAAGTGCAGGAAGACCAGGTGGCTGACCAGAGACGGCTCGCAAGCAAGAGAACTCAGCTATCAAGTTGATCAGAACCGTCGGCAGGATGTAGCTGAGATCCACATGTTTCACGGACAATCAAGCGCGTTTGCAGGCGTATTTCCCGAGGCGCTCTTTCCCGATTCTGTAGCCGTTCCAGGAGGAGATGAGCCGATTGTTCGCCAATCTCATACGTTGGTTGGTCAACGACGGTTAAACGAGGTCGCATCACTGACGCCCATGTGAAATCATCGAAACACACAAGAGCGATATCCTCTGGACAGCGCAGACCCAACGTCGCTATAGCTTGTAGTGAGCCGATAGCCATCGTGCCATCCATCACAAAGAGCGCCGTTGGTCGAACTTTAAGTGTGAGGAGTTCCATCGCTCCACGCGCTCCTCCATCTACACGTGCGTACGCGACAGCGATCAAGGCAGAGTCGACAGCAATGCCGTGTTTTTCTAGCGCCTGAGTATATCCCAGTACGCGTTCTTCTGTCGGTGCGATGCCACGAAGTCCCGTCACCAGACCAATACGTCGATGGCCAAGCGCAATGAGATGTTCTGTGGCTGTTCTGGCACCGGCTATATTATCTACCATGACCGTATCGATACCCAGATCAAAGAGCGAGCGGTCGATGCTTATTAAGGCGAAATGCTGAACAGGGAGAGAGCGTAAATACTCGTGACTGCGGGCCGTTACGGCAATGATGAGGCCGTCAGCCTGTCTGCTTGCTAAGAGTTGAAGATATTTTTTCTCCTTCTCGGGATCTTCATCGGTATTCCCGAGAATCAGGGAATAATTATGCGCATTTGCCACATCTTCTACGCCACGGGCGATGTTAGTGAAGAAGGGATTAGTAATATCAGGGACAACAAGACCTATGCTATGGCTAATCTGAGTCTTTAAGCCACGAGCAAAGTTATTGCGTTTATAGCCTAAAACGGCGATGCTTTCATGTACCCGTTGTACTAATTCAGGTCTCACATATTTGTTTGCATTCATCACCGCGGAGACCGTCGCAACGGAAACAGAAGCATGGATAGCTACATCTTTGATGGTTACTGGACGGGCAACAGGCAACGCCATGTGATTGTAACTCGCTTTCAGGCAGGACACTTGCATTCTTCGCACATGAGAGCTAACCGTCAGGCTACTCTTCACATTGAACGTAGCACACAGATCTTTCCCTTGTCAAGTAAAGCCTAAGCAGTTACAAGAATTCGGCCATAAGAGGTTTAATATTAGCATTTTACATAAGTCAGGTAGTATATGATAGAATATGAATGAGGCACATGATGTAATGTATATTTCTAGTGTATACTTCTTCGGTGTAAAAGCTACATGCCAGGAACATGAGCAAGCATTGTAGGATACCGGCTTCTTGAGTACCACCAGTAAAATGTATTCTTTCCAGCGTGAGGCAGGTATGCAATGTCATTTTCACAATTTTCGGGCGCGGTCAAAATTTTCGTCTCATACGCGTCCTCCGTGCCACAGGATAAAAATTTGTTTAAATCGTTGAACGCACACCTGGCCGTTTTGAAGCAACAGGGACACATTGCAGGATGCTACGATAGCACCGTTGCAAAGGGCCATAACCGCCAGCAGGTTATTGAACTCTACTTTAGCAATGTTGATCTTATTATCCTCCTGGTCAGTGCCGATTTTCTAGCATCGGAAGACTGCCGGGAGATTGAGATGAAACAGGCATTCGAGCGATTGAATGCAAGAACAGCCCGCATTATCTCAGTGCTCTTGCGTCCCGTTGACTTGAAAGGACTTCCTCTTGAGAATTTGACCCACCTTCCTTCAGATGGCAAGGCAATAAGTCTTTGGCAGAACAGAGATGCCGCACTTTTGGAGGTTGCCAGAGGGATTCGTAAGGTCGTCGAGTTTCTCGATACCCAACTTGTTGGCCCTCTTGCACGTTTGGGAAGCTCCAAAGATCCCTTATGGAATGTGCCACACCGGTACAATCCATTTTTCACGGGCCGCGCCGATCTCATAGCTGCTCTCCATACCTATTTCACCAGCGGTTCTACCCCGTACACGCTCATCCAGGCATTGAGCGGTCTTGGTGGCATGGGCAAGACGCAGATCTCATTTGAATATGCCTCTCGGTATCGCCATGAGTACCAATCCGTCTTCTGGATGAATGCGGATTCGCGCGACACGTTTATAGAGGAAGTCATGGCCCTTGCCGACCTGCTCGGCCTCCCCAAAAAAGACCGCAGTAATCAGCGGCAGCTCTTCACCGCCGTCAAACGCTGGCTCCAACGCAACCATAGGTGGCTGCTCCTGCTCGACAATCTCGACAATCTCGATGACTTCACACTCGTCGATCAATTGGTTCCGCCTGAAGGCAGCGGTCATGTGCTCCTGACTACGCGCCTTCAGGCAACCGGTTCTTTTGCCCATGTGCTTACGGTTCCCCCGATGAGCACTGATGAGAGCGTACTATTCCTGCTCCGCCGCGCCAAAATCATCGAGGAACAGGCTCCACTCAACGATGCTTCGCTGGCAAATTATGCTCAAGCAAAGCGTATAGCGCAAGAGGTTGACGGATTTCCCCTGGCGCTCGATCAGGTGGGAGCCTATATCGAGGAAACGAAAGGAAGCCTGGCAAAGTACCTCACCCTCTATCGCCACCAGCGAGTCGTCCTACTCAACAGACGCGGACGCTTAGTCGATGATCACCGACAATCAGTAACGGCAACGCTCTCTCTGGCTTTTGAACAGGCCACACAAATCCAGCCAACCATCATGGAACTGCTCTACCTCTTTGCCTTCCTCCATCCAGACGCCATTTCCGACGAAATGCTCATGCAGGGCGCTCCCGCGCTGGAGACACCACTGCAACAGCTCGTCGCCGATTCTCTGGAGTTTGATATGGCCCTGGAAAACTTACTCAATTTCTCGCTGGTGCATCGGCACGCCGACACCACCACATTGAGCATCCATCGGATCGTCCAGGCGGTACTCAAGGACCAGCTTAGCCAGGAGCAACAACGCCAACGGGCAATCGCAGTGGTACGTCTGGTCAATCACGTCTTCCCAGAAGTCAATTTCAATACGTGGTCCAACTGCCTTCAGTACCTTCCCCAGGCCCAGATATGCGCCGAACATATTAGCAACTTCCACCTCACACTCCATGAAGCAGCGCAGCTCCTCCATCGTCTTGGGAGTTACTGTTATGAACATGGGCAATATGCCGAGGCCGAGGGATACCTCTCACGGGCACTAGACATACGCCAACAGGCACCAGCACCGGAAGAGCTTGATATCGCACAAAGCCTCAACTCCCTGGCTCTGGTCTACAACCAACAGGGGCAATACCAACACGCCGAACAATTCGTAAAACAAGCATTGGCCATCCACGAGCGGCTTCTAGGCGATGAGCATATAGAGACCAGCATCACGCTCAACAATCTGGCTCTGATCTATCAAGAGCAGGGACAGTACGCCCAGGCTGAACCGCTCTATACACGAGCATTCGCGCTTCAAGAACAAACACTAAGGTCTGATCACCCCGATACCGCTACGACCCTCAACAACCTCGCTCTTTTCTACCAGGAACAGGGACAGTACGCCCTCGCTGAGCCGCTCTATCAGCATGCTCTGGCTATCCGCGAGAATGTTCTGGAGGCAGGACATCCCGATATTGCCCAGAGTCTCAACAATCTAGGCATGCTCTATCAGGAATTGGAAAACTATCAGCAAGCAGAGCCCTTGTTACAACGTGCTTTGACGATCAGCGAGTTGACACTAGGAACAGATCACCCGGAGACAGCACAAAGTCTGAACAACCTGGCTCTGATCTATCGCACTCAGAAAAGATACCAGGAAGCCGAAGCTCTCTACAAGCGCGCGCTGGCCATCTATGAGCGCATATTCGGTTCTGAGCATTCCGACAGCGCACTCATGCTCACCAATCTGGGAAAGCTCTTCCTCATACAAGGACATTACCAAAAAGCTCAGCCACATCTAGAACGCGCATTAGCAATCTGCGAGCAAACGCTCAGCCCTGAGCACCCTCACATAGCTGGCTGCCTGAGCAATTTGGCAGAAGCTTATACACTCCAGAATGATTATCAGCAGGCCGAGGCGCTTTACTTGCGCGCACTTGCTATTTACAAGCTGGCGCTCGGCCCAGACCATCTCAATGTAGCAATTGTCATGGAAGCATATGCCTTGCTCTTAGAGCATATGAAAAAGCCAACAGAAGCTACCAATCTACAGCAAGCTGCCCGCACAATAAGAGACAGACACAATCCTCTAGATCATACGATATGATCATTTTTTAGGGAGACACGATACTGTTTGCCTATTGCTACCTCGGAGATAAGCCATTATTTTTTTATATCGATACCAATCTTGCGCTTTCCTTTGCTCTTGGTTTTGTTAGGAGCTGGCGGATCTTTCTTCCCTTCTTTCTTTCCTCCTTGCCCCCCTTGCCCATTCCCACTTTGGCCTGACCCTGCAAATAGAAAATTTGCGAGGAGATCACCGAGCCAGCTCATCCAGAGAATCATACTCAAGCATAAAATGCCTGAAATGATGATATATGGCGAGCTGCCATTTTTAGCTTGATATACATGCGGGCGCATATTAAGCATATTCTTCTCCATTAATATTTAAACTATGAAATGAAGATCGGATATCTTCATTGAGTGCAATGTTCTCTCCGCGTATGAAATGGCACGACAAGGCTGATCACCATATCGCGCCGGGACTTAATAACCTTATAGACGTATCTATTTATAGAGATCATAACATATTATCGGCACTCAGATACTTAATAATAATAGGTAATTCTTCCTATATAAGAGTGACATTTGCCATTAAAATATCATATATTCCACTATTTAAATATTATTTCATCGTAATGATGCTTTCTTATATGACTATATGTAGCTGCCCGTCTCACAAGCTGTAGTAGCATTGCATTGTCAGAGTTCATTTGACGGCATAATGACCACGGGAGCAAACGGATAGCGTGTGGCGAGCAGCCTCCTAAAGATCGGCCCTACCACCAGCGAAGTGCCTCCGCTGGTGGTAGGGCCGATCTTTAGGAGGCTGCTCGCCATGCTCTCCCGTTGATTCGCCATGTGGCACACAAGCTACGGGTTAATCTGCACCGTGGTACCGATGGGTGCCCAGTTGTAGAGCCACGCAGCAACCTTCAGTGGCATGGCAACACACCCGTGCGTTCCCCATTGCCAGCCGTCGACGGGGTCGTGGTGCCAGCCATTAGTTCCTGGTCCATAGACGCTGTGCCACCAGGAATCATGCAGAAAGTAGCCGCCATAGCCCCATTCTAAGGCATAATTGATGTGGGTAGGGGCATACCAGTATGGCGAGCCAGGCGGCCAGGGAGAGTAGAATGTTGTTGGACTTAGCTTTGCGAAGATATAGTAGGTGCCTGTAGGGGTGGGCAGTGCGGGACGGCCGGTCATCACAGCAGCACTGTACACCTGCGCACCGTCTTGAAAGACGTACATTTCCTGTTGCGAAAGGCTAATAACAATCTCTTTGCCTTGAGCCGATGGTGATAGGTTTCCTCTATTAACGGAAGATGCATATGCCTTTGGAATGGCCAGTGGGCTCAGGAACAGGAGCAATGCCGCCAACAGCGCAAGGAAGCCCAGAAAAGACCGCTTTTTGAGAATTGATTGCGCACCCATGATTGTTTCCTCTCCTCTGCATTGGTAGATAGACTGACGAGTCAATGTCTCACACCCGTGCTCCCCCGTTCAGAGCCTGGACCATCATGCTCAAGCATACATAGATAATATTATACGGAGATCGTACATTTCAAGAAATTCAGCACATTTTTTCATCAGAGTACGGTTGTCTGACTAAAACAGCGCAACCTCCACATATTCCACTCCCACATCTAGCGCAATGTGCACGCCTGCTGGACTTGTGCGATACTCCGCCCCTTCTACAGAGGCAATAGCGGCGATGCCTCGTAGCAGGATCGTACAGGGCTTGCTTACGCCTTCAGCACGAATAGTTAGCATTTTCCCCTGACGACTGATGTTGATGTGTAGCTCGGGTTGACCCTGCTGATTATAGACGATAGTCGAGGCTTGATGCCCATCTTGTAGCTCAAAAACGTGTAACTCTACGCCATCAGTATAATCGTAATCGGGCCGATGTTCGTGCTGGCCCAGCGCCACGATTGAGTCAGGACGGACATACAGGGGGATACTGAGATAGCCATGTTGCTCCCGACGCCAGGTATTGCCTTCGACGCGCTCACCAGTCAGAAAATCAGTCCATGTGCCACGCGGAAGATAATATGAAACCTGTCCCTGCTCGCTGAACACAGGCGCGACCAGGAGCGCTTCGCCGAGCATATATTGCCGGTCGAGATATTCACATGCCGGATCACCTTCAAACTCCAGTACCATTGCTCGCATCATCGGCAGTCCACTGCGCACCGTCTGGCTAGCCGTTGCATACAGGTAGGGCATCAGGCGAGCTTTTAATTTTGTGAAGAAGCGCAACACGTCCGATGCTTCCTCATCATAGGACCAGGGCACGCGATACGATTGAGAGCCGTGGAGACGGCTGTGGCTGGAGAGCAGACCGAAGGCAATCCAGCGTTTATACACATCTGCGGTGGACGTATTCTCAAATCCGCCAATATCGTGGCTCCAGAAACCGAAGCCCGATAAGCCAAATGAGAGGCCACCACGTAAGCTTTCAGCCATCGATTCGTACGTGGCAGAGTTATCACCACCCCAATGCACCGGGAATTGCTGGCTGCCAGCGGTGGCAGACCGCGCAAACAGCACCGCCTCACCACACCCCTTCTGCTCTTCTAATAGATCAAAGACCAGCTTATTGTATATAAAGGCGTAGTAGTTGTGCATCTTCAGCGGATCGGCGCCATCAAAATAGACCACATCGGTTGGGATACGCTCGCCAAAATCTGTCTTAAAGCAATCCACACCCATTGCCAGCAGCCTTTTGAGCTTACTGCTATACCACACACAGGCAGCGGGATTAGTAAAATCAACGATCGCCATCGCTGGTTGCCACTCATCGCGCTGCCATACATCTCCATTGGCACGCTTTAAGAAATACCCGTTGCGCTTACCCTCCTCAAAGAGCCGCGAACGTTGTCCAACGTAGGGATTGATCCACAGGCAGATCTTTAAGTCTCTCTGCTTCAGGCGCTGCAACATCCCTTCAGGATCAGGAAAGATATCCGCATCCCACTCAAAATCGCACCAGTGCAGACCCTTCATCCAGAAACTGTCGAAATGGAAGACACTCAACGGCAGATCACGCTCGGCCATGCCATCCACAAAATGCGTAACCGTCTTTTCGTCATAGTCGGTCGTAAACGAGGTGGAGAGCCACAGGCCAAAGCTCCAGGCGGGCGGCAAGGCAGGCTTGCCAGTCAGTTGCGTGTAATGCTCCAGCACCCGTTTCATGCTCTGACCACCAATGATATAGTAGTCAAGCTCTTCACCCGGTACGCTGAATTGCACCTTCTTCACGTGTTCAGAGGCGACCTCGAAGGAGACCTGTTCGGGATGATTGACAAACACGCCATAGTACTACAGTGCCACTTAGACAGGAGCACTCATGGCCCGATGGCTTCTCAGGCTGCATCTTCGCAAAAGCGAGCAGAATGGCAAAGAGCCTCTGGAGCCGCTCCATCTTGTAACTGGGACTGTAGTAATAGCCCTTGTTTGTGATATAGAAAGGAATGCTTTTGTACGCCTGCTCCGAGCCGGCGCCGCCATCATGATTCCAGGTCTCCACAACCTGCCCATTCTTCACAAAGGAGGTGAAGCGCTCACCAAAACCATAGACGCTTTCACCTACCGCAAGATCAAGCTGTTCACGTATATAGGTTTTTTTGTCATCTGGAGCATCAACGGTGATATAAGCGGTATTACGGCTACTGCTGCGCGTCAGTGGACAACCATCATAGCTGAAATCAACATTCCAGGGCTGCTTCTTGTGAACATTCGCCGTTAGCCTGCCGCTACAAAACGTAATCTCGTCTTCATGCGCATCAATAGTGACAGTTGAATTGGGATCGTTGTGGGCCTGAAAGTGTGGGCCACGATCTTGCACTCCTTTATAATGAAATATCTGAACGCGCATAACATCTGCAAAAGGAGCTGAGAGGCGGATCTCTAGTAACGAGCTATTGATGCCGCTGCCACGGTTAATGACCGGTGCGGTAGCGGCAAAGAGTGAGAGGGTATTGGTCGTAATGGCATGCTCCTGAGCCTCTAACGGATGAAGCATATGCACGCCCTGACGTTTGAACCAGTTGCCATCGGTGAATTTCATCTATATATATTCCTTAACAGGTCCTGCAAGTAGTGTTTGGATACGCTGACAGAGCATAGCCATAGGAATGGTGTGTGCAACGAGCGGGGATAAACCCCACCCATTGCACACACCCCATTCCTGCCTATCCTCATCGTTGCCGTTCGCTTAACTTAATGTCTATGGACCACGTCCCCGGCCTCTCTTCTAAATAGTTACCGTTACATCAACGACCTGTGCGAGCTTGTGCCCGTCGTATGATCGCATCTGCGGCGACCGCAATCGCCAGCACCGCGCCTTCAATCATCTCCTCCACCGCCTGCGTCTGACCCATGAGTGCGAGACCATTGATCAAGCTACCAATAATGAGCACACCCAGGATGATCGACCAGACTGAGCCGCGCCCGCCAAAGAGGCTGATGCCACCAATTACCGCCGCCGCAATCGCTGAAAGCAGTAAGGTCGGATCGATCAGGCTGGCTACCGCCGTCTGGCGCGAGGCTTCCATGATGCTACCAACCACCGCCAGCGTCGAACAGAGCGTGAAAACGACGATGCGTATCGCGGTCACATTGATACCAGCTCTGCGCGATGCCTCACTATTGCCACCAACCGCGTAGATGTGTCTTCCAAATCCGGTCTTTGTCAGCACTAACCAGAAGACAAGGATCAAGCCAACCAGTATGACCGTGGTGTTAGGAACACCCAGGTAGTTCTCAAACAGCAGAACGGCTCCTCCGACGAGCGCCACGACCAGTGCTAGTTGCAGAATAAGCTGCCAGAGGGGCTTAACTTTTAAACCAGCACGGTAGCGTTGGAGCTGGCCATAGAGAATACCGATAATATAGAGCACCACGACCACGATGGGCAGTCCAATACCGAGATACCAGGGAAGGTAACTACGCGGGCTGCCTGCAATCGAAATGATCGTATCATTTGTAATGATCAGGGTACTCTGTCCAAATTGGAGATAGAGCAGAAGTCCTTCATAGGCAATAGAGGCGGCCAGGGTCACAATAAAGGCGGGAATGCGTATCACGGCAACAAGTACGCCATTGACCATGCCAACGAGAGCACCTGCAAGCAGCGCCACCGCAATACCTGGACCAGCCGACCAACCGGCGCGCTGCACCAACACACCCATAATGACAGCGCCGAGCGTGCCCACCGATGCCAGCGAAAGATCAATCTCGCCAATCAGTAGTACCGGCGTGACAGCAAGCGCGTAGACGCCAGTTGTCGCAACCTGCAAGACCAGATTGGAAAGATTACGCGGATACAGGAAAAGTCCCTGCGTAGCTATGCCAAAGTAAGACCAGATAACAATCAGTGTTAGTAGTACAGGAAGAAAGCTCAGATCGTTACGCAGCATTTGCCCAAAGGTCTGGCGCGGTTGGTTCGCCGATAGCTCCACCTGATTATTCCCGACAGTACCCTGCCTCACATCCTTCGTTACTGCTTCATTGCCAATATCGCTCATGATTATTTACCCCCTTCTGCTATGCCATTGCCATTCGCGCCATTCGCATTCATCAAGTGGCCAAACTGTGCCCCCGTAATGGCCGCAACAACCTGTTCGGAAGTGGTATTTTTCACCTCGAAAGTCGCTACTTTTTTGCCCAGGCGCAGCACAATGACGCGATCAACGACCTCGAAAACATCCGCCAGATTATGCGAAATGACCACAACAGCCAGGCCCTGTTCGCGTAAACGGTGAATCAGATTGAGCACCTGGCGCGTCTGGACAACCCCGAGAGCCGCAGTTGGCTCGTCCAGTAGCACAACTTTGGCGTTACGCAAAATGGCTTTCGCAACGGCTATCGATTGGCGCTGGCCTCCAGAAAGTGTGGCCACTGGGACATGGACGGAAGGGATCTTCACATCAAGCATGCGCAATACCTGAACGGTGCTCTTCTCCATCTCCACTTCGGAGAGTGTGCACAGCGATGTGTATTTTTCACGGCCTAGAAAAAGGTTCGCGACGACATCGAGATTGTCGCAGAGCGCAAGATCCTGGTAGACAGTCTCGATACCCAGACGTGTAGCGGCCTGCGGCGAACTGATCCTGACAGGCAGGCCAGACAGAATGATGTCACCGCTATCCGGGGGATTCACCCCGGCTATAGCTTTGATTAATGTCGACTTGCCTGCTCCATTGTCGCCAACCAGGCCCACAACTTCACCAGCAGAGACATCAAAGCTCACATCAGTTAACGCACGCACAGCACCATAGGATTTACTGATCTGCTGCAAACGCAAACGAGGTTCGCCGACCGAGGCTTCGCCTATTCCACCAGCAGTTGGTGTCATATTTTCGGTCATCTAACTCTCCATTGAAAAGAAATGTAGTATGACAATGTATAAATGAGAGGAACATAGACAGGTAAGCTGACCATCGTGTCAGCTTACCTGCTCAAAGGAAAGGAGGAAGGACGGTCCGGCTAGCACAACGCTAGCATACGCCATCCGTGCCTGCCGGAATACCCTGGCAAACTTCTGCTTTAGTAACGTAGCCGTCAGCGATGACGGTCGTTGCGATATTGGTCTTATCAACCGCGACCGGAGTCTCCAGCACTGATTTAATAGCCGTACCATCAGAAGTCTCCACGCTTCCGTTGATTAGCGAAGCAGGATCAGTACTTTGAGAAAGTGCCTTCACCAGGTCGGCAGTCGCCTGAGCTTCTTTGGCGATAGCCTTGTAAGCGGTCATCGCCTGGTCGCCCGCGAGAATGTTGTGGATACCAGTGCCAGTGGCATCCTGGCCTGTAACCAGCACTTTACCATTCAGGTGCTGGGCTTTGAGAGCTGCGATAGAGGCATTAGCCATGTCATCGTTTGCCGCATAAGCGATCTGAATGTCGTTGTGGTTAGCGGTGAGGGCCGCTTCCATCTCTGTCTGAGCTGTCGCGGGTGTCCAGTTGGGCGTGAATTGCTCATAAACCTTCTTCAGCGCCTTACTGGAGAACAGAGGATCAATCTTGTTGTGAACACCCTTGCTGAATAGCAACGCGTTGTTGTCTGTTTGTGAGCCGTTGATCAGCGAAACGTTGCTATGGCCCGATGACACAAATTCCTTGTAGTGATCCGCAATATACTGTCCTTGCAGTTCACCAACTTTGACGTTGTCGAAGGAAACATAGTATGCGAGATCTTTGGACTGAATGAGACGATCATAAGCGATCACTGGTACGTTCTGTGCATGTGCTTTGGCGACGATCGCGGCAGCTTCTCCACTGTCATTGGCGGCCACCACCAGGATACAGTCACCCTTTGTCAGGTCCGCTTCAGCCTGGCTCAACTGGGTCGCGGAGTTGCCCTGTGCATTGTCATAGTCAACATGTACTGTAGTACCAAGTACTGCACTGATGCTCTTTACCAGCAATGGATGATCTTTGGACTCCCAACGATCAGAAGATGCACTGTCTGGCATAAGCACACCAACCTTTGTGCAACCTTTGCCATTGGCCGCGCCAGTGGAACCTCCGCTGGAGGATGAGCCGGTAGAGCCACCACCCGCTGGCGCTCCCCCACCGGCTCCACAGGCAGCCAGCAGTACGATCAACAATGCCAGGCTGGCCATCGTTGCCAGTCCTTTGCCTCTTCGGCTAAATACGTTCATGAAGACCTCTTTCTTCCACTCTTCATCTTTGAGGGATGAAACCAATAAATAGTGTTATATGAGTGGTTGCGGATGGTGTCGCCACTGGCGACACCATCCGCAACCACTCATATAAAGAGTTGCGAAGCACCTTCGGTGCCTGCGAAGCCTGGCAGTCTCGCGCAGGATGATCCAGGGCATCTGAAGAGTTACATACTACTGTATAATTGCCAATGAAAATGCCCAAATGATCTGCGTAATCCGATGGGTAAGAACGAAGGAGAAGGCAAAAATTAAACTATGTACCATACCAGGATTAGGAAAATAGCAGGCTTTCACCGCAAGGGTGTAGATCGAGAGAGGGCACTTTTTCCTGGGTCTGATGAAGTATGTATGGCAAGCATTTCATTCAGCAGAGAAGTCAATGTGTATCCTCCTTTGGATTGGCACAATTTGTGGTAAAGCGTATCCAAGAGCGCGTTTACCTCTGCATGTTTCGCAACTCCTTCATCGAAGCGCTTCGATAGAAAAAGTATAAGATGAGATTAAGCAATTGTCAAGGGTGAATCGTGCTTGTATTTAGCGTTTCTTTTTTGTGTATGGGCCTGAGCTAGCACGGATGGTGAGAGGTGGCTTGAGCAACATTTGTATGGGTGTAGTTTCTCTACCTTCGAGGAGATTGATGAGCATTTGTGTACCTTGCTGACCCATATCGTGGAAGGGAATGTTGATTGAGGTCAACGTAGGTGTCGTCAATTGAGCCAGGTGAGGGGAAAAGATCGCCACCAGCGAGAAATCGTTGGGGATGTTCAATCCTTTATCGAAGAGCGCATGTATAACACCCCTGCTTATCCAGGGGGTCATAAGAATGCAGGCGCTGATCTCCGGGTGCTGTTCTAGCAGGGCCATTGTGGTGTCATAGCCAGACTGTTCATCTGGCTCACAACATATCTCGATCCCTTGTAATCCACGGTTCAGCATCTCACGAAGAAACGCATTTCTAGAGCGCACAACATAGCCAGTTTCACGTTCCAGCAGCGTCTGCGACTGGTTAATGAGCGCAATATGCTGATGGCCCTCCTTGAGCAAATACTGGATGCTTGTTTCAACTGCATAATCAAAATCTATATCGACAAAGCTGATGCCATCGTTGTTCTCGCAACGACCAATCATGACAAACGGCAAATGACGTTTCTTGAACAACTCAATACGCGGATCATGCAGCGCTACCTCCATCAAGATGGCTCCATCGATAAACCCCTGATGCGTCATCTTCACCACCTGCTGCTCTTCGTTAACGGAAGAGGTCCATAGCAGCAAAGCATACTCATTGTCAGAGGCGGCCTCCGTAATACTGGTGATAAATTCAGATTGGGGGCCTAAACCTGGTCCCCAGGAAGGATAGAATAAAGCGATAATGCGTGTACGTTTTGTCACTAAAGCGCGGGCGAGCGAGTTCGGTTGATACCCCAGTTCCTGCATCGCCTGATACACTTTTTGTTTTGCTTCCTCAGAAATTGGACGTTTCCCACTTAATGTATAGGAAACTGTGCTTAATGCAACGCCCGCCCGCTTTGCAATATCCGACATCGTTGATGACATCTATACCTGCTCCTTGATTGTGCTATTTTCACTATAGGGTAAGCAGTTTGTAAATGTCAATTGCAAGCTCCCACAATCGTGGATAGTGACTGGGGCATAAAGTTGATCTAGAGACGTTTGCGACGGCAGTTACACCACCCGCAAAGTAATATGTACTTCTGCGTCTCTGCTGCTGTGTAACTGATGTCACCTGATCCCAGCGTATCGGGTTAATCCGATCGCCTTTAGCACGTATTAGCCCGCTTGAAAACTCGTAGACCCGCAAATCACGGATGGTAAAGGCATAGATGCCGTAGATAATCACAAGAATAGGTGCATAAAGAAGAATAAATGGTAGTCTGCCTAGAAACAGAATAAGGGCAACCAATAAGAGAATATCCACCACGATCACGCCAACTACCATACCAATAATTGCAAGACTACTACTGAGCAAAGGCCGGTATACTCCAGTAATAGCACCTAATCGAGAGACTCCCGCCTGTTGAGCAACCATTGCTGGCAATGCATAATTTTCATACGCATACATAGAAATTTTCTCTCCTCCGACGTTTTTGGGCAAAGTGATACGCCTATTTTGATTTTTGGGAAGATGTGCGTCAAACAACACATGAGCGAGTATCTTTAATAACCCCCAATTGATAACTGCTCAGCTATCAATACGAAGCCAGGTTACAGGCGGCCCCAATTTTTGCATGGCATCAATTCTCTCCCAATTTGATACCATCTCGGCATTGATCCTTAGCCCATGCCGGTCGTACGTTCTGGTTTAACCCTCACCACGACATGCTCGTCACCGGAGCGGTGCCAGGGGTAGACATCTTGCTTGAGATATTTCTTTGCCATTACTCCTCCCTTTCTGTCACCTGCAAGAGCAATTTCCCGCTTGTTGCCCTCCTCTCTAAGAGGTGGTGAGTTTGTGCTGCTTGTTCTAATGGAAACACCCCCGTAATGTGAAGACGTAGTTGACCACTAAGGATCGCACCGAACACAGCATCCGCACATGCCCTCAAGTCTTCGGCTGTCGTTAGATAATCGCTCATAGATGCCCAGGTGACAAAAAGTGACCCGCGATTCTTTGTGCCTGTTAGTCCAGATAAGCGGCTAAACTCCAAAGGTTGTGGCTGACCATCTGCCAACCCGAACGCTACCAGGGAGCCACGAGTCCGTAAGACGTTCAAGCTTTTCTCAAACAACGAACCGCCTACGCCATCGTACACGACGGAAACTCCTTGCTGATTGGTGAGCACTTCCACTTCACGTTGACTCAAATTCTCACCGAAAGGAAGCTGCACTGATTGCGGTGAGATGTCGAGAAATTGCTGTACAATCTGTTTGAGGTAGTGATTTTCGGGCTGCTAGCTGGTTAGATGCCTACATAATTGAGAGAGCAGTTCACCTTCGTCAAGAAATGTACGTATATATCCCTCTCGCTCACCTCGTTCGATGGCCTGTGCCACACACAGCAACGCTTCATTCGATTGTCCCTGCGCTTTATGTCTTTGCGCTTGCAGGAGGAGAATGCGGATTAGATCACCATACCGTTGATTTTCTAGAGCATGTGTCTGCAATGAATCCAGAAGGTGTGCTGCCTCCTCCCAGTTCTCAAGCGTCAGCAAAAT
>WNGQ01008632.1_pt1 | contig 15868 bp, 13 predicted proteins | sample 5407661 | NCBI WGS metagenome assembly WNGQ01 (sample SAMN13153382, study PRJNA577476) | soil metagenome | isolation source: 60 cm soil or saprolite under Garry oak tree replicate 2 | place: USA:California | collected 2016-06-15 | reverse complement strand
TAACCCATCGTCGCCAATCCGTACGGCGCATCGAACGGCTCGGGTCTAGGTATTGACCCCTCGGGGCCCGACACGTTCGGCGCCGGCGGCGCCACACCCGACGTTGCGGCCGGCAATCCGCTGGTTGGCTCGGGAAGCAGCCGTGTGATGCAGCTCGGGTTGAAGCTCGCGTTCTAAATCCTTCCGGCTGGTGCGAGGGCAGTGCCCTCGCACCAGCCGCTGACGTAGAAAGAACTTCTTCCCTTTGGCCGGGCCAACCTGGAGGTAGCCCAAACAACTGGGCTGAAGCCAAATGGCCAAACACCGCGTAAAAGAAGAAAAACTCCTGAGAATCCGGCTCGGCTCACGCTACGTCGGCTTAGACCTCGGCCAATTTTATTGGGAGTGCCTGAAACTGGCGGCCGCTTCGGAAGAGCTAACGGAGACAGACATCCTGCGCCGAATCATAAGATCGTGGAGCGAGACGCTACCACCTGCGATTCAAGAGAAGGCCCGGGCTGAGACTACCCGGGTGGAAGCTTGGAAAGCCCAGGAACTACGCGCCCGAGAGCATGCCAAACTTCAGGCTAAACAGGCCAAGCTGAATGCACGTCGAGCCAAATTACAGGGCAAAGGACCTCCAGAGCCGCTAGGACCGTTTCTCCGGCGCCGAGAAAGGATTTCAGCGAGTAGTTGAGTCTCAATCCGAGCTACGCGGTCGCTCATCTGGGAATGTTTAGACCAGACGGGGCGGCCAGACCCACTCTACAAAAAGAATGGTTAGCAGACGGCGGATCGCCAGCGCCGTTGGTCCATTTACATCACTTTGATTGCGAAATCGGAACTCCCGAGGCGCCCTTGGCCTTCTCTTCCGCAGCCTTCTCGGTAGCGCGGGCACCCGCCATGATATTAACGACGTCCATATTACTCTCGCTGCAGGCGTATTCGAAAAAGGGCCCTTGGGTGGCTTGCAGCGGAACAATGGCCGTCCAGGGTTTCGTCCACGTGGAGGGATCGTCAATCGTAAAACTGTACTCAATCCGGTCCGCGGCCACTCGCTTGAAGTGTTCGGTAATCTTCAGAGTTTTGGGGTTGGCGTTACGGAAGGTAGCTTCGGGCCTGAAATTGGTGGTTTCCACGACCAGTGTGTTGCCTTCCCAATGGCCGCGACCATCCCCATGCCACTGGCGGATATTCGCTCCGGCATGCGGACGCGCATCCAGCGGAATGATACGCAGCTCGGTTCCGTACTCGGCTTGAAGCACCACGTATTCCGGATTCTGCAGAATGTACACACCATTGTTGTAGCCGCCAGGAAATATGGGTGGTCCACCACTCATGGAGAGACAGTTGGTGAGCACCCCTAAATCCCTTGCAGTATCGGCGTGCACCACTCCCCCTCCAGGACCGCCAGCCTCGATATTTTCGTTGTCACCTGTCGCCCTCTCTCTTGGCTTCGCCTCTGGCGTCAGGGGAGGAATTCTGCCATCGAGCGGATCCACCACCAATGACGTCCGGTTGTTTGGCACGAAGCCTTGCTGAAAAGGGGTGAGCCCGAAGGCAGTCGAGTCGTAATGCGGCTCCCCCGCTCCCGCAGGGTCCGTTTGCGTTCTGCGCTGTAGGCCAGCCTTTTGGACTGCCTCCGCCTCCTGGGCGGTCAAAAACTCTCTCCCGTTGTATTTGGCGGGACGTTCCAAGGGAGTAAAGCTCGTACTTATCCAATATCCGTGCAAGTCCGGCTTGCCATCCGGAGTACGAGGCGTGGTCCAGGCCTTTGTACTTGCCGCCGCCTTTGTGTCCGTTCTGGCGGTCGTCTTCGCGCCTGCGCCCGATTGTGTCTGGGCCGCAGTAAATGTCGGAGCCCACAGAACCGCCGCCATCACCACCGCCCAAGCGCTCAATGAGAACCAAAGCCGATTTCTCATTTGCACCTCCGATTACCTAGATTTCACTCTTTCGCGGGTGTCCCTTTCCCGAGTATATGGCTGACGTCTTGGTTATTCTCGATACAGAAGTACTCCATGATTTCGGTGTTCTGGAGCAAGGGTGACTGTCCGTACATCGTGAAAGGCCGGATATAAGCGCCGGGGTCGTCAATGGTGACCTCGAACTCCAGGTGCGCGGAATCGGGACGACGGTAGCGCTCGATTACATGCAGCTTCTCGGTATGCGGGTGGCCGATGCCATCAAACCAAAACTTGTCGTTGAATCCCACCGTGTCTACGACCAGGGTGTCTCCCTGCCACGTACCCCTGGAATCGCCGAACCAGGTGGGATCCAGGTCCTTGGGATGGCTGCTCCCGTCCACGAAGATCTGCCGGTAGGTGTGCACGTTCCCCTCAATCAGGAAGACGATCAGCTTGGGGGTCTGGATAATCTTATACGGAAACGGAGCCATGCGTGGGATGCCAGAGGGCATGCAGCTCGCATTCGGATCGTCTTTCGACAGCCGCTCCCTGGTGAGCTTGATGGCCCAAGGCTGTAAAGGGAGCTTCTCGCCCGGTTTGAGGGCGTTCGAAATATCACCCATAAACTTGGGCTCCGGCCCCCAGAGTCCGGACAGGTCTGGTCTGCCATCGGCGGTGCGCGGCGCCGGTCCGGCCGCCTTGGCCTTGAGGCGTTCCAGGCTGCGCATGGGCACGCCTCCGCCTGCGGGATTAACCCCTGGCGGTTCGGGCTGACCCTGCGCGGACGCGGAAGTCGCGAAGAGGGCCAAAAGGGCCGCCAGGGAGAGCGCAGTCACGATGGAACAACCAAGATCCCTTCTCATTGAGTGCCTCCTTGCTCGGCTGCTATTCCGGCCACCATCTTCCGGCCGTCGGCCAGCGTAACCGTTCTGGCATTGGCCATTTTGGCGCCGTCTTTAGCAGGAGCGACGAACACGCTGACCTGATCGCCCGCTTTGAGAATATCCCTGGTCCAGCCCAGCCGGCGAAGCGCGTTGGGGCTGGCGAGTTCCAGGTTCCAATTGGTCACGTTTCCGCTCTTGTCCTTTACGTCGACATAAAACCGGGCGTGAGGATTGGTCCACTCGACCTTGGTCACCACGCCTTGCAGCGTGGTCGATTTGCTGGCGTCGTACTGAGCGACGAACGCATGATGCGCGACCGCCGGGAGCACCGCGACGAGCAAGCCGACACCGCCAACCAGCACACGCAACTTACTTTTTCTCATGGCACGCCTCCGGCCTCAGATTAGATCAAAGCAGAAGCTTCAGCGCGAATTGGATTGCCGAGGTTCTTTTTGATCTAGAAAATTACTCCGGGACTTCGATCTTTGATTCTTGGGGCCCACTCTCTTACACGGTTATTACGATTTTCAGAGGCGGTTGTCAAGAATTTTGCCCGGCCTGCCCTTCCAAGGGAGTTACAGAATTCAGCAGGCCGCCCGCTGGACGTTGTGGCGCGCCATTTCTAGGTTGAAATGGTTGTGTTCGATGCTTACCAGCCGGCCTTTACCTCGGCGCGAGCACCTGAGCCGTCAACGTGGTTCGTGGCGGAGAGGAGCCAGGCTACTTTTTGCCTTTCGGCCACAAGGCGCCTTGGTCCTCTTTTGTGACCGGCCCGAGACCTTTGTAAACGAATTTCTGCACGCGCTGTCCGTGATAGGTCTCCGTGGTGAAGATATTGCCTTTCGAATCGGTGGCGATGCTGTGCACGCCATAGAATTCGCCCGGCTGGCGTCCGCCCTCGCCGAAGGTAGTGAGAACTTGAAGCGTATCGCGCAAAATGATGTGCACCCTGTCGTTCTCACCGTCGGCAAGATAGATATAGGTTTGCTGAGGATCCTTCGAGAAGGCGATATCCCAGGCCGACCCGGAACCGAGCGTCCTTTTCGCGACGAATGCTTCCTTGACGAACGTGCCATCGGTCTTGAACACCTGAATGCGGTCGTTCGTACGGTCGCAGACGTACAACAAGCGGTCGTTCGAGAGTTCAGAGCAGTGCACCGGATTGCGGAACTGCTGCGCGGGTGGCGCGTCGGGGTTGTAAGCGCCCAGGTCGGTGTCCTCGGGTTTGTGGCCGTAGGCGCCCCAATGCCGCTTGTACTTGCCGGTCTCCGCGTCGTACACGATCACACGATGGTTGCCGTAACCATCGGCGACAAAGACTTCGTTGGTCGCCTTGTCGATAAATGTCTTAGCAGGCAATCGGAGGTTCTCCACGTCGTTGCTGCCTTTGCTCTTGTTCGGATGACCGATTTGCATCAAGAACGTGCCGTCCTGCGTGAACTTCAGGACCATGTTATCGTTGAAGCTGCCTCCTCCGGCCACCTGCGTCTCGTCGGCGGCCCCTTGCGCGCCCCGGCCGTTGCCGCCAATCCACACGTTGCCCTTATAGTCGACGGTGATCCCGTGGTTTGAGCTCGGCCAATCATAACCTTTGCCAGGGCCACCCCAGTGCCCGATGAGATTTCCTGCCTGATCGAACTCTAGAACGGGTGGCGCCGCAGCACAGCACTGCGCGATGGGTGGGTTCGTGGTGGCGTGCAGTTCACCGCGTTCCAACGAGCCTTGCCGATGAATGATCCAGATATGGTCCTGGCCGTCGACCGAAACTCCGATGGTCATACCGAGGAGCCAGTGGTTCGGCAAGGGCTTGGGCCATAGCGGGTCCACTTCAAACATCGGCGCCTGAAGTCCGGCGGCCGCAACAGCAGCTCTCCTCTGTAATACAGAGGATCCGATCCCGAGCAGGCCGATGATCACGAGAAAAGTTGCGCCCTTATAGAGATCGCGCCTCATACCTTTCCTCCTCCATTTCACTTGCAGCTACCTTTTCACCACACTTTGGATTGGAAATGCCGCAGCCAATTTTGCGCAGCCAACGCGCGCCACTATACACGATTGGATGGACCGCGGTGCGTTATTTTCGCTTCCCAGCGGCTCGAAGGTCGATTTCATGCTTACGCCGACCGGTCGCCCCGTCACGCGAAACAACCTGCGCTAAGCAGGGCGTGGTCCAGCAATTTTCTCCGCCCGAAACACGGGATCCTCCGAGAGCGGCCGGGCGTCGCAACAGGGGTTCCGAACAAGATGGCTGAGGAGACCTGCTTAGATCGGCCAGTCCTAATTTACCGTGGTATGCGGCTCCGCCAGCACAAAAGGCGCAATCTCGATGTCAAAATGCTCCTCACGCTCGTTAATCATCTGGTAGGTGCCGTGCATCGAGCCGAAGGGTACCGTCAGCGGGCAACCTGAGGTGTACTCAAAGCTCTGGCCCGAAGCCAGGATCGGTTGATTCCCGACGACGCCCGGACCTCGAACCTCCTGCACCTTTCCCATGGCGTCGGTAATCACCCAATGGCGACTGATGAGCCGTACCGTGTCCGCACCTTCATTCGTAATGCGGACGGTGTAGAGAAAGAACCACTGGTTCTGATGAGGACTAGAGCGGCCCGGATCATATTCGGCTTTGACCTGGACCCGGATATTTCTTGTAGTGGCCTCGGATGAAGACATTCGATTAACCGTCGTATTGGGCTAAATCTGCAACGAGTATAATCAGGCCATAATTACGCGTCGAGAGACAGTTTGCTGGGGCTATCGCCTTGCCCCCGGAATGGACCGCTGCAGATGCCCAGACACGCCACGGAATACGCGCAGCAATCCGCCACCGGGCAGCGCGGCCCACATTTCCGTTCAGTGCTGCCGAAGTTCTCGAATCCCGTAGTGTGCCCAATTTGCGGCAACTCTCTCCAAGTGCTCCGTGGGCGGCACGGCAGGCGAGGGATAAGGGAATTTACGGGTGGCGTCGATACCGATCTTGGAACTCACCTGCTCCGAGGGAGCCACTTTTTTGCCCTCTTTCAGGGGTTGCGAAGGATCCAGTGCCATGGGGTCGGTGTTTCGCACGATATGGATATCCTCAGCCGGCTGCATGCGAAAGCTGAGTGCCCACTCAACCTGAAAGGGATCGCGGATGTCGATGTCCTCATCCACTACGATCGTAATCTTGCCGACTCCGATAGCTAACGACCACGCACCCATCATGGCCTTGAGTGGCTGAAACCGATTCTGCTTGCGCATGGAAATCAACAAAATGGCCGTGGCGCCGCTGCTTTCCGTAATGCATACATCGTGCACTGGAAGGCCCAAATTATTCTTGAGGTGGCGGCGAACTTCCATCTCGCGGCCAAAGCTCTTGATACAGCTTGACTCGCTCGGAGGCATCTGACTGAGAAAAGCCTGATAGATCGGGTTGTGCCGGTGCGTGATGCAGGTGACCTCAAACACAGGATGGATTCCGCCTTCTCCCATGTAGCCGGCATATTCGCCAAAAGGTCCTTCTTGTTCTCGAGCTTGCAATGGAATCTTGCCTTCCACCACGATTTCCGCCGTAGCGGGAACCTCGAGATCCACGGTAAGGCAGCGGACCACATCGACGGGCTCGCCGCGGATGGCTCCTGCCGCGGCCAATTCGTCCACGCCATAAGGAAAGGGACTCACGGCGGTTAGGCCGATTACCGGATCAGTGCCGAACACGATGGCCGCTTCGGTGGCGCAGCCGCGGCATTCGTTTTTTCGGATGTGCTGGTTCATGTTGCGCGGCGGGTAAATCATGAGCCCTGTTTTTCGGGGCCCTTTAACCTGCACCCGATAAACGCCCACGTTGGGGATTCGAGTTTCCGGATCGCGCGAGATAACAAACGGAGAGGTGTGGTAGGGGCCGGGGTCCTGCCCCACTGTCCACACCGCGGCAGGCAGCTTCTCGATATTGGCCTCGTCTCCCATATGTACTACATCCTGGCATGGCCCGCTCTTTACCAGCCGAGGTGGCACCGGATTCTTGCTTCGCTCCCACTTTTCCCAGACGCCATCGAGGTCCGTTTCTAAGGCCGTAGCGTAAATCCGCCGGGAACCACCCAGGATTCCGACGACGAAGGGCATGGCGCTCCCCTTGATTCTGTCGAACATCAGCGCGGGACGCCGTTGCTCTGGGATGGTCCGAAACGTATGCCGGCAAACCGCGCTGATTTCCCAATCTTTGTCCACCTCGGCGGTGACGTGGCAAAGGAGCCCTCTTTCCTCCAAAACCTGTAGATATTCTCGAAGATCGCGATACGCCATTCGTAACCCCCTCCTCGCCTGCGACCGCAGCGCCACTCCGATCCATGTTCGCAAAGCGCCGCCGGAGGCGGGAGGCTGCTTTTTTACCACACGCCCTCTCGAATTGAATAGCGCGAAACGCTCGGCCAGTAGAAGAAGGCATGAAGCAGGCGGGCATGCAGGGAGTAGCCCTTGTCATTAGCGCCGGATTGAGCCGTTTGAGGCCGGTATTCAGAAAGAGTATCGAACTGAAAATATGGCGCGATGATTGTACGTATGAAACCGCGTGGCCGCAATTTGCATTCCACCAGCGGTGGAGAACCGCAGAGCCCGCCAAAGGCGCACTCTGCCGAAGCCCAGTCCAGGCGTGAAGAACATCTGCGTCTCACCGGCATTCTCGCCGGCGACGAAGAATGTGGAATTGATTTCGACCTCCGGCCAAAACCTCCGGAACATGCGGTACTGGAAAGCCGTGTTGGAGAGCAGTTGCCTCCCCAGCGTGGTCGTGTCACCGCTGGGCAGGTTCGCCCCCAGCGTGGACTGTACATCGAATTCCCCCCACCCTTTACCGAAAGCGATTGCCGGAGAAAGGACCGCATCGCGCATTGCGTTTGAGCCGCCGGGGACCGTGGCGCTTAGGAGCAGTGTCACTAGGTAATCGCCTTCTCTTGGTCCCGACGCGGCTAATCGGAACTTCAGCATCACCGGGATGTCCCCGAAACCATCGGCTGTCGCGGCGCCGATATGCGCTACGTACGACGGAGGTCCGACCATCAGTTGGATACGCGGAGCAATGATGAATTCCAGTCCTTTTCCGCCTCCGAAGTTGTAATCCGTCCCGCCGAGTGATGCGGGTTGCCGCCACACGTCATAACGAAATTCCTGTTTCAGGCGCCCGGATGTCGTTGCTATTGGGGAAAGCCAGTCCGGCTGTTCTGCTTGAATACGTTCTCCCATCCTGAACCAGCTCCGGAAGAGACTGGAAGCACCGCCCCGTTCTCCTGATCCGGAGGCGGATTGTGAGACCTGAGCCGTGGGCGCCACGTCCGCGGAATCCGACGAGCCATTCGCTGCCGACTGAGCGCACGAGCAGGTGTCAGCAAATTTGGATTCATCCGCCTGAACCAGTGGTGTTCCCCAACTGATGGCGTATAACCATCCCGCGAGGAAGACTATCGGCAGAGATTTCACGGTGCTTCTCCTTGGCGTACTTGGTCTGAAAACAAAAACGGCCACCGCCCGAAATAACTTTGGCGAGTGGCCGCTTGCGATCTTTTCAGAAGTATTCTTCTACTTCATTCGCCTCCACGCGCCCAGAAGTGGCTGCGGACAGCGACAGCGATATCCCAGCGCCGGCTGCAACTGAGCTTCGATTTGTTTAGCGCGAATCAGAACATCACTCTGGGCGGCATTATGCCTCGGCTTGCTGCTCGAAAAACGAGTGCCAATCGTACTCGCCGATTGCGGCCGCGTCAATGCGCTGGTTATGGATTAACGCTCGGCGGGATATTTTTGCCGCTGAGATAAAGATCGCGGCATTCTCGAGGTGTTGAGTCGCCAGATTTTTGCTACACGCAGTGCGGCATTACGTTACCTACTTCTGTTCGGGAACGACGACATCCCCAATATCCTTGTTATAGGCGGCCATCTCTGATGGCGAGCAGAGCAGCTCCGGGATATCGAAATCGGCTGGTTGCAAGTGGAGAGGGAACTTGTTGAGTGCCAGCCACGGTTCCGTATACATCTTGGGGTCGTTGATCGTCACGCTTAGCTGCATATTGTCGTGATCCACCCGGTGAAATCGTTCCTCCACCCGCAAATCTTCGCTATGCGGACGACCCGCATGATCGAGCCAGCTTTTTGAATTCAGCCCGACGGTCTCGACGACGAAGGTGTAGTCATCCACCCATTTGCCCACCGAGTACCCGTTCCAGCGCGGCTCTGGGTCCTTGGGGAATGGCCGCCCATCTGTCCAGATGACGCGGTAATTGCCATAAAACGGACTCAATAGAATCACCTGTTTTGCGGTTTGAACGAGGTTGAGGGTCCTCAATTCATAAAGCTCCATGTACGGGAACCCGAGCGGATCACAACGGTCCGCCGGGTCATTCGCAAGCGTGGAGGGGACTTGCCTGACTCCCGGTCCCGAGGGCTTATTGGCCTTGAGTGCTGCTAGACCCGGAGGCGTGTAAGGCAGGGGATGCACGATACCTGTTTCGTCGGCGTAGCCGCCCTCGGAACCCTCTCCGATCCGGTCGCGTCGTCCTCCTTCCTCGTTTCCCAGTGTCAAGAGTGCCGGGTGTTCTAATGCGCCGCTTACCTGGCGTCCTCCATCCTCCGCTGGCGCATCCCAACTGCAATCAGGGCCAACATCGAGAACGCCACGCGCTTGGACATGTCCGAAATTCCTCCCGCAGCTTCTTCGGTTCCGATCTTTCGAATCTGCCTGCGATCAAAGCACGCAAAACGACATCACGAACTCTCGCCGCTAGCGCCGTTCCAGCTAGATTGGCCAAACGCGCGAACGTTTCCGAGAGATCGCCGTAATCAAGAGCCGAACGAATCGATTCATCTGGCCGGCTGCCGTTGAGCAGGTGAAAAGTCGATTCGTTCGGCTCAAGACGAAAGACGATTTGCTCAAACAAGTTGGAACGGCACTAGTCGTTACGGCACCGATTCTCAGCGCCCCTGGCCCTCACCCCGGCGATTCCTCATGGCTTGAACTGTTTGCCATTGATGATGATGCGGGTTGTGTAACCGATACTCCCGACGGGCCTGCCGTTTTTCGCCGGCTTGGCTTCAATTTCGACTTCATCCCCGGGTTTAAATGTATTCTTGGTCCAACCTACTTCGGTCTCGGAAATTGGATTTTGAGCCTCTAGAACCCAACGCGTCGTATTGCCACTGTCGTCCTTGGCGTCGACCTTCACGTAAACGTGGGGATTGGCCCAAACGTACTCCGTCACCGTTCCCTTCACCGTGATCGTTTTGGAAGTGTCGTACACAGCCGTCCCGTGGTGTGCGGCGAGCGGAACGCAAACCGCCAACAGGCCAAGAACAACGAGGGGAATGGTCCTGAGTCTGTTTCTCATAACACTCCTTCATAGCTCCTTGCATGGAACGGCACCCCGGTCTTGCACGGCCGCCCGCTTTCCGAAGGGGGCAGGAGCGATTCTAAACCTAGTTGCCCATAGAAAGAACGCCTTTGAGCCGCCGCGGAAGGGGAGACGTCCTCGGCCCTCGCAAACATCCGCTCTTCATCCCCTGGGCCTCGCGCTGAGTTATACTCTCGACTTCCATAACGGAAGCACCTATCAGGAAAGCCAGACTTGAAGGAGGTTACATGGCCTCTGAGGAGAATTCGCGGGGAAAGGGAATCAGCCGTCGTGAAGCGATGGTGCGCGCAGCTTGCACGGGCCTGGGGGTTGCCGCTGCGGCGGCGAACCTTGGCGCATTGGAATCGCTTTGGGGCCAGGCTCAACCAAGAGTAGACGAGTCGTCGGAGCGCATAGGGTGGCCACCCGTTAAGCCGCTGCCGCCGCTCGATTCACGCTATCCCACAATGCCCACCTGGAAGACCCAACTGCGGCAACTGGCGCCCAATGTCTACGTCTACCAGCAACAAGGTGGCACGGGCCTCTTGAACGCGGGAATTTCCAATGCGGGCCTGTTTGTCGGAGACGATTCGCTCGTCGCTTTTGACGCTTTGGGATTTCCCATTCAGACCAAATCTTTTATTGCCGCGGCCAAGAAGGTTGGTGGTGGCAAGCCTTTCGCGCAGCTAATCAACAGCCATCACCACGGCGATCATGTGGCCGGCAACCAGTTTTTTGTTCCGGCGCAGATTCTAAGCCATCCGTACTGCCGGCAAGAGGTGGTCAAGGCTGTGCCCACAACTCCGCCATCTTGGCCAAAGCAAGAGGGCTTGGCGGACGGCACCGAAGTACGCAAATTGGTGCCGCCGAGCGTAACTTTTGAAGATCACTTAACCTACTACGTCGGCGGCAATGTCGTGGAATTTCATTTCGCGGGGCCGGCACACACTTGGGGCGACATCATGGCTTACTTGCCGCAGCACAAGATTCTCTTCGCGGCCGATCTCGCGTTTTTCCACCTGGTGCCGTACGCGCATAACGGCTACATCACCAAGTGGCTCGAGGCCGTCGACAAAATCATGAAGATGGACGTGGATGTAATCGTGCCGGGCCATGGGCCGGTGGGCGGAAAGAAAGAACTCGCCGACATGGCTGAATACTTCCGGGTCCTCAAGGCCGAGGCCAAGAAGCGTTATGATGCCGGCATGAGCGCCGGAAAAGCCGCGGCAGATATCAACATGGGGAAATTTGTTAACTGGATGGGACCCGAACGGATCGTCATGAACACGGTGCGCCTGTACGACGAATTCAAAGGCACCCTTACTCCGGATCTCGATAAAGAGGGCACGAAGCAAGCGATCGAGGAATACGACTCGATCAAAGGCGGCGGCAAAAAAGCCGCACGGAGCTTGGCGGAAATCTTCGATCCTCTCGGCGGCTAAACTCGATCCGCCCACAGCCTGGGAGCACCGTCCTTCACTACAAATTGAATGTGGTGGGCGGTCAGCGATTTGAACGCTGAACCTTCCGGGTGTAAATCAGTCCAGAGCAGTCCACATGTGCCGCGCGGAAAAGGGCTTAGCGCGTAACTCCCTTTGACTTCAACAAAAGCTGTCATCAGGAGTCGGAAGATGTCACGCAATTTCAGGAAGGCACAAACGCAACTGTTACTCCAACTGCTACGGTAAACTACCGCGTTTCTACCAGCCGCCCGGCATACGGGAAATACTGTAGATCTTCCTTGAAACTGTAGGGAAATTGATGTATGAAGCCCACGCCAAAGCTTTTGAGACTCGGATATGGCTACTCGCACAAGAGGGGAAAATGCGCGCTCAAAGAAGAATGGGAGTTTTCCTATGGGTTGGCAGTCTGATAATTGCCAGTTCATGCGTTGCCCGGGCACAGATGATCGACAACACCCAAGCTCTCAATCCAATCAACGCAGGGATAAACAAATCGTTGAGTCAGGAGATTGGAGCCAGCCGAGGAGACATCAACACTCCGGGCTCTTCGTTGTACATCATCAAGCGTGACCCGTTTCGCTCTATTCGCCGTGGCCGCCAGCTTTTCCAGCGTAAATTCACCAGGGTGCAGGGCCAAGGTCCGGGCGTAGACGATGGTGTCGGCAACATCGCTACGACCATAGCCATCGGCGCCGGCGTGGTGGATAGCTGCGCCGGTTGTCACGCTCGGCCTCGTGGTTCGGCAGGGTTCGGAGGAGACGTGGTTACCAGGCCGGACAGCCGAAACACACCGCATCTGTTTGGCTTAGGTTTGAAAGAGATGCTGGCCGATGAAATGACCTCTGACTTGCGTACCATTCGCAGCCAGGCGATCACTTCTGCAAAACAAAAGGGCAGGTCCGTCACTCTTGCGCTCGTGACGAAGGGCATTTCCTTCGGATCGATTACAGGCAATCCGGACGGATCAGTAAGTACGTCGGAGATTCAGGGAGTCGATCCAGACCTTCGCATTCGTCCCTTCTTTGCACAGGGCGGAACCATCTCTATGCGTGAATTTATTGTGGGCGCATTGAATGCCGAGATGGGCTTGCAAGCGTCGCTGGACCCCGACTTGGCCGCCGCCAGTTCCGGTCAGAGAGTAATCACGCCGTCCGGGATGGTTCTTGACGGGTCCCTCGACAAGATCGAAGCTCCACCCGCGGGGGATCAGTTCAATGGGAACGAGATTGACGTCGCCATCGTGGACCACCTCGAATTCTACCTGCTCAACTATTTCAAGCCCGGCATCTACCAGCAAGACGCGAGCGCGCAACATGGTCTGAAGGTTTTCAACCAGATCGGTTGTTCGTCATGCCACGTTCAGAATCTTACGATCAACCGCGACCGCCGCGTGGCCGATATAAACACCGCTTACGATCCGGTGAACGGAATCTTCAACACCCTATTCGCAACCGCGGTCCCGCTGTTTTCTACCGTCAATGATGGCAATACCAACCCTTTGAAACTGCCGAACCTGCAGCCGTTTGTGGTGCAGAATATCTTTACCGATTTCAAGCGCCACGATCTGGGACCCAACTTTCACGAGCGCAACTGGGATGGGACCTATCAAAAGCAATTCCTTACTCGACCTCTATGGGGCGTGGGAAGTTTTGGGTCCCTTGGCCATGACGGGCGCAGCATTAGTCTGACGGAAGTGATCCTACGCCATGGCGGCGAGGCCCAAGCCTCGCGAGACGCATTTGCCAGCCTATCTGTGCAGGACCCGGGTGCCACTTCCGATCTGCTGCACTTCCTGAGCACGCTCGTGTTGTTCCCACCGGACGACACAGCATCCACGCTGGATCCCGGGAACCTCAGCGATCCAAACTTCCCCCAATCCGGGCATGGGAGCATTAAATTGACGGTTCTTTTTAACAACCCGTCGGACAAGGAATAACTTCCGGCCGACGCTGACTACCATTCGTCCGTGAAAACCACGAAGGCAGAGGACCGGCCGTAAATGGACGGCTCGCCGGGTTTGGGCGGCCCGGTCCCGCCATGAGTCAGGCAAGTTTAGGTCTGGTGCTTTGCGTAAGTGACCCGGTCGAAAAAGTAAAGGCTAGAATGTGCTGCGGTTGACTAGCGCCACTTTCTTGTCTTCGAGGCCAACGAAATCGGCCACCGGAACGGATCGTCATGAACACGGTGCGCCTGTACGACGAATTCAAAGGCGCCCTTACTCCGGATCTCGATAAAGAGGGCACGAAGCAAGCGATCGAGGAATACGACTCCATCAAGTCCGGCGCCAAGAAAGCCAGCCTGGGCGTGCCGGAGATCTTTGATCCTCTCGGCGGCTAAACTCGATCCGCCTCAGCCTCGAAGCCCCGTCCTTCACTACAAATTGAATGTGGTGGGCGGTCAGCGATTTGAACGCTGGACCTTCCGGGTGTAAACAGTCAACTCAAACGTTGATCTGGCGCGACTTATCAGGAATTGGCGGTCCTTCGCGGCATCGGTGCTGGACACTCGGGGCTCCGTGGGCGCGGCTGGTGGGGCTGCCCGGCTTGGTGCTGATCAGGTGCTGTAAGTCTTTATTGTTCTCGGTGCACGAGTATTCGAGCAGCTCCGGCAGCCTGGGGGTCGGCTTTAACGGTGTCAGGAAACCTCAATTTGAAACCGACATGAGGCCTCCCACATCGGCGTCACGGTCCACCAAGAAGCCGAGGTTGGGAGCCATCATTTCTTCCCAACTCTGAAACCCTTGATATACCCATCGGTTCGGATCGGGGTTGTACTTGTTGTTCACTGAATTGTCGTAGCGAAATTCGAAGCGCATGCGCGTGCCTTTCGGCACCTTCAGTGAGGTTCCGTAGGCAAGCTGCCAGTTGAAGTCGTAGTGCGGAACATTGAGCACGACTTCTTCCCGTCCGTCCGGATACGTCAGCTTATATTGGGCGCTCTTTCCACGCACATGCGCATGGGGCCGCAGCCGCACGATTTCGACATCCTTGAGGAAGGTGATGTCCATCGGAGGCGCCAGATAGTTAGCTTCATTCGGAGGGATGGCAAATTTTGGATCGTAAGTGGAAGCGAACACGGCCCTGGTACTGGCCGGAGTTGGAGCGATGACTGGCGTATCCTCTCCCGCGCCCTGAACAATGAACTGTTTGGGGGGCGGCGTCTTCGCCACAGTGAAGCCGATCTTGGTCCGGTCCACGACCTCCTTACCGTTCGTCGTGTAGTGAATGCTCACAACGATATCCGACCCGGCAGGCACCAGCTTTCCCGAATTCCAAACGCGGTAGTCATCGTAGCCTCCGCCCGGTACATAGCAAAAATCGAGACCTTGCCGCAGGGTCGGATGGCCATGCGTGAGCTTCACCTCCGTGCTGCCCACGTCACGAGTAGCGATAATCATTCCGGGCAACTCTCCAAAGCCGCTATTGCCGGGTGTGGGATTGCCCGTCTCGTCCCGCGGTACCTGTACCCACTCGTAGCGGTTGTACACCGTCGTCGGTTTATGCTTCTCGAAGCTGAAGCAAATGTGATGCACCACCGACGGCTCGCCCGGCAGAATTTCCATCGAGGTGACCCACGTATCTGTCTTGAAAGGGGCCGGCAGCGCAATCAACTCCCACTCCAGAACGCCCTTGGCCGGCACTTCATGAGGCGGCATATCCAGAACGACTTCCGGCTGGATACCCCAACCGCCTGTGGACCATTGAACCGGGGGCGGCGCGTCCTGGGGATCGCCCTCCGCGGCTCCGCTGTCCGCCCACTGCACGAGCGTGTCAATCTCGCTCTGTTTCAACGAACGATCATTCGTGAAATGCCCGTACTGCGGGTCCGCGAACCAGGGCGGCATCTTCCTCACTGTTACCGCGGCTTTGATCGCTCTCGCCCAGGGACGTGCGTCCTTGTAAGTGACCAGCGACATCGGCGCGACCTGCCCTGGCCGATGACAGGTCTGACAGTTTTTCTGCAGAATGGGGAGTACGTCTTTGGAAAAAGTTGGCGGAGAGGACTGACCGGCTGCTCCAGCGGCCACTGCCACCACCGCCAGTCCAGCAAGGACGAAGCGCATCATAACCTTGCCTCCTGAAACCAGGATTTCTATTTCTAGTTTTCCGGTCAACTATACATCCCACGACGGCGGTTTGGTAGCCCGAGGATAGTCTCGGCGTGCAGGCCGGGCGCCGCACGCTTGCGCATTCCCCAATACGGCACGCCGATAAACCATGACAGTTTTATGAAAATCGTGATCTTAAACCGGCCACAAGACGACCAGCGTCTGTTAAGGCGAC
>WNGQ01006944.1_pt1 | contig 15877 bp, 11 predicted proteins | sample 5407661 | NCBI WGS metagenome assembly WNGQ01 (sample SAMN13153382, study PRJNA577476) | soil metagenome | isolation source: 60 cm soil or saprolite under Garry oak tree replicate 2 | place: USA:California | collected 2016-06-15 | reverse complement strand
TACTCCTTGGCGGTACTAAAATCAACCAGGACAGCTTCATTGCCATCCAGCGGCATAATGATGTTGGCGGGTTTAATATCTCGATGCACGATGGGCGGCTCCTGGTGATGCAAGTAGACGAGCGCATCTACAATAGGAGTCATCATTGCCAGGGTCAGGTCCAGGGAAAATCTCTGTCCTGGTTGTTCACGGCGTAAATCCTCAAGATTCTTCCCCTTTATATACTCCATCAACAGATACACCCGATGGAGTTTTTCATGCTCGAAGACATGATAGACATGGGGCAGAGATTTGTGATCGAGTCGCTCGAGAATCTCGCACTCGAAAAGCAAACGCTTTCGTTCTTGTCCACTTGGACGGATCAACTCTTTAAGAGCGAACACGTGCTCCCCGATTTGTCGATCACTAACCATGTATACAGCACCGGAGCCGCCCTTACCAAGAAGATTCTCGACGCGGTAACGCTCTCCATACATATCTTGCAAGATGGCCCCGACAGGAAGCGTCATTTGTTCTTGTAGCACGTTACACCCTTTGCACAGAGGTAAGCATACGCCAGAGAAAAAGAGGAGTCATCATCCCCATTACAGTAAAATGAACCACCTCTCAAAAGCGTAAAGCAAGGTCAGATATCAGGGATATTCTCTATTATATATGAATGATAGCCATAAATCGTAGTCTTGTCTACATTAAAGAGATAAGCTTGCCAAAAGTACCAGAGCCAGCGTGTCAACGCACGCAAGCAACTGCAACTGCCCGCTCATCATCAAACCGACTGGGCGCAACTTCAATCATTTCGTGCTAAGATGACAAGCGAAATGCATTACCCTATTTCCGACCCGCACATTATCGTTGATACGGTTAGACCACTAGACGAAATTGTGTTGGAAATTAAACAATGGTTAGGATATGAACAATAACAACACAGTGCCTCAAACAGCGGCTATCATCCTCGCAGCAGGCAGTTCCAGCCGCATGGGAGCCGGACGCCACAAACTCCTCTTACCCCTACATGATCGCCCTGTACTGGCACATGTGCTTGATGCAGGTCTGGCATCGCAGGCTCGTCCCCTTATCCTCGTGCTGGGACACCATGCAGACCAGGTTCGCGAGCGTATCCCCCTCTTCACAACACATCCCGATCTAATCATTCTCGAAAACGCCGATTATCTGCAGGGCATGAGCACCTCAATGCGCCTGGGTATACAAACGCTGCTATCTCCTGACTATACGAAATCCCTAAATGGCAAGATTGACAGCGCGCTGGTCTTGCTCGGCGATCAGCCTTTGATAACCGCGCGAGACATCGATACGCTGATTGCGACATACAGAACCACCGGCAAAAGGATTATCGCGCCAACCTACGAAGGCAAACGCGGCAACCCCATCCTCTTCGATGCCAGCCTGTTCCCCGAATTATTAGAGGTTACAGGCGACGAAGGCGGGCGCAGCGTGCTTGAACGCCACCGCAACGAAATAGCCACTGTCGAGATGGGCAACCCTCTAGCAAACATCGACGTAGATACGTGGGAGGCGTATCTACAGGTTCTTGCAGCATGGGAGCAAAAGAAGTTAGATGATCGGCAGTTTTAATCTTTCACATCTTCCGGGTCGTCAAATAGCGAAGGCTGTTGCCCGGCAATGAGCCGCTTTTGTTCCTCATCTTGTATCTGCTGAATACTCTTCTCCGGCGTAGGTAAATGCTCCGGCATGGTCGCGCCGAGCCTTTTGAGGGTTGCACGGACTTCTCGCCCAACTTCATTATGGGTACGATTGGCAGCTTCTTTGCCCCGTATTCCCTCGCGTCGGAGCTTGGCATCAGTCTGTGTAGCGCGGAAGATATTTGCGCCCAGTTCTTCGCTGCCCATGTAGTCGAGTATTTTGTCGCGAGGCTGAAGATTTTTGCGAGCGTGTATGTCATTTTCTCGAAGTCCGCCGTACAGGCCCATGTACCCATGATCCTGGAACGTTGCAAAGTCAGATGGCTCGATTACTCCGGCCTGCTGCGCGGCCTCGGCAAGTTGGTTGTTAAATATTGTCATTTCAGAACGCAGGATGAGGCGCTTCTGATTTTCTGGTAAGGCTGCTAGTTGATCGGCCAATTCCTGGCGGCGGGTTTGAACTGCAAAATAGGTCTGCCCCAGAGCGACAATGGGCTTCGATGGATCAGCATTTTGTATTATTAGATAGCAAGCATAGCGTGAAAGTTGGTAGTCTTCTAATGACCGTTTTGCGCCTTTACCCGCTTTTATCAATTGCACCTCCAGGTGAAAATGATCTGAAACGGCTTGTCCGCTATTCTCACACGCTTTTTTAGCCTGCTCTAGAGCATATTGGAATTTCTCCCACCGGGAATAACCCAGCAGCTTGTAAAGTTGACGCGCTCCAGTATTCGCTGCCATCCTCTGCCTGCTGGCGAATCGCGTCAAATGGTGAAGTGTGTATAATGCCCTGTTTATTCTGTCGTGTCGTTGTCATCAAGCAGGACATCATATATACTATGCTGTACCTGGACGCATCCCACACTGGTTTCCAAAGGAAGAGCATGGTAACTGAAGAACAGAAAAAACAAGCACAATTCTGGCTGGAGTATAGCCAGCAATTATCGGGAGCTATCCGCTATACCGAAGCATTAGCGGCAGTGGAACGCGCTCTCGCGCTGGATGATTCAAGTGTCGCAGCATGGTATGCGAAAGGGACGTATCTGGCAATGGCAGCCCGCTATGACGAGGCGCTTACCGCATTTGAACATGCTCTATCACTGGACGAAATGTATGTGCCAGCCTGGGATGGCAAAGCGTGGGCATTGGGGATTCTTGGCAGGAAAGATGAAGCATTGACAGCCGTGAACAGAGCCTTGGAACTGAACCCAGAGTATTTTGATGCGGTTAAACGAAAGAAGCGGTTAGAGTTGTGAATAACCCGAAATCACAATTACAATACCCCTCAGGGTTTGTGAATGATTGCCAGGAAGACGATTTGATTGCCAGGGCGACCGCGAGGGTCGCCCCTACAATAGACGTTTACATGTAAAACAGGCAATTTGGTATTGTAGGGGCGACCCTCGCGGTCGCCCTGGCAATCATTCACTGACCCTGCTATACCCCTGCACCAACTCAATTATCTCCCGTTGAATCTCCTCCACCGTCCTTGAAGCATCCACCACCTTGATGCGTTCAGGATACTTGCGCGCCAGCATCCGAAAGCCTTCCTGTACCCTTCGATGAAAATCTTCGGCTTCAGCATCGAAGCGAGTTCGTTCTTCACGCCGACCACTCACATCGTCGGTTCGTTGATGAACCTGCGATGGATCGAGATCGAGCAGGATGGTCAGATCAGGTTTGATGCCCCGCGTCGCCAGCAGAGACAGCTGCTCAATCAATTCTACTCCAACACCCCGCGCATATCCCTGATAAGCGATGCTGGCATCGAAGCAGCGATCGGTAATCACCAGTTTTCCCTCGTCCAGCGCGGGGATAACCAGTACAGCAAAATGCTGGGCGCGGTCAGCTTGAAAGAGGAAGGCTTCCGCCAGGGGAGTGATTGCCAGTTCGGGGCGATTGAGCACCAGGTGACGTATCTCCACTCCAAGGGGCGTACCTCCCGGTTCGCGCGTGCGCACATACGCTATACCCTGGGATTGCAGCCAGCGCTCCAACAGCTCCATCTGCGTGGTCTTACCAGCGCCGTCCAGCCCCTCAAATGAGATCAATCGGCCTCTGCTCACGCCCTACTTCCCCCTGTCGGTACGGTAGACATCGTAATCCCAATCGAAATAGGGCTTGGGCAGCATATCTTCGGGCGTCCACTCTTGATTGGCTTTGCCGTACTTGCCATGATATTCTTTGAGGGTCTCACCCACATACTCGAAGGTAAGCTGGCAGATACGGAAGCCAACGGGCACCCAGATGGTGGTCTGTGTGTGATTGCTGATTTCCATCGTCCAGCGACTGATATAGCCGACATCGCCAACGCCCGCGCAGCGGCACACCGATAAACCTGAGCGCGCCACGGTGCTGCGTGAATACATCTTCGCCAGGTAGCCGTTATGCCCTCCGATCACCTCTATAGTGTGAGCCAGGATGGTCGTGCCGGGGCGGATGGCGATTTTGCCATCCATTGCCTCGCGCGGTTGCCCCCAGTAGCGGCGAATATCGTGCGGGTTATCCAGGTGAATCGTATCGACATTCATATCACCTTGAAAATACCATTTACCCAGGCGGCAATCGTAGGAATTGGTTCCTAGCTGGCGCTCGTCAAATGGCTCGATGATGATATTGCCGTTATGCAACTCTTCCACAATGCGTTTATCGGATAATAACATGCCGGACTGCTCTCCTTCGGATGGGTCATTGAGCCAGGGCGACCGCGAGGGTCGCCCTGGTCTATTCCCTGTAATTCTTATAACGTATTATCTTCCTCATCTGAACGATATTCAAGGGGCAGGGCGCGTACAGCGTCAATCTCCACCCAGATACGCTGTGCTAAGAGGCGTGCCTCGTCTTCGTCAACCAGGGCCTGCTGGAATGGGAAGAAGGCTCTATCGCTGCTGTGGCGGTGAATCCAACGGCTGATAATGTTGATCTGATCGACTTCCGCCTTCCCTACGATACTCGGCGGCTCCCCCATCGAGGCGGCGGCGGCAAGCAGGCTGCGCACTGCTAGTTTGGTGGCCTCCGGTTCATGCGGAATACAGCGTTGCTCAACCAGCCGTCCATGCCGGATCAGAAATAGTTCGTTACATCCTGGGCGAGCCGAGGGATAGATAATAAACAGGTTGTTGGCTTCCACCGCGCCCGTGATTAACTGCTGACCAATCAGTACCTCGTCGGCGCTGCGAATCGTATCGCGCAGCCAGGCGGCGCGTTCAAAATTCAACTGCTGCGAGGCTTCTAACATCTGGCGGCGCAGGCGGTCCAGCAGATCCTCGCGCTCGCCGCCGAGAAATGCACAGACCTCCTCAACCGTCCTGCCATAATCCGCGAGGCCGCTGGCATCCACTCCACCTCTACAGGGACCGGGACAGCGATTGAGGTGCAGGCGCAGGCAGGGGTCAGATGGCCTGGCCTGGGGTGGCAAGCCTTTGGTGCAGGTGCGAATGGGAAACACTTTTTGCACCAGTTCAATCGTCAGATCGACAATGCGACGACTGCGGAAAGGGCCGAAGTAGCGGGACCCGTCGGCTGCCACTTCTCGCGTGGCATAGACGCGCGGGAACGGATGCTGGATATCGATCTTGATAAAAGGGTAGAGTTCGTAGTTACGCAGTTGCACATTATAGGCGGGCTGCAACTCCTTGATCAGTTGCGATTCGACCAGCAGCGCTTCCAGTTCAGAGCCAAGCACGCGCGTCTCGATCTCTTTGACGTTCTGCAGCAGCCCATCCATTTTGCGCGTGTAGCCAAGTGGCTGGCTGTAATAGGATGCAAGTCGATCTTTCAGGCACTTAGCCTTGCCAACATAGATCACCTGTCCATTAACATCCTTCATCAGGTACACGCCTGGCTGCGCAGGAAAATCACGCTTCCACGCCGGATTCAGGAATAGATTTCCGGTTGGGCGCAGTGTCACCGACTGCGCTGAGATTCTGCCGTCCGCGCGTATCTGCTCGATCTGCCTGGTCGTCGCAGCCTGCGTGATGTCGCCGTTCCAGGCGACAGGCAATTGCAGGCGACAACGCAGGTGCCCCAGCGTTGAAATACCCTGTTCCTGCGCCAGCGCGAGCAGTTTGATAAAGACGGCAGCCGTCACCCTGGCATCTCCCAGGGCGCGGTGGCGGTTAGCAGCAGGTATTTTGAGATGCTCGGCGACCTTGTCAAGCTTGAAACGGCGCAAGCCGGGGAGAAAACGGCGCGCCAGTGGAATAGTATCCAGGCCATCGATGGGGAAGTCATAGCCCAGCAGCCGCGCTTCATACCCCAGGAAGCCGATATCAAAGCCGATATTATGCCCGACAAGAATTGCGCCATCGATGAAATGCAGACAGGCAGGCAGGATTTCAGCGGCTTTGGGGGCCGTATTCACCATATCCTGCATTATGCCCGTGAACTGCACAATAAAGGCCGGTAATCTCGTCCCGGGGTTGAGCAGGCTTTGAAATGAGCCGATGACTTCGCCCCCCTTGATACGAATTCCAGCCACTTCGATGACGCGATGCGAACCTGGGCGCAGGCCCGTCGTTTCCGTATCGAGCACCACAAATTCAACCTCGGTAAGCGTTCGATGCGTGCTGCGCCACGCGCTAAGCGCCCATGATTGCTCTTCGTCCTGTTCAAATATTTCAAATAAGGAGGAACTGCTTAACGCTTTGCGCAACAGGGTCAGCCAGATAGGATTTTTCGCCGTGCTGGTGCCCTCGGTGACGCCAAACAAGTGCTGCAACAGCAGTCCTTCCGCTACGGGTTGCCCAATGCTCTCGAGTAGTTCGTGCGCGCGCCGCAGCAAAACACCCTGCTGCGCGCTGGCTTCCACCTGTGTCATGACAAATAAGCTCCCCCTGATCTGCTGGTTTAGATCATGCGTACCAGGAGTATACCATATTGCTCATCAATCGGGGAATAGCTCATTCTCCGTTTTTCCAGATATTGTGTCTTGTTCGAGTCTTTGCACATATGCTACACTGGTGATGAACTAACCGTACATTAGCTATTTACCTGCGACAAATAGGCCGATCGAAGCAGAAGGAGAGATTTATGGCAGGGGCTGATCGGGTAGGTCAACAGCTTGGAAACTACCGTTTGTTACGACTGCTGGGGCGCGGCGGCTTTGCCGAGGTCTATTTAGGAGAGCATGTCTATCTCAAAAGTTATGCTGCGCTGAAGGTACTCCACACGGTACTTCGAGACGAGGAACAGACAGGCTTTTTGAAGGAGGCGCAGACACTGGTTCGCCTCACGCATCCGCATATCGTGCGCTTGTTCGATTTTGCGATACAGGATGGCACCCCATTTCTGGTCATGGAGTACGCGCCCAACGAAACGCTACGCCAACGCCATCCCGCCGGTTCGCGGCTTCCACTGGATGCTATTATTCCATATGTCCAGCAGGTAGCTTCGGCTCTCCACTACGCGCACGATCAACATCTGATCCATCGTGATCTCAAGCCGGAAAATATGCTTCTGAATACTCGCGATGAAGTTCTGCTCAGTGATTTTGGCCTGGCGCTGCTCGTGCCACCCAGCCATCCATACAGCACGCACGAAGTTGCCCGGCAAGTGGCAGGTACATCGGCCTACCTTGCCCCAGAACAGTTACAAGGTCAACCCCGACCTGCCAGCGACCAGTATGCGCTCGGCATCGTCGTGTACGAGTGGCTTTGTGGAACGCTGCCATTTTTTGGAACCCCTATCGAAATCGCTGCGCAGCACCTCAGTATGCCGCCTCGACCATTGCGCGAGTTCGTACCGGACCTTGCGCCCGCCATCGAAGCAGTCGTACTTCAAGCATTAGAGAAAGAACCGCAAAAGCGCTTTAACGATGTGCAGGATTTTGCGGCTGCGCTTAAACAGGTGTACCAGGATAACGTAATGCATCCTGGTATTCCAGATTTTTCCTCACAACATGAATCTACTCCGGCTCAACAGCCAGAAGATATGCTGGAAAGTATTCAGCAACCTCAGCCTCTATGGAAGATGCCTGCGTTCTTCACATCCTTTATAGGACGAGAACATGAGGTAGCTGCTATCCGCGGGCTGCTTCAATCCTCGGAGGTCCGCTTGTTGACACTGCTGGGTCCCGGAGGGATCGGCAAGACCCGCCTGAGTTTGCAAGTTGCGACGGAAATGCGCAATTTCTTCCCCGATGGTGTCTGCTTCATTCCCCTGGCCGCGATCTCTGACCCCGAACTGGTGATTCCCACTATTGCTAAGGAACTGGATGTCCGCGAAGTGGGCGAGCAAACTACTAGCGAGCGGCTGAAGCTGGCGCTGCGCGATAAAAATCTGCTGCTGGTGCTGGACAATTTCGAGCAAATCGCAGCGGCGGCCCCGCAAATTGAGGAACTCCTCGTTGCCTGTCTTACCCTCAAATTGCTCGTCACGAGCCGTGGGGTGCTACATGTGCAGGGCGAACAGGAGTTTCCCGTCTCGTCACTGGCGCTGCCCAACCTGGCACAGCTTCCAGAGGATGAATCCCTTGTCCAGTTCGCGGCGGTCGCACTTTTTGTGCAGCGCGCTCGCGCGGTACTGCCCTCTTTCCGTATCGACTCGACCAACGCGCGCACGATTGCTGAGATCTGCGTGAGCCTGGATGGGTTACCCCTGGCGATTGAACTGGCGGCTGCCCGCACGAAGCTGTTACCCCCGCGGGCTTTACTAGCGCGACTCTCACAGCGGCTGCAGGTACTCACCGGCGGCTCTCGCACGCTGCCAGAACGCCAGCAAACGCTGCGCAGTACATGCAAATGGAGTTACGATCTTTTGGATGCCCGCGAGCAGCGCTTGTTCCGGCGCCTCGCGGTCTTTGTCCGTGGCTGGACCTTGGAAGCTGTGGAAGCTGTCTGCTACTATGACAGCGACAATGAGCAGAAATTCGCCCTGGAAGAGGTCGCCTCTCTACTCGATAAGAGCCTGCTGCATCGAGTCGAGAAGGATGGAGAGGAAGCCCGCCTCCTGATGCTGTTGACGATACGTGAATATGGGCTGGAATGCCTGGCGGCCAGTGGCGAGTTGGAGGCGGCCCGACGCGCCCACGGCCTTTACTATCTAGCCCTGGCGGAGGAAGCCGACAAGGAGCGAGAAGGCTCCCCACAAGCAGTATGGCTAGCCCGCCTGGAGTCGGGACATGAGAACCTCCGCGCCGCGCTGAACTGGTTCCTGGAGGGCGGAGATGCGGAATCTGCCCTGCGTTTAAGCGGTGCGTTATGGTGGTTCTGGTCGTTGCGTGGCTATTCGATTGAAGGACTTTCATGGCTGAACAGGGCGCTTGCCAGCAGTGAAGGGGTTCCGACGTGGGTGCGGGCGAAAGCGCTTCGTGGTGCGGGGATGCTGGCCCTCAACCTGGACAACTATGTTTCAAGTGAGGCGATGTTGAAAGAGAGCCTTGAACTACACAGGGAAATTGGAGACAAGCATGGCATGGCTGCTGCTATCCATTCATTGGGACTGATAGCCTGGTGGAGGGAAGAGTATGCCGACGCGTGTGCGCTAGGGGAAGAGATGTTAGCGCTTTCTCGAGAGATAACCGATAAGGGAGGCATGGCTGATGCCCTGCTCATCTTATCGCATATCGCCTTTGCACAAGGCGAGTATGCCAGAGCGTGTGCGCAGGCGGAAGAGAGTTTAACGCTGTTTCGAAACCTGGACGATACATGGGGGCGCGCGTATGCCTCCATCCAACTGGCGCGGGTCGTCTTTGCTCAGGGCGATATGGCCAGAGCACGCCTACTGGTAGAGGAGTGCCTGGCCATATCGAGAGCATTGGGATATAAGCGTGGGTTGGCTGAAGCGCACAGCCAGTCAGGACTATATGCCCTCCATCTCGGAGATGCTGTTCTGGCGCGCTCGCTGCTGGAGGAGAGTCTGGCCACTTTTAGAGAGGTGGGTGATCGCAGGAATGAAGCGAAGTCCCTCTTCCATCTCGCTAAAGTGATGGCTTTCCAGGGTGACGGCATGGCGGCGCACGCTTTCTACAAGGAGAGCCTTACAATTGCCAGAGAACTGAATTATAAGGATTTAGTCGCCTCGTGCCTGGAAGGGGTGGCCGAGGTGGTTTTAGCACAGGGACAGCCCGCAAGGGCCACTTCGATATTGGGGGCAGCAGAGGGCCTCCGCGAGGCTATCGGGGCACACATATTACCAATTTTTCGTGCTACCTACGATCGTACGATAGCTGCGGCGCGCAACCAGCTCGGAGAGAAAGCATTTACGGCGGCATGGGAGCAGGGGCGAAAGATGGCGGTGGAGCAGACACCTGGAATGCTGGAAGAAGCTCAAGAGGCTGAAGTGCCTACTGCTGAGGCACGGCAGACCCTGGCGGTAAAGTCCCCATCACCGCCACGCTATCCCGATAACCTGACGGCACGAGAGGTGGAGGTGCTGCGCCTGATTGCACAGGGGTTGACCGATCACCAGATCGCCGAGTACCTGGTGGTCAGTTCGCGCACGGTGAACTCCCATCTTACCTCCATCTACAGGAAGATTCAGGTCTCATCACGCAGCTCCGCCACACGCTATGCAATCGACCACCACCTTGTCCAGGGCCTCTGAACATTGACAGTTGCATTCGAGTTAGGTATATTTTATCGGTGAGCATTGGCAGTATTGTGATTGGTATATCAAGTGATACCCTTCGTAGAACGAAAAACTAGTTTTGAACGGAGGTAAGTCATGTTTAAGCGTCTGTTCGCTCTGTTAGCCATCCTGGGCGTCGCGATCGCGGTCGTTGTTGGGCGCAAGCGTTCACAGGTGTCCGCCCCTGTAACCGATGAATTCCGGCATCCTGACCGCTCGGTATCATGGTTGGCTGCCATTGATTCGCTGGTTGACCGAAAGGTCGGCTGGTATCGCCTGCCGCTCCCGCTCGGCATCCAGGTGTTGGATGGTGTGCGAAGCTTCATGCGCGCGAAGAACCTCTATGATACCTCTACCTTACCGACTATTCCACAGCCACAACCGCAGCCGCAGGGCGTGTCCTACCTCACCGCGCGCACAGCCGACGGCACCTTCAACGATTTGCAGTATCCCTCGATGGGAAGCGCCGGCACCCGCTTCGGACACCTCTTCCCGCTTGAGAATGCCTATCCCGAGCCGGAGCCGGCCATCCTGGAGCCCAGCCCACGCATCGTGAGCCGTGAACTCCTCGGTCGCAGTACCCCTGGCTCCCGATGACGATTGGTGGCAGCGCCCCATGCAGATCATGCGCACTCCTGCCGATCCGACGCGCCCGCCAGGTTCGGATAATGCACCGCCAACTCATGTCAACACCGAGACTCATTGGTGGGATGGATCGCAAATTTACGGCAGCAATGCCCAGGTGCAGAAGCAAATACGCTCAGGGCAGGACGGTAAGCTCCTTTTCACTCCTGGGGGCCTGCCGCCAGACGCCCTACTGGCCCAAATGGCAGAGCAACCCGGCTGGTGGATTGGCCTGGCAATGATGTCCATACTGTTCGCCCTGGAACACAATGCGATCTGTGATCGCCTCAAGGCTGAGTTTCCAACCTGGTCCGACGACGACCTGTTCGACCGGGCCAGGCTTATCAACGTGGGATTGATGGCAAAAATTCATACCGTCGAGTGGACTCCTGCGATTATCAGTCATCCCACAACACAGACCGCGATGCGCGACGAATGGTGGGGGCTGCAGGGCGAGCGGCTGTCGAACCTCTTTGGTCGTTTCTCTGACAACGAAGTCATCAGCGGAACCCCTGGCTCCCCGACGAATCACTTCACAGCTCCCTATTCTCACACCGAAGAGTTCGTCGCGGTGTACCGCATGCACCCGCTCATTCCCGACGACTACAGCTTCCGTTCAGCAGCCGACGACCACCTCCTCGAGGAGCGCCAGTTCAACGAGGTGACGGATCGCAGTGCCAATGCGCTATTGGAGCGGATCACTCTGGCCGATCTCTTCTACTCCTTTGGTACATCAAATCCGGGCGCCCTTACCCTTCACAACTATCCCCGCTTCCTCCAGGAGTTCAAGCGCCCGGATGGCATCGTGATTGACCTCGCGGCCACTGACATATTGCGCATGCGGGAACTTGGCGTCCCCCGCTACAACCAGTTCCGCCGCCTAATCCATCTCGATCCGGTGCGGAGCTTCGAGGAGCTGGTACCGGCCGAGCACCCGGAGTGGGCCGAGGAAATTCGGCGCCTCTATAACAACGACATAGAGCGCGTCGATCTAATGGTGGGTCTCTTTGCGGAGCCCAAGCCGCAGGGTTTCGGCTTCAGCAACACGGCGTTCCATGTCTTCATCCTTACAGCACCACGCCGTTTGAAGAGCGACCGGTTCTTCACGAACGATTTCACGCCAGAGATCTACACACGAACTGGCCTTGACTGGATCGCCAACAATAGCATGGCCACAGTCTTACTGCGGCATTTCCCCAGCCTCCGCCCGGCATTGCGAGGTCGCACCAACGCGTTCGTACCCTGGGCGAGGACCCCTGCCTGACTTTTGCCATAAATCGTACGCTCAAAGGTTGAAGGATAAGCGTCTTGATCGGTATGCCATGTTGCACGATCGTCACTGCAACTAATGAAGGAGGGATCTATGACAAATTATGCGGCATCTACGCAATATGGCAGAGGTTGGAAGGAAGTCTACTCCGGGGGAAGTCCAGAGGCGGAAGCCAGGCTGTTTGCGACATTCACTGAACAAATCAAGCGCGTGCAGGCGCAGATCAAGGAGCGCGAGCACGCCCCTTTCATCCGGCGCGCTTTTCATGCGAAGATACACGCCGGTATTACCGATCACGTTGGCATTGCTGACGCGGAGTTTCACATCCTGCCGGATATACCCGAAGACCTGCGGATAGGGATCTTCCAGCCATCGGCAACCTATCAAGCAACGGTCCGCTTTTCGAACGCATCTGGAGCCATTCAACCGGATGCAACGCCAGATCTGCGCGGAGTTGCGCTTCGGGTGGCCACGGACCAGGGAAATTTCTATGACTTCCTCATGACCGATGCCCCTGCCTCACATGCGCGTGATGCCCGGCAATTCATGGTCGCGGCCGAGGCCATGGCCAGCCGGTGGAAGATCATAAGCTTGCTCAAGCTGCTCGCCGGCCTGGGCTTAGGAGAGACATGGCGCATGATTCAAGCGCTCATGAAGGAGTCTCGCAAGATTGACAGCCTGGCGACCGACCAATTCTGGAGCCGTGCCCCTTACAGGTTCGGGCCGTACGCCGTGAAGTTCACACTGCAGCCATCTGAGAGCGCATCGGGAGGTTCAGCCGCGTTGGGCGAGAACTACCTCAAGGAAGACTTCATCGAGCGGCTCCTGAGGAGGCCCATCACGTTTGACTTCAAGGTGCAGCGATACGTGGACGAAGTAAAGACACCCATCGAGGATGGGACAGTTGAGTGGAAAGAGTCGGATGCTCCGTTCGAGGCGATTGCCCAACTCGTTATTCCACAACAAGACCTGCGTACAGCCAGTGCGAGGGAAACGGAGATGCTGGTTGACAACCTCGATTTCAATCCCTGGAATACAACGGAGGAGTTTCGCCCCCTCGGTAATCTCAATCGAGCCCGTCGGACTGTGTATCAAGCCAGCGCGGATTACCGGGCAGGAAGGTCAGACCAGCCAGCGAGTCCCCTTAGTACTCGATTGAGCAAGATGTTCTGGATTGCGCTGTTAACCGTCCTGCTCAGTGCAGGATTTATCTATCTTAACAAGCGGCGCAGGAAGTCCCGTCTTCTTACACAGAGTGCTCAACCCGCAATCTCTTTGAGCAACGCAGCGAGTGGTCGAACAAAATCAATCTCGTTGTCCCAGTAGTTGTGCGCCTGCAAGCCACCACCAGTGCTATTCGTTATATTGTCTACAACCCTATCCTTTATCTCTAAATTGGAGATTATACCTGTATTGGGATCAAGCGCCTTAAAGAGGCCTGTCAGGTCGGTGGGAGGAGTTCCACGCTGCCAGCAAGCTACCGGGGCCAGGGGATCTCCTACCGGGTCTTGCTCGTCGTAGAAATTGATCCACCGGCCAATCCTGGGGATCGTTGCCAGGTGTTGACCCCAGGTAAAGAAATCTATGTACTTGCGCAGCGGACTTCCCGCGGTCACCAGCGCCAGCACCTTCTTTGCTGCGAAAGGAGGAAGGGTGCGCAGGACATCAATCGCGACGACGGTGCCATTGCTGTGTGTATTCAGCACGATTCCCTCGACATCATCCCGGCAGGCCAGGCGCAGGATGGCATCAAGGACGAAGCTGCGCACGCGTTCGCGCATCTCGTTATGACACACATATCCAGCCACATCATCTTCGAGCTGCTGGAACAAATCAGGGGTAGCGGGTTGCTGCTGAACCGTTCCGCTCTTTTTGAAGCCGGGATCATAACGAGGCTGTAAGCTTGATCCTGATGTTTGATTCTCAACAGGATGGTGGGGCAGGAAAGGCTGCAGATCTTTTGAGATCATGTCCAACAGCCCTTTGAAGCTCATGTAACGTCCAGAGTTGGCAAAGAGCATGGCACTGGCAATCGCAGCGGCTCCTAACTGGACACCCTGGTCTTCTAACTGCGAGTAGACCAGAGCGAGATGGGCAATCCGCCCATGACCATCGCCCAGGGGTGCTGCCGCGCCATCGACTTGACTTCGATGTTGTTCATCCCAGGTGCCCAGGCGGCGTAACCCGCCTTCGCGACAGTGAGAATCGGGGGGCCAGACGCTCTGCACGTAAATTGGGCCGTTTTCTCCCGGACGGCTTCTCTCTCGTAGTGGATCATCTCCGAGGATGGTTGGATCTAAGTACCGCCCCAAGTGCTCGTGCAGCGTATCAGCGTACCCAGGCGTATCAGGATATCCAGGGACACCAATAAGTGGAGGTTGTTCAAAACCAACTCCGTGAATAGTAACAAGACATATAACGCTCATGAGGTTTGCCTCCGTAAAAAACTAGCGAAGCTTTTCTTCCTTAGATGGATTTTCAATTCACTCTTTACTAACAATATAGCCAGACAATAGTATGCTCTCTGTATGGTAGACGAGGCCAACTGAGTTTTTTTCGGTATGTGTTTCAGGGAATAAAGGGGCACAACATATTTCGGAGGGGCTATAATGGACACAACGATTCGCTTTCTTCTACACAGGCAAAGCGCTTGTTCAGGGCAACACAGGACCACCGAAGTGATTCTTCAAAACTGAAAGGAGTTCTGATGAACCAGCAGCAATTAACCACCGTTGGTATCCTCATCTTCGACGATGTCGAAGTACTCGACTTCTGCGGCCCATTCGAGGTTTTTTCGGTGGCCCGCCCACCTGGAGAAAACAGCGACGATGCCCGACTCTTCCATGTCATCACCATCGCTGAAGAAGACAAGATCATCAGATGCCGTGGAGGGCTGCTGGTGAAACCTCATTATACGATTGACAATCACCCACCCCTCGATATCCTGCTCGTTCCAGGTGGACAGGGCACACGCCGCGAAAGGCACAATACTCGCCTGCTCGACTGGATTATGCAGCAAGACCGGCACACTCACCTGACGACCAGCGTCTGTACCGGAGCATTCCTGCTCGCCGAACGCGGCCTTCTCGACCAGCACCGGGCAACTACCCACTGGAATAGCATCGAGTGGATGCGCAGTACTTATCCCGCGATAGAAATGGTGGCAGATGCACGAGTCGTAGATGAGGGGCACATCATCACTTCGGCTGGCATCTCAGCAGGCATTGATATGAGCCTTCACGTGGTGTCGCGGCTGCACGGCATGGAAGCGGCGAAATGGACAGCAAGGCGCATGGAGTATGATTGGGCAGCCGACTAAGTAAAGACAAAGGCAAATAAATATGATCGACCCCAAACTACAAGGCAAAGTCGCCCTGATTTCCGGGGCCAACCACGGAATCGGCGCAGCCACCGCCAAAGCTTTAGCCGCCCAGGGTGTGGCAGTGCTTATCAACTATCTACGTATGCCGCCATTGGGAACACAAAAAGAGCCTGATCCTAGCATTGCGACTCCTGGCATAGATTTCTACAATGCGCGCAGGACGACAACGGCTGATGAGGTTGTGCAGTCAATTCGCGCGCAGGGAGGTCGCGCCGAAGCAGTAGAGGCCGACCTATCGCACCCTGAGACTATACCTATGCTGTTTGATAGCGCAGAATCGGCCTTTGGCCCGGTGGATATCCTGGTGAACAATGCCGATCATTGCGAGCAGGATACATTCCTTCCAGGCAATCAGGAGAATGCTGAACTGCT
>WNGQ01003462.1_pt1 | contig 15882 bp, 17 predicted proteins | sample 5407661 | NCBI WGS metagenome assembly WNGQ01 (sample SAMN13153382, study PRJNA577476) | soil metagenome | isolation source: 60 cm soil or saprolite under Garry oak tree replicate 2 | place: USA:California | collected 2016-06-15 | reverse complement strand
CGCTTCACGCCCGCCCCCGCGCCCGCGAGCGCTTCGTCGGTGAAGTCGAGCGCTTTGCGATAGTGCGTCTGCCAGAACAAGAGCCGCACCGCCGCGGCGTCCACGCCCTGCTCGCGCAGATCCCGCGCGGTGAGAAAATTCCCGAATCGCTTCGACATCTTGGTACCGCGCACGTTCAGGAACTCGCCGTGCAGCCAGTAGCGAGCGAACGGCCGCCCGGTCGCCGCCTCCGACTGCGCGATCTCGTCTTCGTGATGCGGAAAGATCAGGTCGACGCCGCCGGCGTGGATGTCGAGCGTCTGGGTATGACAGCACGCCCCGATCTGCTCGAGCGACATCGCGGAGCACTCGAGGTGCCACCCGGGGCGGCCCCGCCCGAACGGGGCGTCCCACGCCGCGCCGACCTGCTCGTCCGCCGGCTCGGCCTTCTTCCAGAGCGCGAAATCGCGCGGATCGTCCTTGGCGTACTCGTCGCTCGCGACCCGCGCGCCCGCTTTCAGCTCGCGCGTGTCGAGCCGCGACAGCCGGCCGTAGTTCGGGAACTGGGCGATCGCGAAGTAGATCGAGCCGTCGTCGCCTTTGTAGGCGACGCCGCGCTCGAGCAGTTGTGCCACCAAACGCACCATCGCGGGCACGGACTGTGTGGCGCGCGGGTACACGTGCGCCGGCAGGAGCCGCAGGTAGTCGCGATCCTCGAAGAACGCCTGCACGAACGGCGCGGTATGCTCGTCCAGCCGCTTGCCCGCGGCCGCGGCGGCCTTGATGGTGCGATCGTCGACGTCGGTGAGGTTCATGATGTGAACGACGTCGTAGCCCGAGGAGCCGAGATAGCGGCGCAGCAGGTCCTCGAACAGGAAGGTGCGGAAGTTGCCGATGTGCGCGTAGTTCCAGACGGTCGGACCGCAGGTATAGAGGGTGACGCGGGGAGGCGCGAGCGGCGCGAACGGCTCGACGCTGCGGCTGAGCGTGTTGTAGAGCGCGAGGGTCATCGGTGCGGCTGAAACGTAGGAGCGCCCCCGAGGAGCGTCAACGCGCGCGCGGCCCGCGCGAGTGCAGCGCCACATCGAGCACCCACGCATCGGGCGGCCGCTCGCACACGACCGGGCCGCGACGAAATACCAGCAGCCGCGCCCGGCGCCAGCCGCCCTGCGCCGCGTCGCCCGGCGCGAGCAGTCCGCGACGCACGAGGCGCGCCGCCACGTCGGTCACGACCAGCACGGGTGCGGACGCGGGAGTCGCCACGCCGCGAGCATAGCCGCGCCGGCGGTGGCGCGCGGCATCCGAACGCCGCCGCCGCCATCCTTATTTCACCGCCATCGCCCCCTGTACGATCGCCTCGACCAGAGGCGCGGAGTCGAAGCGCACGGGATCCGTCGCCGGGAGCCCCGTCTCCTCCGCCGCGCGCTCGACGGCCTCGCGCGCCCGGGCCTCGCTCAAGTCGTACGTGTTGAGGCTGATGCCGATCACCTTGGTCGGTCGCACCGGTGCGGCGGCGCGCTCGTAGATCTCCACCAGCTCCGACAAGGGAGGGATCTTGACCCACGGCTCGCGGCCATGGTAATCGCCGATGTACTCGCGCGTGGCCTGATGGCACAAGATCAGGGCGTCGGGGCAGCAACCGTGCAACAGCCCCAGGGTGACGCCGGAGTAGCCCGGGTGAATGAGGCTGCCCTGCCCCTCCACGAGAATGACATCGGCGTCCTTGGCCGCTTCGAGCACCAGCCACTCCGACGCCCCGGCGATGAAGTCGGCCACCACGGCATCCACGGCGATGCCCCACCCTTCGATGAAGATCCCCGTCTGTCCGGTGGCGACGAAGCGCGTGCGAGCCCCTCGCCTGATGAGCGCGTTCCGCAGCTCCACCTGGGCCGTCATCTTGCCGACGTTGCAGTCGGATCCCACGGTATGTACGACGTACGCGTCCACCTCGGCCGCGAGCCCGTCGGCCACGGGGAGATTCGCCGGGGGCTTGCGGGCGTCGAAGATGCGGACGCCGCGCTCCCGGGCGAGCGGGCCCAGCTCGGGGTCGTCGCCGATGAACGTGTGCAGGCCGCTCCAGATCTCGAGCCCATGCTCGAGGGCGCGCCGCAGCCAGCCGCGCCATTCGGCCGGCAGGCGGCCTCCCATCGGCGCGATGCCGATGAGCACGGCGGTGGCGCCCAGGCGGAGGCCGGCTTCGAAGTCGCCCACCACCGGAATCGCGCCGCCGAAGCCCAGCACGTCCTGCACTGTTTTCCCGGCGTGGCCGCGGTCGAATACGCCCACCACCCGCTCCGGCATGTAGCGGATGCAGCAGTTGGCGGTCTTCGAGGTCATGGGCTCGAACTGGCCGTCGGCGATGATGAGAAAGCGCTGCGTCTTCGCCGGGGGCATCAGACGGCCACCTTCGACCGGGGCGCGACGAACTCGCCCGTGGCGCGCAGCACCGCCGGCTCCGCGTGGCCGGCGTCGCCGTACACCTCGCCCTGCACCACGTGCCGCAGCACGACCATCGTGACCGCGAGCACCGGCACCGCGACCACGAGGCCCACGACGCCGATCAGGATACCCATGGTCAGCACGCTCGCGATCGTGAGGACCGGCGGCAGGGCCAGGCGTCGCTCCATGATCCGGGGCACCACGACATTCGCCTCGACGACGTGTACCGCGACGCCGAGCAGGATCACCGCGAGCACCTTGACCCAATTCCCCGTGCTCACGACGAACAACGCCGGCAAGAGCGTCGAGACGAGCGTGCCGAAGAACGGCACCACGGCGACGAGCCCTGTGAAGATCCCGAACGCGAGCCAATAGGGCACGCCCAGCACCCACAGGCCGATGGCCGTGAGCAGCGCCAGCACCAGCATGGCGAGCAGCTGGCCCACGACCCAGGCGCGCAGCGTGGCGCCCGCGTCGTCCAGGACCCGGGCGCCGACCGGCCGGTGCCGGGGAGGGAGCAGCGACAGGATGCCGTCGCGGTACAGCCGCGGCTGTACGGCGAGATAGAGCGACATGACCACCACGCTGGCGCCCTCGATGAACAGCTTGCCTCCGGCGGTGACGTAGGGCAGGATCGATCCCCGCAGAAAGTTGGTCGCGTCGTTGATCAACGAGGCGACGAGCCCGGACGCGGGATTGGCCAGCTCGGTATCGCGCAGCACCGCGTACTCGCGGGCCCACCCGGCGATCACGTTCTGGATGTTGGTGAGCGTCTGCGGCAGCCCCGAAATCAGCGACTGTGTCTGCTCGAGCACGGGTGGTACGATGACGGCGCCGATGCCCACGACGGCCGCGAGCGTTGCGACCACGGCGATGGCGAGGCCCAGCCAGCGCGCCAGCCGGAAGCGCCGCTCCAGTATGTCGGTGACGCCCGAGAGATAGACGGCGCACAGCACGGCAATGAAGACGAGCAGCAGGACTTCGACCACCCGGACGATGAACCAGATGGCCAGGGCGGCAACGAAGAGCGCCACGAACGTGGCGCCCGACGACCGAGAGGCGGACGGCTCCGTGTTCAGCGGTGGGGCTCGGGGGGCGCCTCGTCGTCGTCGACCAGCTCGGCCTCGGCGGCGCCCTTGCCGAGCTGCTTGGATTCGCCGGACGACCCCGCCGGCAGCAGCCCCAGCTTGCGCTTCAGGTCGAGCAGCTGCTGGTCGGCGTCCGCCTTCACTTCGAGGCTCTGGAACTGCTTCACGAGGGTATCGCCCGACAGGTCCTCGTGCACTTCGGCCGCGGCGATCAGCTTGCGCTCCTCGTGCTCGATCTGCTCGGTCATGCGCTCGAAGGTCTCGAACACGCTCTTGTCGCCGATCGAGGACATGGTCTCCTGGATGCGCTTGTGCGCTTCGGCGCGCTTCTGGCGGGCGATGAGAATGTTCTTCTTCCGCTTCGCCTCCTCGATCCGGTCGTTCAGCTGGCGCAGCGACAGCTTCAGCTTTTCCGTCTCCTCGCGATGCTTGATCCACGTCTCGTGCAGCTGCACCGCGCCCTGCGCGTGCTCGTTGTGTCGCAGCAGGGCCTGTTTGGCGAGATCGTCGCGCCCCTCCTGCACCGCCAGCACCGCCCGGCGCTCCCAGTCCTCGGCGCTCTTTTTTTCCGTGTCCACCTGCGCCGAGAGACGCTTCTCGTCCGCGATGGCCGCCGCGACCTGCTGTTTTGCCTTGGCCAGCTGACTGCGCATGTCCACGATCAGCTGGTTCAGCATCTTTTCCGGGTCCTCGGCACGGTTGATCAGGTCGTTGATGTTCGACCGGATCAGCGTCGAGAGACGGTCAAAGATTCCCATGAGCACCCTCGGTGTGCTGGCGGGGCGTCACTGTCCCGCGCCCAACTTGCGCTCCCGCCGCTCGGCCAGCATGCGTTCGGCGAAATCTAAGCGCTCAGCGAGCTCGCCGACCTGCGCCTGCAGGTGCGACACCTGCTCCTCCAGCGCCGCCACCCGCTGCGGGTCCTCTCCGGCCACCGCCCAGCGTCCGGCCGAGCGGTGCCGGATGCGCTCGGCGAACGCCTCACCTATTCCGGTCGAGCGTAAGACCCACCGCACCCCGACGAACATGACAATCAGCGCGACGAACGGCGACACCTGATGGACGAGGTACTGCAGGTCGGGCGTCGGGGGCAGCGGTGGAAATTGCATCAGGTAGACGCCGTACGCCTTTCCCCTGGGCCCAGTTTCCCACCCTCCCCATCCCGCGCCTTGGCCAGCAATCGCTCCGTAAAATCTACGCGCTCCGCGAGTTCCGCCAACTCGTGGCGCAGCGCCTCGACCGCCTGGAGCAGATCCTGCCGCTCCGCCTCGTCCGCCGGACGGGCCTGGTTGCGCAGCCGCTCAGCGTAGGCCTTGCCAATGGGCGAGATCGCGATCATCCAGGCGAAGAACCCGGCGACGCTGATGATCGGGATGAACAGCGCGACGACGCCTTCCATAATCAGCGGTTCCCCTGTCCGAGCCGCGGCTGCTCGCTTTGCTTCGCGAGCAGCCGCTCCGTGAAGTCGACGCGCTCGGCAAGATCGCCCACCTGCTGGCGCACCTGCTGCAGCTCATCCAACAGCTCGGCGCGCAACAGCGCGAGCTGATCGGCCGACGCCTCACGCTTGGGGCCGTCCGCGATCCGCTTGGCGAGTGCGCCCACTAGCGGTCGCAGCACACCGTAGGCCCCCCACAGCACGCACAGGCCGAACACCGTCAGCAGCAGGTCCTTGCCGTCCATCATCCCGGTCCGATCCGCTGTCCTTCACGCTGTTTGGCGAGCAGCCGTTCGGCGAAATCCACGCGCTCGGCCAGCTCCGCCACCTCGCGCCGCACCGCCTCGAGCTCCTGCTCGAGCGCCTCCTTGTGCTCCACCAGCTCAGACCGCACGTCCCCCCTCTGCCCGCGGGCGCGGATCCGGTCCGCGAACGCCCTGCCGATGGGGGAGATCGAGAGGAGGAACAGCGTGCCACCTCCGAACAGAAACACGATCGCGAGGATGTCTTCCATGCTCAGCGGGGCGGCGCCAGCCGGTCGGGGTCCCGCTCTCGCGCCAGCAGACGTTCCGTGAAGTCGCGACGCTCTTCGACTTCCGCGCCCACGACCAACGCCAGGCCGATCACTCCGACCGCGGGTGCGAACGCTCCCATAGGACCATTCCCTCCTGCTCGTGAACTTACCGACCTAGTCCCCGACCGCCAGCGCCTTGCGCAGGAACTGCCCGGTGAACGACCCCTTCACGCGGGCCACGTCTTCCGGCGCCCCGGCCGCGACGACGGCGCCGCCCGCGGCACCCCCCTCGGGCCCGAGGTCGATCACCCAGTCGGCGGTCTTGACCACATCGAGGTTGTGCTCGATGACCACGACCGTGTTCCCCTTATCCACCAGGCGGTGCAACACTTCGAGCAGCAGGCGCACGTCTTCGAAGTGCAGGCCGGTGGTCGGCTCGTCCAGGATGTAGAGGGTACGGCCCGTGTCGCGCTTGGCCAGCTCGGTCGCGAGCTTGACCCGCTGCGCCTCGCCACCGGAGAGCGTGGTCGCCGATTGGCCGAGATGGATGTAGCCCAGCCCTACGTCGTTCAGGAGCTCGAGTTTCGTGCGGATACGCGGCTGGTTCTCGAAGAAGTCCAACGCCTCCGCCACCGACATGTCCAGCACGTCGGCGATCGACCTTCCTTTATAGCGTACCTCGAGCGTCTCCCGGTTATAGCGCCGCCCCTTGCACACCTCGCACGGCACGTACACGTCCGGCAGGAAGTGCATCTCGACCTTCACCAGACCGTCCCCCTGGCACGCCTCGCACCGCCCGCCCTTCACGTTGAAGGAGAACCGGCCCGGGCCATACCCCCGGATCTTGGACTCCGGGAGGTACGTGAACAGCTCGCGGATCGGTGTGAACAGTCCCGTGTACGTCGCCGGGTTGGACCGCGGGGTCCGGCCGATCGGGCTCTGGTCGATGTCGATCACCTTGTCGATGTGGTCCAGCCCCTCGATGCGGTCGTGCGCGCCGGGCATCACCTTGGCACGGTAGAAGTGGCGGGCGAGGGCGCGGTACAGGATGTCGGTTACCAGGGTCGACTTCCCCGATCCCGACACGCCCGTCACGGCCACGAACAGGCCAAGCGGAAACTCCACGGTGAGGTCCCGGAGGTTGTGCTGGCGAGCCCCGATCACCCCGAGCTTGCGCTCGGGGTCAGGTAGGCGACGCCGGGGCGGTAACGGGATCCGCAGCTCGCCCCGCAGGTAGCGTCCGGTGAGCGAGTCGGCGTGCTGCAGCACCGCGTCGAGCGTCCCCGCCGCCACCACTTCCCCCCCGTGGCGACCGGCGCGCGGTCCCAGATCCACCACGTGGTCGGCGGCGCGGATGGTTTCCTCGTCGTGCTCCACGACCAGGACCGTGTTGCCGATATCGCGCAGCTCTTTGAGGGTCGCGAGCAGACGCGCATTGTCGCGCTGGTGCAGGCCGATCGACGGCTCGTCGAGGATATACAGGACCCCCACCAGTCGGCTGCCGATCTGGGTCGCGAGCCGGATGCGCTGCGCCTCGCCCCCCGACAGGGAGTCCGCGGACCGGCCCAGCGTCAGGTAGTCCAGCCCGACGTCGCGGAGAAAACGCAGCCGGTCGTTCACCTCCTTGAGGATGGGCCGGGCGATCTCCGGGTCCAGCCCGCCCCCGGGGTGGCCGTTGCGACGCAGCGGCACGCTCTCGAAGAACGCCAGCGCGTCCGCCACGGGCAGGTCGACCACGTCGCCGATGCTCTTGCCGTGCAGCAGCACCGACAGGCTCTCGGGACGCAGCCGCTTGCCGTGACACGTCGGGCACGGCTGCTCGACCATGAACTCCTCGAGCTGCTCCCGCACGCTGTCGGACGCGGTCTCGCGGTAGCGGCGCTCGACGTGCTTGAGGACGCCGTCCCAGCCCGATTCATACTGGCCGTGCCAGCGCTCGCTGTCGTACTGAAACGTCAGCGTCTTCCCGGGCGCGCCCGACAGGACGACCTTCTTCGCCTGCGCGGGCAGTGTTTTCCACGGCGCATTGAGGTCGAACTTGAAGGCCCGGGCCAGACTCGGCAGGATGACCTTGCGGATGTAGCCCGAGGGCTCGCCCCAGGGCAGGATCACGCCTTCCAAGATCGACAGACTGGGATCGCCGAGCACGAGATCCGGGTTCACCTCGCGGCGCGTGCCCAGGCCCGAGCAGTCGGGGCATGCCCCGAACGGCGAGTTGAACGAGAACTGCCGTGGCTCGAGCTCGGAGAGGGACAACCCGCATCTGGGGCATGCGTAGCGTTCGGAAAAGAGCGTGGACTTCGAGCCCTGGACGATCTCCACCGTGCCGTCGGCCGCCTTGAGCGCGGTCTCGATCGAGTCCGCGAGGCGTGCGCGATCGCCCTTGCGCACCACCAGCCTGTCCACGACCACGGCGACGTCGTGATTCTGGCGGCGGTTGAGTTTCGGCACGTCGCCCAGCTCGTACGTTGCCCCGTCCACGCGCGCACGTACGAATCCCTGCTTTTTCGCAGCCTCGAACACGTCGCGAAACTCGCCTTTACGGCCGCGCACCAGCGGTGCCAGCACCTCGATCTTGGTCCCCTCCGGCCAGGCGAGCACGAGATCGGTGATCTGAGACGCGTTCTGCCGCTCGATCGGCGAGCCGTCTTTGGGACAATGAGGCGTGCCGAGCCGGGCCCACAGGAGGCGGAGGTAGTCGTACACCTCGGTGATGGTGCCCACGGTCGAGCGCGGGTTGTGACCGCCACTCTTCTGCTCGATCGAGATCGCGGGAGAGAGCCCCTCGATCGCGTCCACGTCGGGTTTCTCCATCAGTCCGAGGAACTGACGGGCGTAGGCGGACAGCGACTCGACGTAGCGACGCTGTCCCTCGGCGTAAATCGTGTCGAACGCGAGGGAGGACTTGCCGGATCCCGACAACCCGGTGATCACCGTGAGGCTGTCGCGTGGGATCTCGACCGTGATGTTCTTGAGGTTGTGTTCGCGGGCGCCTCGAACGACTAACGACTCACTGGACATAGACTCGTAGGCTAGAAGGCAGACGGGTTCCCGGTCAACTCTCCGGGGCGCGGCAGAGGGCGGTAGAAGGCGGTAGAAGACGGCAGAGGTGGTCCGGCGCGCCCGCTACCGTCTTCTCCCGTCCTCTACCATCTTCTCTCACCGCTTCCCTTGCCTAACCCCACGCGCCTCCGTACGTTAGCGCTCCCATGCCTACGACCGCTCTGGTGGCGCTTACCACGCTCGCGAGCGAAGGCGACGCCCGGGCCTTGGTCACAGCACTCTTGGGCGATCACCTGATAGCTTGCGGGACGCTCCTGCCCGGCGGGCACTCGCTGTACCGCTGGCAGGGGAAGGTGACGGAGGAGGCCGAGGTGGTCGTGTTGCTGAAGACCGATCGATCGAAGTGGGACGCGCTGTGCGCCGCGGTGCGGGAGCGGCATCCGTACGAGGTGCCGGAGCTGCTCGCGTTGCCGGTCGAGCGTGGCCTGGATCGGTATCTGGCGTGGCTCACGCAGGAGGTGGTGGGTGATCCGCAAGCGTGAGCCGCGCTGGCAATCGGCGGCCGATCGGGCCCGTGTCGCGGCCGAGCTGATCGAGGAAGCCGCATCGCTCACGGACGAGAGCACGATCGCGTCGCCCGCCGATGTGGCGCGGGCAGGCTTGCCGCCGCCGATCAGCGCCGAGCTGCCGTCCTCCGCGCCGCCCGGCGGGGAGGCGGCACCGGCGCCGGATCCCCCTGCGGCTGGGCATACGCTCGACGATGCGCTCGCCCGCGACCCGGACAACGTCGCGCTGCTGGTGGAGCGCGCGGCCCGGCTCGGGGCGGCCGCGCACTACAGCGCGGCGCAGCTCGATTATGAGCGGGCGCTGCAGGTCAACCCGGCGCACGGCGAGGCGCTGACCGGTCTGGGCGTGCTGCTGTCGCGCCGGGGGCTCTGGACCGAAGCGCTGCCTCCGCTGCGGCGTGCCACGGAAGTCGACCCCGGCCGGGCGGCGGCCTGGTATTACCTCGGCGAGGCGCTCAATCATGTGGACGATCTCCCGGCCGCCCAGGCCGCCTACGAGCGGGCGGTGGAGCTCGAGCCCCGCAATGCGCGGGCGCTGCACCGCCTCGGCATCGTGCTCGATCGCCTGAACCGGCCCGCCGAAGCGACGCGGATGTATCGCCGCTCCCGGGAGGCCGCCGCCCGGTGATTCGCGTGGTCGTGGATGACCTCACGTTCCTCTCCGCCGACGCGATCGTCCGCCCCGCCACCACCCGCCTCGACCCGACCACCCCCGCGGTGCGACGGCTCGAGACGGTGGGGGGTGCCGAGTTCTCCAGCCATCTCCGGCTCCAAAAGGAGCTCCCCGTGGGCGCGGCGGTCGTGACCGCGGGCGGGGGCGACCTCCCGGCGGACTTCGTGATCCACGCCATCATTCGGAGCGACACCGAGCCGGTCACGCGTGACGGCGTCGCGCGCGCCTGGCGCTCCGCGCTGCAGCAGGTGCAGGAATGGGAGTTCGGCACGGTCACCGTGCCGCCGATCGGCACCGGGGCGGGCAACCTCACGGTCGAGGACGCCGCCGAGATCATGGTGCCGATCCTCAAGGTCCACCTCGACAGCGCGGCGTTCCCGGCCGACGTCTGCTTCGTCGTTGAGACCCCCGCCGAGCGGGACGCGTTCGAGGCCGTGCTGCGCCGCAGCGAGGCGGCTCGCTCGTGAGCCGGCGTACCCTGACCGCGGTGATCCTGGGCGCGTGGATCGTGTCGCTCGGGTGGCTCGTGAAGCGCGAAGTCTTCCGGCCGACGGGCGCCCGCCTGGCGGAGGCCGCGTTGCGCGTGCCCCCCGGCGCGGTGTATTACCGCCTCGCCGTGGCCGAACGGCAGGTCGGGTTCTCCTCGACCACCATCGATACCTCGGGCACGAACATTCGCGTGACCGATATCCTCGTGCTCCAGATACCGGCGCTGGGTGCGTTGCACCACGCCGCCACGATGAGCCGGGCCACGTTCTCGCGCACGCTGCGGTTCGAGAGCGTGGACGCCAAGTTCGCCGGCGACCCCGGCGTCTACGCCGCACAGGGCCGCGTGAACGGCGACACGGTGTTCACGGTCAGCCTGGCGTCGGGTGCCGACTCCGAAACGACCCGCGTCCCGCTCGTCCGGCCGATCGTGCTGCCCACGATCCTTCCGCTGCGCCTCGCGTTCGGCGGTGAGCTCAAGCCGGGGAAGGTCTACACGAGCGTCGTCTTCGACCCCATGCTGCTCGCCCAGCGCGTCGTCGACGTGACGATGACAGCGGAGTCCACGCTCGTAGTGCCCGACAGCGCGGGTTTCGATTCGACGACGATGGCCTGGGTAGCGGTGCACTTCGACACCGTGCGCGCCTTCCGCATCGAGGAGACCTCGGGCGGTAGCCCGATGACGGCCTGGATCGACGGTCAGGGACACATCGTGCGGGCGGCGAACACGGCGGGCTTCTCGATGGAGCGCATGGCGTTCGAACTGGCGTACGTGAACTTCCGACATCGCGACACGGCGCGCGTCGCCCGGGCGAGCGCGAATCCGGGGCCGGGAGAGGTGGTAGCCACCACGGCGCTGGTCGCGCGTTTACCTCCCGACGCCCGCTCCCGCCGCGACACCCTGTCGCTGTTGCGGGCCCGGCTCTCGGGGGCCGCCCCCGCGGGACCGGACTTCACGACGGGACGGCAGCGCCTGGCGGGAGACACCCTCGTGGTGCGGCGCCAGGCGGGGGCCGAGCTCACGGCGCGCTACCGCTTGCCGGCGAGTGAACCGCGGCTGGCGCCGTTCCTCGCCCCCGAGCCGTGGATCGAAAGCGAGGACGCGCGCATTCAGGCCCAGGCCAGGCTGATCGTGGGGCGCGAGGGAGATCCGGCGAGCGCCGCCCGACTGATCCACGATTGGGTGGCGACGCACGTCGAGCCCAGGGTGGTCACGGGCGCGGCGGGAGCGGTGCGCGTGCTCGAGACGCGGAGCGGCGACTGCAACGAGCGTACTGTGCTGTATGTCGCGCTGGCGCGGGCCGCCGGGCTGCCCGCCCGCCCGGTCGCCGGCCTGCTCTACCGGGGAGGGCGTTTCTACTATCATGCGTGGCCGGAGGTGTACCTCGGCGACTGGGTCGCCGTGGATCCCACGCTGAACGAGTTCCCCGCCGATGCCGCGCATGTGCGGTTCGTGGTCGGGGGCCTGGCCCGTCAGGCCCAGCTCGTGCGCCTGATCGGCAGTCTCAAGCTCGAGGTGCTATGATCCGGCTCGAGAACCTGACCAAGCATTACGGCAGCTTTGTCGCCGTGGACGACGTCTCGCTCGAGGTGTCGCGCGGCGTGCTGTACGGATTTCTCGGGCCCAACGGCGCGGGCAAGACGACCACGCTGCGCATGATCGCCGGCATCCTGCGACCGACCGACGGGCGGGTGCTGTTGGGGGGCGACGACGTGCACCGCGATCCGATCGCGGCCAAGCAGCGGCTCGGCTTCATCCCGGACCGGCCGTTCGTGTACGACAAGCTCACCGGCGCTGAATTCCTGCGCTTCGTGGCTGCCCTATACGGCCAGGAGGGCGAGATCGTCGATCGGCGGGTCGCCGAGCTGCTCGAGGTGTTCGAGCTGGCGAGCTGGAAGGACGAGCTGGTGGAGGCCTACAGCCACGGGATGCGCCAGAAGCTGATCATCTCGAGCGCGCTGATCCATCGGCCCGAGTACATCGTGGTGGACGAGCCCATGGTCGGGCTCGACCCGAAGGCGGCGCGACTGCTCAAGCACATCTTCCGCCAGTTCGTGAGTCGGGGCGGCACCGTGCTCATGAGCACCCACACGCTCGAGGTAGCCGAGGCGATGTGCGACCGGGTCGCCATCATCCAGCACGGCAAGATCGTGGCCGAGGGGACGGTGGACGATCTGCGGCGGCAGCACCGTGCCGGCGACGCCAGCCTGGAGGAGCTGTTCCTCAAGCTCACGGGAGGCGCCCAGGTGCGCGAGCTGGCGGAGGTGCTGGGCCACGCGGGGGGCGACGGCGCCGCGTGAGCCAGCCGTCGCTGTGGCGCGTGCTCGAGCCCAAGTGGCGGACCGCCCTGCAACGGGTCCGCGAGGAGCGCTCGCGCGGCGGCTCGGGCAAGCTGCTGCTGCTCGCCGTCGTGGGCACGGCGTTCTGGCTCGCCGTGTACTGGGTTCTCTACCTGGTCTTGCAGCACCTCCGCGCCGACCCCGACCTGGGCCCCCTGCTGGCCGGGAAAGTGCTCGGGGTGGTGCTCTTGTCCTTCGTCGCCATCCTCGTGCTATCGAACGTCATCACCGCGCTGTCGAGCTTCTTCCTGGCGAAGGACCTCGACCTGCTCGTCTCGGCTCCGGTGGACTGGCTGCGGCTCTACTTGGCGAAGCTCGGCGAGACGCTGCTGCACTCGTCGTGGATGGTGGCGCTCATGGCGGTGCCCATCCTCACCGCGTATGGAGTGATCTATCGCGGCGGCTGGCTGTTCGCGCCCTACGCCATCCTCACGCTGGTGCCGATGCTGGTGCTCCCCGCCGTCGCGGGCTCGGCTCTCACCCTGGTGCTCGTCAACGTGTTCCCGGCACGCCGCACTCGCGACCTGCTCTCGATCGTCGCCCTGGGAGCCGCCGGTGGACTGATCCTGCTCCTGCGCGTGATCAAACCGGAGCGGCTCGCCTCGCCCGAAGGATTCCGGAACCTGCTCGACTTCATCGCGGAGCTGCGCACGCCGACCTCGCCGTTCCTGCCGAGCGAGTGGGCCACGAAGGCGATCATGACGTTTCTGCGCGGGGAGCCGGACCCGCTCTCGTTGATACTGCTGTGGACCACGGCGGCCGCGCTCCTGACGCTCGGCGCGATGCTGCACCGCGTCCTGTACGCGCCGGGCTTCACCAAGGCGCAGGAGGGCGCCGAGCGCTTCGTGCGGGGCGCGTGGTGGCGCTGGACCGTCGGCACGCTGCTCGGCTTCCTCCCGGTCGCGAAGCGCGAGTTCGTGATCAAGGACATCAAGCTCTTCTTCCGCGACACCACGCAGTGGAGCCAGCTCATCCTGCTGGCGGTGCTCGTCGTGGTGTACCTGTTCAACATCAAGGCCCTGCCGCTGCACCGCGGCGAGCCGGTCGGCTTCTTCTTCGTCACCCTCGTCTCGTTCCTCAACCTGGGTCTCGCGGGCTTCGTGCTCGCCGCCATCGCCGCGCGTTTCATTTTCCCCGCGGTGTCGCTCGAAGGCCGCCACATGTGGCTGCTCCGCTCGAGCCCGCTCGATCTGCAGACGCTGCTGTGGTCCAAATACTGGGTGGGCACGGTGCCGCTGCTCGTGCTCGCGCTGCTGCTCACCGGGCTCACCAACGTGCTGCTCCAGGTGCGGCCGTTCATGATGGTCGTGAGCATGCTGACCATCTGCGGCCTCACGTTCGCGATCGCGGCGCTGGCGCTCGGCTTCGGCGCGCTGTACCCCCAATTCGAGACCGAGAACGCGGCGCAAATCCCGACGTCGTTCGGTGGGCTCGTGTACATGATGACCACGATCGCGCTGCTCGGCGGGGTGATCGTGGCGTTGTGGCAAGCCGTGTACGCCTATGTCCGGGCGGTGTACCAGGGACAGCCGGTCGTGGTGGACGGCTGGATGATTTCGTGGTTCGCCGTCGCGGCGGCGCTGTGCGCGGGAGCGACGGCGCTGCCCCTGTGGGTGGGGCTGCGCCGTATGGAGCGGTTCGAGTTCTAGCTAGAGCGGAAAGTTGAGCCCGGCCTCGACGTTGAACGAGCTGTTGTCGGCGAACACGAATTTCGCTTCCAGGAACGGCTTAAAGGGCCGCGCCCGCCGCCCCTCCCACCCCGCGAACAGGTTGGCGCCCGCGTCGCCCGCGCCGGACGCGTGCCGGTAGGCGAACCCCCCACCCACATAGAACATTCCGTACACGGTGGGCGGGTGGAACTTGAGATCGGCGTTCAGGCGGAACGGCGAGCCCGTCAGGCCAGGATAGAATTCCGCGGACGGCACCAGCGCCCAGCGCCGCCCCACCGGCAGGTTGAACTGGCCTCCCACGAACACGTGGTCGGCGTCGAAGTCGTAGCCCACCCGGGGGCCGACTGCCGGCCGGTCGACCAGCACCGCCCTGCCGCCTCGGACCCGACGCTGCCCCTGTGCCGTCGTGCTTACGGCGACCAGTCCCGCGACCACCACCCCGATCCGCAGTGTGAGACGGGTCACACCGACGCTCCGTGATTGAAGGTGGGACAGTGATAGGGAGAGAGATCTGGAAATGCAAGAGGACGGTGGAAGACGGTAGAAGATGTAGAAGATGTAGAAGACGGGAGAGGGTATCGTCCCCTCTCCCGTCTTCTACCGTCCTCTACCGCCTTCTATTCAATCCGGTACGGAATCCCCACTTCGTTCGCGCGATAGTTATCCGCCGTCCCCTCGAGCAATGTGGCCGAGTCGAGCGCGTCCACCAGGAACCGGTCGATCCCCGTGCGCCGCGCGATCCAGCTGCGCTGATAGGTGCCATCGCCGTTGTCGGTCATCTGCACGCGATGCCAGCTGGTGCCGCTGAGCGCGGCGTGGCGCACGTGCAGGTACACGAAGGTCGGCGGGGTGAACCCGGAACTGGTCGTGTTCGTGACGGCCGCGACCACTTTCACCGTGTCACCCAGGCGGAACCGCGGCACGCGGCTCGTGACGTCGAACAGGGCCGCGGGATCGGTCACCTCCACGCGCAGCGTATCGTTGCGGTACACCTTCACGTCCGTCACCATCACGGTCTGGCGGCTCGCATCCACGACGGTCCAGTCCTGGGGCGAGAGCTGCGCCACCCGCCAGCCGCGAGGTCTCGAGTCGTCCCGCACCAGCACGGCGTGCTGGGTCATGTGGTCGGCCAGCGGCTTGGCGGTCGGGTTGAACACGCCGTCGGCGCTGGTATCGACCAGCAACAGCCCGTCGAAGGTGATGTCGTGCTGGACGCGGGCGGTGTCCCCTTGGATCGTCACGTCGCGATGATAGATCGGGCGCGGGCCTCCCGGGACGACGCGCAGCCGGCCCAGAACGTGGGCGCCGTGTCGCCGGGCGTGGCCGCGAGGTCGGCGGAGAGACCTGCCCCGGCGGGGGCGGCGTCGGTCGCCGTGGCGCCCGCGGCACCGAAATCGGTATCCGCCATGGCGCCGAGCTGCTCCTGCTCCGCGGCGAGCACCTGCGCCTGCTGCGAGGAAGGCGCCGTGCCCTCGCCACAGGCGAGCGCCACCGCGGCGGCGACGGCGGCTGCTATGGCCAACTGGACGGTGTTACGCATGGGTGAGCGTCTCCTCTCGAAGGTGCGAAGATCGGTCAGCACTCCGAGCGGTACAGACGAGGGCGTGCGAGGGATGTTAAAACGTGAGGGCCGTCACCCTCAGGCGGCTACGCATGCTCCACAGGAATGACAATAGCGCGCGTCGC
>WNGQ01003457.1_pt1 | contig 15893 bp, 18 predicted proteins | sample 5407661 | NCBI WGS metagenome assembly WNGQ01 (sample SAMN13153382, study PRJNA577476) | soil metagenome | isolation source: 60 cm soil or saprolite under Garry oak tree replicate 2 | place: USA:California | collected 2016-06-15 | reverse complement strand
AAGTGACGTTGCAGTTTCGGGCGGAGGCGTTCAACGTTCTGAACCGAGCCAACTTTGGTATTCCCGGACTCGTCATGCTGACCGCTGTGGGAGCTCCCGGCGCCGTCACCACGACCGCCGACCCGGCGAATTCCGCCGGGCTCATAAGCACTACCGCGACCTACTCGCGGCAAATTCAAATGGGTTTGAAGTTGAGTTGGTGATGCGCATTCCCCCTCCGCTGCGAGGAGGGGAATGCATCAACGCCCGCTTTTGCGGACCGCCTTTTGCTCGCTGAGTGGCCGGTTGCCGAGGCCCGTACCCGTTCCGGTGCGCAGAGTAAAGCCGGTGATGGCGCCGCTGGAGTCCTTCACGAATTCGACCTGATCTCCAAACAATGCCGCGGTGAAGCTCGTTTCCGACTGTGCCGCAAGAGGCTCTACGTCGCCCGTTGCGCCAAGGCGGAGGACCAACAATTCGCCGTCGAGGGTGATCACGGCCTCGCGTCCCGGCGCCAATTCGTAAGTCCCCGCGTACTTGGCGAGGGTCTCCGGAGCGAGGCGGAACCGGTTCCCGCCCACCAGGTGCGTGGCATGCTGCTCATACTCACAGATCGTTTCGAGAAGCTCGGTGTCCGCCACCAGCGTCTTGTCCGCTTTAAAAGTAATCGGCTTGGTAAATGTTTTCGGATCGTCGAGGGTCATTTCGAAGTCCATGTGTCCGAAGTCGCGGCGGTGGAAACGTTCGGTGGTGCGGAGGGCTTCCGAATGAGGGTGCCCGACAAAATCCAGCCAGGTTCTGTCATTGAATCCAGCGGTGGTAACCACCAGCGTATCCCCCTCCCAGCGCCCAACCGAATAGCCCAACCAGGTGGGATTCATCTCCTCGGGAAGCCCGCGGCCATCGGTGAAGATGGTTCGGTGGACATCGCTGTTGGAAACACCCTCATTGATAATCACCGTCAACGTCGGCGCCTGGACGATCCGGGACATGCCCGCAAGGTGGTAGTACGGCGGAGGGTCGGGCAGGCAGTGCGCGCGTGGACTGTCCGCTCCCAGATCTAACACGTGTTGCTGGTACAGCGCCTGCGCCCATGGCTGAATCTCGCTGGACTTGAGATCGGCGGCAATATTCCGCAGATACGGGCTGTTCCTCGGCGCGCGCCAGATGCCCGACAGGTCGGGCTTGCCATCTGCGGTTCGAGGCACGGGCGCCGACAGATCCGGCTTGCCGTCCGGAGTTAGCGGAATACCTGGGGTTTTGTAATTGAGCCACTGCGCCGCCACAGGAGCGGACAGTAGGAACGCGAAGGCTGTCACTGCGGCCGCCGCGCAAAAGAGTTTAACTTTCATCCAGAGCCTCCTGTACAGAGATGTCCGTGTGTATTCGTTGAACCTGATTGTAATCGACCACCGTTACGGAGTAGCGGTTCTGGCCTTGGGTGACGCCATAGACGCGTGCCGGAAGGAGGGCGCCGTATTCGGATCGGTAGGTCGTTTCCATCACTTACCTCCGCCGTGGTTCAAACACACGCTGCCCCATCGCCAGGGAGCGCGCATAACCGCACACCAGCGAGCTCCTAAGTAGCCATCGCCGGACGGATTACTGGGACGAACTGCATCGGCATGCCCAATCTTTTAAAACAAGTGACGAATTTGTGGCTAAAGAATGTATAGGTGATACGTGTGGGAGTCAACGTCAATCAGCCCACCACTGTCGGCAGTGCTCATCCACACGGCTTCGAGGAAGCGACCACGCAGGGTGCGCGTTCTTCCCACTCGCTGAAGTCTCGACAGGGCTGTAGTTCCGCCCGAAGGAATCTTGCCGGATCGTGCTTCAATCGGCCGCCTCGAGCATCTGCTACAGCGTATGAATTTTCCTGTGTCCTGTAAGGGGCGCGGCATCTCTCCGTCGCGTCGCGGACGCTACCAGTCGAAAATGGCGATTGAAGCGACAGGAGCCGCCGCATCTGCTGATGCTGGCGAGCATCCGCAAACGGATAGGAGGTCAGTTGGTATTGAAAACTTTCGAAAGACCTTTTCTGTGAGGACGATTGGATTCAGGGCCATGTTTTATTCCCATTTCCTATGATGCGTTACCGTTTGCGGCGACGCGGCGGCTTGTTGGCTGACTGGCCCTGGCTTACAATGACCGTATGAGTGACCGAGCACAAACTCTGCTTCGCGAAGCCTTGAAGCTTTCCCCTGAAGAGCGGGCCGACGTTGCCGCTGAATTATTGGCGAGCCTCGATGACTCGGACGCCGAAGACCCCGCCGCGGTCCAAGCCGCCTGGGCGGCAGAGATCGAGCGGCGGGCTCAACGTGTGCTGTCCGGTGAATCTGCCGGCGAACCTTGGGAAGACGTGCGTCATCGTATTGTCCAGGGTCTGACGAACCAGTGACGCGCCGGTTCCGCACGGAACCCGAAGCTTCTCTTGAGCTGGAAGAAGCGGCACAATGGTACGAACAACGGCGGAGCGGTCTGGGCATCGAGTTTCTGGAAGCCATCGATACGGCCTTAGAGTTCATCGCTCGCTTCCCCGAAGCGGGTGCTCCAGTTCCAGGTGTCCCGCTGAGCTTACCGGTACGGCGCGTGCCCGTACGACGATTCCCGTTTCACGTTGTCTATCTTGAACTGCCGGACGCAATCCGAATTCTCGCGTTTGCCCACGACCGCCGGTCACCGGAGTACTGGCATTCGCGAACGTTGAAGTAGCGCGCATTTCATCGAGCCAAACAAGACGCATCTGCTGTGCCACTGCGCATCCGCGAACCGATACGATGTCAGCTGTATCGAAGAAAGCTGCGAACGACTTTTTCCGTAAAGACGATCGGATTTAATCCCATGTTTTAATCGCGTTTCTTACCGCAGTTCATCGCTCAGGCTCGAAGATAACCACTTCATCTTGAAGATCTACATTGGCAATTCGCCATCCCATGGAAAGCCATGCTGCCGCCTGAACGTGACTTGGGTCGTTTGCCCACCATGCCCGGTGTTTCTGCGCCGATCGTGGTAAAGACGTCTGCAAGATTCCCTCAATTTCGTGAAAGCTCAACTTGATGTTCTGGCTTGTCAGTTGTGCATTCAGCAGATGCCGCGCCAACGGGACGTACTTACCCGTGCGCGATTTGTGAGTATCGCGAAACACTGCCCGTTCGGATGTGGCAGCGCCGGTACGAGGAGACTCTTGCTTCGTCACGGGCACAGCTTGTGGCGCTGCAGCGTGTTGCGCTTGCTTGGGCCGTTCGGCAAACCGATACGCCTCCTCTTCAGGTCCTACAAACAGGAGAGTCATTAGTTGCCGATTTCGAACCAAAACCACCCGGTACTTTTGGTCGACGCGGATGGACCATAAGCCATCGGCTTTGCCGTGTAGCTTTTCAAAATTCAGCCCTGGTGATTCTGGATTGCGAGAGATCAGCCGGACCGCTTTCCAGACCTTTCGGCTGATTTCCTTCGGAAGTTCGTACGCCGCATCCAAGAATGAATCCTTTAAGTCGTACTGCATTACTTCAGCTCTCCTGCGGATTCTGTTGCATGGGCGAATCGCATTTACCGAAGTACATGATTCTTCGGATCCTCGGCTTGTTTTTCTGAGACCTGTCGCCCGGCAGCAGTGATCTCCCATAGCTTGCTGCTTTTGGCTGAGAGCCAGCCCTCTTTGATCATGTGTTTGCGAGCGCGGCGAATCATCACCTGCCAACGTTCCCGGCCGCTCGCCATACACGAACGGTCGCCGGCTCGGAGATTAGGCTCCATCTCTCGAAGGAACTCGGCCTCAAGATCAGTCAAGGATGCTTTTCCGCCCAGCGCAGCTAAGGATCGCACGATCGGGGCATAGTACTGCCACGCCGCAAGAGAAACTTCGCTGGATGCTTGGTTTTGCGGCTTGCCGGACCCGCAGACCTGCTTCCATTTCTGCTCGACGCCGGCGATTTCTTCACGAAAACGCAGTAACTCCCGGCCCTTGGTCATCGCTGCTTCGGCGCGCTCGTAGCCTCCTTTTTTGGCGAGATCGGCAGCGGTCTGATTGATTTCCTTGATCGCCTGCTTTAACGTCCTGCGGACAGACCGTATTGCTTGAGAAACTGCCCGTTTGTTTCGAATCGCTGCCATCACTGGCCTCCGGCTTTCGGTCCCTGAATCATCTGGTTCAAATCGAGCGGGCGAGCGAGAATTTGGATTCCGGACGGCTCTTTACCTGTTTTGAAGACCTTCTCCCAATAATCGGGCTTCTGTTTTGACCCGAACACCGTTGTGCCCAGCTGCTTGTCGATCCAACAGGGCAACGCGGCGACGCTTTCGAAAAAGTTTCTGATTCGATCCCACAATGTGTCCGGAAGGGGTTGATGCAGAAGCCGCTCTTTGTCCAACATCTGAGCAGTAAAAGCGAAATAGTTTTCCATCACCAGCCGTACCCAGGCCAGGATGTTCGAAAGGATCTCTTCACGGGCGACTCGCCACGCTCGGAGGTGCCGCTACGGAATCATTTCACCGTGGAGAACTTTGTTTTCAATCTTGCTCCCACCGATTTCGGGATCCCACGAGTTCACGAAGAAAACCTCCGCGAAGATGCTCATCAATTGAATGAGCTGTTGGCGTTCTAAAACACGGGGGTTTCGACCTTGCTCCATTCCTTCATCAATAGGGGAGTCCAAAGCTTTTTTGAAAAGAAACTCCTTGAAGAACGAACGCTCAATGGAGTTGTACGAAAGCGGACGGTCAGCCCCTTTACCGGCCCACTCCACAAACTCCAGGAGCGTGTTGGAAGAATCATGAGTGACTGCATCACGCTGGCTGTCGATGATATAGCGCTCCATCTCCCGGCGCTCACCTCTAAAGAATCGGACGAGGTCCACTTCGGAGAAGGAGTAGTCCTCAGGCGCCAGCCCTCGCATCGTTCGATACTGATTGACGCGCTCGGCATAAAGTGTGCTGCCCAGGTGCCGCATGACGGCACTGTCGAAGGCGACCTGGCGGAGCTTGCCTCCGGCGTTTGTATTCGCGGCCAACAGTACGTGAATGTCCGGTTCGACAAAGATGCGAACCGGGAGTTCCCTGGTTCCGAGAAGAATCTGTGCGGCGGCTTTATGCTGGCCATCGAAGACTTTGAGAGGACCCGCGCCGTCTTGCTGAGGCGCCCACCAGGCCAGTGCGACGTGAAGTTGGGGATTTCTGGAGAGAAACTCCTCGATCAGTCCACGGATGCTCGAACCAATGGACCTTGGGTTGATCCGGTCATCATGGTGCAGATATTCCAGCGGCACGGATGCGAAGAATGTATTCATCCCGCTGAGCTTGTCGTGCAGGAGTGGAAACGTGCGAATCTTGATGTCGCCAACTTCACTAAACGAGAGCTCCACCTGGTCATCTTCGCGCCGGAGTCGCAGCAATGCCTTGGCTCCTCCATGCTTTTCAAGGACGTCGCCGAGATTGGCGCCTCGTTGCCCCTGCTTTGTGGCCTGGTCCTGCAGCTTCTCGAACTCGGCGAGGCGCCGCGCGACTACAAGGTTTGAGGCGCCTTTGCTGCGGTTGCAGGAGGCGTGCGTCAAAGCGAAGTTATTCTCCGAGTCCAATCCGTCCTTAATTAGCGGATCAATGTGGTCAATGTCGAGCTGGCCTTTGTGGAGAACGAGATCGATGCGTTCATCACAGATGAAACATCGGCTCCCCTGGCGGACATGCAGTCGGCGCTCCAGTTGGTCTCGCTGGTCCGTGTTCAGGCCTGATAGGTACTTTGAATGTGCCATGGTCCTTCTTTCCGAGGGTTAGAAGAGCGTGCTTTGCTGTTGCTGCTTCGGTTTCTGCAATTCAGGTTTTACTGCGATCACAAGAATCAGGAGAGTAGTTGGTTTCTGGTCCATGATAAAGGCCAGAGTGTACCGCTCAGGCACGGGTCTGGCGAGGAGTAAGAACCGTACTGCTGCGTGATTTATACGTCTGCCCCCGAATTAGCGACGGTGTAGAATGTTCGCGTGCTTCGTGACTTGTCGAGAACGAACGTTGCCTATTCTCTTTTCGAGATCGCGGGAATGTGGAGCGTCGTTGCCTTTGCATTCCTTCTGATCGGCAAGGTTAACTCCTACGTTGCCGGTGTTGCGATGCTGCTGGTAATCACCTGCCTCCAGCAGGCGCTTCTCACGTTGCTCCACGACTCGTGGCATGGCCTTCTCTGTAAGAACCGGAAGATTAACGATTTCGTTGGCAAGTACCTGATTTCTTTTCCATGCATTAAATTATGGACCCGCCTGAAACGGGAACACCTGGAGCACCACAAGCATCTTGGGCTCCGAGATTCCGATCCAACCTTCACGCTTTACGCTTTTGAACCGGGAGAACCGAGAGACAGGCCGGCGCGCTTCATCGTCAGCCGGCTTGGCGGCCGTATTCTAGAGGCCATGATGGGGGCTGTTTCTTCTCGAAAGCCGAAGGAAAGCGCCGTTGGAGTATCGAAAAAGGATCTGTGGAAGGAACTCGTATCTATAGCGTTGATGCAAGGCCTGCTGTTTCTGGCAATCGCCTCCATAGCACCGTGGTGGACGTACATTGTCTTCTGGTGTATCCCTTTTTTCACCACGACAGCGGTATGCAATCTCATCCGAACTTTCTGTGAGCACGCGATTCCGTTATCCGATGATGTTCCGGCCGCCCGCCGCCTGATATCGTTCAAGAGCAATTTGCTGGAAGTTGCTTTCATCGCACCGCTTCATTTCAACTATCACGCTGAACACCATCTGAATATGTGGGTGCCCCACTATCGTCTCCCGGAGCTGAGGCGGCGAATGGAGGCGGCCGGCCGGCTCGGATTTCCTGTTCGATCAACCTATTTAGAAGTTCTACGCGAGCACTTCCGTAAAAAATCCCCCAGTGAAGTCTAATATCGCAAAGGTGCACGTCTCCTGCTGCCTGTGTGGTGCGACAGAATACAAGGTCATTGCCCGCGGGAGAGAACACGAATACACGAACACCACGGACGATTTGTTCTCTGTCGTCAAATGCGCGCGCTGCGGACTGTTTTTCTTGAATCCCAGGCCGGCTTTGACGGAGCTTTCGACCATATATCCGAACGAATACCCGGCTTTCGTCGAGGAAGAGGCTCCGGCAGGCGAATCCCTGCTTTCAAAACTGAGCCAAAGCTTTATCGACAGGCTTGGATACCCTAGCCGGGTGCGCGCCGCTTTGCAGCACGTACCGCCGGACAGTGGCCCGCTCAGGATCCTCGACGTGGGTTGCGGGGCAGGTCGGGTACTGACTCTATTCAAGCAGTATCATCCCGGCACACTCGAAACCGTGGGCCTGGACGCCGACGAGAACGCGACCGCCCTGACGCGGAGCAAAGGTCATGCAGTGATTCACGGTATGTTCGACGAAATCGATATTTGCCCGGCTTCGTTCGACTGCGTGTACTCCAGCCACGTTATCGAGCATGTTGCGGATCCCAAGGTTTTCCTGAAAAAGGTGAAGTCTGTCCTCAAGCCAGGCGGATTGTTCTTCTGCGAAACGCCGAATATCGGTTCCGTCGATGCGCTTCTTTTGAGCCGTCTGGGAATTTGGGGCGGCTTTCACTTTCCCAGGCACTGGACGTTCTTCACACCGAAAACTCTGCGCGAGCTCGCCAAAAGTGCCGGCCTCGACGCGGTGGAGACAAAGTACTACATGATTCCGATTTTCTGGATCTGGAGTCTCCACCTGCTCACCGTAAGACTCCTTGGCCGAAAAATCGCCGATCGGCTATTTCCTCCCGTTGAACACAACGCCAATCGGCTCCAACTTTTCATCCTGACAGGTATGTTTACGTTGCTCGATCTGATGATTTTTTCGGTTACACGGCGGACAGCCTGTATGTTCGTGATCTTCAGAAACGCGGACTGATCAACCTTTCTCGAATACTCCGATGTTGTAAAACCTGGCAAGCTTTTCCAGTGCAGGAACGGCCTTCCGCACGGTGAGACTATCGAGCATCAGGCTGCCGTAGAGCGACATAAGGCTTGGCCGGGCGGCCTGGCATGTTTGGCAGGCTGGATATTGGGAGAGATCGCCTTTCAGATGGGCCTTTCGAAGGTTGACCATTCCTTCGGAGTTCCAAATTTCCATCATGGATTGTTTCTTCAGATCTCCGATGGGCGGCTCCTTCCACATGTAGCAGCAGGGATAGGCAACCCCGTCGTAGCGGACGTATAAGGGCCCCCGCCACAGGTAATGGCATGGGTTCCGCCGTTGCCCTTTCAGCTCGTTGTCCGGAATCTTCAAACCGTCGATCTGGGTTTCGTCGCGCTTGAAACGTATTTCATCCACACCCGGAATCGACCAAAGCTTCTTGTACAAGTCGGTCTCATGAGCATTTTCTTTGAGCAGAACCATTTGAAGAACAACGTAGACCGGCGACTTTCGCTCGAGCTTCTTATTCAGAAAATTCAAAATGTTCTCGCGCGTCTTCTCGAAGGTCGCGCCGTCGCGGTACTTTTCGTATGTGACCTTCGTCGCGCCATCAAAGGCGAAAATCACGTAATCCAGACCGCAATCGAACAGCATGTCCGCGCGCCTGTCATCAAGCAGCGTGGCATTCGTCGACATTCCGGTCCGGATTCCTGCCTCGCGGGTGATCCGGATCATCTCGAAAATACTCGGATGGATCATCGGCTCACCGATTCCGTAGGGCCAAACAAATTCGACGTAGTCTTTACAGTCCTGAATAATCCTCCGGTAGACGTCCAGGTCCATGTTTTCATTGTCGAACGTATAGAAACTTCGCGGACACATCGGACAGTAGAGGTTGCACTTGGCGGTGCTTTCGAGCGAGATCTCGATCGGACCACCGCTGAGCAGGGCTTTATGCCGAAAGTAACTTGCCGCGATGCTCAAACGATTCCTGAATTTTCCGCTCATTCCTTCCAACCTTCGCAAATGTACCCTAACGTGTAGGCGCGATCTTCCGTCAAGGAAGTCCCGGTAGTGGGCTATTTTGAAGGCGGGGATATTCCCCTCCTTGGCAAAGGAGGAGTGGCCGCGCATCAAGCAAATGTCCCCCTTCCTTTGAAAGCGCGGACGGGGTGGTTCGGTCAACTACCGATTAATCGGTGGCTTGAACGAACCACTCTTCCTTGTTTCGCCCTGTCGGGCTCACATTCGCTCCGCTCATGCCCGTCTGCGCGAGCTAAGGTGGCCTCGCGAAATTTTCTTGGTCGCGCAGCCACCCCTCCTTTGCCAGAGAGTGGAATATGCCCGCACCAGATCATCGCTAATTGGACACTCAACTCCAAAGTAGTCCACTACCGAAGTCCCAATAATAACAGCATAGAGGCAGGACCAACCCAAAAACGTCCATCGGCGTCCCCCTCCAAAACTAGCAGCCGCGGCTAGAATAGTCTCCGCCTTCTTGCTCCGCCAACCACAGGAGCGTAACCTTTTCGGATTCGCGGAAAAGGAGGCAGCATGAGAGTTTCGACGAGATTTCTAATGACAACCTCGATGGGCGGTTTGATTGCCCTTGTGCTCGTCGTCGGGGTTTCTGTTCACCACGCACAGAATCAGAGTAGTGGACGCCCGACTATCGCAACGGAAGCGGATTTCCGCCGTGCGATGAAGGAGCTTTCGAACTGGGATCGATGGGGAAATGACGACGAACTCGGCGCCGCCAACCTGATCACGCCTGCCAAACGGAAGCAGGCCTTGAACCTGGCAAGGGAAGGTCTGGCAATATCCATGGCGCACGATGTCGCTCAAGAAAAGGCCGCGGACGCGGCGAACATACTGGAGCGCGTGGTGGTCAATGTGAGTCCGACTGGTGCCACCGATCGGTACCAATATACCGGCACTTATCATGGCGTGATTCATAGCCATCTTGATGCCGTGGACTGTCACATCATGTCCGATGGGAAGGGGTATAACGGCCGGTCGATGGAAGACATCAAGACCGCAGGCGGTTGCCCGAAAGGGAATATCAATGCGCTGAAGGATGGTGTCGTCACGCGAGGCATCCTGTTCGACGCGACACGCCTGCCGGGCAAGGCTACTCCCCAGGGCTGGCTGGAGCCTGGAACGGCCATCCACCGGGAAGACCTTGAGGCCCTGGAAAAGATCGAGCGCGTCAAGGTTTCTCCCGGTGATGTCATTCTGCTCTATACGGGCCGGTGGAAGCGGCGCGCGGCGCTGGGTCCATGGCCGAATGCGACGGGGTTCGCTGGCTATCACGCTGACGTTGCTTACTTCCTGAAGGAGCGTGGCGTTTCGTTCATCGGACACGATGGACCGAATGACGTCTCGCCCACGGGCTTTCCTCAAACTGTGGGGTTGCCGATTCATCAACTGGCGCTCGTGGCCATGGGTGTGAGCATTTTCGACAACCTCGATTTCGAAAGAACTGCCGAGGAGGCGAAGCGCCTCAATCGGTACGAATTCCTGTTCATGGCCTCCCCGCTTCGTATCGACAAAGGAATGGGATCGCCACTCAATCCGCTGGCGATCTTCTAAGGTCACCTATAAGAAGGCCGCCGCGAATTGCGCGAATGACGCGAATGGGCCGCCGCCGTTATTGTGGCTGGCAACGTCAGGAGAGGTGTGCGGCCCATTCGCGTCATTCGCGCAATTCGCGGCGAAGAACTTTATCGAAAAAACCAATTCACGCGAAAGAATCTTTTGCAGTCGGCGCACGGGTTTGGGATGATGAATGCCATATCTCGGCAATTCGAACGGAGAGAAAAATGAGTTTTCTCGGACAATGGTGGCGGCAACCGCAGAAAGTATGGCTGCGAAGGGCGTTGTTCCAGGTTCACCTCTGGACCGGTGTCGGCGTGGGGATCTACATCCTGCTGATCAGCGTCAGTGGCAGCGCGCTGGTTTTTCGCATCGAGCTTCATAAGAAATTCGCGCGAGGACCGGTAATGGTGGCCGGTTCGGGAACTCCATTGACCCAGGACGAACTAAAGGCAGCCGCGCAGCGGGCGTTTCCGGACTATCAGGTCGACCAGGTATGGAAAAATAAGAATCCAAACCAGGCTATAGAGGTCTGGATGGAACGCAACGGGAAACACAAGCAACGAATCCTCGATCCATACACGGGCGCCGATCTGGGCCCGTCGGAACCGGCAGGCGTGCGCTTGATCCTGTGGCTCGCCGACCTTCACGATAATCTGCTTTATCGAGAGACAGGGCGTTTCGTCAATGGCTTTGGTGCGGTTTTCCTCACCCTGCTCTGTTTGACAGGAGCGGTGATTTGGTGGCCGGGAATCGCGAGCTGGCGCCGGAGCCTGACAATCGATCTGAGGGCGAACTGGAAGCGGATCAACTGGGGAATGCACAATGCGATCGGCTTCTGGATCTTCGCGTTGATTTTCCTGTGGGCACTGTCAGGCATCTACCTGGTTTGGCCGGATCCATTTGCGGCCGTGGTGGACTATCTCGAGCCTTTCAATGAGCTTCAAAGAGATGCCCGTGTCGGTGACGAGGTACTGCGCTGGGTCGCGCGCCTTCACTTCGGCAGATTTGCGGGCTGGCCGGTGAAGACTCTGTGGACTGTGCTCGGATTGGTGCCTCTCGTCCTATTCATCACTGGCGCCGTCATGTGGTGGAACCGCGTACTCCGGAGAAGCACGGCCACCCAAACAGCACAATCTTTGCCGGAATCGGTGATGGCGCGTGCCCCAATGTTTCTGGAAACAGCCGAAACGGATGAGCCGCGAATCACGAGAATTTAAGATCGGCGATCGGAGCCGCTCCTGGCCCCGATGGCCGCTCACGTTCAAACTTGGAGTCGAGTAATGAAAAGAATTTCTCTCAGTCTCGTCTGTATTGGAGGCCTGTCTGTTTGTGCAGCGATGGCCGCACAGCTACCCAAGCTTGCGGAGCCGTTTGCAACGCCATCCGTTAGGAATGCGGCAGGGGTTATCCCGAAGCCCGACAGAGCGCAGTTGCAGGCGCCGTCCGGATTCAGCATCAGCGTCTACGCAGAGGACCTTCAACAGCCGCGTATGATGCTGCTGGCGCCAAATGGCGACCTTTTTGTGGCACAGTCCCGGCCGGGTTCCGTCGTGGTCTTGCGCGATACCAACAACGACGGCAAGCCGGATACACGAAGTATCTACGCGCAAGGACTACAAGGCGTTTTCGGCATGGCGTTTCACGATGGCTACCTTTATCTGGGCCGTACGGACAGCATTGTGCGCTACAAGTATCAGCCTGGCGATACCCAGGCGAAGGGCATGCCTGAGAAGCTTCTGGATCTGCCGACCGGCGGCCACAGTACGCGCAACCTGATCTTCAGCCGGGATGGAAAAAAGATGTACGTGGCAGTTGGTTCCCAGTCGAACAAGAGCGCCGGCGAGGATCCGCAGCGGGCGGCCATCAACGAGTACAATCCGGACGGCACGGGGCATCGCGTTTTCGCCTCAGGTCTGCGGAATCCGGTAGGTCTGGCATTGCAGCCCGGTACGGATGTTTTGTGGACAGCCGTCAATGAGCGCGACACGCTGGGTGACGATTTGGTTCCCGATTACACTACTTCCGTTAAGGATGGCGGCTTCTACGGATGGCCGTATTCTTACATCGGCAGCCATCCTGATCCGGAACACGTGGGTAAAATGCCGGAACTGGTGAAACGTGCCCTCGTTCCCGATGTGCTGATACCGGCTCATTCCGCATCACTCGGCATAGCCTTCTATACAGGCACGCAATTTCCCCAACGGTACCGTAACGGCCTGTTCATCGGCCTGCACGGCTCTTGGAATCGCTCCAAGCTTGCTGGTTATCGAGTCGCGTTTGTTCCCTTCCAGAATGGAAAGCCAGGACCGATCGAGGACTTCGTCACCGGATGGATTGTGGACGGCGGAAATCCAGGCACGACGTGGGGAAGACCTGTCGGAGTACTCGTCGATCGTGACGGATCGCTTCTCGTTGCCGATGATGGAGGGAATAAGATCTGGAGAGTAAGCTACAAATAGCCGGCAATCACGCGAATGACGCGAAAGTTGGCGTCATTCGCGGATTCGCGGCAATTCTCATCTCGACATTTCGACAACATCGTAATACCCCAAAATCCGGCCTGCATTGTTGGCTTTCACCAGGCCGTCGATCGAACACCATAACGTTCGCGAGCGCCGGCCGAATCCGTAACCATTCAAGACGTAGCGGATGAACGTGCTGCTCGAATCGATAGGCAGCGTCGCGACGTTCGCATAGAAACGTCTCCAAACGCCGTCCTGAAATAGATACTGCTCTACATTCGACGTGTAGAAGGCCGATACGACGGCGTTGTGTTCCTTTAGATATCGTCCGACGGAACGGATGGCCTTGTCTCCCGCAAAATCCCCCACCAAAGGAACGATTAGATTATTCTTCTGCAGCCGCTGCACCATCCGAAACTGGTCTTCTGTCGCCAGGAAACTCCAATTCCGCGAACGGCCATCGGTTTCGGTCATCAGCTCAGCGTAGGTGGGCATACCTCCAAATACACCATAGCCGCCGAGGAACGTGTAGGTCAGGTCGGGCCCGGATTCAAAGAAAGCGTTGTATGCATATCGGATACCCGCTTCGTCCTCACTGGAAAGCTTGAAACCGTGAGTCTTCTTCAAATGGTTCAATACCAACTTGAGATTGCTCTCGAATTGAGCCTTGCTGGGTTGAACCGACTCATAGACCCGAAACACCGTTTCCGGCGCCGCATCGGCTGCCAGGACAGCCGGGCGCGGACGCGAGAACAGGCGTGAGAGGAACTCGACGCGATCGCGCGACACCTCCATCAGGGCCTTGTACAGCAGGTGCTCGAGCATGTTTCCCCGCCGGATATCGACAATGAACGCCATTTTCGGCTCGAACGCGATGAGGTATGTGAAGTTCTGCTCGGGACCAACACCGAGGTAGACACCTCCCGGCAGGATCTGCACAGTCCTCTTTAATACGGGAATCACATATTGGTACCCCGCTTCGTTGGAGAGAAAGTTATCGGAGCGGAAATATCCACCAGCTTCTGAAAAATCCGAGATCATTCGCCAGAATTCATTGTCGCTGAGCCGGGCCGGCAAATTCGCAGCCGCGGCCGGGGACGAGGATGATGAAGACGATGGGGGACCGGCCGCAAGGTAGAGCAGGACGCCGCATGCCAACAGTGTTGTGCATGTAGCCAGTATCGCGCGGCGCTCAATGCGATTCATCACAGTTTCCCAGTATGCACCTAGTTTTGCGGGCAATGAAATCTCAACCTGGAGTCAACCCAATGAAGGCACCGGCAAGCATCCATTCAAAACATTCGTGGATGAGCAGAGCTTTCTTCCGATGCGGATTGGAGCGGTTTCGAGCGGTGCCGTGCTATTTGGCCGACAGAGGCCGGTGCAGTTGGCAGACGCGGGCTAAAGCCAGCGATTACATTCAGTGGGTCATCGCGTACATCACGTAGTTCACGCCAAATTTCAGAGAGAGCGCGGCATCGTGCAGCGGCAGCTCGCCCCTATCGAGCCATTCCCAGAATTCGCTGAGATCGTTGTTGTAATCGATGACCATTTGAAGACGCCCGTGATCATCCTGTAATCCGAGAAACTGGACCGGCATGTTGCCGTAGGGAGGCTTCATGTCGAGCGATTCGATCATATAAAAGGAATTGAAGATCGGATGCGACACGTCCAACGGAATGATGTCGCGATTCGGATACACCTTCTTCATCTGCCGTACCAGATTCTCGAGATGCCGTGAACCTCGAAAGTCGTCCACCATGACAAAGCCGCCCCGATCGAGATACTCGCGCAAATTGCCGGCATCCTTCTTGTTCAGGTCCAGGTAACCCGGTTCGCATAGATAGGCGAAGGGGTACTTGAAAAGATCGGGGCTGTCGATGTCGACGATCTGATAGGCACTCGATTGTGTGTGGACCCTGGTTACTTCCTTGAGGAATGCTGGGAACGCCTCATCGCCAAAGGGATAGTCGTGATGCCACGGAACTTCACGAACAAAAATAGCGTCGTCCGTCATGTGATACCGGATGCGGGCGTATGTGAACTCATTGTCTTCCTTCGCGGAATCTGAAGAAGTGACTGCCGGCAAAAATGCAATCGTAACGAGCAGAATCATGAAGACCGGCAAGTGACGGTGCATAAAACCTCCTCCAAAGAGAACTCGAAAAACAGGCCGTTCGGCTTACCTACGCGGAAGGAGGAGATCGGCCAAGAACAGAGTGGACGACGTTTCTGGGAGCTATGAGATGAACTGAACAGTGAAGTCTTCCGTCGCTACTCAACCAAAACAGGATCGTGGACTGGGGAATCTGGAGGTGCTCGAGTTCCTCGAGCAGCCGTTCAAAAGAGATGGCATGCGTTGGGCCCGGCGCCCGGCCGGTAGAGTTAGCTAGATCGACCTGTTCCGAAAAGATCGAGGCGAGGCTGCTGAGCCGCACAAGATCATCAGCCGATGACACGCAAGGAGAGAGGACGAGTGCAACAAGAAAAATCGATACGGTCGATTTCATTCGGATTCCAGCTTAGCACTCGCTGAGCGGCTTTCCAACAAAAGTGAGCGGTGTGTAGACCGAATTGACGGAGGGTGTGGAACGAATGTTGAACAAGAACCACGAACCATCACGAAGTGACGTCGCTGGACTCGGTGTCCGCGGGTTCACCCGCCGCCATGGTCTGCGCGAGAATGAGCTGACGGCCTTCCGTGCGAATCCTTGGCAGGCGCGACCGGAAGACCAGCGCACCGGCGATGCAAACGACGCCGCCGGCGGCTACCGTAAGTGGAGCCCCGAGCCTGTGCGCGAGCAAACCCGCCAGCAGTGCGCCAACCGGCGACATTCCCATAAACATCATCGAGTAAACGGCCATCACTCGCCCGCGCAACTGGTCCGGAACCATGCTCTGGATGAGTGTATTGGAGGATGCCATCTGAACCATCATGGTGAAGCCTACAGGCAGAAGCAGGAGCGTCGAGATCCA
>WNGQ01003456.1_pt1 | contig 15894 bp, 16 predicted proteins | sample 5407661 | NCBI WGS metagenome assembly WNGQ01 (sample SAMN13153382, study PRJNA577476) | soil metagenome | isolation source: 60 cm soil or saprolite under Garry oak tree replicate 2 | place: USA:California | collected 2016-06-15 | reverse complement strand
CCAAGGAAATCGAGCTCAAGGACAAGTTCGAGAACATGGGCGCGCAGATGGTGAAGGAAGTCGCATCCAAGACCTCGGATGTGGCCGGAGATGGCACGACGACCGCCACCGTTCTCGCGCAATCGATCGTTAAGGAAGGTATGAAGTTCGTCGCCGCCGGCATGAACCCGATGGACCTCAAACGCGGCATCGACAAGTCGGTCATCGCAGTGGTCGAGGAACTGAAGAAGATCTCCAAGGCCTGCACCACCAGCAAGGAAATCGCCCAGGTCGGCGCAATTTCCGCCAATGCGGACAGCGAGATCGGCAAGATCATCTCCGATGCCATGGACAAAGTCGGCAAGGAGGGCGTGATCACGGTGGAGGACGGCAAAAGCCTCCAGACCGAGCTCGAGATAGTCGAGGGCATGCAGTTCGACCGCGGCTATCTGTCGCCCTACTTCATCAACAACGCCGAGAAGCAGATGTCGATCCTCGACAATCCCTACGTGCTTCTGTACGACAAGAAGGTTGCCAACGTCCGCGACCTGCTGCCGCTCTTGGAGCAGGTGGCCAAGGCCGGGCGGCCGCTGCTCGTCATCGCCGAGGAAGTCGAAAACGAAGCCCTCGCGACCCTCGTGGTCAACAATCTGCGGGGCATCCTCAAGACCTGCGCGGTGAAGGCGCCGGGGTTCGGTGACCGCCGCAAGGCCATGCTCGAGGACATCGCGGTTCTCACGGGCGGCCAGGTCATCGCCGAAGAAGTGGGCCTGACCCTCGAGAAGGCAACGCTCAAGGACCTGGGCCAGGCGAAACGAGTCGAAATAGACAAGGAAGAGACCACCCTGATCGACGGGGCCGGCGATCCCAAGGCGATCGAGGCGCGGGTGAAGAGCATCCGTGCGCAGATCGAAGAAGTCACCAGCGACTACGACAAGGAAAAGCTGCAGGAGCGGGTGGCCAAGCTCGCCGGCGGGGTTGCGATCGTCAAGGTGGGCGCTGCGACCGAAATCGAGATGAAGGAAAGAAAGGCCCGCGTCGAGGACGCGCTGCACGCGACGCGCGCGGCGGTCGAGGAAGGCATCGTCGCCGGCGGCGGCGTCGCCTACATCCGTGCCCGCAGCGCGCTGGACAAGATCAAGGGCGACAACCCCGACCAGGAGGCCGGCATCAAGATCGTGCGCCGTGCGCTGGAAGAGCCGCTGCGCCAGATCGTCGCCAACGCGGGCGAGGAGCCCTCGGTCGTGCTGAACAAGGTCGCCGAAGGCAAGGGCAACTTCGGCTTCAATGCACAGACTGAAGCCTACGGCGATCTCGTCGAGATGGGCGTAGTCGACCCGACCAAGGTCGCGCGCACGGCGCTGCAGAATGCAGCTTCGGTTGCCGGCCTGCTGCTCACGACCGAAGCGATGGTGGCCGAACTGGTGGAAGAGAAGGAAGGTGCCGGCCCTGGCGGCCACGGCATGGGCGGTATGGGCGGCATGCCAGGGATGGATATGTGAGCATCAATTGACGATCAGGCCGCGAGAGAAGAGAAGGCTGCAGAGACAGCTCGCTTTTTTTTGCGTAGGAGGAGTTTCGCGGTTTCTTGGCGATCCCCAACACCCTAGCGGGTGTTGGGCTTTTCTCCGATTTCGACGAAAGAAATCCCGTGGTGAGTGACCTGAATCTCGAACTTGGAAAATTGCTGGACCAATACGACGAGAAGCGCCGCGCCGTCGAGGAGAGAAGGCAGCAAGTCAAAACGGACGATGACAATTTTCTGAGAGGGTTCGCGGATCTCAGGACCAAGGTCGTGAGACCGGTCTTCGAAGCGATCGGGCTCATCCTGAAAGAGCGGGGGCACGACTTCAGCATTTCCGAAGGCGAATACGCCGGCGAACCGGGTGGCAGGACCACCGAAGCGGCCGTCTCCATCCGCGTCGTGCCCGCGGGGATGGAAAAGTCCTCGCACGACGATGCGCAGTTTCCCTCGCTGTCTTTCATCACCCGGCACTACAACAAGACAGTGTGCATACACAGCAGCAACGCGGTGCCCCAGCTGGGTGGTCCCGCGGGCCCGAGAGGGGATTACCAATTGGCCCAGATCGACAAGGATCTCGTTCAGACCGAGCTTCTCAAGCTGATAGCCGGGATGGTCAACAGGTAAGAGACATCTGGGCCGGCCGGCGCGTCGTGCCTGCCGGGATTGGAGGCAGCCGAAAAAAAAGGCCCGGAGCGGGTGCCGCCACCGGGCCAGGTACTTCGGGTGTTTATCAGAAAGGTAGATATAAACACCCGTCTACACCGGCGTGGATCATCCCCCGCTATTCCAAGGTCTTCTGTGCGTCTGCGCACATAAAAAAAGCCCGGAACGGGATTGCCGTTTTCCGGGCCAGGGACTTCGAGTGTCTATCAGGGAGGCGATATACACCCATTTCGATCATCCCCTTCTGCCCGAAGGCGTTCTGTGCGGTTGCGCACATAAGGAAATATTAATATTTATGCACACGTCATAGGCCGTTCAGGCCACGGTCTTGACGGAGTTCAAATCGCGGCGTCAGCCCTTTTCGGTCGTTCAAAGAACCGTAGTAACGATGCGATCTTCCGGGTCTTCTGCTCGGTGATATCGTACCCCGCAATGAAGATAGCCTGGTGCTCCGAGTCGAACCGCCGGTGCCATAAAAACCATTTGAATGTGCCGTCCCGGCACCGCAAGCCGAATTCCAATGGTTCGAAGCCGTCCTCGGCCAAGAGGCGCTCCACCAGCGCGACGGCGGCCTGCCCATGCTGCTGCATCAAATCTCGCAGGGGTCGGTCCAGCAGCTCTTGCGCGGGGTATCCGAGGATTTTCTCCCACGCCGGGTTGAGAAATTTCAGCTTGCCGTCGAAGCCGGCAAGGCCCAGCAAAGCAGGCGCCGGGTCGGAGGCGAGCCTGCGCTTGCCACGCATGAGGCCGGTGAGGCGAGATAGGAAGCGGGTGCCGTACATCGTTACCTCCTCTCGGAGCCGATTATCTCCATCGCATCGAGGGGTTCTGTGCGTTGGCGCACATAGGGAGCGATTTTTCACCTTACACCGGCCAATTTTCCCTATTAGGCCGGGTGTCGGGACTCCGGCTCGCGGCCCGCAGCCGTAGAATGTCGATGGACGATGACACCGATCAACGACAGCCGGATGGAGCATATTCTGTACGCTAACGTACATAAGGAGTACGATGAAGACGGAAGTAGGATCTTGCTTTCGCCTCGGTCTTGACGGAGGAGACCATGAGTGAGAACCTCGCCGCATCCGCTAGCCCTGCTCCAACTCAAAATCATCTGCTTGCCGCGCTGCCCGCGGTGGATTACGAGCGCCTAGTCCCGGACTTGGAGCGCGTGCCGCTGCCGCTCGGCATGGCGGTCTACGAGTCCGGCGCCAAACTGGACTACGTGTATTTCCCCACCGATTGCATCGTGTCGCTGCTCTACGTCATGAAAAACGGATCCTCGGCGGAGATCGCGGTCGTGGGCTATGAAGGCCTGGTAGGCGTCGCGCTGTTCATGGGCGGGGAATCCACGTCCAGCCGGGCGGTGGTGCAAAGCGCCGGCCACGCGTACCGGCTCCCGTCGAAAATCCTGAAAAGGGAATTCGAGCACGGCGGCCCGTTGCAGCATCTGCTGCTGCGTTACACCCAGGCGCTGATCACGCAGATGGCGCAGACCGCCGTCTGCAACCGCCATCATTCGGTGGAGCTGCAACTGGCCCGCTGGCTGCTGTTGAGCCTAGACCGCCTGCGCTCGAATGAGCTGCACATGACGCAGGAACTGATAGCCAACATGCTGGGCGTGCGCCGCGAGGGTGTGACGGAGGCGGCCGGCAAGCTGCAAACGTCCGGAGTGATTCAGTACAACCGCGGGCACATCGTGGTGCTAGACCGTCCGGGCCTGGAACAGCGGGTGTGCGAGTGCTACGCAGTAGTCAAACGCGAGACGGATCGCTTGCTCCCCGCCAGGATATCGGCGTGATGGCCGACTGGGCAATCGACGGGGTCGCGACCGGACCGATCTCGGTGCTCGTCTGTGCGTTGACGTACATACGATCCGTACTCGTTCACGCTACTCTTGCGCCGTCCGCCCGTCCTCCGGGTACGAAAGAGCAACCCCCATGCGAGTCGCGAGCCGAGCGTCCGCCGCAAACAGCATGCTTGCCGCCTTGCCGCGCAGGCAGTATCAGCGCCTGCTCACGGGTCTCGAATCGGTCGCGTTGACCTTTGGTGAGGTGCTGTACGAACCGGGGGAGCGGATCCGGCATGTTTATTTTCCCAGCGACTCGCTCGTCTCCTTGCTGACGCTGGTAGACGACCATCTGGCCCTGGAAGTCGGCATGGTCGGCCGCGAGGGCATGGTCGGCGTTCCTTTGGCTCTGGGAAGGGATGTTTCGCCGGTTCGCGCGCTGGTGCAGGGGTCGGGAACGGCCATGCGGATGAAGTCGGCGCGCTTCTCCGAAGAAATCCGGAAAAGCCCGCAGTTGCAGCAAGGGGTGAATCGCTACACGGGTGCATTGATGGCGCAGGTGACCCAAACCGCGGCGTGCAACCGCTTCCACGTCGTAGAGGCGCGCCTTGCCCGGTGGCTGCTCATGACGCGCGATCGTGTCCAGTTGGACGAATTCCGTCTTACGCACGAATTCCTTGGGCACATGCTGGGAGTGCGGCGGGTCGGTGTCACCATGGCCGCGCGCGCGCTGCAAAAAAGAAAGCTGATCCGTTACAGCCGCGGCAAGATCAGGATCCTCGACCGTCGAGGCCTCGAACGCGCCGCCTGCTCCTGTTACGAACTCGTCAAGGACATGAACGGCGGCGTACGGCGCTAGCGGTCTCCGGTGCGCCCTTCCGGTTTCATGCGGAACCCGCGGCCCGATGCAGTTGCCCTTCGTACAGCGCGCGCACGGTTTCGATCGTATCGGCATTCATTGCACTCTTGTCCTCGCGGTAGCGCTTGACGCGCGCGAAGCGCAGCGCAAAGCCGCCCGGGTAGTGCGGGCTCGCTTGGATTTCATTGAACGCGATCTCGGCGACGAGCTCCGGCCGCACGTGCACGACGTGGCCTTCGCGCGAGGTTTCGAGCGCGAGGAGCCGTTCGGTCTGCCACGCGAGCATCTTGTCGGTCATACCTTTGAAGGTCTTGCCGAGCATGACGAAGCCATGCGTGGCGGGATCGCGCGCGCCGAGGTGCAGATTGGAGAGCCAGCCCTTGCGGCGGCCGCTGCCCCATTCGGCCGCGATGACGGCGAGGTCGAGCGTGTGCGCCTCCTTGATCTTGAGCCAGCCGGCGCCGCGGCTTCCCGCCTCGTACGGAGCCTCCAGCGCCTTCGCCATGACGCCCTCGTGGCCGCGCGCGAGCGCGTCGTCGTAGAAAGCCTGCGCGGCTCCCTTGTCGCCGGTGACAAGGCGCGGGATGAGAATCTTCGCCGGCAGAATTTTCGCGAGTGCGTCGAAGCGCTCCCGCGCGGGTCTCGCGGTAAGGTCCTCGCCTTCGGCGAGCAGGCAGTCGAAGAAAAAGACGCTCAAGGGATACCTCGCACGCAACGCCTCGACGTCGAGCTTGCGCCCGAAGCGGCGCATGGTTTCCTGGAAAGGGTAGGGCGTGCCCTCGGGCTTGAGGGCGATCGTTTCGCCGTCGAGAATCAGCTCGCGCGCGGGGCACTCGCGCAGCGCCGCGACGATCTCGGGCACGGCGGAGGTGACTTCGTTCAGGCTTCGCGTATAGACTCGGATTTCGCCGCCCGACTTGTGCGCCTGCACGCGCGCGCCGTCGAGCTTCCACTCGAAGGCCGCGGTGCCGAGGCGTTCCAGCGCGTCTGCGACGTCCTCGGCGGGTTGAGCGAGCATCGGCTGCACCGGCTGAAAAACCTCGAGCGCGAAGCGCGCTAGGCCCGCTTCGCCTTCGGTGAGCGCGGCTTCGGCGACCGTGGGAAGGCCGCCCGCCCGCATCGCCGCCGAGCGCACGCTCTCAGGCGGCAGCTTCGCCGCCTTCGCGATGGCGTCGAGCATGATCCCTTCGAGCGCGCCCTGGCGCAGTTCGCCGAGCAACAGCCGCGCGAGAAAATCCTGCTCGGAGGCGGTCGCGCGCGCGAAAAGCTCCGCGAGCAGGCGCGCCCGCTCGGCGGCGGAGCCTTCCCCCTTGACCTGTGCGAGGCGCGCGAGCGCTTCGTCGGTTTGCGCGAGCGTGAGCCGGGGCGCGCTTGCGGGCGTCGCGGCGAGCGCGTCTTTCAGCGTCGCGTAGCCGATGCCGATCCTGCCCTGGCGCGTGTCGCCGCTGAGATACGCCACGCCCAGCGCGATTTCCGACGCATCGAGCCGGCGCAGGCATTCCGCGAGCGCGTCTATTTTCGCTAGACGGCTGCGCGTCCCCGCGACGCGCTCGGAGGCGGCGAGCAGTTCGGCGAGCAGCATGGGTAATTATCCCCTCCTCTTTGAGGAGGGGTGCCCCGTAGGGGCGGGGAGGTAAGACGTCCGCCGATCAAACCGCCCCAGCGCTTTGCGCTACCCTTCCTTGTCCAAGGAGAGTCTCGAGCTTGTCGTCATAGCTGTTCTTCGGCAAGCTTACCAAATCGGACGAATCCCAATATGGCCAAGGTCGTCATCGCAGACATCGCCCAGCTTAGGCCGCTCATCGGAACCGAGGTTGCCGTGAGCGACTGGATCGCAGTGAACCAGGAGCGCATCGACGCCTTTGCAAGCGCAACGCAAGACCATCAGTGGATCCACGTCGACCGCGAGCGCGCGGCCAGGGAATCGCCCTACGGAACGACCGTCGCGCACGGTTTTCTCTCGCTCTCGCTTCTTCCGTACCTGCTGGGGCAGGCGATCGAGATTCGAGGCACGCGCCTGGGGATCAACTACGGCTTGAACCGCGTGCGCTTCACCGGCCCCGTTCCGGCAGGCTCGCGCGTGCGCGCGCGCTTCCGGCTCGCCGCGGTGGAAGACATCGCCAAGGGCGTTCAGACGACCTGGAACGTCACCGTCGAGCGCGAAGGCGAGGCGAAGCCGGTTCTCGTCGCAGATTGGATCACGCGCCGCCACGAGTAGAAGGCGGCGGGTAGCTACCGCGGAGGAATGTCGTCAGCTCCGACACGACTTCTTTCTGGCGTCCCGCCCACAGGTGCCCTCCGGTCGCAAAGCTCACGAAACGCGCCCCCGGAATGCGTTCCGCCGCGGAGCGGCTGCCCGGGTAAATCCCGAACAAATCGTCTTCGATGCCGATGACGAGCGTGGGGGTTGCGATTCGCTCCAGTTCGTAACGCGGGGACGACGCGACGATCACGAGGTCGTTCCACAGGCCCTTGCGGCGCAGGCTGAGCGGCAGGGCGCTTCGCATGATCCGCAGGACCCGCTCCTGCTCATCGCGCGGGGCGTTATCGAAATCGCGGGCGGGGGTGGCGAAGAGCCTCTCCAGCAGCGTGTCCGGCGCGAGTTTCATGTTCAGCCAGAAAAAGAAGTCCGATCCGAGGACGGCCTCGAACATGAAAGAAGGTTGCGCGGGCGGACGCACCTGCGACGCGCCCGGCGGGAAGAAAGCCGGAACGAGGAGGACCATCGCCGAACAACGCGCCGCGTGCCGCAGGCAAAATTCGATCGTCGAGGGCGCGCCCGCCGAGCCCCCGAGGATCGCCGCCCCGGGCAATTTCAAGGCGTCGAGCAGACAGGCGTGGGCGTCGGCCTGGGCCGCGGGCGATGCCTCGGCGGGCAGGGGAGTGCGCAGGTATCCGAATCTCGACATGGCGATCACCCTGAAGCCGTGCTCGGCCAACGGGCCTCCGAATTCCAGGCCCTGGTCGAAGCCGCCGCCCGCGCCGTGCACCAGAAGCACCGGCGGACCTTCGCCGATGATGGAGTATTCGATCGGTCCGCACGGCGTGTCGACCACCTGGCTGCCGGAGGAGACGCGGGCTTCCGCTGCGACCATGTCGTCCCGATAGTTGAAATACGTGAACAGAATCAGCCCCGCCAGAACGGCGGCGGGAACAGCTAGAACTACGCTTCGTTCGATCGTCATCGACGGTGAATCGCGCGGCAGCGTGCCGGCGGGCCATTGTAGTCAAGCGCGGCAGACAGCATATACGGGTGGTGAATCTCCCCCGACGGGACGCCTCCTAGCATACCAATGTGGGAAGCATGGGCGCTCGCTGCACTCGCCGTTCTCGCGTGGCTGTGGTTCGACAGCATGCGGGCGCGCGAGGGCGCGCTCGCGGCGGGCTCGCGCGCCTGCGAGCGCGACCGCCTGCAGTTCCTCGACGAGACCGTGGAGTGCGTGTCGGTTCGCCCCGCGCGCGACGAGAGTGGGCGCGTCGCCCTGCGGCGCGTCTACCGATTCGAATTTTCCGACAACGGCGACAACCGGCGCGCGGGCAGCATCGTCATGATGGGCGGCGAGGTAGAATCGCTCACCATGGAACCGTTCCTGTTGCAGTGAGTTTTCCCGCGGTGAATCATGCAGAAGTGGGTCGAGGGCACGGTCGTCAACCAGAAGCGCTGGACGCAGACCCTGTTCACCTTGCAGGTGGAGGCGGACGTCGCTCCCTTCGAGGCGGGACAGTTCGCCAAGCTCGCGCTCGCGGTGGAGGGCGAGATGGTCGCGCGCCCGTACTCGTTCGTGAACGCGCCCACGGAGCGTCCGCACGAATTTTATTACGTGACGCTACCCGACGGGCCGCTCACTCAGCGGCTGTGCAGGATGGGAGCGGGGGACGCGATATACCTCGCGCCGCGGCCGGCGGGGTTCCTCGTGCTCTCGGAAATCCCCGACGGGGAGAACCTCTGGCTGATATCGACGGGAACGGGAGTCGGCCCTTTCCTGTCTATTCTGAAGACCGAAGTCCCCTGGCGGCGCTTCAGGCAGGTGGTCCTCGTTCACGCGGTGCGCCATGCCGAGGAGCTGACCTACCGCGACAGCGTCTCGCGGCTGCTGGGCGAACACGGCGAGCAGATGCGCATGGTCTCGTTCGTGAGCCGGGAAAGCCAACCGGGCGCGCTCCACGGACGCATCCCACTCGCGATCGAGGAGGGTCGCCTGGAGGCCGCGGCGGGCGCGGCGCTGTCCGCGAACACCTCCCGGGTTATGATTTGCGGCAACCCGGAGATGGTGACGGACACGAGCGCGGCGCTCGCGCGGCGCGGCATGAAGAAGCACCGGCGCCGCGAGCCGGGGCATATCACGGTGGAGAACTACTGGTGAAGAAGGCTGCGCCTGGTTTGTTGCTTGCAATCGGTGCCCTCGTGCTCGCGGCCTGCAGCGCGACCCGGGTCGCCTACGACAACGCCGACACCATGCTGCGCTTCATGGCGTCGAGCTATCTGGACCTCGACGCCGCGCAGTCCGATGACCTGACGCCGCGCATCGCGCGATTTCACCAGTGGCACCGGTCGAACGAGCTTCCGGTATACGCCGCCTTGCTGCGCAGCGCGAGCCAGCGCGCGGCCGAGGGCATCACCGCGGAGGACGTCGCGTGGGGGCTGGCCAACCTGCGCTTGCGCTACCGCAGGTTCGCGGCAAAAGCGGCCGAAGACGCGGCACCGGTGCTCGCGACCCTCGCGAGCGCGCAGCTCGCGGCGCTCGAGCGCAAGTTCGCCGAGAACAACGAAAAATACACGAAGCAATTCCTCTCTTCCGACGACAAGGAGCGCCGGCGCAGGCAGCTGAAGCGCATGCTCGCGCGCTTTCGCGACTTTGCCGGCGACCTGACCCCGGACCAGGAGGCCCGCATCGGGCGCTTTGCGCTCGCCCACGAGCGCCACGTCGTGCTGCGCTTCGAGGACCGGCAGCGCTGGCAGCGCGATTTCGTCGCGGCGCTCAAGGCTGAGCGCAAGCCCGAGGAGCTCGGCCGGCACCTCGCCGAGATGTTCGAGAGGCCGGAGCTGCGCCGCTCCGAGGAGTTCATCCGGGAGGACGCGCGCTGGGACGAGGATCTGGGACGGCTCATCGTGGACCTCGACCGGTCGCTCACCCCGGAGCAGCGCGCGCACGTGGTCCGGCGCCTTTCGGACTACGCCGAGGATTTCGCGGTTCTCGCAGGAAGAAAGAAGGAAGCAGCGTGAGGTCGCTGCACGCAGCCCGTGCCTTGCTCGCGATCGCGCTGCTCGCGGTGTCCTGCGCGGCAACTGCCGCCGGGGGCGAGCTGAAGCCCTGGAGCGGCGGCGCGACCCCGTCCCTCGCGCTGCGCGACCTCCAGGGCAAGGAGCACAGGCTCGCCGACTATCGGGGCAAGGTCGTGGTGCTCAATTTCTGGGCGACCTGGTGCGACCCCTGCCGGGAGGAGATGCCCTCGATGCAGCGGCTGCAGGACAAGCTCGCGGGAAAATCCTTCGCGATCCTGGCGGTCGACTACGGTGAAGGCGCGCCGCGTATCCAGGACTTCCTGAAGAAAGTCCCGGTGCGCTTCATGGTGCTCCTCGATCGCGACACCTCCGCTGCGACGGCGTGGAAGGTGAAGGTGCTGCCCACCACCCTGGTGCTCGACCCCCAGCAGCGAATCCGCTACTCCGTGGTGGGCGATCTGGAGTGGGATTCTCAATCCGTTGAAGATACGATCAAAAAGCTTCTTCCCCCGAGCTGAAGCGCGCGTCGGAGCGGTCCGGAGCGACTTGTGGTCGGGGACGATTTCGGAGTAGATTGTCCGCTGTGGAATTCGTCCGTATCCGCCGGACCGCGCGCCGATGATCCTCCAGCAACGCCTGACTTCACGTAGCTCGCGTTCGCTCGCGGTGATGATCGGCTTCGCGCAGCCTGCGGGCTCGCGCGGAACGTGGCGTTCCGACGGCGATATCGACAGCGGCGCCTCTACTTCCGCGCTCGCCCTTCGCTCTTCTGCAGTTCCCTCTCCACAGCCTCAGCCCCTTTTGCAGCAACCGACACCGGGTATTCCGCGCGCTCGCGCGTTGGGACACCCGGGTCCGCGTTGTGAGACAGCGCTTCAATCGAACGGAGAACCGACATGGATAGACGTGCATTTCTGAAGACCGGCGCGATCCTCCCGGCTGCCGCGGCGCTGCCGAGGCTCGCACACGCGCAGCAGCTGCCGTTCGAGCCGCGCCAAGCGGAGAAATGGCGCAGCTTCGAGGTTACGACCCGGGTCGAGATCGTTTTTCCCGAGGGCGCGACGCGCGTGTGGCTGCCCATTCCTTCGGTCGATTCCGTCTACCAGAAGACCATCGACAACGCCTGGTCGGGCAACGCCCAAGTCGCGAAACTGATGCACGACGGCAAGTACGGCGCGGGCATGCTCTACGCCGAGTGGCCCACCGCCGAGAAGAATCCAGTGATCGAGCTCTACAGCCGTTTCGCCACGCGCGACCGCGCGGTCGATCTTTCGTCGCGCCCCGCTTCCGCGGCGAAGCTGGATGCGGGGGAACGCGCCTTCTACACCGAGGCGACCGAGCACATGCCCACCGACGGCATCGTCAAGCAAACGGCGCAGGAGATCACCAAGGGCGCGAAGTCCGACTACGACAAGGCCAAGGCGATCTACGAGTGGATCGTCGACAACACCTACCGCGATCCGAAAACGCGCGGCTGCGGCGTGGGCGACATCAAGACGATGCTCGAGACCGGAAATCTCGGCGGCAAGTGCGCCGACCTGAATGCGCTCTACGTGGGCCTCGCGCGCGCCGTGGGCCTGCCGGCGCGCGACGTCTACGGCGTGCGCGTGGCGAAGTCGCAATTCGGCTACAGGAGCCTGGGCGCGGGCACGGCGAACATCACGCGCGCGCAGCACTGTCGCGCGGAAGTCCATCTCGCCGGATTCGGCTGGGTGCCGGTCGATCCAGCCGACGTGAGGAAGGTCGTGCTCGAGGAGAAGGCGCAGCCGACGGACCTGAGCGATCCGCTGGTGCAGGCGGTCAGGCCCAAGCTGTTCGGCGCCTGGGAGATGAACTGGCTCGCGTTCAACACCGCGAACGACATCGTCCTGCCGAACGCGAACGACGGCAAGCTCACCTTCTTCATGTATCCGCAGGCGGAGACCGCGCAGGGGCGCCTCGACAGCCTCGACCCGGACAACTTCAAGTACACGATGATGGCGAAGGAACTGAGCGCCTGATCCCGGCGCCCGGCTCGAGAGGCTCTCGGCTGCCGGGGGCTTTTTTTTTCCGGGGAAATACCGGGATAATGCGCCCGTGACGGTCCTGCATTTTTCGCACGCCAACGGTTTTCCCGCCGTGTGCTACCGCAAGATGTTCTCCTATCTCGAGCGCGACTTCGAGATCCGGTACGTCAACACCATCGGGCACGATCCGCGCCATCCGGTCACCGACAGCTGGCCGCATCTGGTCGCGGAGCTGATCGAGCGTCTCGAGGGCCGTCGCGAACCGGTGCTCGGAGTGGGGCACTCGCTCGGCGGCTATCTCACCGCGCTCGCTGCCGTGAAGCGCCCGGCGCTCTTTCGCGCGATCATCCTGCTCGATTCGCTGATCCTCGGGCGGTGGCAGGGGACGGTGTTCAAGATGGTGAAGCGCTTCGGCCTCGCCGACCGCGTGACTCCGGCGGGCATGACGCGCGACCGCCGCGCCGAGTGGGCCTCCGCCGACGAAGCCTACGCGCACTTCCGGAACAAGCGGGCGTTCCAGAACTTCGATCCCGAGTGCCTGCGCGACTACGTGACGCTCGGGATGGTGCCTTCACCGGGGGGCGTGCGGCTCGCTTTCGATCCGGGAATCGAGTACCGCATCTACCGGACGTTTCCGCACGGCCTCGCAAGGGAGCTGCCGCGCCTGCGCGTGCCGGCCGGGGTGATCTGCGGACGCGAATCGGCGGAATCGAGGCGGACGGGGCTTGCGACGACCCGCAGGCATTTCCGCGTGGTGCGCATCGCGGGCGGGCACCTGTTTCCGCTCGAGCGGCCCGAGGCCGCGGCACAGGCGATCCGCGAGATGGCAGCAGAATTGCTGCCCTCAGAATGACAGGTCTTCAAATCGAGCGCTGGCGACGCCGCACGATCATGAAATCGAGCCTCTCCGCGAGGCCCTGCACGCCCTCGAGGTTGGGATTGAGCGCGAGCGCGCGGCGAAAATACTCCAGCGCTTTCTCGGGCTGGTCGAGCTGCAGGTAGATCTGGCCGAAACCCGAGAGCACCCCGAAGTGCTGCGGGTTGCGCTTGATGACTTCGTCGCAGTCCTTGAGCGAGCGCCGATATTCGCCGGCAAGGAAATACGCCGTGGCACGCTTGTTCCAGCCTTCGGCGAAGCCGGGTTTGAGCTCGATGATCCGGGTGAACGTGGCGATCGCCTCGGGGAAGCGCTGCTCGCCCATCTGCGCGACTCCTTTGCCGAACAGATCGTCCACGCGGGCGTCTCCCGACCGGCTCCAGACCGCCCACAGCGCCTGCTCCGCAACCGTGCGCACCCGTTCGTCCGCGTCGCGCAGCGCGGCGATCAGCGCGGGAGCATCTTCCATCCGGCCCACGATCGCGAGGCCGAGCGCGCCGCGCCGGCGCTGGTCCGCGTCGGATTTCCTGAGAGCCGCGAGCGCCTCGGTCCGCGAAGGCCGCTCCGGCTCCGCCGCGGCCGGCAGCGAGGGCACGAGGCACGCGATGGCGAGAACCAGAAGCACCAGCCTTTTCGTTGCGACCTTCGAGAGCCTCATCGGAATAAGCTCCCTTGCCTGATGGTTTACCGGGCGTCCGCTCAACTATAATCCTCTCCGTTGTCAGATGAAAGGAGGCACCATGCGCAAGCTCCTGATTCCGCTCTTCGCCCTGCTGGCGGGCCTTGCTCCAGTCCCGGCTCTCCACGCCGCGGGAACGGACTCCGGGCCGGAGCCGAACGCGCGCCCCGTGGACCCTGATTACGAGAGCGGCAAGAAGGCGGTCGAGGCGGGAAACTGGAAAACCGCCCTCGACAGCTTCGAGCGGGTTGCGTCGCGCGACCCGAACAACGCCGACGCGCAGAATTACCTCGGCTACGCGTGGCGCAAATCCGGAAACCTCGACCTGGCGTTCAAGCACTACAACGAGGCGCTGCGCCTCAACCCCCGGCACAAGGGAGCGCACGAGTACATCGGCGAGGCCTATCTGATGGTGAACAATCTTCCGAAGGCGGAGGAGCACCTTGCACGGCTCGACAAGCTGTGCTTCCTTCCCTGCGAGGAATACAGGGACCTGAAGAAGGCGGTCGAGGAATACAAGGTCGCGAAGGGCAGGGACGGTTCCCGGCCGTGAGTCTGTTGCACCCGCAAAACAAGACGCCCGGCTTGCCGGGCGTCTTCATTTCCGGGTGCGCGTCCCGGGAAAATCCCGAGACGCGGCGGTTTGTTTATTTGAGGTGTTTGCTGACGAGCTTGGTCATCTCGAACATCGAGACGCTCTTCTTGCCGCCGAACACCGCCTTGAGGGCGTCGTCGGCATTGATCATGCGGCGGTTCTTGGTGTCCTGCAGCTTGTTTCGCTTGATATAACCCCAGAGCTTCTTGGTCACTTCGGTGCGCGGTATCGCCTTGGAGCCCACCACTTCCGCCAGCAAGGAGCTCGGGGTCATGGGTTTCATGAATGCCGCATTGGGTTTTCTCTTCTTGGCCATCGTATATCTCTCCTCTCTAATACGAGCTGTTTGGGTGACACCGCACGGACGGTACGGGCAACGCGAGAGTGCGTCAATCAGAGGGAAATGTCAACCACCTTCAAACGGATTTTTCGCCCTCCGGGAAAACCACGGCCCGGCCGGGGGATCGCTTCGCTATAATCGGAAACTCGTTTTCCCTGACAATTCCCTGTCACCCCGGCAAGCGTAGTGGAAGCCGCCAAAAAAAACGTCGCCGTCCTCGCCACCTGCCAGGCGCTGCTGTTCACGAACAACTCCACGGCGATTGCGCTGAACGGCCTAGCCGGCTATGCGCTCGCGGCGAACAAGGCCCTGGCGACGCTCCCCGTCACCGCGTGGGTCATCGGCGGGGCGCTCTCGACCCTTCCGGCTTCGCTTCTCATGAAGCGCATCGGCCGGCGCGCCGGCTTTACCGCCGGAGCTCTGACGGGGATGGTCGGTGCGGCGATCTGCTCGTTCGCCCTGTATCTCGAGAGCTTCTGGCTCTTCTGCTTCGGCACGATGGTGTTCGGCGTGTACAACGCGGTGGCGCAGTACTACCGGTTCGCGGCGGCGGACGTCGCAAGCGCCGATTTCAAGGCGAAGGCGATCTCTCTCGTGCTCGCCGGCGGCCTGGTGGGAGGCATCGTCGGCCCGGAGACGAGCAAGCTCACGGTCGATTTGCTTCAAACTCACTATCTCGGCGCGTACCTGTCGCTGATCGGATTCCTGGTGCTCGTCGTGCTGGTGGTGCAATTGCTCGACATCCCGGTGCCGGCCGCCGCCGCGCACAAGGAACCGACGCGGCCGCTCGCACAGATCATGGTGCAACCGGTGTTCGTGGTCGCAGTGCTCTCTGCGGCGATCGCCTACGGCGTGATGAACCTGCTTATGACCGCCACTCCGCTTGCCATGGGAATCTGCGGACATCCGTATTCGGCTGCGGCCACGGTGATCGGCTGGCACGTGATCGGCATGTTCGGGCCGTCGTTTTTCACCGGCTCGCTCATCAAGCGCTTCGGGGTGCTGCAGGTAATGGCCGCGGGAACGCTGCTCCTCTACGCCGTGGTGGCGATCGCGCTGTCGGGCATCAGCGTTCCGCACTTCTGGTTTGCGCTCGTGCTGCTCGGCGTCGGCTGGAATTTCCTCTATATCAGCGGAACGACCCTCATCACCGAAGCGTGCACCCCGGCCGAGCGCGCGAAGACCCAGGGCGCAAACGACCTGATCATCTTCGTCGTGATGGCCAGTTCCTCGTTCAGCTCGGGCCTGATCCTGGAAAAGAGCGGCTGGCAAATGCTCAACTATCTCGCGCTGCCGTTCGTCACCGCGGCGGCCGTCGCGGTGCTGTGGCTCCTCGCCCGGCGCGGTGTCGCGGCCGGAGT
>WNGQ01011446.1_pt1 | contig 15903 bp, 9 predicted proteins | sample 5407661 | NCBI WGS metagenome assembly WNGQ01 (sample SAMN13153382, study PRJNA577476) | soil metagenome | isolation source: 60 cm soil or saprolite under Garry oak tree replicate 2 | place: USA:California | collected 2016-06-15 | reverse complement strand
CTCACGCACGATGTAGCCGCGCTTGGCCAGCCGGTCGAGCAGGCTGGTCAGCGTGCTTGGCTTGGTGGCGGTGGCGTCGGCCAGCGCGCCGACGGTCCGGGCCTCGCCGTCGGCGAGGTTGGCCAGGACGTTGATGTCTGCGGCGGGCAGGTCCAGGTGGGCCAGCCGGGCGGTGAGTGCTTGCAGGGTGGCATGGGTGGCCCGGTGCAGGGCGAGGATCGCGCTGCCCGGGTTCTCGGTAGGTATCACGATATCGGATTATACGATATCGCAGTAGTTTCGCGGCCGGCGGGCGCGGTGCCGGAAGGTGTCGATTGGCCGGGGGACCGTTCGTAACGAGGGTGAGAGCCGGCGCAGGGCCGGCCTGGCAGACGAGGAGGAGCCATGCGACTCACCCTGACCACCTTCGTGACCATGGACGGCGTCATGCAGAGCCCGGGCGCGCCGGAGGAGGACCCCAGGGACGGGTTCGACCTGGGCGGCTGGCTGCCGCCGCACTTCGACGAGGAGACCGGCCAGTACATGAACGAGGTCTTCGACGCCGCGGACGCGTTCCTGCTCGGCCGGTTCAGCTACCAGGCCATGGCCGCGTTCTGGCCCCATGTCAGCGATCCCGCGAACCACGTCGCCACGCAGTTCAACTCGCGCCCCAAGCACGTAGTCACCGCGACCCTGACCGACCTCACCTGGGCGGGCGCGGTGCCGTTGCGCGGCGATATCCCGCAGCAGGTCGCGGAGCTCAAGCGGCTGCCCGGCCGGGAACTGCAGATCCACGGCAGCGGCGCGCTGGCCCGGTCCCTCATGCCGCACGGCCTGATCGACACCTACCGCCTCGTGGTCTTCCCCGTGGTGCTTGGCCGGGGCCAGCGGCTGTTCGCCGGCGGCACTCCGCCGGCCACGATGCGGCTGACCGAGGTCCGCAGCACCGGCCGCGGTGTGGTCATGCACACCTACGAGGCCGCCGGAGCGCCGGCCTTCGGTTCGGTTCAGCCCGGAGATGTCATCGGCGAGTCCTGACCGCGGCGCCGCCGGACGCGGGGGCGAGCCGGACGCCGGGGCGGGCCGGGCGCCGGGGCGGGCCGGGCGCCGGGGCGCGCGCCGGACGCGGGGCGCGCCACGGCCACCCCGAAGGCGCATCGTAGGGTGACTGAATGAGCCTTGACGCGCGCGGCCCCGGCGCGCAGCCCGTGCAACCTGCCCACGGCGCACAGCCTGCCGACGACGCGCCGCCCGCCACCGCCCTGCGGCGGGCGCTGGCCCGCGCCAGGGACGGCAAGCCGCTCGACCAGGGGGAGGCGGCCACCCTGCTGCACGCCCGCGGCGCCGACCTGGACCGGCTGCTCGGCTATGCGGGCCGCACCAGGGACGCCGGGCTCGATGCGGCGGGCCGTCCCGGGGTCATCAGTTACTCGCGCAAGGTGTTCATCCCGCTGACCCGGCTGTGCCGGGACCGGTGCGGGTACTGCACGTTCGCCACGGTGCCCGGGCGGCTGGACAGCCCGTACCTGTCCCCGGACCAGGTGCTCGCCATCGCCGCGCAGGGCGCCGCCCTCGGCTGCAAGGAGGCCCTGTTCACCCTGGGCGACCGCCCCGAGGACCGGTGGAGCGCGGCCCGCGACTGGCTCGACGCCAACGGGTACGACGACACGCTGTCCTATGTCCGCGCCATGGCCATCCGGGTGCTCGAAGAGACCGGCCTGCTGCCCCACCTGAACCCGGGCGTGCTGACCTGGCGCGACTTCCAGCGGCTCAAGCCGGTGGCGCCGTCCATGGGGATGATGCTTGAAACCACCGCGGCCCGGCTGTTCACCGAGCGGGGCGGCCCGCACTACGGCAGCCCGGACAAGGACCCGGCGGTCCGGCTGCGGGTGCTGGAGGACGCCGGCCGCTGCGCGGTCCCGTTCACCACGGGCATCCTGATCGGCATCGGGGAGACCCGGGCCGAGCGCGCCGAGTCGCTGTTCGCCATCCGGCGGATCGCCCGCGAGTACGGCGGGATCCAGGAAGTCATCGTGCAGAACTTCCGCGCCAAGCCGGACACCAAGATGCGCGGGGTCCCGGACGCGGAGCTGGCCGACCTGGCGGCGACGATCGCGGTGGCCCGGCTGGTGCTCGGCCCGTCGGCGCGGATCCAGGCCCCGCCGAACCTCATCGGTGATCAGTACGGCCTGATCCTGGCGGCGGGGATCGACGACTGGGGCGGCGTGTCGCCACTCACCCCGGACCACGTCAACCCGGAGCGGCCGTGGCCGCAGATCGAGGAGCTGGCGCGCCGCACCGGGGCCGCCGGGCTGCGGCTCGCCGAACGGCTCACGATCTACCCCGGGTACCTGCGCGAGCCCTGGCTCGACCCGCGCCTGGCCGCGCACGTGGCCGCGCTCGCCGACCCGGCGACCGGCCTGGCCCGCGAGGGCGCGATCCCGGACGGCCTGCCCTGGCAGGAGCCAGACGGCGGCTGGGGCGAGGCGTCCGGCCGCACCGACCTGCACGTCACGATCGACACGGCCGGGCGGACCACCGACCGGCGGGACGACTTCGCCGAGGTGTACGGCGACTGGGACGAGGTGGCCACCCGGATCGACCCGGCGGCGCGCCGGGGGAGCACCGCACCGCAGCGGCTACGGCCCGACGTGGCCGCGGCGCTGCGCGCGGCCGAACGCGATCCCGCCGGGATCTCCGACGAGCAGGCGCTGGCCCTGCTCGACGCCGATGGCCCGGAGCTCGACGCCCTGGCCGCGCTGGCCGACGGGCTGCGCCGGGACGTGATGGGCGACGACATCACCTACGTGGTCACCCGGAACATCAACTTCACCAACGTCTGCTACACCGGCTGCCGGTTCTGCGCGTTCGCGCAGCGGCGCACCGACGCCGACGCCTACACCCTGTCGCTGTCCCAGGTCGGGGACCGGGCCGAGGAGGCGTGGCAGGCCGGCGCCACCGAGGTGTGCATGCAGGGCGGCATCCACCCCGACCTGCCCGGCACCGCGTACTTCGACCTGGCGGCCGAGGTCACGCGGCGCTGCCCGGAGATACACGTGCACGCATTCTCCGCGATGGAGGTCAGCAACGGCGCCGCGCGGACCGGGCTGTCCGTGCGGGACTGGCTGATCAGAGCCCGGGAGGCGGGGGTGGGCTCGCTGCCAGGCACCGCTGCGGAGATCCTTGACGACGACGTGCGCTGGGTGCTCACGAAGGGCAAGCTGCCCGCCGCGGCCTGGATCGAGGTGATCACGACCGCGCACGAGCTGGGCATCCCGACGACGGCCACGATGATGTACGGGCACGTGGACACGCCCGCGCACTGGGTCGGGCACCTGCGGGTGATCCGCGGCATCCAGGAGCGCACCGGCGGCTTCACCGAGTTCGTGCTGCTCCCGTTCGTGCACGCGAACGCGCCGATCTACCTGGCCGGCCTGGCCCGCCCCGGCCCGACCCGGCGGGAGAACCGGGCGGTGCACGCGCTGTCCCGGCTGCTGCTGCACGGCGCGATCGGCTCGATCCAGTGCTCCTGGGTCAAGCTCGGCGACGAGGGCTGCCGCGAGGTGCTCACCGGCGGCGTCAACGACATCGGGGGCACCCTGATGGAGGAGACGATCAGCCGGATGGCCGGGTCCCAGAACGGCTCGTACAAGACCATCAGCCAGATGTCCGCCATGGTTGGCCAGCTCGGCAGGCCGCTGCGGCAGCGCACCACCCTGTATGAGAATCCTTCGGAGGAACGCCTCGCGGCGGCTGCCCTGAGCGACGGCGTGTGCACCTCCGTCCGCGGCCGGACCGCCCTCAAACTCGCCTGACGGCTACCCGTCCGGAACGGCGAGGCAACCTAGCGCGTGGCGGACGCGCGCGATCCGCTCGCTGTCCCAGTCGATCGCCGGGTCGGGCTCAACGAATGCCGACGCGATGCTGGCGAGGCCCATCGCGGGCATCGACCACTCGTCCTTGGTGCCGGCTCCGAACGGGTCCGCCTCGGCGCGATGCGTGGCTATGCCGGGCGTGGACAGCGCCATGATCACCAGCCCGCGCAGGGTGGCGTCGAGCAGCGTCGCGATGAGCTCGAAACTCGCTCCCGTCCCCGGTCGCAGCCGGTAACCGAGCAGCCCGGCCAACTCCTTCCAGGCCCGCGCGACCTGGGCCCTGTGGTCCTCCTCGGACCGGGCGAGAGCCAGCCGGACCTGCTCGCGCAGTTCGCCGTCGGCGAGGCTCATGAACGTCGCGTGCAGGGCCAGGTAAGTACGCCACCCCGCCGACTCGTACAGGGCCTGGAAGTCGAGCAGCGACAGTTGGCGGAGCAGTTCGACGACGAGCCGGCGGCGGAGCCCGGGCGTCTCGAGCCAGTCAGGGTGGTCCGCCGCTATTCGCCTGATCATCGCCAGCTCATCCCCGACGATCGTCGGGGTGGCACTCTTGGCTAGCTGTTTCACCAGATCGCTGATGAACAGGTCCTTGTATGGCCAGAGGCGGTAGACGGCACTCCGCGAGACGCCCGCCTCGCGGATGACATCCTCCAGGCCGATGTTGTCCAGGCTTACGGCCAGGCCGGTGCGGTTCACCATGTGCACGGCGGCGCCGAGCATCCGCTGCTCGGTCTCGCGGTCCGACAGCCTGCGCCGCCTGCGTGCGAGCCCGGTCGGCGCCTGTGAGTTGGTCATCAGCCTCGTACCTCCGTCACCAGCCCCGCGGCATCTTGGGACTTAGGACTCTATGTTTCAAGTTCTATATCTCGAAGCCTAACCCCTAGACAGCAACGGGCAGTGCTCCGCGACCTGGCTCACCGGCCGGTCGGCGGCAGAAGGGAGGAACCATGGGTACTTGGCCTTTGTCAGATGAGCGCCTCCGGGCAATGTATCCGGGAGGCCGTGCTGACCAGCGAGCGCGCCGTTTCGCGCGGCTGTGGGCGGCGGTGTTCGGGCTGGGGCTGATGCCCAGGCGATGGGTGACCCTCGAGGTCGCCGGGCGCCGGTCAGGGCAGGTCACCCGCTTCCCGCTCGGGATGGCCGGCCGGAACGGCCAGTGGTACCTCGTACCCATGCTTGGCGAGCAGTGCAACTGGGCCAAGAACGTGCGCGCCGCGGGGGGCAGGTATCCCTGCGCCGCCGGCGCCGCATCAACGCGATTTCGGCGCGCCGCGACGGCTCAGCGCTGCAGGTCGCTGGGTCGATCCCGGTCACGCTGTCCGATTGGGGCATCAAGGCGCCTGCGGGATACGGCTTCTTCGGTTCTCTCGCTGACCACGGTGTGGCCGAGTTCCTGCTGGTCCTGCACCGGGCCTAACGGGTGATCATGAAGGCGGACGGGTCCCGGGGCGGGCGGTCCGGCGCCGGAGCGGCCGGGTGGCCGACGCCGACCGCGCCCATCGGCTCCCATTCCGGCGGCAGGCCGAGCGCCTGGGTGACGACCGGGCGGCAGAACATGGTGCTGGACACCCAGCACGAGCCGAGCCCCTCGACGGCCAGGGCGACCAGCAGGTTCTGCACCGCCGCGCCCATGGCGACGACGAACATCTCCCGCTCGGCCGCGTTCCGGCGGTCATCGGGATACCGGTGCGCGGCCTCGGCGTGCAGGCACGGCACGATCAGCAGCGGCGCCCGCCGCAGCGGCTCGCCGCGCCGTACCCGGCGGGCGATCTGGTCCTCGGTGAAACCGTCGCCGCGCAGGTCGGAGATCCACGCCGCGAGCATGTCGTCGAGCAACGCGGTCCGGGCCGCCGCCGACTCCAGCACCACGAACCGCCACGGTGTGGAGTGATGCGGCGCGGGCGCGGTGACCGCGGCGGCGATCGCCCGGGTCACCGCGGCCGGGTCCACCGGGTCGCCGGTGAACTCCCGCACGGTGCGCCGGGCCGCGAGCACGTCCGCGGCACCGAACCGGAACATGTCCTCGGCCGCGGGCCGGATCAGCGCCCGGGCGCCGGGCCCGTCCGCATCCGTGACCAGGTCCCCAAGGCCGCGGACCACCGCGACCGGGATCCCGTCCGCCTTCCCCTTCACCAGGTCGGCCGCGCCGGCGATCTCGTCGGCGACCGCCGCGACCGTGACCTCCAGGGCCACGCCGAACGTGTCCGCCGTGCCGCGGTAGTCCCGCAACGGGGCCACGCCCGCCGCGCCGATCGCCGCGTCCGTCTGCCCGGTGCGCCAGGGGCGGCCCAGGGTGTCCGTGACCAGTACCCCGAGGCGGACCCCGAGCCGGTCCTGCAGCGCCTTGCGCAGCCGCCGCGCGGACTCGTCGGGATCCTCGGGCAGCAGCACCACCGTTCCCGGCTGGGTGTTGGAGGCGTCCACGCCCGCCGCCGCGAGGACCAGCCCGTGCCGGGTCTCCACGATCCTGGTCGCCCCCCGGCGGGCCACCACGCGCACCGATTCGGCGTCGATGGCCTGCTCGCGGTCACCGCGGACGACCCGGCCCTCCGCCTTGCTGACGATCTTGGAGGTGACCACCACGATGTCCCCGTCGCCCAGGCCGGCGCCCGCGTCCGCGATCAGGGCGGCCAGGTCCGCTCCCGCTGCGACCTCGGGCAGCCCCTCGACCGGGATAACCGTCACGCTCATCTCATCGCCCTCGCGGCCATTGAGGCGGGTACCTGGGGTGCTCATCCGCGCAGCTCCAGGGCCAGGTCGAGGGCGGCGCGGGCGATGGCGGCGGTCGCCGCCGGGCTGCTCATGTACAACGGGAGCGCGCGGACCGTGATGCCCGCCAGTTCCGGCGCGTCGGCGGCGGCCTTGTCCTGCTCGTCGACCAGCCAGCCGTCGAGGAACCCCGCCCCGTAGTGCGCCGCCACCCCGGCGGCGGTGGCGTCCACGCCCAGGGCCGCGAGGCACTTGTCGGCCATGCCGCGCACCGGCGCGCCGCCGATGATCGGGGACACCCCGACCACGGTCTTGGCGCGCATCGCCGCGGCGATCCCCGGTACGGCCAGGATGGTGCCGATGCTGACCACGGGGTTGGACGGGGGCAGCAGGATCACGTCGGCACCGGCGATGGCGTCGAGCACCCCGGGCGCGGGGGACGCCTGCGCCGCCCCGTCGAACACGAAGCCCGCGGCGGGCGCCCGGGCGCCCATCCGCACCCACCATTCCTGGAAATGCACGGTCCGCTCGCCGTCGTCACCGGCCAGCACCACGTGGGTCTCGACCCGGTCGTCGGACATTGGCAGCAGCCGGACACCGGGCTGCCATCGCTGGCACAGCACCGTCGTGGCGGCCGACAGCGGCAGCCCGGCCGCCAGCATGCTGGTCCGGTGCAGGTGCGTGGCGATGTCGGTGTCGCCCAGGCCGAACCAGTCGGGGCCCGCACCGTAGGCCTTGAGCTCGGCCAGGACGTGGTAGGTGTCCCCGGCCCGGCCCCAGCCCTGGTCCTCGTTGATGCCGCCGCCGAGCGTGTACATCACGGTGTCCAGGTCCGGGGACACGTGCAGGCCGAACAGCGTGATGTCGTCCCCGGTGTTGCCGATGACGGTGATCTCGGCGCCGGGCGCTTCGGCTTTCAGCCCGCGCAGGAAGCGGGCGGCCCCGACGCCGCCTGCCGGAACGGTGATGCGCATGGCCGCAAGTCTGGCAACCGGCCGGCCCCGTGCCCCGCTCACCCCCCGCGAAAGCGCCCGGGCGGTCCTCCCGGCGGCCCTCCACGGCCCCGGGATCCCAGATTTCCGGCCCGGATTTACCCGTCATCCGGGGCAAGCCGGAGCCAATATCACGGATCCCGCTTGACGCGACGCAAGACACGCGCGTGTAATTTCACTTGTGTAGTTCGCGTCTGTCCCGGGAGGGCGCGCACGGAAACGGGGTTCCCGGGAGGGAAGGGAGGTGCGCCGTGACTGAGGTCGTCCCGCTCGGGCTCGACATCTTTGGTATCGGCGAGGACGACGCCGGGGGGATGTCCTGGCAGGACAGTGCGCTGTGTGCCCAGACCGATCCAGAGGCATTCTTCCCGGAGAAGGGTGGCTCCACCAGGGAGGCGAAGAAGGTGTGCCGTTCCTGCGACGTGCGCACCGAGTGCCTTGAGTACGCGCTCGAGCACGACGAACGGTTCGGCATCTGGGGTGGCCTGTCCGAACGCGAGCGCCGCCGCCTAAAACGCGGCGCTTAGCCCCGAGTGGCCCACCATGCTCGCCGGCCTGCGGCCGGCTTCGCCATGGCTCCGGGCCGCAATACCAGCCCGGGGGCCCGAGCCCCCGGACCCCCACGAGGTGGCCGGCGCTGCTCTGATGGCCACCGCTCATCTTCGCCACAGCTGACCGGCCATCGAACCCCCTAGCCAGCCAGCCCGGTTCCCCGAGGCCACAGTTCCTCTGGGACCCCGAGATCCCCGGAACCCATCCCGCTTCCCCCTTCACGCCGGTGGCGGCCCCAGCGACCCCAGGCGGCGCCTGACCTGCCCTGATAGCGCTACCCCCAGGATCGGTAGAAGGTGACCTCTGCGCGGAGTCCTGTCCGCGCAGAGGGCCACCTTCTGCCGATCCCCACCAACCCCGCTAAGGCTCCAACGAAACCCCTGCTTGACCAGCCAATCAACCCGTTTCCCCAGGCAAAACGCCCGGTCTAGACCCGGGCTATCTTCGGCCGTCTACCCCTCCGCCAACCCGACGTTCGCGTATTGTTCACGGCGTGCCCCAGCCTCGCCGGGACGCCAGGGGGCGGCCCCGCGTGCCTCGGCAGGTGACCACTGCGAGCAGCTAGCGGGACCTTGTCACCAGACAGCACGCACAGCCAAGACATCGTTACCGCGGTGATTGTCGCCCACGACGGAGCCGCGTGGCTTCCGCGTGTCATGGAAGCGCTGACGAAGCAGACCAGGCCGGTGCAGCGGGTGGTGGCCGTGGACACCGGCAGCACCGACCGCAGCGGCTCGATGCTCGCCCAGGCCTTCGGCCGCGCCGCCGTCTTCGGCATGGACCGCGCCACCGGCTACGGCGTCGCCGTGGCCAAGGCGCTGCGCCACCGGGCCGCGGACGCGCACATCCCGCCGTCCGGCGGGCCCGGTGAGGATCGCGCCGAATGGGTCTGGCTGCTGCACGACGACAGCGAACCGGCGCCGGACGCACTGGAGCGGCTGCTGGCCGGGGCTCGGGAGGCGCCCGCGGCGGCGGTGTTCGGCCCGAAGGTCCTGGACTGGAACGACCGGGAGATCCTGCTGGAGGCGGGCATCACGATCGACCGGGCCGGCCGCCGGGTCACCGGCATCGAGCCGCGCGAGGTCGACCAGGGCCAGCACGACGGGGACCGCGATGTGCTCGCCGTGAGCAGCGCCGGGATGCTGGCCCGCCGCGACGTGTGGGACCAGGTCGGCGGCTTCGACCCGGGCATGCGGCTGTTCCGTGAGGACACCGACTTCTGCTGGCGGGTGCAGGCGGCCGGGTACCGGGTCCGGGTGGTGACCGACGCCGTGGTCTACCACGTCGAGGCCACGGCCCGGAACCGCCGGGACGCCTCGGTGGCCCAGCACCGCCGGCGCCTGGACCGCCGCAACGCCCTGCTGGTGCTGACCGGCAACCTGCCGGCCCGGCCGATGCTCGCCGCAATGGCGGGCAACCTGGTGCTTTCCACCCTGCGGACGGTCTTCTTCCTGCTGGCCAAGCGCCCCGCGGCCGCCATGGACGAGCTGGCCGCCTACACCTCGGTGGCCGCCCACCCGCTGCGGCTGATGGCCGCCCGGCGGATCCGGGCACGGGGCCGCCAGCAGGCGTTCAGCCGCCTGGGCTCCCAGTTGCCGCCCGGCCGGTCGTTCCGCATGCTCGCGGAGTACGCGACGAGCACGCTATCCAAGACGCTGCCCGCCGAGGCGGTGGGCAGCCATCACGCCACCGACGACCCGTCCGACGACGACTCGCTCCTGGTCGACACCGGCCTGGCGCAGCGCCTGCTGACCAGCCCCGGGGTGCTGCTCCTCCTGACCCTCACCGTGGTCGCCCTGGTCGCGGAGCGCTCGCTGCTCGGCTTCACCCCGCTCGGCGGCGGTGCGCTGGTCCCCGCCTGGGGCGGCGTCTCCGGCCTGTGGCAGGAGTACATCCAGGGATTCCACCCGGTGGGCATCGGGACCGCCGCGAGCGCTCCGCCCTACGTCGCGCTGCTCGCCGTGCTCGGCACCATCCTGGGCGGGAAGCCGTGGCTGGCGGTGGACGTGATCCTGCTCGGCTGCGTGCCGCTCGCCGGTGCCACGGCGTTCCTCGCCACCCGCCGGGTGACCTCGTACGTGCCGGCCCGGGTCGTCGGGGCGCTGGCGTACGCGCTGCTGCCGGTCGGGATAGGCGCGGTGGCGGCGGGCCGGCTTGGCACGGCGGTCCTGCTCGTGCTGCTGCCGCCGGTGGCCGTACTGGCGGGCCGGGTCCTCACCGCCCCGCGCCGCCGGGCCCGGCGGGCCGCCTGGGCGGCCGCGCTGCTCACCGCGGTCGTGGCCGCCTTCGTGCCGCTGTTCTGGCTGATCACTGCCGTGGTCATGGGCCTCGGCCTGATCGCGCTGCGCCGCCGTGGCCGGGCCCTGGACGTGCTGATCGTGGTGCTGATCCCGCCGTTGCTGCTGTTGCCCTGGGCCCTCGACATCGCCGGCCACCCGGGCCGGATCTTCCTTGAGGTCGGCCTGGCCCGGCCCGGGCTGGCCGACCCGGGTCTCGCGGCGCGCGCCCTGCTGCTGCTGTCCCCGGGCGGGCCTGGGCTGCCGCCGTTCTGGGTGACCGGCGGCCTGGCCGTGGTGGCGACCGTCGCCGTCGTCGCCAGCGGCCGCCGGGGCCTGGTGCTGGCCGGCTGGGCGGTCGGCGTGACCGGGCTGATCTTCGCCGCGGCGGTGAGCCGGATAGCCATCAGCCAGGCGGGCCCGGACGCTCCGGTCCGGGCCTGGCCGGGCCCGGCGCTCGCCATCGCCGGGGCGGGCCTGCTGCTCGCGATCGTGGCCGCCGGTGACCGGGTGCCCGGCCTGCTGCGCGCCGGGCGGTGGCGCAGCCCGGCCGGGCTGGCCGTGCTCGGGCTCGGCGCGGTGGCCTGTTCCGCCCCGGCGCTGGCCGCCGCCTACTGGGTCACCTCCGGAGTGACCGGCCCGGTCCGGCCGGCCACCGGGACGCTGCTGCCGGAGTTCGTGTCGGTGTCCTCGGACACCGGGCAGCGGCTGCGGACGCTGGTGCTCCAGACGGCGCCAAACGGCGCCGTGAACTACCTTGTTCTCCGCAACACCGACCCGCTGATCGGCTCGCAGGAACTGGCACTGCCCGCGGCGTCCGGCAAGGCGATCGGCCGGTGCGTGGCCACGCTCACCGCGGCATCGGGCAGCGCCGTCACCGACCAGGGGCGCGCCCTGGCCGGGTTCGGCATCGGCTACGTGCTGCTGCCCGCGCCGGTCAACGCCGGCCTGGCCCGGCTGCTCGACAACGTGCCCGGCCTGCGGCAGGTGAGTGTCACCCCGGAGTTCCAGCTCTGGCGCGTGGTGGATACCACGGCGCGGGTCACCGTGACCGAAACCGGCGGCACCGTGGTGCCGGTTTCCTCGGGACCGGTGAGCGTGACCGGCGCACGGGTCCCGGCGGCGGGCGGCACGCTCATGCTCGCCGAGCCGGCCGGCGGCTGGACCGCCACCCTGAACGGTCATCCGCTGACCCCGCTCGCGGCGCCGGTGAACGGCTGGGCACAGGGCTTCCGGCTGCCGCCGGGCGGCGGGTCCGTGTCGGTGCGGCACAGCGACGCTGGCCGCGTGGCCGTCGTGGCGCTCGAGGGCCTGGCCGTGCTCGTGCTGGCCGGGCTTGGCCTGCCGGGTGCCCGGGCGGCCGCCGAGGCCGAGCAGGAGGAACCGGCCCGGGAGGACGAGGAGTTCGCCGGGCAGGGCCGCCGCCGCGCCAGCCGCGCCAGGGAGCCGGAGGAACGGTCCCGGCGGCGGCGCCTGCCGCGGCACGGCCAGGAGGAGCCGGAGCTGGCGCCCGGCACCGAGGTGCCCCGTCCCGCCGTCCCGGCCCGGTCCCTGTCGCGGCGTGCCGCCGCCGTGCCCGCGGGCATCAGGGCCGGCTGGCCCCGCCGGGGCGGCCCGTCCGGTGCGGAAGAGCCCTACCCGGGCGATGACACCGGCCCGGGCGAGCGGTCCTATCCCGGCGGCGAGCCGTTTCCCGGTGGCCCGGCCTACCCGGGCTCGCCGGTGCCCGAGCAGCCCGCCCCCGTGGGCCGGGGCCGCCGCGCGGCGGCGGACCTGTCCGGCGAGACCATTGCCTACCAGGCGCCGAACGGTGACGTTCCCGGGCGGCACAGCCACCGCGCCGCGCCGGGCCAGCCGGCCGGGCGTGGTCCCGGCACGGACCCGGGCATGCCGCGCCAGGACTACGGCCCGGCCGCCGGGCCCGGGCGCGATGCCGCCGGGCCGGGGGGTGGCGCCGGATCGGGTTACGACACGGGACTGCCATCCCGGGGCCAGGACGCCCCGCGCGGCCGCGGCATCGGGGCCCGCCGTGCCCGGCGAGACCAAGGCCCGGCCGGCTATCCCGGCGGGCGCCGTAGCCCTGGCGGCCAGGCCGCTCCGGAGACAGGCCCCGGCGACGGGACCGGTGCCGAACCGCGGGCCGACCACGAGGCACGGGAGCGTTTCTCCCTGCCAAAACGCCGCGGCACCAGCTCCGGGCGGTTCGGCCGCGGCGGGCGCACCGCACCGCCGGGGGCCCCGGGCGGCCGGGGTGAACCGTCGCGGCCCGGTACCCGCGGCGGCGGCCCCAGCGACACCGGCGGCTTCGACGCCGGCAGTGTCGACACCGGCAGTGTCGACACCGGTCTCGACAGCGGCGGCCGCGACAGCGGCGGCTATCCGGCCGGCAGCTATGACGGCGGGAGCCATCCGAGCGGCCCGCTGCCGACCGGCCCCTACCAGGGCGCGGCGTCCGCGGGCGGCGGCCGCGGGAGCGGTTCCGGCAGCGGCGGTCACCCGAGTGGCCCGCTCCCGAGCGGCTCCCATCGGGGCGGCCGGTCCCCGGGCGCGGATCCCGGCCATGACGGCCATCCGAGCGGCCCCTACCCGAGCGGGTCCTACCAGGGCGGCCGCTCCGGAGGTGGCGGGGCACACTCCAGCGGCCCCTACCCCAGCGGCTCGTACCCGGGCGGGGATCCCGGCGGCGAGGGCCATCCGAGCGGGCCCTACCCAAGCGGGTCTTACCAGGGCGGCCGGCCCGCGGGCGGCGGGGGTCATTCCAGCGGCCCGTACCCCAGCGGCTCCTATGAGGGCGGGCGGCCCGCGGGCGGCGGTCCCGACAGCGGCCCTTACTCCACCGACCCACTCCAGGGCGGCCGGCCCCAGGGCGGCTATGACAGCCCCGGTTACGCCGGGGGAGGCCGCGGCCCGGACAGCGGTGCCGGGGCCGGCCAGGCATCTGGCCGCGGCGGGGGGCGCCGTGGCCGGTCGCCGGGCCACGCACGGGTCTCCAGGCCGGGCGGGTCTGGGCCCGCGGCCTCCGGGCCCGCCCAGCCACCGGGACCCGGCCCGGGCGATGACGACGGGGCGCTCCCGCCGCTGCCGCCGCTGCCGCCGCGTGCCTCCCGTCACGGCCAGCGGGACGATCCCGGCCGGGACCGCGCACCGGGCGACGACCAGGGAGAAGCTGACTGGTGAGGAGCCTGATCGCGAACCGGGCCATCTCGCTCGCGGTGGTGGTCGTGGCCATCGCCGCCGCGGCGGGACTGTCGGTGTGGAAGCACACCGTGACGTTCGCCGCGAGTACCCCGCAGCCACAACAGCACAGCGCCCCGGTCAACACGGTGCTCCGTGCCTGCCCGGCCCCGGGCCTGGCCGGTGCGCCGGGGTCCCCGGTCGCGCTGATCGCCAGCCCGGCCTCGGCGGGATCGGGGAGCGCCGTGCTGAACCGGCTCGGCACCAGCACCGGCGCCCCGCTGGCCAGCCTCACCCAGGCCGGGACCCTGTCGATGACCGATGTGCATGCCGCGGCGCCCGGCCACGGCAAGGCCCCCGCCAAGCGCAGGACCCCGGCCGCCAAAGGCAAGACGCCGTCCCCGTCCCCATCCCCGTCGCCGAGCGGCCAGCCGGTGGTCACCACCCCGGCGGCGGGGGGCGTGGTGATCCAGGCGACCGGGGCGATGGCCCGCGGGCTTGAGGCCGAGCAGGTACTGCCCGGCGGAAAGATCTCCGCGCGGTGCAGCGCCCCGGGCACCGACTTCTGGTTCGTCGGCCCGGGCGCCTTCCCCGTCGGGCACATCCAGCTTTACCTGATGAACGTGGGCAGCGAGCCCGCCGACGTGGACGTGGAGGCGTTCACCGACGCGGGGCCGCTGCAAGGCAGTCCCGACACCGGGGTGGCCGTGGCACCGCACAGCATGGTCACCCAGTCCCTGTCGCACCTGCTGCACGGGACGCGGATGATCGCGGTGAACGTCCGGACCAGCGTCGGCCAGGTCGTGGCCGCGGTCGAGGAGACCACCGGCCGCGCGCACAGCGGGGCATGGCTGCCCGTGTCCGGGACGCCGGGGACCCGCATCGTCGTCCCGGGCATGCCGCCCACCGCGGGCACCAGGCAACTGTTCATCACCGTGCCCGGTACCCAGGACGCGCACGTCACGCTGAGCGCGGTCACGCGCAAGGGCTCCTACCACCCCACGGGCGGCGGTGGCCTGGACATCCCCGGCGGCTCGGTGGCCCAGATATCGCTGACGTCGCTGTCGGCCATCTATGGCGCGGTCCAGGTCTCGTCCAACGTCCCGGTCACCGCGTCGCTGATGACCCCGGGCGGCCCGAAGGGAACCCCCGGCGTCTTCACCGCCGCCGCCCCGGCCCTTCAGGAACAGGGCGTGGTCGCCGTCAACGTGGCCGGGGGAGGGGCCGTGTCCTCGCTGGTGCTGTCGGCACCGTGGCGCGGTGCCCGGGTCCGGGTCACGGAGATCGGCGCGGGCGGCGACCAGGCGGCACCGGGCAGCGTCGTGACCGTCCCGGCTCACCACAGCGTGCTGCAGCAGCTCGCCGCGCCCGCCGGGGCGCACCGCGGGTCCGCCTTCGCGCTCCTCGTCACGCCGCTGCCAGGGTCTGGGCCGGTGTACGCCGGGCGCATCGTCATGAGCAGCGGGAAGGGCGGCGCCCTGCTATCGGTCCTGCCGGTGTCCAGTGCGCTGACCGTGGTGCCGCTTCCGGACGTGCAAGGCGCGCTGGTCACCCCCGGGCACTAGCCAGCCACCACCTCGATATCGCCGCTGGCCGCACCCGGGTAACAACCGGTCAGTTTCCAAGAAGCCGTCGGCGCGGCGACTCCCTACCATGAGAGTCGTCCCCATCAAGACTCGTAGGGGAGGAAGCCTGCAATGAACGACGCACGGAAGCCCGCCAGGAGCGCCACCGCGAAAAACAAGACGTACGACGGATTCACCGCCGAGGAACGAGGCGCGATGAAGGAGCGCGCCCAAGAGCTGAAGGCATCCGCGCGCCGCGGCTCGCGCGCGGACGAGGCGGACGGCGAGAGCGCCGTGCTCGCGAAGATCGCCGAGATGACGGACGCGGATCGCATCATGGCCGAGCGGCTCCACGCGATCATCAAAGCCAGCGTGCCAGCCCTCGCGCCGAGAACCTGGTACGGGATGCCCGCCTATGCCAAGGACGGCAAGGTTCTCTGCTTCTTCCAAACCGCGCAGAAGTTCAAGACGAGGTACGCGACGCTCGGCTTCAGCGACGCGGCGAACCTCGACGAGGGCGCCATGTGGCCGACCTCCTACGCGCTGACGGAGCTGACCGCCGCCGACGAGGCAAGGATCGGCGAACTCGTGAAGCAAGCGGCGAGCTGAGGGCCGGGCAAGCCCGCGCTAGGGCCGTTTCCCGTCAGTCGCCGCCCGCGTAGCCGGGGTCGACGTCCCCGGGGTCGATGCCAAGCAGCCGGGCGAACTCCTCCACCACCACGTCGAAGACCAGTTCGCCCAGGTCCTCTTCGCCGTCCGCCCGGAGCATGAGCGGCCGCCG
>WNGQ01004658.1_pt1 | contig 15906 bp, 14 predicted proteins | sample 5407661 | NCBI WGS metagenome assembly WNGQ01 (sample SAMN13153382, study PRJNA577476) | soil metagenome | isolation source: 60 cm soil or saprolite under Garry oak tree replicate 2 | place: USA:California | collected 2016-06-15 | reverse complement strand
CTTTCGGCGTCCGAATTCTTTGAATGTAAATGACTCCAATGTTGGCGGGGGCATGAATCCATGATTACTGTGAAAGCAGGCCAAAAGATCTTTACCGATGCCGAGGTTGCGAACCTTACGGGAATTTGTGCCGAACACCTCCACAATCTGGCGAAGCGTCATCGGCTAGGCTTTTTTGCCAGCGCCGCCGAGAGCCTTGGAAATCAAGTCGAACATTGGTTTTTCACGCCATGGGACTTGATTGTTCTGACGACGCTGTTCCCGCGCTGCGCCCACTGAGGTCGCGTCCTCACTGCTTCATTGGAGGGAGCTTTTCGGCCCGCGCCGACTATCTTGATCTGCTGCCCTTAAGAGCAACCGCGCCAACAGAAGAAAGCTGATGACAAGAAAATTTCTACTAGCAAGCGATTTCGATCAGACGCTCAGTTTCAACGATTCTGGAGTCGTGCTGAGCGAGCTCATTGGTTTTCATGGCTTTCACGACAAGGTCAAGGGCCTTGCGGACATCAATCTCGTTCAGCAGGGTGCGGAGCTCAGCTATCTGATTCTCCATGATCCGGATTTTCGCCGCGTCCGCCGCGAGCACCTAGTGGAGACCGGCAGGCGAATTCGCCTGAAGCATGACGTCGCGCTGTTCGCACGAGTTCTGGACAATCTTGGTGAAGAACACAAGTTTAATTTCAACGTGATCTCCGCAGCGCCTCAGGAGATTGTTCAGTCGGCCCTGGAAGGAATTGTGCCGCCAGATCGCATCTTCGGCACCCGTTTCCGGTACGACGAAGCGACGGGCGAAGTGAACTCGATCATTCGTGCTGCCGCGGGCTGGGGCAAGATCACCGTACTTGAGGAGCTTCGCGAAAACCTGGGCATCAGCCACGACCACATCATCTATATGGGTGACGGCAGCTCCGATTTGCCGGTGATGATGCATGTCAATCAGTACGACGGGCTCACGATTGCCGTAAGCGAAGCCAAGTTTGTCTCGCGCGTCGCCAAGCGCACCGTGTTAAGCGCTAACGCTATGAGCGTGCTCGTCCCTGTGCTGGAAAGAGTCATGAATTGGAAGTCTGCCGAAATTCGGCGCTTCTTTGGTTCCTACGGTCTTACGTTGCTCGAATGGGACAGGATGCACACGGACATACTCACAATTCAGGAGTCTGGAGTGCAAGTTGCAACGCTATCTGATGACAACGCCGCGGCGCATCAGCTGATCGCCCAATAGCCGTATTTGCAAGGCTTAAGGTCACTGCCGGCGAACCAAGCTGTACTGCGGAAAGAGATGATGACTTTAGCCTTTCACCTTGTGGTGCGACCGTAGGAAGCTGCGCCACAGACCAAGCTCTTTGATCCAGCTGATTTCATAGACCAGCTCGTACTCCTCGCGCGTGTGCGCTTGTTCATTCCACACAACTCGATGTTGTGTCTCCCAGTGCACATCGACTCCTGCGGGAAAGCCCAAAATTGGGAGGATTGCGGAACTGCTTGCGACTGCGGACATCGGTTCAACCTGCTCTTTCTAAAACTTGACGCGTTCATTCGAAGCTTTGACCAGAATGCCTTAAAGCAATCGCAATTCCACCACATAGCCTTCGCTACGGGGCGCAAACGAAATCGGCGTTACCACAACTGCCGTTAAGGAAATACGTTTGAAGATCCTTCTAAGAATGAGGCACTGCTGCAAGGAATGATTCGAGGTGTGGTGCGCGTTTCGGTGTCAACCGTGTGGCGAAAGCGCTAAACGGTTGGCAGCACGAATGGGGTTACGCAAGGACTAAGGCCCTTCGCTCCTGCAAGCGCCTGTTCCCTCTGCAAGTTGCAGTCATGGCGTTGCAGTTCAGTTGGCAAACCGGTTGCACGAGAACCAGCTGCTGGCACACAGGAGTTAGCGCCAGGTCGCGTCATCGGGCTCGCTAATTCGATACCTAAAGAGAGGGACACTTTGAAAAGAATCACACTTTCTGCGCTCCTACTTGTTGGACTGTGTGTGGCCGGAAGTCCAATGGCAGTTGCTCAAGATACATCTTCGCAATCGTCCGCCGCCGACAACACTGCGGACGCGATAACCAATCAACAGTTGGCGCTGCTACGCAGGGATATACGCTCGATCAAGAAGCAACTCGTAGCGGCGAATATGACGCTCACGGATAGCGAAGCGACAAAGTTCTGGCAAGTGTACGAAGAATACTCGGCGGATATGGGAAAGATCAACGACACGAGAACAGCGATTATCAAAGAATATTCGGACGAATACGGAACCCTGAGCGACGACCAGGCCGACAATCTTATTCGCCGCTGGCTGGACACGGACATCGAACAAACAAAACTGCGTCAGCGCTATGTGGCGATCTTTCGAAGAGTCTTGCCCGGAAAGAAAGCAGCGACCTTCTTTCAACTCGACCGCCGCATCAGCACGATGATCGATGTCCAGCTTACATCGCAACTTCCCCTGGCACAGAGTCAGGACTGATTTTTTCCAAGGAGCAAATTTGATGTCCGCCTCGCCCGTACCGGCTGAATCTGCCGCCCCTGTGACGAAACCGCTGCCTGCTGAAAGCGACAAGCCTGCGGCCACTTCTCGCGGTAGTGACGGATGGAAAAAGTACGTGACTCCCCTCCTTGTCGTGGCGCTCGCTCTAGCGGTTTTGATCACCATCACTCGCAACTGGAATGCGTGGGAGGGCGGCAAGGTCGAACAAGTGACTGATGATGCTTACGTCCGCGGCGACCTTACACCGTTGAGCACCAAGGTGGCCGGCATCGTGCGCACGGTTCATGTAGCCGACTTTCAGCGAGTACACAAGGGCGATCTCATTGTCGAATTGCAGGACGACGATTACCGGGCACAAGTTGACCAAGCCAGTGCAGCGGTTGAGGCAGCCCGTGCCGCCATTGTAAACAACCGTCGCCAGCGCGAGTTGCAGGACTCTCGGATCGCCAAAGCCCTTGCCGGCATCGATCAAGCCAAAGCGCAAATCGCCGCGGCTGAAGCCGGCAAGGAAGCGGTGCAAGCCCAACTCGTTCGTGCCCGCTCCGAACGCAAGCGCCAGGAGGGTCTGTATCAGGCTCATTCGGCGACGCAGCAGACGCTCGAGGCCGCTGTGGCCAACGACGACCAGCTGTCAGCACAGCTTGTCAGCCGCGATGCCGATCTCAATCAGGCTCAAACCATGCTGCGCAGCAGTGAGCTCAGTGCCGAAGCCGAGCGGCGTTCGAAGGCAGTTCTCGAATCCCAGGATATGCAGCTTCAGGCCGATCTGCATGCGAAACAGGCGAGCCTTGCGGCAGCTACGGTGAATCTTGGCTATACGAAAATTTACGCGCCCAGCGACGGCACTGTGGGCGAACGCCAAGTCCGGACAGGGCAACTTGTTTCTCCAGGCACGCAGGTAATCGCGTTCATTGATGTCACAAAGTGGGTGCTGGCGAACTATCGTGAAACCCAGCTGACCAACGTAAAGATCGGCGACGCTGCCGAACTTCGTATTGACCAATATCCCGGGCAGGTAATTCACGGCAAGGTGCTGGAGATCGCGCCAGCCAGCGGATCACAATTTTCCCTACTACCACCCGACAACGCGACCGGCAATTTCACGAAGGTGGTACAGCGCATCCCGGTCAAGATTGGGCTGGACGATAGCGACTTTGCCGCCAAACTGCGCCCCGGACTCTCGGTGATTGCAACCGTCCGGACGAGGCGGTAGCCGGAAAAGTATGGCGGCCTCGAGCATCGCCGTTCGCCCGTCTCCGATAGATATCGCGCGCGCAGCCGCCGCCGCGATGCCTGCGGAGGTTTCGAGCAAGCCACTGCTGGGGATTCTCGGCGTAGTTACGGGCGCCGGAGTTGTCACGCTGACCAGCCGCATGATCTCCCTCGGCATGCCCGACTACCGGGGCCTTCACGGATTCGGGTACGACCAGAGCGCGTGGATTGGCAGTGCCTTCGATGCCGGACTGATGTTTATCGGCCCGTTCACGGTGTATCTCGGCGGTCTGATGGGACCGCGGCGCATCTTGCTCACAGCCGCCGCCCTCTTCACCGCGCTGCTTATCTTCCTGCCCTTCGCGCACAGCTACAGCCTGGTGATTGCGATGGTATTCCTCAGCGGCCTAACCTCCGGCACGTTCTATCCGCTCACGCTTACGTTCGCCCTCCGCAATATTCCTCTTCGATACCTTCCTTTTACGCTTGCGCTGTACGCAACCTTCGTGGACGGGGCGGTGAACATTGCGCCGTCGCTCTACGGATGGTACCGAGAACATCTTTCTTCGAATTGGATGTTCTGGAATTCGGCGCTGATCACGCCCCTGATGATGATCTGTATCTACTACGGGATACCAAAAGCGAATGCACCGAAGAAATCCGGGACAGCACCGAGCTTCGCAGGATTCTTATACGCCAGTACGGGTCTCGCCTTACTGCTGGTCGCCTGCGAACAAGGGGAAAGACTCGACTGGTGGCGCTCTGGAGTATTCAATGCATTGTTCGCCGGCGGGGCGTTCTTGCTGTTGTGCGCGCTGGTTGGTAGGCTTCGCAGTCCGAATCCGTTGGTAGCGTTGCCTTATCTGCTGAAGTGGAACACCGTGCTGCTGGGATTGCTGCTCTTCTGGTTCCGCTTCACGCTTTGCACGACGATCATTCTGGTGCCGCAGGCGCTGGCCATCCGCGGTTTCGAACCGGAACAGATTGGGCCTGCGATCATCTGGAGCGCTGTCCCACTTATTCCCCTCGCGTTCACGGCTGCACTTCTGTTGTTACGCAAATTCGATCCCCGTCTCCTCTTCGCCATCGGACTTGGCTGTACTGCCTTTGCCGCCTGGTTGAATTCGGAATACAGCAGCACGTGGGCGGCCGAGAACTTCTACCGCACCGAGTTGCTCACCGGCGTAGGGCAGGCGTTTGCTTTCATCGGACTTGTCGGCTGCATCGTACTGCAAGCAATCTTCGCGGGGGCTTTGGCCAAACCTGAGTGGGTCCTTACTTTTTCGGCTTTCTTTCACACCATCCGTATATTCGGCGGGACCGCCGGCGCCATATACATGGGCCACTTCGTTGCTCAACGCGAAAAGCTGCATTCGAACTTGTTGGGATTGCACGTCAGCAGTGGGGATTGGCTAACAAATCAGAACATTCATGGGATGACCGCAGGTCTCTACGCCAAGTCGTCCGGGATGGTAACTGCCGGAGCTCGCGCGGTCGATCTGGTTGCAGCCCGCCTGCGACTTCAGGCATTCAGCCTGAGCATTATCGATGGATTCCTGCTGATCGCCTGGAGCTGCGTGTGCGCGTTGATTCTTGTCGCTCTGTTGCGCAAATCACCTTTGAACTACGGTGACCTCAGCATGGTCCAGCAGACACTGGTCCGCGAGAAGGAGTCGAAATAATGAAACGAAGAGCACTTTTTCTGTTTATGGCGACGGCGCTGTCTTGCTCTTTTACATTGGCCCAAACAGGCAGTACTGCGCCGTCACACCGCATTACACTGCGGGAAGCCGTTCAGCTGGCCCTCAAGCACAACCATAATGTCCGCATCGCGGGCTACGCTGTCGATGAGAAACAACACGCGAAGGAGGCCGCGAAGGGTTCCTATTTCCCATCGATACGCAATGACAGCAGTTTTCTGCGTGTCACGGATACGCAGTTGATTCAGATCAGCCCCGGCAGCCTGGGTACAGCAGGAGGAACGCCAATTCCTACTGCGAGCAGCGTTATTAACCAAGGGGGCCGCAACCTGACGACCAGCGGAACACAGATAACGCAGCCACTAACCTCGCTCCTGAAGATCAAGCGGGCAAACGATGTTGCGCAAGCTGAAGTAAAAGCCTCACGGGAAAAGGCGCAACTGACCGGAAACGACGTGGCGCTTGCTGTACACGAGGTTTATTACAGCGTTTTGATTGCTCAAGCGCACCGCAGTGCCACGGAGGCAAGGATAAAGGCTTCGCAGGACCTTGAGAGCGAGCGCATCGAGCAGGTGAAGTTTGGGAGTTTACTTGAACAGGCATCGATCGAGAGCCGTGCGCAACTATTGCAAGCGAAGCAAGAACTCCTGACGACGGATCTTCAGTTGGCGGACCTCAAGTTGAAACTGGATGATCTGATGGGCTTGCCTCTGACAACGGTCCTGGATCTTGATCCTGTCGCTGCAGAGTCTCTGGAGACTTGCCCGCTCGAGGAATGCGTTACGACCGCAACGGCCTCGCATCCGGAAATCCTGGAGGCTCGTGCCGAAGTCGAGAAAGCGCAAGCTGCCGTCCGTTTGGCTAAGACAGATATTTGGGTCCCCGATGTAGAGGCTTTCGGCCGGTACAGCTACCAGAATAATGTCCCATTCCTGGCACGCAATTTCGGAACGTTTGGCATTCATCTCGGGTATGACCTGTTCGACGGAGGGCGAAAGCGATCCGTGAAGCGTGAACGTGAAGCGCAATTGGCTCAAGCGAAGGAGAACGTTGCGAGGCTGACGGACGAGGTCGAACTTGCGGTGCACACTGCGTACAACAAACTCGAAAGAACGCAGCAGATGCTGAAGGTGTCGGAAGAGGTTGTGGCTCTGCGCAGCGAGTCGAACCGCGTGCTGCAGCAAGAACTTTTGCAAGGAGCCGCGCTTAAATCGCAAGCTGCAATGGCGACCGCTCAGGAATACGACGCCAAGGCGCTCCTCCTCCAGTCACAGCTGAACTATTCGCAGGCGCACGACGAATTCATTCACGCGATGGGTCTCACTCCTGAATAGAATTTGTGCTTGCGTCGGCCGACCTCATGCTCGCTCGAGCTAATACTTACCCAGGGGCTAGCGGAGCCAACAACATGAAATCAAGTGTGCGCATTGCAACCTGTTGTGCGATTTTAGTGACCGCAATGGTTCGCGGACTTTCCGCTGACATCCCGCAAAGCTCGTATCAGCTCCCGTCGGCCGCACAAGTTATCGGATACCTCTTGCAATCGGTGAACTGGTACCGGCATGTGTATACGGAACGGCAGGTTGCCAGCGATCCGGGAGACCTAGTATTTCTGAATGACAATCAAGCTATTGAAAGCCAGATTGTCAAGCTCTCGTTCGAATTTGCGAAGGCGGATGCGGCCTTAGCAAAGACTGCCTCTTCTGCGCACGACGCTGCCATGACATCGGCAGCCCCGTCTTCTGTGGACCTTGCGCACTTTGTCGAGTTGAAGAATCGAAATGACCAGGAAACCCAGCAAACAAGCGCGGACATCCGAAAGCTCAACGAGACAATTGCTTCGGCTCGCAAGGCCGATCGCAAGAAGCTGAAAGCCGCTCTCGACGATGCTCAGAGCCGATTAGAACTTTTGCAAGCTGTTTCGCAGGCCGTCAATGATCTAATCCAGTTCGTACAGACTGCCAGGACGGCGCGAGCCAACACTGCAACTCTCGATTTAACCATTGACGATCTCGCACAATCCATACCAGAGCTGAGCAGCCCGGCAATTCCCTTGTCGAAATTGCCAGCACAAGATGCAGATTCCAAAACGAGCAATAGCTGGCGAGAGGCCGGCTTCCTCGGGCTGGGGTCGGAAGTCTCTGCGCTAAACCGCAAGCTTCGCGTGGTTGACGAAAAGATTCGTCTCACTGACAACTTTCTGCTCTCCGCGAAGAATATCCGCACTCCAATGAGCGGCTTCATCACTCGGGTTCTTCAGAAGGCCGCCACAAGCAATTTGCGGACCAGCGATCTTTCGTTATTGCGCGAACAGAAGTCCCAGCTCGATGCGCTTACACTCGAAATCAAGGCCTTTTCTCCCACCATCGTAGCGCTTGATAAACAAAAGGCGCTGCTTGAAGAGTACGAGTCACACCTGCTGACCTGGCGAACAGCGGTAGCCAGCCAATACAGGCAGGCATGGAAAAAATTGGCGATCCGCCTTCTCATCGTTGCGCTCATTGTCGGGCTGCTATTTGGAATGGGTGAGATTTCGCGTCGGCTAGCACTCGGCCGTATTCAGGACCCAAACCGACGACGGGTTATAAGCATGGTCCACCGCCTTCTGACATTGTTTGCCATAGCCGTCGTCGCCTTGTTCAGCGTTGCCTCAGACTTGAGTTCGTTGGCGACCTACTTTGGGCTTCTCACGGCCGGAATGACGGTTGCTCTGCAAAATGTAATTCTCGCGAGCCTCGGCTATCTCGTATTGATGGGGAAGCGTGGAATCAGAATTGGAGATCGAATACAGGTGTCCGGCATTACTGGGGATGTCATCAATATGGGCATGCTGCAATTTCAGTTGAGAGAATTCGATGCACAGAGAGGGCGGTTTACAGGTCATGTGGCAACTTTTTCAAATTCCCTGGTTTTTCTATCCCCAGCCACTGGTCTGCTGAGGTTAAGTTCAGCTCCTGGGAAGGCTGTCGCAGCTGTCGCGAACGACAATGGCACAGAACCGGATGCGGAGGTGCACGAATCGGCTGGGGCAGGCCAGAGGTAAGGACTAGGCATCTGCTGCTTCAATTCGGCCACTGAGCGTGAAGACGACTCTGCCCTTGGCTGATCTCGGAATTTTGAGCATGCAAACTCCCGATGTTTGAAGGGAACTTGATAATTCTGCAGCAACCTCGGCTCGACTCACCTGAAAGGAGCACCGACCGCCGGACGCGTCCTTGCCCTGACATTTAAAAGTGTGCGAAATCCATCGCTGCGCGGCCGAAAGCGTGACCTCAGTCCTGCCAGTGGTCCGCAGGCGGCGCGATGCCGAGGCGCTTCATCTTGTAAAACAGCGTGGTGCGCTTCAGGCCAAGTCTGGCAGCTGCTCCTCGCGGACCGCCGAGCTTCCAATTGGCGCGCTGGCAAGCAGCGAGAATTTCGCTACGCACCTTGTCTTCGAGGGTCGGGTTTGAAATCTCGGGCTCCAATGGCTGATAGCTTTCGAGGGGCGCGGGTTCAAAGATGCCATCGTTGGAGAGAATGACGCCACGCGCGATGTAGTTTTGCAGCTCTCGAATGTTGCCGGGCCAGTGGTGGCGCACCAGAGAGCGCATGGTTTCCTCAGGAATCGATTCGATCGATTTGTCCATCGAGGCGGCAAACTCTTGAACGAAATATTCCACGAGTTCGCGAATATCGGCTTTCCTTTCGCGCAGGGGCGGCAGATAAATCGGGAAAACATTCAACCGGTAGTACAAGTCTTCGCGGAATTCACGATCCTGAGCCATTCGCTTCAAGTCTTGGTTGGTCGCAGCGACGACGCGAACATCGACTCGCGTTGTGCGCGTACTGCCGACCGCCTCAAACTCACGCTCCTGCAAGACGCGGAGCAGTTTGGGCTGAATCTCCAATGGCATGTCTCCAATTTCATCGAGGAACAGAGTGCCGCGATCCGCCAACGCGAAACGGCCGACATGAGAGTTGACGGCGCCCGTAAAGGCCCCGCGTTCGTGTCCGAAGAGCTCGCTTTCGAGAAGGCCGGCGGGGATTGCCGCGCAATTCACCTTCACCAGATTTCGGTTTCGGCGGGGGCTGAACTCGTGAATCGCGCGTGCGATGACTTCCTTGCCGGTGCCAGTTTCGCCCGCAATCAGAACTGTCGTATTTGTGGACGCAACTGCTTCGACTTGAGCGAGAATCCCACGGAGACTCCCACGCCGGCCCACGATTGTCTCCACAAACGGAAGTTCCTCGCGCTCCTGCTTGCGAGCGCGTAGCTCGTCAGTACGATACGCAACGGCGTTCATTGGCATGTTTCCTGCACTTTCGTTAATTTGCATCACGGAATTAGAAGCTGAGCTCATTTTTTCACCCCTATGTTCGCGCCAACGCTTCCTGCGCAAGTTGACCTGCATGCCTGCCCACCAAAATGATGCTAGGATCTGGGGCCCGTCTTTCCGGGTCTCGTAAGAAAGCCAAACCCTTATCGGCGGCGGGATCCCGATCAATCAGTAGCGCGTCGCCCTGATGCACTTGTGCCGTGGCCAGCAATCTGGCAATTGGATAGACCACGTGCCGTTCAATGGCTCGTTTCAGGTGGCGCGCTCCGTAGCGCTGGTCAGTACCTTCTTGCAGAAGAAACGCGCGCCCTTCTTCGGTGATTCGGAATAGGAACGGTCGCGTCGCCGCGTCCAACACGCGTTTCTGTACATTGCTCAACTCGATCTCCAGCACCTCGTCCAGTTCCTCGCGCTTCAAGGGATGGAACACGACGACTTTGTCCAAGCGATTCATAAACTCAGGTGAGAACTTGCGCCGAGCCGCCTCTATCGCCGTCTTCTCCACCTTTTCGTGCAATCCAGTTGTCGGCTTGTCGTTCGGTTGCACGAATCCCATTCCTCCTTGGATCAAATCCGCAATCTGTCCGCTGCCGAGGTTTGAGGTCAGAAAAATCATTGTATGCGACAAGTCCACTCGCCGGTTGTCGCCCAGTGTTAAGGTCGCTTTGTCCAACATCCCTAAGAGCAGTTGCCACAGCGCGTCGCTCGCTTTCTCGATTTCGTCAAAAAGCAGAAAGCTCAGTTTCAGACCATCGCGATGGCTTGCGGCCAACGCTTCTTGCGTTATGAGCGGGTGTGTTTCGCGGTGCCCCAGATATCCTGGCGGCGAACCAATCAATTTCGCAATTTCGTGAGAGTGTTGAAATTCCGCGCAGTCCACCTTGATAATTGCGCGACTGTCTCCAAACAGAATCTCGGCAGCCGCTTCGACCATGCGCGTCTTCCCAGAGCCTGTCGGGCCTAAAAACAGCAGGTTTCCGATCGGCCGGGAAGGTGACTGCAACCCAGCGCAAAACATTTGGTACAAGTCGACCAGTGCCTGCACGGCCTGCTCTTGCCCCACAACTTTTTCCCGCAGTGCACGCTCAAACTGGCAAGCCGTTGAACTCCTTTTTTCCGTGTCCAGAACTCCGGTGAGTCCGTTATCCGCAGGGTTTCCCCAGCATGCATCGAGTTCTCTCTTATGGGCCGATTGTATTGCTGTGACCATAACTGCTCCTTCGACTACAAACGCTCAAATCAAACGGGACGCGTTCATTACTTATGTCTCCGAACTCTTGCCAGATTTTCTTTCCAGCCGCTCTCTCCTGATCCACTCTCGGATGTAAAGGCCGCAGTTCTTCAGCTTGACTGAGTCGGCTTCCCACTTCTCCAGAAACTTAACGGCCTCGCCGTCCACCGACCTCAAATCTGTACAGTCCAAGACAATTCGTCTGCCTTTTGTTTCTGCCGCAATGAGTGTCTCCATCTCTGCCACGTTTTCCGCCCTTAGTTGACCGCTAACCTTAAAGACCACTTCCCCGTTTGCCTTTCTCGTGATCCTCAGCATCTGTTCCCTCGTCGCAATCACAACTTGCGTCGCTTAAAGGGCAATTAAGGCGCCACTCGTAAGTGGTTGAAATGACAAACCTTCGTGGCTGAGCCAACGCCGAAATCTCGACAATTGGCGAGCGCCTAGACAAAACCTATCGGTATTTTCAGGCGTAAGCTCCGAAAAAAGGGACTAATCACGCACTCCGCAATGAATCGAATCCTGGTAGGGCTCGGTGATGGGCCTTGAAGTACGCCCATCTGTAAAGGGGTCGACCGTGTCACAACTGTAGGGAAGCTCGGTTCAATCGATCTTATCGATGCGCCGATTGTGTGGGTGTATGATGCGCGCCATGTCCTCTCCACGGCGGGAATCAGACTCGTTAGATGTTCAAGTACTCGTCGACTCTATTCCTGCGCTGATTCACACCGCCAGGCCAGACGGTTACCTCGATTACTTCAACAAGCCTTGGCTGGAATACATAGGCGTCACTTTGGATAAAGTGGCCGGCTGGAATTGGACCGCTTACGTTCACCCCGAAGACGTTGAGGGGATTTTGGCCAAGTGGCGAGCCTGCCTCGCGACTGGGGAAATCTTCGAGTACGAAACTCGCGTCCGTAGAGCAGATGGAGAATACCGCTGGATGTTCCACCGGAAAGTGCCACTTCGCGATGCAAACGGCAACATCGTCAAGTGGTATGGATCGAGCCTGGATATTGACGAGCGCAAAACAGCGGAAGAACAGCTCCGCCGCAACGCCGAGGAGCTGCAAAGGAGCGAGTTTTATCTTGCCGAAGGGCAGCGTCTTGCCCACATGGGAAGCTGGGCCTTCGATCCCGACGGCTTCTACTATTGGTCTCCCGAATTATTTCGGATGCACGGACTCGATCCGGCCAGCAAACCGCCTAGTGTTCAGGAATACCTGGATTGTGTTCACGCACAGGATCGCGAGTCGATGGCGAACCTGATCAAGGGAATCTTGGCGGAAGCTTCGCCCTTCGATGCCACAAAGCGCATCGTGCGTCCCAATGGCGAGGTCCGGTACATTCGCTGCGTCGGTGCCCCTGTTGTCGAAAACCAAAGCCTGAAAAAGTACGTTGGCAGCGCCATAGACGTTACCGAGCACGAGCTCCTGACTCAGGAACTTCGCCGGCGCGAAGCGTACCTGACGGGAGCTCAAAGGCTCAGTCACACAGGCAGTTTCGGGTGGAGACCTGACAGCGGAGAGATTGTCTGGTCAGACGAAACCTATAGGATTTTCGAGTACGACCGCGCCGAGAAACCAATCGTAAACATGGTGTTAGAGCGCATACATCCTCAGGATAGGGCGCTTGCACAACAGGTCATCGATCGCGCATCCCAGACTGGCACTGACTTCGAACATGAGTATCGCTTGCTGATGGCTGACGGGCGAGTCAAGCACGTCCGCGCAATAGCTCAAGCTTTACAAGATGCATCTGGCAATCGCGAGTTTGTCGGGGCGGTGACCGACGTCACAACGGCAAAGCAAGCGGAAGAAAACGTCCGGCAAAGCGAAAGAGAGCTTCGGCAAATCCTCGATTTCGCACCGTGGCACGTGGCTGTACTGGGGGCGGATGGGAAAGCTATGTATCTCAACAAGGCTGGGCTTGACTATCACGGTCTTACTCCTGAAGCGTTTCAAGATTATGACCCACGCAGGTCATTTCACCCGGATGATCGTGACCGTATCGTGACCAGTGCGGGTCGAGCTAAACTCCCGAACGACCAGCCGTACGAAATCGAAGCGCGCTTGGCGGGAAAAGACGGGAAGTATCGTTGGTTTCTTTTCCGATTTAACCCGCTCCGAGACGGAGAAGGACGCATTACGCGCTGGTACGCAACTACAACCGACATCGAGGATCGCAAACAGACGGAGGAGAGACTTCAAAACGAAAACGTTGGCCTGCGAGAAGAAATCGACAAGGCATCGATGTTCGAAGAGATTGTTGGAACGTCTCCAGCTTTGCAAACTGTGCTCTCACGCATTTCCAAAGTTGCGCCAAGCGATTCTACGGTCCTCATAACTGGCGAAACGGGAACGGGCAAAGAGCTCGTTGCGCGGGCCATCCACCGACGATCCGATCGCAGCTCGCGCGCTTTCGTTAGCGTGAACTGCGCGGCAATCCCGCGTGACCTGATCGCCTCGCCACTCAGCAGCGCTTGGGTAGGTTTGAATTAGCAAGTGGCGGTACGCTCTTCTTGGACGAAGTGGGAGAACTTCCAGCCGAGACCCAAATTGCCCTCCTGCGTGTTTTGCAGGAGCATGAGTTTGAACGTGTCGGCGGCAGTCGTCGAATCCGCGCTGACGTTCGGGTGATCACAGCCACAAACCGTGACTTGCAGGCCGCTATCAGCGCTGGGTCGTTCCGTAGCGATTTGTTTTACCGTTTGCACGTGTTTCCGATTGAAATTCCTGCTCTTCGAGAACGAAAAGAGGACATCCGCCTGCTGGCGGAATACTTTATCGATCGCTATGCGCGAAAAGCTGGCAAGAACGTAAGGCGTGTCAACAAGAAGACGCTGGAATTGCTTCAGTCATATCCTTGGCCGGGAAACATTCGTGAGCTGCAGAACGTCATCGAGCGTTCGGTGATACTTTGCGAAACAGAGATTTTCTCGATCGACGAAAACTGGTTACCGCAGCCGCCGCCTCTGACACCAGAGTCGAAACAGCAAGTTGAGCTCCCTCGGAGACTCCTCGTGCAAGAGAAGGACATGATTGAGGCTGCCCTGAAAAATACCCGTGGCCGTGTGTCGGGACCCACGGGCGCTGCAGCCAAGTTGGGCATCCCGCGGTCCACCCTGGAATCGAAGATTCGGTCGCTGAAAATCGACAAAAATCGCTTCAGGACTTATCCAGGAGCCTGAGGGCTCTCCCGCAGTTCACGTTTTCATGTAGCATTTCGGTCCTGCGACCGGAATCCGAATCGAGCAATTGTCAAGTTAAGACGCCTGCGCTATACTCCTGACTCGTAAAACCTCACGTTTGCGCGATCCCGATAAGGCAAACCCATGGCGCAGGTAATTCTCTTGTTGCCGTTACTCTTGGTCCCTTGCGACCTTTGATTTGGCAACTCGGCGAGCCCCGTTAGCCTTCTTCGGCACGATGCAGACCTGGTGGGTAAGTCCTTATTTCAAAAAACCGCGCGCCGCCCGAGAGCCCGCGGCAGGCCCTGCGGGATCCCAACTATGTTCAGTTTGATGAAAGGGGACTGCCTATGAATTCCACTAATGATAACGCCGAACTTCGTGGACAACCTGCCGGTGAGGGCCACCAAACCGATCAACCCATCCGGTTCGCAGGCTGCGTGCTTGGCGCAGGCTCGGTGCTTTGTAGCTGATAAAGAAATAGGTTATGCCGGCTATGGTCGGTAACTTTCCTGCTGCCGCGAAGTGCGTTTCGAGGGCGTGCTTACTGTTAGCCCTATTTTTGGCCTTATTCTCATCCTACGCGTGGCCCCAAACCCAGCTTGCGACAATTTTCGGTACCATCACGGATGCAACCGGTGCTGCTATTTCCGGAGCTCAAGTCACGATCCTCAACCAAAGCACTGGATTGAAACGCGGCGCCCTTACTGACTCGACAGGTCAGTATCACATTGCCGGTTTGCCCACAGGAAACTATTCTGTTCGCGTAGAGAAAGAAGGGTTCCAAACAGAGGTTCGCGAAGGAATTTCGCTCTCTTCGGCGTCCGAGATCATGATGAATCTGTCACTAACTGTAGGAGACCTGAAACAGCAGGTGACGGTCAGTGCAGACTTAGGCATCGACAGTACCACTTCGACCGTCAGTGGTGCCATTGCTGAACGAAGCCTAACCGACCTTCCACTCAACGCTCGCGATCTGTTCAAAGCCGCTGTCCTGGAACCCGGAGTCAACCCAACACCCAGCAGTGCTCCGTCACTGCTCTCGACGGGCAAGGCGGGGCAAGTGTCGATTAACGGGATGCGTCCGAGTTGGACGAACGTTCTGATCGACGGTATGGATGCCAATGAGCCCATCTTTGGCTATTCGCCAGCGGGTGCCTCAGGGCTCTTTCTCGGACTAAATGAAGTCACGGAGGTGCGAGTCCTGACGCAAACCTTCAATGCGGAGTACGGCAGGAATGGAGGTGGCGTCGTTGAGGCGGTCACCAAGTCAGGAAGCAATCAGTTCCACGGATCGCTGTTCGAATTGCACCGAGATGCTTCCCTCGATGCCAAGAACTACTTTGATCTGGGTAACGCCCCGATTCCACCGTTCGTGCGCAACCAGTTCGGCGCTAGCATCGGCGGCCCTGTGGTGCATGACCGCACCTTCTTTTTTGCAAACTATGAGGGCTTCCGCGAAGTACAGGCATCGACAGCAATTTCCATGGTGCCCAATGCCCTTGCGCATCAAGGTTTGCTGCCTTCCCCCAGCAACCCGGGGGCCTGCACCAACGCCACTCCGGACGGGTGCGTTTCCGTCGGAGTTGACCCTCGGGTACAACAGTTTCTCGCGTTAATTCCTCCTTCAAATGGAGCAGACAATGGTGACGGAACCGGGGACCTGATCACTGCGAACAAGGGCGACACAAACGAACACCACGGCATGATCCGTGTCGATCACAACTTCTCCAACACGCATTCGCTATTCGGACGTTACATCATCGA
>WNGQ01024054.1_pt1 | contig 15907 bp, 9 predicted proteins | sample 5407661 | NCBI WGS metagenome assembly WNGQ01 (sample SAMN13153382, study PRJNA577476) | soil metagenome | isolation source: 60 cm soil or saprolite under Garry oak tree replicate 2 | place: USA:California | collected 2016-06-15 | reverse complement strand
GACGAGACCGACCGCATCGCGGGGAAGCTCGCGCGCTGGGCGGACTCCGGTGAAGTGGACGTGATCCTCACCACCGGCGGCACCGGCCTCACCGCGCGCGACGTGACGCCCGAGGCGACGGAGGCGGTGGTGGAGCGGCTCGCGCCCGGGATCGCCGAGGCGCTGCGCGCCGCCGCCGCGCCCCGGTTCCCGCGCGCCTGGCTCTCCCGCGGCGTCGCCGGGACCCGGGGGAAGGCGCTGATCGTGAACCTGCCGGGCTCCCCCGGTGGCGTGACCGACGGGCTCGCCGTCCTCGAGGACCTCCTCGACCACGCGGTGGAGCTCGTCACGGGGGAACGAACGTCGCATGAGTAACCCCATGCAACGTGCAACGTGCAACGTGCAACGGGACCATGCCTGACCGCATCCTCATCACCACGGACGACCTGGAGCACGCGGTCCGCATCAACGCAGGCGTAGAGGCGGCGGGCTTCCACACCACGCTGGCATCCACGCTCGACGAAGCGCGCCAGGCGCTGCGCCGCGACCCGCCCCCCGACTGCGTCGTGGTGACGGGCGGGCTGCATGAGACCGGCGCTGCGCAGCTCCTGACCCTGGCGCGCGACCGCTCGGTCTCGACCCTCGGCCTGGTCGAGGAGACGGAGCCCGACGCGAAGGGTCTGGCCCGCCGGCTCGGTCTCACCGGCTACCTCGAGAAGCCCGCCGATCCGGCCGAGGTGGCCGCGACGGTGCGCCGCCTGATCGAGCGCCGCAAGCTGCAGCAGCGCACCGGGATCATCGGCGAATCCCCCGCCATCCAGGAAGTGCTGGTCAAGATCGAGCAGATGGCGCCCGTGACCTCCACGGTGCTGATCGAAGGCGAGTCGGGGACGGGGAAGGAGCTGGTGGCGCGCGCGATCCACGACCTCTCACCCCGCCGCGCCAAGCCGTTCATCACCGTCAACTGCGCCGCCATCCCCGACACCCTGCTCGAGAGCGAGCTGTTCGGCCACGAGAAGGGGGCGTTCACCGGCGCCGCCGAGCGGCGGCTGGGCCGGTTCGAGCTGGCGGACGGCGGCACCATCCTCCTCGACGAGGTAGGGGAGATGGCGCCGGCCACCCAGGTCAAGACGCTGCGCGTGCTCGAGGACCGGACCTTTTTCCGGGTGGGCGGCACGCAGGCGATCAAGGTGGACGTGCGGGTCATCGCCGCGACCAACAAGGCGCTCAAGGAGGAAGTCGCCCTGGGGCGCTTCCGCGACGACCTGTTTTACCGGCTCAACGTCCTCTACATCTATCTCCCGCCGTTGCGCGAGCGGAAGACGGACATCCCGCTGCTGGTGCGGCGCTTCATCGCGGAGTTCGCGAAGCAGCACGACCGCTCGTTCAAGGGCATCACGCCGGAGGCGCTGCAGATCCTGGTGGACGCCGAGTGGCCCGGCAACATCCGCCAGCTGCGCAACCTCATCGAGTCGATGGTGGTGCTCGCGCCCGAGGGCGAGATTCGCGCGAGCGACATTCCAAAGGACATCCGGGAGCACGGCAGCATGCTGCCGATGCGCCTGCTCGGCCCGGGCCGTGACGTCGGCGGGACGGGGGGCGCGGGCGGTCAGGAGTTGGAGTTCATTTTCCGCTCACTTGTAGAGCTTAAGTTACAAGTCGAAGAGCTGCGTCGGCGGCTGGAGGAGCGACCCGGCCGCGTCCAGGTCATCGAGGTGGGCCCCGGTTCTGGAGTTAGCCCCGGGACGCCGGTCGAAAGCGTGGCCCTTCCGGAAGGCGAAGTGGTGTATCGCGCTGGCATGACAATGGCGGATGTGGAGCGGGCAGCGATCGAGGCCGCGTTGCGCGAGACGCAGGGCAATCGTCGCAAGGCGGCCGAGATCCTGGGGATCGGCGAGCGTACGCTGTACCGCAAGCTCAAAGCTTACCAGCTCGCCTAAATCACGCTCCACCAAAGGGTTGTCGTCCGTGCAGCTATTGACATGCAGTGCTGCTGCATCCATGTTACGGCGCCCTTGCTCCATCTCGTTCCGAGAGCCGCAGCGCCCCGGCCGGTTGTCCCGTGGACTTTAGGATCAAACCAGACTCGTGCGTGGCCTGTATGGCCTGCGTACGCGTGTGCCCCGCCGACGCGGTGGCGGTCGAAGGCGCGATCGTGCGCATCGTGGACGAGGCGTGCACGCGGTGTGGGCTGTGCCTCCCCGCCTGCCCGCACGACGCGATCGAGGCGCTGGGCGACGTGCCGCGCGCGCTCGAGCTGGCGCTCGCGGGCCGGGCGGCGCTGATCCTGTCGGTCGAGTGCGCCGTCTACTTTTATCCCGCGACACCCAACCAGGTCGTGAACGCCTGCTATGCGGCGGGGTTCCGCACGGTGCACCGCGGCGTGCTGGGCGACGAGCTGGTGGCGCGGGAGTACCTGGACCTGTGGGCCGACGGCGACTGGGGCACGATGATCCGCAGCACCTGCCCCGTGATCGTGGAGACGGTGCGGACCCAGTACCCCGAGCTGATTCCCTACCTGGCCCCGGTGGCGACGCCGATCGCCGCCGAGGCGCGCTACCTGAAGCAGCTGTACGGCGCCGGCACGCCGGTGGTGTACGCCGGGGTATGCCTCACGGAAGGCGGGCCGGACGTGGACGCGGCCGTCACGTTCGACGAGCTGGCCGACATGTTCCGGGGGCGCGGCATCGTGGTGGCGGCGCAGGACGAGTACTTCACCCGGGTGCCGGAGGAGCGGCGCCGGCACCTGAGCATGGCGGGCGGGTTGCCGCTCGAAGTACTGCTCGAGGAGACGCAGGCGAGCCGGCGGTTCCGCAAGGTCCGCGGGCTCGGCGGCCTGGGGGCGATCGCGCGTGCGGTGGCGGTAGACCGCCTGGACCTGGGCTTCGTGGACATCCTGCCGTGCGAGGGGTGCCTCGATCACCCGCTGCTGGGCCCCAAGGACGAGCTGTTCCGGCGGCGCGAGATCGTCGGGGCCACGGAGCCGGCGCGGTCGCGGGGGCCGGTGGTGGAAGAAGCGGTGGCGCGTGGCGTGCAGGTCGCCGAGGCGTTCGCGATCACGCGCAACGGCCAGCGGCCGCAGGCGGAAGCGGTGGACGCCATCCTGCGCGAGATCGGGCTGGCGCCCAACGGCAAGCCGTGGGACTGCGGCGCATGCGGGTACCGGACGTGCCGGGCGTTCGCGAACGCGGCGGCGCTGGGGCGGACCACGCTGCGCTCGTGCCCTCCCTATCTCGACAAGCAGGCGCGGCAGGCGCAGCTTCAGGCAGCCGTGGATGGCCTCACGGGGCTTGCCACCTACCGGGTGTTGCGCGACCGCCTCGCCACGGAGGTGGCCCGGAGCGACCGTACTGGCGATCCGTTCGCGGTGCTGTTCGTGGACCTGGACAACTTCAAGAAGGTGAACGACGAGTTCGGCCACGAGGCGGGGAACGAGGTGCTGCGCGGGGCGGCGCGGGAGTGCGGCGCGCACATCCGCACCACCGACCTGGCGGCGCGCTACGGGGGCGACGAATTCGTGCTGGTGCTGGTGCGCACCCGGGTGGATGGGGCGCTCGGCGTGGCGGACAAGGTGCGGGCCACCATCGAGGCGACGGGCCGGAGTCTTGGCTACCCCGAGGGGCTGGTGACGGTGAGCATCGGGGTGGCGGAGTTCGTGCCGGGGCGGGGCCCGGAGACGGAAGACGTGCTGGTGGCGGCCGATCGCGCGCTGTACCGCGCCAAGGCCTCAGGGCGAAACCAGGTGGCGACGGGAGAGCGCTAGCGTGACAGTTTCCAATACCGACGCGGAAAGCCGCGACCCGTTGCCGCTTACGCCCCCTATCCAGGCGCCCGATCCCTGGGGGGTGAAGCGCGCCGAGAACCTGATCACGAGCCTCACGGGCGTCCTGTCGGCCCGCGTGGTGGTGACGCCGCTGGGCGAGGTGAGCGAGATCCACGTGCTCACCACCAGCGACCAGCAGGCGAAGCAGGTGGTCCGCAACATCGAGTCGGCGCTGATGGCCCAGCTCGGCCTGAAGATCGACCACCGCAAGATCAGCGTGGCGCAGACCGCCGACGTGCGGCCGATCGAGCAGATGCAGGAAGAGGCGGTGCGCACCCGCGCCAAGAAGCGGGTGGTGATCTTCCAGGGGCTCGAGGTGCGGCCCTCGGAGCGGCCGCAGCGGGTGATCGTGCGGGTGAAGCTGTCGTTCGAGGGAAGGGAAGCGGAGGCGGAGGAGCAGGGGACCGACACGGTGCGGAACCGGGTGGAGGCGGCGGCGCGGGCCGCGTCGCTGTGCCTGGACGAGCTGATGCCCGACAACTCGATCGCGCTCGAGGGCGCCACCATCATCGACGCGTTCGATCGCCGGTTCGTGCTGGTGGCGGTGCACGGGCTGGGGGGGCGGGACGCGCAGCTGCTCACGGGGACGTGCGAGATCAGGGAGAGCACGGAGCGGAGCGCGGTGCTGGCGGTGTTGGACGCAACCAACAGATGGACCGACGCGCGGCGGTAAAACGGCGCTGACGCGGCAGTGACACTTCATTCCAACATGTTGTAAATCAGTAGTTTAGCTTGCAGCACCGCCTGGTGTTGCATCCAGTCCACAAAGCCCCTTGCGCACTTCGCGTTTTTGGTTTATTTGGGGTTCTGTGAGTTTGCCAAAGCACAAGCGATACTGGGGTACGCAGCGCGTGGCGCGCGTCTGTCAGGTCTCCCCCGCGACAGTAGCGAACTGGATCGACCAGGGGCTGCTGAAGGGGCACAAGACACCGACGGGGCGCCGGCGTGTGGAGGCGGAGGACCTCACGGCGTTCTTGCGGTCGCACGAGATGTCCGTGCCGGCGGAGCTCGAGGGGGGCAACGGGCACGCGGTGGCGGTGGTGGTGGACGACGACCCGGGCTACCTGAAGGCGATGGTGTTGACGATCGAGCGGTCGGATCTGGATCTGGAGGTAGTGGAGGCGGCGACGGGAGTGGACGCGCTGCTCGAGATCGGTCGGGTGCAGCCGTCGCTGATCGTGCTCGACTACAGTTTGCCGGACCTGAACGCGCCCGAGGTGATCCGCCGGCTGCTCGAGCCGGGACGCAAGCTGGACGCCGAGGTGATGGTGGTGACGGGGGGGATGCCGGAGCAGGCGGCGGTCGAGCTGCGGCAGATGGGAGTGAAGGTGATTCTCAACAAGTCGGCGGGGATGCCGGCGGTGGTGGAGGCGATGCGGGAAGCGTTGCGGCGCCGGAAGGCGGCGTAAGGTCGTTACGAGGAATTCACGGTTTGGTCGGCTGTGCCGGATCGGGTTGGACCCGGCGAGCCACATAGAGACACATTCGAACTGGTCACCGCTACCAAAGAGCGGAGCTGAGCGAAAAGTTGACGAGCGGAGCGTCGGGTACGCCATAGCGAGGCGTGCCACTCCTAGCGGTCCACTGAGACTCGCAGTATCTCGGAGGGGGTGACGCTCAATGTTGCATGCGCTCGCATTTCTTTTTGCGGCTGTCGCGAAGTTGGTTGTCGCGAATGGCACAGTGTCGTGGTAGTGACCTATGGGGCCCTTTCCCTACTTACCTAACAGCAAATCTGGGATGACCGAACAGCCGAGACGGAAGCTGCAGCAAGCGCTGATCTATACCTACATCAGCGCTGTATCGGTTGCCACACTGTGCGTGCTGGCATTCCGAGAGTGGGATATCCCCGCGCCGTTCCCGTCGAAGTTTTGGAATGCCATCGCTGCATTTCTAATTCTCGGAATCGTAAGCGAGTCATTCTCGTTCACGATTCCCGTGGCGAACGTACGGACCTCAGTGTCCTTCGTTCCCTTCATTGCGTCGGTCGCCCTGTTTCAACACCCGTGGCCTATGTTAATCGGGGGACTGACAGCGTTAGTCGCTGACACTTTTGTTCGTCACAAGCCGCTGATTCGCGTTTGGTTTAATACGGCCCAGTTCATGCTCGCCTCGGGCCTTGGTGCTTTGGTCTATTCCGCTCTTGGCGGGTCGGTCAGCCTGGAGCGGTTCAGCTTTTTGCCGCTCCCCTTCGCATGTCTAGTCATAGCTTACTTCCTGGTCAATCACGGAAGCGTTGCGTTGGCGGTTTCCCTGAGCACCGGCGTCTCAGTCCGCGAGGCTTGGGACAGAATTGGCAAGGACGCCCTTGCAACTGACCTTCTGTCTAGTACGCTGGCCGTTTTATTGGTCTTCCTCTATGTAAAGCTGCAGTTACTCGGATTGGCCATCCTCGTATTTCCTCTGTTTCTCGTACGCCAGTTGTACCAGATGAACTTTCAGATGCAGCTTGAATTGGAGGAGAAGCTTGAGCTGATGGTCAAGGCCATGGAGGCAAGGGATCCCTACACGTCAGGTCATTCTCTCAGGGTCTCTGAGTACGCTCTGGCCATTGCGCGTGAATTGCGACTATCGGCGAATGACGTGGATGACATCAAACGGGCCGCGCTCCTTCATGATGTTGGCAAGATCTATGAAGAGTTTGCACCGCTGCTACGCAAGGAGGGCAAGCTGACTCCTGAAGAGCGGATGACGATGCGTACTCACGTGACTCGAAGTGCGCAGCTCGTCGACACTGCGACGAGGCTTCGTGGATCGGTACAGGCTATGATTCGGCACCATCACGAAAATTACGATGGATCGGGGTACCCCGACGGCTTGGCAGGCGACGATATCCCAATGGGTGCGCGAATCATCATGATAGCTGACACCATTGATGCGATGACGACTGATCGGCCGTACCGCCGTGCCATGCATCTGTCTCGCGCGATAGAAGAGCTGCACACCTTTGCAGGACGTCAGTTCGACCCACAGCTCGTGAAGCTAGTCTCGAAATCCACGAGCATCCGCAGGTTGCTCGGCATGGATCGGAGCGCTCCTGAGCCGAGCCCCGAGACTCCTCGAGGCCCGAGACCAGCCTGGGCACAACGAATCGCACAGTGACCTGATCCGGAGGCCGCGCCCGCACCGGACCGCGTCAGAACAGTAGGTCGCCGAAGTCACTTAGCGTCCTTCGATGCCAGCTCCGTCGGCGGTGCCGAAGCGACCATTCCCCGAGAGTATTGCGATCTTCGTGGGTCATGAGTGAGAAACCCTTGGGCGCCGAGAATCGCCAGCAGGCCCGCGAAGCCGAGCTCGTCCAAGAGGTTCAGGTCGGCCCTAGTCCCCTCCGAATGTTTGCCCAATGACAACGTGTCGAGCCACGCGTTGCACCCTACAATGTCAGCGAAGTAAAGAGGATGTCGGCCTCGGTACTTCGCCAGGCACTGGTTGGTGAGCCGTCGCGCAGCATCTAGCCCATCAACGTGTAAGGCTCTGTGGATTGTTAGCATGTCAAAGAGTCCGGCATGCGGCACCGCCCTCTCCTTCCGCCAGGCGACCCGCTGCGCGGCCTCGGTTAACTCCAACGCAAGAGTGACATCACGAGTCTGAAGAGCGAAGCTCGCGCAACCCATAAGGAATTCCATGGTGGCGAACCAACTGCGCTCGCGATTGCTCGCCTCTCGAGCTGCGCTCAAGGATTTCAAAGCTGCGTCGTCCTGACCGTTCATGAAGAGGGAGGCTGCGAGATTTAGGTGAATACTGACCAGTCGTGGGCTCAACGCTCGTGCAGCTGTTGAGACAGCAAGCTCCCCGAACGTGACCGCAGAGGGGAAGTCTCCTTGATGAAGCTTCGCGACACAAAGATTGGACGCGATGACCGCGGATCGTAAATCGTCCCCGATCCTAGTGCTGAGGGCCAAGGCTTTGTGGTAAGCCTCGCACGCCGACCCGAAGTCGCCGAGTCCCTGTTTGCACGTTCCGTATGCGGTGTATCCGAGCGACAAGCCCGTTGGGTCTTGGCGCGCATTCCAGGTTCTGATGGCGGATTCCAAGCCGCTCGCTCCTGCGGCTAGTTCAAAGAAAAAGAAATCGCAGTACGCCTTAGAGTAACAGAGCATAGGCGGAACCTCGCTCGCGACCTGCGATATCGCGATCTCCGCTTCCTCTCTCGCTGTAGCCACCCTGCCCTCGTCCCCCGCGTTGGCACCCGATCTCGCGCATTCAAACAGTGCGTTTCCGATCAGCTCGAGATCACCAGTCTCCCGGGCTGCCAAAAGCGCGGCGTCCGCGGCTTCGCAGTAACCGAGCCCAGGGTCCTGATTCAACAGATAGGCCACGGTGGCCTGCATTCGGGTCGCGAGCGCTCTTTCACGAACTGACAGTCTAGCGCTCTGCCCCAGAAGAGTTAGCACTGGCGCCGCAGCCTCGGCCTTCGACTGACCCAGGAGAGCTCTTGCCAGAAGCAAACGAAGCTGCCGTATATCATCCTCTCGACAGGGGTCACGAAGGAGGACAGTGAGGATCTGCTCTGCCTCCAAGAAGCCGCCGCTACTGATGGCGGCTTCAGCGCCTTCGATCGCATTCGACACTGCGCGAGAACGGTCACCTCCACGCAGGAGATGCCATGCGACTTCGAGCTTCGCTGCCTGCCTTGCGTCGGGTTGTTGATCGAGTACCTCGCCCACCCTGCGATGCAGGTGGTGCCGCACGGGCCCCGCCACTCCATAGTACGCCTGCGCCCGGATCAGCTCGTTCCGGAACTCAAGGCCGCCGTGCACTTCGCGGAGCACCCCTTCGTTCCTCAACCTGGATAAGGCTTCAGCGAAAGGTCTGCAAGCCGCCTTCCGAGCACGGCGGCGAGGTCGAGGGCGGCCCGCGTGCGAGCATCGAGTCGGCGGATCTGGCGGTCGAACACGGCCCCGATCGCCCGGGGGATGCCGATGTTGGCTGCCGGCTGCGTGTTGAGTGCCTCCAGGTCGCTGAGCAGCGAGCTCGACCCGTGCGCCAGCCATTCCTTCGTTAGGAGCTCGAGCGCCAGTGGATTACCGTTTCCCGCCTGAAGGATGCGCGCCACCGGGACGTCCGCGATGCGGGCATCCGCCTTCGCGACCCGCGCCGCCACGACCCGCTCGGCCGGCTCGGCCGGCAGCGGCTCGAGCTCCAGCGTCTGGAGGGCCTCGATCGCGCCGTCGGAGATCAGCGCGCTCGGGCCCGCCGCGGCATGCAGCTCGTTGGACCGCGCCGTCAGTATCAACAGGAGTCGCGTACGCGGGAGCTTGCGAGCCACGATGTGCAGGATGGCCGTGGTCGCGTTATCGGCAGCATGGATATCATCCACAACCAGGACCAGAGGACTCTCCTCGGCCGCGGCTTCGACCACTTTAAGGAAGCCGTCCGCGAGCCGCAGCGAAATTACCTCCGCCGACCACTCTACCGGCTTGGGGACGCCGGGGAATGCTGCGAAGATCTCCGGCGAGACGCGCGTCAGCTCGCTCAGCGCCTCCGGATCCGCCCCCCCGATCGCCCGCTGCAACGTGAGCTGCTTGACCAGCTCGGCGAGCACGCCGAACGGCAGCTCGCGCTCGGCGTCATACGCCTGGGCCCGCGCAATCGCCGCGCCTTCCATCTGACAGGTGGATACGAACGCGTTGCTCAGCGTCGTCTTCCCCACGCCGGGATCGCCGAGCAGCACCACGATGCGCGGCTGCCGTCGTCGCACTTCCAACCAGGCGTCGTACAGACGGGCGAACTCGCGCTCTCGTCCGATCAGAGTCTCCGCTTCGAAGCGGCGCTCGTGCCGCTCCGAGACCTGTCCCGCCACGGTCGGGCGCGGGGCTGCGCGCCGCCCTTCGCGCAACAATTCGGCGATCCGCACGAGCTCCGCGCTCGGCTTCGCGCCGAGCTCGTTCGCCAGCTGTGCCTCGAAGCGCCCGAACACCTTGAGCGCGTTGGTGCGATCTCCCACCCACGCCCGCGCCTCGATTAACCCACGCACCGCATCCTCGGAGAGAGGATCGAGGTCGAGCAGCACCTGCGCGTGGCGCTCGACCGTCGCGAAATCGCCCACCCGGCGCCCACCGTCCATCTGTTTCACGAGGCAATCCCGGATGCGGGGCATCAACTTCGCGCGCCACTCGTCCTTCCAGTGCTCGAACTGCACGGCTCCCGGTACCTCGAACCCGTCGAGAAACTGCCCCCGAATCGGAGTCTCAGAGACATCGAGCCGACCCGCGTCCACCTGAACCGCGCCCGCGACGAGAGCGATCGAGGCGCGCTGCACGATGAGCTGGTCGCGTCCGATTTTTCCCTTCAGGACGGTCAGCGCCTGAGCGAGCGAGTGGCGAGCCCGCGGCGCGGCAACCTCTGGCCAGAGCAGGTCCATCAGGTAGTCGCGGGTAAGCCTCCGTCCCGCTTCGACGGCGAGCCGGATCAGCAGAGCGAAATGCTTGCGCGTGCGGAAGCGGACCTGTTCACCGGACTGCGTGAGGAGCAGGGGAGCGCCCAACGTGAGAAGCTGCAGGTGCGGCACCAAACGGACAGCTCACGGCGTTTCGGAATGTTACCATTAGGCACCCAAATCAACCTGGTGTCAACATGCTGTGCGTGAAGAGCTTAGAACTGCTCTGGTGCGGGTGGGACCGCCACCGTCAACGCCTTGAGGGTTTCCGGGAGGATCGGGCACGGTCCCATCCGCCGCTGCTTCCCGAACCCAGGCTGACGGCCCCGAGCGTGACCGCCCGAATCCCTAGAGGGTGACTGTAAGAGACATGACATTGCTCGTCGATCCGACCGGTCAACCGCGCGGGGCGATCGAAACCCCGGTCTACTCGCTGCACTCTGGCTAAGGCGCTCGGAGCGGGTTACAATCGCAACCCCGTCCCACTCCCCTGGGAGGAACAATGAAAGCACGTCTCGTAATGCCCGTCCTCGCCGCTGCCTGCGTCAGCCTGCTCAGCTGCGACCGGGTTCCCACGGCTGCCCGAAACCCGGGTGGCCCGTCATTCATCACCAACGGCGCGCTGGATGGAAATGCCCATCCCGCCGTCGTTCTCATCATCATGGACATCGCCGGCAAGCCGGCGTTCCGCTGCTCCGGCACCATCATCGCCCCGAAACTCGTGCTCACCGCCGGCCACTGCGCCGGCGAGCCGGGCGAGTTCTCGGGCCTGCGCATCTTCAATGAAGCCGATGTGCAGGACGACCCGACCTATCCCAACCCGGGCGGCCCCAACACCATCGAGGCCACGGCATGGCACGCCCACCCGCTCTTCACCGAGAGCGCGTTCTTCCTGCACGACGTGGGCGTCGTCCTGCTCTCCAAGGCCGTGAAACTCTCCGCCGGCCAGTACGGCAAGCTGCCCACGCAGGACCAGCTCGACGCCCTGAAGCCGAGCAGCGCGACGGTGTTCACCGCCGTGGGCTACGGGCTCCAGGAGATCAATCCTGTGCATATCGAGTCCGTGAAGATCCGCATGTTCGCCGAGCCGCACCTGATCCACCACGGGCGGCACCTGCTTCGGCGACTCGGGCGGGCCCAACTACGTCGCTTCGAGCAACGTGATCGGCGGCGTGACCTCGTTCGGGCTGAATGGGACGTGCGGCGGCACCGGCGGCGTGTTCCGCCTCGACCGGAAGAACGTGCTGGACTTCGTGGGGCAATACCTGAAGTAGCCCAGCTCATCAGGTAGCTGCGCGCGATGGGCGACAAGGTACGCTCGACCTACGGGCTGGTGGCGGCCGCAGTGGCCGTCACCGCGCCCGCGGGCGCGCAGTCGGTCCAGTACCGCTCGGCCGCAGGCGTCGAATACCGCGCGCAACGCGACACGTGCGCGATCGCCCGCGCCGAGAGCGCCCTCGCCGTCGATCCGCGCAACGTCGAGCGGATCATTCAGCTCGGCCTCGCCCAATCGGGCGCGCGCCAGTTCCGCGAAGCCATCCAGACGTTCACGCGCGGACTGACGATCGCGCCGACCGACGCGATGCTGTATCGCTGGCGCGGCCATCGCTACCTCTCGGTGCGCGAGTTCGACCGCGCGCTGGACGATCTCACGCGCGGGAGTCGCCTGGACAGCACCAATTACGGCATCTGGTATCACCTGGGGATCGTCCGCTACGCCCGAGGCGACTTCGCCGCTGCGGCCGACGCGTTCGCACGCGCGCAGCGACGCCCTCCGGACGCCGCCGAGCTGGCGGGCGCGACCGATTGGCTGTGGATGTCGCTGTCGCGGGCGGGGCGGGCGGCCGAGGCGCAGGCGATGCTGGACCGCCGCCCCGACTCCGTTGCCGCGGCCAACGCGTACGCACAGCGCCTGCGGCTGTATCGCGGGCAGGTCGGCCCCGAGGACGTGATCACGGCCGCCGATACCGGCGATGTCGCGGTGGCGACGCTGAGCTACGGGGTGGGCAACTGGTACCTGGTGCGCGGCGACACGGCGCGCGCGCGTGCCTGGTTCGAGCGCTCGGTGCGCTCCGGCGGCTGGCCCGCGTTCGGATTCATCATGTCCGAAGTCGAGCTGCGGCGGTTGCGGCAGCCCACGAAACCATGAGCGATCCCCGGAGTGCACTTGCCAGGGGGCGGGGACCCCGCGCCCCCTCCACCAGTCAGAACTCGTAGCGCAGCCCGAGCTGCCCCTGCCGCGGGGCGTAGACGCCGCTCTTCTGGCTGTACTTGGCGTCGGTCTGGCGGCCGACGAAGCCTGAGTAGTTGTCCCAGTTGAAGATGTTGAACGCTTCCGCGCTCACGCTGAGCCGGCGGGCGCCGCCCACCGCCACACCCCTGGCGAGGCGCAGGTCCACGGTCCGGTACATGTTGTTCCACGACGCCACGGGTCGGATGACGCGATTGGCGCTGTCGCCGGCGAAGTCGTCGGCGAGGCTGCCGTCATGGTTCACATCGGTGCCGACCGTCGCGACGTAGGGCCGCGGCGCCGCGAAGATCGCGACCGTGGACAGCTTCAGGCCGAACGGCAGATCGCCGATCTGCGACAGGACCAGGCGCCACCGCTCATCCGCCGTCGTCGGCTGCATGACCAGCCAGGAGCGGTCGTTGTAGTTCCCGAGCCCCTCGAACTGCGACTGGTACGAGCCCAGCGTGCCCGCCGCGCTGAGCCGCAGCCCGGGGCGGTCGTAGGTCAGCCCGAGAATGAGCGCGTCGAATTTGGCCTTGCCCACGTCATCGTACAGCGTGATGGTGCCGTAGTTGTTGGTCAGCTGGCGCTGGCCCGTCACCGCGTCGCGCCAGTTAGGCGTGAGCTGGACATATAGATGGCGCGCGTCCTGGTGAATGTAGTCCACGTTGACCGCCAGCCGGTCCGTGACCTGGTGCCCGATCCCGATGGAGACCTGTCGGTTCTCGGGCGTCTTCATGTTGGTCTTGAGGAGATTGATGTTGGGCGGCGTGGTGCCCCCGCCGTTCAGCACGATGCGCCGCAGCGAGTCGGGATCGGTAGTGCCCGGGTTCGCGAAGTCGTACGAGCGCCACCCCGCCGACTGCTTCTCGAAGAACGCCATGAACGTGGTGATGCGGTCGTACATGATGCCGACGCCACCCCGCAGGAAGGTGCGGTGGTTGGGGAACACGTCCCACGAGAACGCGACGCGCGGGCCGAGGTTGTTCAGGTCGTTCTTACGGTGCCCCGTGTTCAGGAAGTCGGCGAGCTGGGGGATTGCCTGGAGCGTGGGGTCGCTCGCCCAGGGCACGGTGTAGCCGTTGTTCAGCGTGTTGATCTCGGCATCGTAGCGCAGGCCCACGGTGAGCTGGAGGTTGTGCCGCGCCTGCCACTGGTCCTGAACGTACGCGCCTGTGCTCCAGCCATTCGTGATGGCGCGGGCGTCTTCGGTCGAGTTGGGGTCGAAGAAGCCAACACCAATGCGGCCGAGGTTGGGGAGGGAGCTCGAGTCTCTCAGGAATGTGAAGAAGCCGTTCACGTTGCTGGGCAGCCAGCTGTTGGTGCGCACGCGGGCCAGCTCGATACCGGCCGTCACGATGTGGCGGCCCTCGCCCAGGGTGCGGGTGGCGCGGTCGATGAGGCGGACGTGCGTCTCCTTGAGGACCAGGGGGAACCCCGCCGTGCCGAAGGTGATGCTGGGATACACCAGCGTGACGCGCGGCTCGAGCGGCGACTCGTTGTGGCTCCACAACAGCAGGTTCAGCGACAGCTCGTTGACGAACCCCGAGCTGGGCGTGTACGTGTCTCGGAGCTGTGCGCTGTGGATCCAATACTTGGCCTTGATCCCGGCGTTGTGCGCTATCGCGTCGCCAAAGTTCGTCTCACTGTTGTAGTAGCGACCGGCCCACACCAGATCCAGGGTGTGGGCGCCGGAGAGCGGCGCCGTGAGCCGCACCACACCGGTGTGGTTCTGGGTCGGTGCCTTGAAGGTTCCGGCGACCGAGTCCCAGATGGCGGGGTTGTACGCCGGCCGCCCGGGCACGACGTTGAAGCCGTCGTCGATGCTTTGTCCCTCGTAGCTGACGGCGAAGAACAGCTTATCACGCCGGATCGGGCCACGCAGGTTGAAGCCGAACTGGGCCCGGCCGTAGTCTGGGATGGAGAGGCCGGGGTGCGCGGCCAGGTATTCCCGCTGGGACAAGTCGAGCGCCCTGAGGCTTGTGGCCTGGCCATAGCCAAAGACGGACCCGTGGAATTCGTTGGTGCCGCGCTGCGTCACCGCGCTGATGACGAACGACGCCCCGCGCGTGTACTGGGCGTCGTACGGGTTCAAGTGGACGCGAAACTCGCGCATCGCCTCCTGCGGCAGCGGCGATCCCGTCTGCGGGATCCCGACTAGGTTGCCGTTGAAGAAGCTTTTCCACTCCGCCCCGTCCAGGTAGAAATTCCAGAAGCGCAGGTCCGGCAGGGAGCCCGAGGACGGCAGTGACCGGCCAGCGGTGGGCGCGAAGGTTTTTATGCCCGGCACGATCGCCGCCAGGTTCATCGTGTTGCGGCTGTTCAAGGGCAGGTTGAGAATCTCGTTGGTCACGACCAGCGCGGAGACGTCGTTGCGCTGCACCTCGAAGCTGGGCTCGCGCTGGTGGACCACCTCCACACCCTGGACAGCCACGGCGGCCTGCTGGAGCTCGAAGTCGAGCGTGGCGTGCTGGCCTACCAGCAGCTCGATGTCACGCTCCTGCGACCCGTAGCCCAGCAGGCGCAGACTGACGTGGTAGGCGCCGGGCGGCAGCCCGACGATGGTATACGTGCCCTGTGCGCTGCTGCCCGGTCTCACGGTTCGACACCGTCACCTGTGCGGCGGCGAGCGGCGCGCCTGCCGCACCGGTGACGCGGCCGTTCAGGTTGACCGTGTTCTGTGCGAGCAGGCCGGCGGCGCCAACGAGCAGCAGAGCGAGGGCCGGCAGCACGATACGGCAGGGGCGGACAATTGTGGACGGCATTGGACGATCCTCCTGTGAAAGCACCCGTGAGATCAGCGCCGGCCGCTCTGCCGGAACGCCAGCACGTAGGCCCCGCCCGCCGGCAGCTCCAGCCTGACGGGCACGACCTGCGTCGAGAACTTGCCGAACTGATGGCGCCCATGCTCATCGATCCGCTCGATCTGCCCACCACCGGTGAGGCCGTACGCGCGCGGGTCGAACGCGAACACGACCGACGTAGGCTCGTCCACGATGCTCGCCACGGCCACCGCGACGCTCCCTTGCTCGGCGCGCCATGCGCCGGCGATCGCCGCCGGGAACTGCGCCGTCGACACCGTAGGCCCCGCTCGTTGTGCTGCGTAAATCGACAGGCGCGAGAGGGGCACGTCAACCAGGGGTACCGCGAGGTCCGGCGGGCGCAGGAACGTGCCGTACAGCAGGTAGTCCAGCGCCCGCGCGCGGATGCGGGCCAGACGCATCAGGTAGGCCGTCTCCTCCGGCCGGTCGACCAACTGCGAGGCGCGGAAGTTCGCGATCGTGGGCTGTAATCCCCAGACGAACGACCGCGCCTGCTCGAGATAAAACTGCCGGCGGAAGCGCGTGTCCAGCAGCTCGAGCGGCTCCCGTGGCGCGAACTGCGCGGGCCACAGCTCGTCGTAGGGCGGCATGACGAGCGACGAGTAGCTGCCGTAGGTCACACCATAGGCGTGGTAGACCGCCTGGAAGAAAGGAATAGGCTCCCACCCGCTGCC
>WNGQ01003451.1_pt1 | contig 15912 bp, 14 predicted proteins | sample 5407661 | NCBI WGS metagenome assembly WNGQ01 (sample SAMN13153382, study PRJNA577476) | soil metagenome | isolation source: 60 cm soil or saprolite under Garry oak tree replicate 2 | place: USA:California | collected 2016-06-15 | reverse complement strand
CGAAATCCTGCTTCAACTTTCGCCGCGGATCGGGGCGCGCCAGCGTGCCGACGTCGAAAGGGTCCGCTGCCGAGCGGCTGTGAACCAGCTGGCCTTCGACCGGTGGACATCCTCGTGGAGTTGATTGTATCTTGTCATGATACACGATCAATGTGATCGGGAGTTTCAAAGACGACAGGACGAAAGCCGCTTTTGAGGGGGAGGCTGGGAGAGGCTTTCCTGCCGACCTGCTTGCGGTCACGCGGCGGAAGCTTGGTTATCTGAATGCGGCCACGACATTGAATGATCTCAGAGCGCCGCCGGGCTTCCATGCAGGAGGTCTGCTTGCCTAAGTTCTTTAGGCGATTTAGCTGAGTCTGATAACGGTCGCGCTGTGCCGCTATTTCCCTCAGCTTGCTGACATCAACGGCCAACCAATGCCCCTCGGTTGAAAAAAATATCGCGCGATCATAGCGCGTATTCGGAATGCGGCAAGGTCAATGAGATTCGGGTCCAGAGCTAAGTGGTTGACGGCCCCGGTAAGCAAAAAACGGCCGGATCTTTCGACCCGGCCGCCTACAAACTCAATCACACAAGCCTACGCGACGCTACTCGCCCCGGCCCCAACTCGGAAACTCTTCAGCCTGCCTGCGCGACCGGCTCGGTCGCCTTCTTCTTCACGATCTGGCGCTTCAGGTCGAGCGCCCGCGGCGACAGGTTTTCCGCTCGCGCCTTGATCAGAAACGCGTCCAGCCCGCCATTGTGGTCGACGCTCTTGATCGCATTGGTGGAGACGCGCAGCCGCACGTTCTTGCCCAGCGCGTCCGAGATGAAGGTGACGTTGCACAGGTTCGGCAGGAAGCGCCGCTTGGTCTTGATGTTGGAGTGGCTCACCTTGTGGCCCACCTGGGGGCCCTTGGCCGTCAGTTCACAGCGCCGCGACATCGTCGTAAATCCTCTTTCATCCCCGGTTCCGAAAAGCCGCCCGCCTTCACGTCAAGCGGCGGGGTGCGGGGGTCCAAATCTCTGTCCATCTTGCGGGAGCGGCGGAGCTATAAGGGGGACGTGCGCCAACGTCAAGGTTTTGGCCCCGTTTTTGCTGCGGCATCAGATGCCCCCACGCAACACGCGGAACGGCAATTTGATAACCATTCCGGCAGCTTATCCGCCCTCGACATCATATAAAGGGCGCATTCGATGGCGAATGAGGAGATGGCTCCCGGAAACTGGTGAGGGCGGATGTAGGCCCCGACCGGTTCTGATATTGCGGGATGCTTCGCTTTTGTTTGTCGGACTTTCTTGACTAGATGTGCTTTAGCACTACCGCTTTTCACCAGGACGCTGCCCCGTGAGCCCTTTCACTGCCTGTCTGCCTTCGCTGGGATCCAGGGCCGTCCGCATCTCTCTCATGCTGGCGGGCCTCGCATTATCAGCGGTTCCGCAGGCCTGCTTCGCGCAAGGCCGGCTCGAGGCGGTCTATGAGGCGACGCTGGCCGGCATCCCCGTCGGCAAGGGGGCCTGGACCATCGATATCGGCGAGGACCAGTATTCGGCGTCCGCCTTCGGCGGCACCGCGGGGCTGTTGAAGGCGTTTTCCGGCGGCTCCGGAACAGGCGCCGCCCAGGGCCGCGTCGTCAACGGCGCGCTGGTCGCGACCAATTATCAGGCCTCCACCACCACCTCGAAGAAGACCGAGGCGATCCACATCACGCTGTCGAACGGCACCGTGAAGGAGTACGGCATCGATCCGCCGCCGCCGGTCGATCCCGACCGCATTCCGGTGACGGACGCGCACCGCAAGAACGTCTACGATCCGATGACGGCCTCGCTGCTGCGGGTGCCCGGCACCGGCGATCCGCTCGGGCCCGAGGCCTGCCACACCGGCGCCGCCGTGTTCGACGGGCGCATGCGCTACGACCTCAAGCTCGATTTCAAGCGCATGGAATTCGTCAAGGCGGAGAAGGGCTATCGCGGTGTGGCCGTGGTCTGCGCCGTCTATTTCACCCCGGTCGCCGGCTATATCCCCGACCGCCCGGTGATCAAATATCTTGCCGCCCAGCGCAATATCGAGATTTCGTTCGCGCCCGTGGCCGGAACCCGCATCCTGGTTCCCTTCCGCATGATCGTGCCGACGCCGCTCGGCACCGCGATGCTGGAAGCCACCCAGTTCGTCACCCAGGCCATGCCGCCGCACGTCGCCAAGACGCAGTAGGACTGACGCAATAATCGAGAGACGCGAGATCCTTCGACCGTCATTCCGGGGCGATGCGTAGCATCGAACCCGGAATCTCGAGATTCCGGGTTCGCCCTTCGGGCGCCCCGGAATGACGGAGGCTTATTCGAATCCTGTTGACTCTTGACCCATTCTGATTCGACTCGGCGACCCCCACGCTTTAAGGAATCGAGCCCTCGAACCCCTGCTTGTCTCCAGGATATAAACTTGATCTAGTGCCACCATGAGGTTTCCACGCGAGATGTTGCGGTGAACGAAGCCGGAGCCGACGGGAGTCAGCGATTCGGGCGCGTTTCGTTCACAAGGCGTTCCAGAGCTTAAATTCCGACGCGCAAGCGTCGCATTGTGAGACAGTTTATGCGGAAATGGCGCGAGATCAGATAGAGAATGTTCAACCGCTTCCCGCCGGCGGGGCGCGGGAGATCAGTGCAGCCGCGGTCCGCGGTCTTTCCTTAGCCGACGACAGAAACACCTGAAAAAATATGGCTTTCTCTCCCATGTCCACGTTCGCCTCCGAACGGGCTCCAGGCTCCGGCGTCACCGCGGTGCTCGGTCCCACCAACACCGGCAAGACCCATCTCGCGATCGAGCGGATGCTGGCGCATTCCTCCGGGATCATCGGCCTGCCGCTGCGGCTGTTGGCGCGCGAGGTCTACAACAAGGTCGCCGATCGCGCGGGCCCCGAGGCGGTCGCACTGATCACCGGCGAGGAGAAGATCAAGCCGAAGAACCCGCGCTTCTGGGTCTCGACGGTAGAGGCGATGCCGCGCGACCTCGACGTCTCGTTCCTCGCCGTCGACGAGGTCCAGATCGCAGCCGATCTCGAGCGCGGCCATGTCTTCACCGACCGCATTCTCCACCGGCGCGGCCGCGACGAGACGCTGCTGTTGGGCGCGGCCACCATGCGCCCGATCGTCGAGCGGCTGTTGCCCGGCGCCTCCATCATCACCCGGCCGCGGCTGTCGCAGCTCGAATTTGCCGGCGACCGCAAGATCACCCGGCAGCCGCGGCGCACGGCGATCGTCGCGTTCTCCGCCGACGAGGTCTATGCGATCGCCGAATTGATCCGCCGCCAGCACGGCGGCGCCGCGGTCGTGCTGGGCTCGCTCTCGCCGCGCACGCGCAATGCGCAGGTGTCGATGTTCCAGAATGGCGACGTCGACTATCTCGTCGCCACGGACGCCGTCGGCATGGGGCTCAATCTCGACGTCGACCACGTCGCGTTCGCCTCCGACCGCAAATATGACGGCTACCAGTTTCGTCGGTTGACCCCGTCGGAGTTCGCGCAGATCGCGGGGCGCGCGGGGCGGGCGACCCGCAACGGCACCTTCGGCACCACCGGCCGCTGCGCGCCGTTCGAGCCGGAGCTCGTCAACGCGCTGCAGAACCACGCCTTCGACAGCGTCAAGGTGCTGCAATGGCGCAATTCGCAGCTCGATTTCTCCTCGCTCGGCGCGTTGCAGGTCTCGCTGGCGCTGGCGCCCGGTCACGATGCGCTGACGCGCGCGCCGATCGCCGAGGATCAGCGTGTGCTCGACCATGCCACGCGCGATGTCGAGGTGCGTGAACTTGCCCACGGGCCTGCCGCGGTGCAGCGGCTGTGGGAGGCCTGCCAGATCCCGGACTACCGGAAACTGTCACCGGCCGCCCACGCCGAGCTCGTCACCACCGTTTTTGGCTTTCTGATGCAAAAAGGCCGGATTCCGGATGCCTGGTATGCAGCCCAGGTCGACCAGACCGATCGTGTCGACGGCGATATCGACACGCTGTCGGGCCGCATCGCGCAGATCAGGACCTGGACCTTCGTGGCCAATCGCCCGGACTGGCTGGCGGATCCGGAGCATTGGCAGGACATTACGCGGGAATTGGAAAATAAATTGTCGGACGCGCTGCACGAACGCCTCACGGAGCGTTTCGTTGATCGTCGTACCAGTGTATTGATGCGGCGCCTGCGGGAGAACACGATCTTGAATACGGAAATTGGCAAGACCGGCGAGGTGATCGTCGAGGGCCATACGATCGGCCGGCTCGACGGATTCACCTTCGCGCCCGACGCCGCGGAAGCCGGCTCCGACGCCAAGGCGCTGCAGGCCGCGGCGCAAAAGGCGCTCGCGGGCGAGATCGAGACGCGATCCGAAAAGCTCTCCGCGGCCCCCGACGAGCATTTCGTGCTCACCTCCGACGGCACCATCCGCTGGACCGGCGATGCGGTCGCCAAGCTCGTTGCAGCCGACGACGCGCTGCACCCGCGCTTGCGCATCATCGCCGACGAGCGCCTGAGCGGGGCCGCGCGGGAGAAGGTCCAGACGCGGCTCGATCTGTGGCTGAAGACGCATATCGAGAAGCTGCTCGCGCCGCTGTTCGAGCTGGCCAAGGCCGAGGACGTCATTGGAATCGCGCGCGGCATCGCCTTCCAGCTCACCGAGCAGCTCGGCGTGATCGAGCGCAGCAAGATCGCCGCCGAGATGAAGGATCTCGACCAGCCCTCGCGGGCCGTCTTGCGCAAATACGGCCTGCGCTTCGGCGCCTATCACATCTATTTCCCGGCGCTGTTGAAGCCCGCGGCGCGCGCGCTGGCCTCGCTGCTGTGGGCCGAGAAGGAGAGCAATGTCGATCTGTCGGCGCTGTCGGGCGCGCAGCATCTGGCGTCGAGCGGCCGCACCTCGTTTCCGGTCGACAAGCAACTCGCCCGCGATGCCTACCGCGTGCTGGGCTATCGGCAATGCGGCGAGCGCGCGGTGCGCGTCGACATTCTCGAGCGGCTCGCCGATCTGATCCGCCCGGCGCTGGCCTGGCGCGAGGCCTCGCCAGGGACCAAGCCGGCCGGCGCGTTCGATGGGCGCGGCTTCACGGTGACGCAGGCGATGACCTCGCTGACCGGTTCGGCCGGCGAGGATTTCGCCTCCATCCTGCGCGCGCTCGGCTATCGCATGGAGAAGCGTCCGCCCTTGCCGCCGAAGCCGGTCGCTATCGTCGAGCCGGTGGTCGCGTCCGAGCCTGTGGCTGGCGAAGCGATCGTCGCGGAGACGCCGCAGGCCGAGGCTGGCGAAGCAATCAGCGAGCCCGCGACGGAATCGGTTGCCGAGGCCGCGGCGGACACCGCAACGGAGGTCGCAGCAACGGAGGTCGCGGCGGCGGACGTCGTAACCGAGGTTGTGGCGGAATGTGATGCGGTGCCGGCTTCGACCGAGGCCGCTCCATCGACGGCCTTGTTGCCCGACGTCTCGCTTGGATTGGCCGCCAGCGACAACGCGCCGGCAGTCGTTGACGTTCAGCCGGAACCCGCGGCGGCCGTGGAAGCCGAAGTTGCCGAGACGCCCGCGGAGCCGGCCGCTCCCGAGACGCCGGACGAACCGGTCGCCGCCGAGATTATGGCCGCGGCCGCGTCCGCTGCCGCATCCGACGCGCCCATTGAGACCGCTGCAGTGGCCGCAGACGCTGCGAGTTCGGACGCCCCCGCGGCCGAGCCGCAACTGATCGAAGTCTGGCGGCCCGGCGGACGAGCGGAAGAGCGACGTCCGCGTCACGACCGCAATCGCCACCGGCGTCAGGATCGCGGGCATCAGAACCGTGGTCATCAGGACCGTCCGCAGCAACAGGGCGGCGAGGCCGTGGCCGCCGCGCCCAATGAGGCGGCTGCAGCGGCGCCTGGCGAGGGCGCGAAGCGCGAGCAGCATCGGCGGCGCGATCGCTACAAGGATTTTCGCAAGCCCCGCGAGGGTGCGCCGGCGGAAGCCGCGAGCGCCGACGCTGCGGCGCCGCGCGAGGAGCGCGGCGGCGGCCGGCCGCGCCCGTCGTTCGAAGGCAAGGGCCGCGACAACGACAAGGGCAGGGACAACGACAGGTCCGGCGACCGGCAGAAGCAGAAGGGCAAGTTCGGCGGCGAGCGCGAGCGCGGCGGTCGCGATCAGGGCCGCGAGCACGGCCGCGACAAGGGCGGGCGTGACCGGCGCGAAAGCGGGCCGTCGCTGCGGCCGTTTGCCTCGAGCGCCGGCCCGCGCGAGCGTGAGCGCCAGATCGATCCCAATTCGCCCTTTGCCAAGCTTGCGGCGCTGAAGGAGCAACTCACCGCCAACCGCAAGGATTAGAGCATGATCCGGAAAAGTGGGAACCGGTTTTCCGACGCGACAAACGCCAAAGGCGTTTGCGCGGAGATCATGCTCCAATAAAGAGTTTTTTACGGGGACATTTGGAGCGCCAGCGCCTCGACAAATGGCTGTGGCATGCGCGGGTGGTGAAGGCCCGCACCAGCGCGGCTGCGCTCGTTGAAGCCGGCCACGTCCGCATCAACGGCGTGCGCGAGCAAGCGCCGGGCCACGCCGTGAAGCCCGGCGACGTGCTCACCATCGGGCTCGATCGCTGTGTGCGCGTGCTCGAAGTGGTCGGATTTTCCGAGCGGCGCGGCGACGCCGCGGCGGCGCGTGTGCTGTATAACGATTTGCAGTCGCGGCAGGACTGATTATCTGTGGCTGGCACGGTTCAATTCTTGGTCTCGCTTCACTTGCGGCACTGCACCGACTGCGCTAGTGCAAAACCGAAAAATTCGAGCCGTTCCGGAGCCCTGGATGACTTACGTCGTCACTGAAGCCTGCATCAAATGCAAATACACCGACTGCGTGGAGGTCTGCCCGGTAGATTGCTTCTACGAGGGCGAGAACATGCTGGTGATACATCCGGATGAGTGCATCGATTGCGGCGTTTGCGAGCCCGAATGTCCCGCCGACGCCATCAAGCCGGACACCGAACCCGGGCTCGAAAAGTGGCTAGAGGTGAACGCGGAATACGCAAAGTCATGGCCGAATATTACCCAAAAGAAGGAATCTCCGCCCGAAGCGAAGGATTTCGAGGGCCAGGAAGGCAAATTCGAGAAATTTTTTTCTCCGAACCCCGGAACCGGTGACTGACAGGAGCTGATCCGGTTTAACCCTACCGCCGCAGATTCGGCCGAAAACGCCGCTGAATGCCTCTAAATCGTTGATTTTTGCAGGAAATGTGCTATATTACGCACTTTCCAAGCCGAACCCGGCCATGCGTATCTGTGGCTGCCCTTTGGTTCCCGCAAACGTCAAACAGGGGCGCGGCAGTTCCGCGCGCAGGCTGTGTCACAAAAATCGCGTAAGCAGAGTACTTCCAAGGTTTCCAAAAAAGCCGCCGCGGCGAGCCGTAGCGCATCCAAGGGTCGTGCCCGGGCTACCGTTAGGGATGCTCGGACCGCCGGCAAGGCCGCGGCCGCCAAGTCCTCAAAGAACAAAAGAAGCGCAATGCCACATAAGACTGCAAAAACTGCCGCGAAAGCGACTGTTTCGAAGACTGCTGCTACGAAAACTGCCCCCAAGCCTCCTTTGGTCAAGGCTCCGTTGATCAAGGCTCCGTTGATCAAGGCCCCGTTGATCAAGCCTGCTCCGACGAAGACTGCGGCCAAGCCCGTCGCCGCGGCCAAGCCGGTGGCGCCTCCCCCCAAGGTCGAGGAAAAGAAGCTGCCGACCCAGCGTCAGGGTTTCAAGACCAATGAGTTCGTGGTCTATCCCGCCCATGGTGTTGGCCAGATCCTGGCCATCGAGGAGCAGGAGATCGCGGGCGCCAAGCTCGAGCTGTTCGTCATCAATTTCATCAAGGACAAGATGACGCTGCGCGTTCCGACCGCCAAGGTCGCCAACGTCGGCATGCGCAAGCTGTCCGATCCGACGCTGGTCAAGAAGGCGCTGGAAACCCTGAAGGGCCGCGCCCGCGTCAAGCGCACGATGTGGTCGCGCCGGGCCCAGGAGTACGAAGCCAAGATCAACTCGGGCGATATCGTTGCGATCGCCGAAGTGGTGCGCGATCTCTATCGCTCGGATTCGCAGCCCGAGCAGTCCTACAGCGAACGCCAGCTCTACGAGGCGGCGCTCGACCGGCTGTCGCGCGAGATCGCCGTGGTGCAGCACTCGACCGAAACCGAGGCGGTGAAGGAAATCGAGAGCCAGCTCGCCAAGAGCCCGCGTCGCGGCGCCAAGACGGAGACCGAAGCCGAGGCGGATGCCGAGGCCGAAGGCGAGGGTGAAGTTGATGAAGCCGACGGCGACGATACCGCCGTCGCGGACGAGGCGGCGTAACCGAATCTTTTTCGATTGAACAATCAAGGCCCGGTCGAAAGACCGGGCTTTTTTTGATTGGTCGCTCTTACGTCGTGCCCGCGAAGGCGGCTGTTGTAAGCGGGACTGTGGCCCCAGCTTTGTGCCACGCGGGACATTCGCGGTTATGGGTCCCGGCTCGCGCTTCGCTTGGCCGGGACGACAAGTAAATCAATCCACCACGATCTTGACGCGGTCGCGCACCTTGACCTGGGCGCGGACATCGAGCCCGTTGAGCACGCGGAAGCGTTCCATCGGATGATCGACGCCGGCCATGCGGTGCGACAGCGACTCCACGGTGTCGCCGGGCTGCACGGTAATCACCTTGATGCGCAGCGGGCGCGCGTCCTGGATCTCTTCGAGCGCCAGGCGGCGGAACGAATTGACGGTCTCCTTGGCGTTGCGCTCGCTCTCGGTGCTGCGCTGGCGGCTGGCGAAGATGAAGCGGTAGACATCGGCGCCGAAGCGCAGCGCGTAGACCCTGAATTGCCACTGCTCGCCGTGCGCGGTGGCGGATGCCGCCGGGAAGCCGTTGATGACGACATCCTCGATCGAGGCCTTGTCGACATTCTCCATCCAGCCGGAATTGAGGTATTCGCCGAGCGACTGCTCCGCCGGCACGCGCACCACGTCGAAACGCATGGCCTGGCTGCCGCCCTCGCGCACGCCGATCACGGCCTGCGCGGTGTTGTCGAGCGTGAAGTTCTCCGGCGCCTGGAAGGTGAAGCCGAGCTTCGGATGCAGGAAGCGCCGGCCGCGGACAAAACCCTCGCTCGGGTCTTCGCCGTAGACGATGTTGTCGACGGTGGCGAGATAGTCCTCGCGGTCGCGCTCGCCGCCTTCGGGCGACGTATACTGCCGCGCGATGTTCTGCGCGTTCTGCACGCGCTCGGGCGTTGCCGGGTGCGATGACAGGAAATCCTGCACGCGCGGGTCGACCGTGGCCTTGCCCGCCTTCAACTCGGCATTGCGCTCCATCGCGGTCAGGAAACGCGCGGCGCCATAGGGATCGAAATGCGCGCGCGCCGAAAGCGCAACGCCGATCCCGTCCGCCTCGAACTCCTGGATGCGCGAGAAGCTCGCCATCGTCAATTTGGTCTTGGCCAGCGCCAGCGCCGTCAAGTCCGGATCGTTGCTCATGTCGGAGACGACGCGGGTGACGATGGCGGCTTGCCGCGCCTGGTCCTCGCGGATCGCGGCATGCTTGGCGAGGACATGCGCCATCTCGTGGCTCAGCACCGAGGACAATTCCGACGTATCGCTCGCGAGCGCGATCAGGCCGCGCGTCACATAGAGCTGCCCGGTCGGCAGCGCGAACGCGTTCACGGCGCCCGAATTGAGGATGGTCACCTTGTAGGCCTGATCCGGGTGCTCGGATGCAGCCACCAGCCGATCGACGACCTTGCCGATCAGCGCTTCCAGCTTGGGGTCGTCATAGGCGCCGCCGTAGGATGAGAGAATCCGCTCATGCTCGCGCTCGGCGGCGGGCGTCTGCATGACCGTGCGGTTGGGCTTGGCGGGAGGCGGCGCCGGGGGTAGCGCGGCGGTCTGGAACCGCGCCATCTCGCCGCAGGCGGCAAGCATCAGGCCAAGGCACAGCACGGCCGCCGCAGCCCAAAGGCGGCGGCTCACTCCCCACTCGCGCCGTCCTGCCAACCCGTCCACCACAGCTTACTCACGTACCGTCGCGTTTACCGGTCGAGCCTAGTTGCCGCCCACCACTTCGATCTGCCCCACCCGGAGCAGGTCAATCCGCGGACCGGGATGCGCCTCGACAAAGCCCCTCACCCGAACCCGTCGATTCTCGAGGGATTTAGGCGTGATCCCGGCTGACTCGATTACCGGCATCATGCGCCTTGAAATAGTCGCCGCAAAGCCCCGTGTCCAGTTTCGTCCGAAGTTGAGATACGTCGTCGCCCCGGCCTGGCGCACAGACAGCACTATACCCTCAACCACCGCGAAACGCCCGATCCCGGCCAAAATATCGTCCGGACTTTCCGCGTTTTTTATGACGTTCGGGTCCGCCCAGACCCCGCTTTTTGCCTGCCGCGCCACCGCCTCGGCCTCGCCAAGCACGGCCGCGCAGTCCTTGTCGACGGTCTCGGTCGAAACCAGTGCCTCGCCTTGCCGGAGCAGCAGGCTCTGCACCGGAACCTCGGAGGCATCGAGGAAGACAAAGGCGGTCTGGCGTCCATAGCGGTCCGGCGCGTCGTCGTGGCCGCGCAACGTCACGTCGCGGCCGGCGATGACCGCCGCCAGCGCCGCCGCGCGTTTCGGGCCCGTGTCGGCGTCGGCTGGCGTCTCGATGCCGGCGAGCCGGACTTCGCGGCCGTCGGTCAGGCGAAAGCTGCGGCCGTCGATGATCTCAGCGACGCGCCCCTCGCCCTGCGGCTCGAACAGGCACCCCGTCGCGCGCGCGGGGTGGGTTCCGACCGCGACAAGCAGGAGGCCGATCAGCACCGCGGACGCAACGAGCCCGACCCGCATTCCCTAATCCTCAGCGGGGATTGAGTGATGCTCATGCAAGATGCGCCAGCGGCCGTCGACTTTGCGCAGCCCCATCGTCAATCGAAACTGGAGGGGTTGCCGTTTGCCCTTCGGATCAAAGTAGACGCAGCTTCCGATCGCGGTGGCGAAGGCAACGTCCGCGCCGGCCGCGATCTCGATGTCGTGAAAGTCGAATGCAACCGGCTTCTCGATCGTTGAAAAAAATGTCTCCCAGGTCGCCATATACGCATCCAGGCCACGCGACAGAAACGGCGGCGGGACGTCGAACATCAGCATGTCCGCGTCATGATGTTCGCGAATTGCCGCCCGATCCTCCTTGCGAACGGCTGCCGCCCATCCTTCAATCAGCGCCAGGATTTCGGCTTGATCCGTGGAAAGCGCTTTGTGCCGGGTCTTTTCCATCATCGCTTTTCCCCTTGATTGCGCGGGCTTTCACTTAGCCATTCCCGTATGCTGGCGTCGATCTACAAATGGCCATTTGTGGAAAAATTGATTGAAGCGGAGGGAAGTCGATGGAGGTCAACGGCGTCGCGCATGTTTTTCTCACCGCGTCGAATTTCGAGCGCTCGCGCGCGTTCTATCGCAAGCTCTTGCCATTTCTCGGCATGACGCCCGTCATCGATACCGACACCACCTTCTATTGCGTCGGCGGCCGCACCGCGGTCGGCATCAGCGCGCCCTCGCCGGAACATGCCGGCGCAGCCTTCGAGCAGCAACGCGTCGGCCTGCATCATCTGTGCTTTCGGGCGCGCGAGCGTACGGACGTCGATGAACTGCACGCCTTCCTGCTCTCGCTGGACACCAGGATCATCCGCGCCCCGCGCGAGGACACCTGGGCGCCCGGCTACTATTCGCTGCTGTTCGAGGATCCCGACGGCATCAGGCTCGAGCTCAACCACGTCCCCGGCAAGGGGTTGCTGGCCTAACCGATCGCCGCTCGTCTGATCGGCCATTCCATTTTGCGGAAAATGCATGGCGCGCGCGCTGGCCGTCGCATCGCTGCATGTGGCTTCGGCTTGCCGCTGGTGGAGCCCTGCGGCATGATCGCGTGAAACGCAAAACAAACAAGGGCCGCAAGCAATGCGGCCGTCCGACAGGGAGGATCTGATGAGACGAATGCTGACCGGCGCGCTCGCCGCGCTGCTTGCGCTTGGCGCCGGCGCCGCGCTGGCGCAGAGCAAGCCGCCACTCAAGCTCGGCGGCATCCTCGACATGTCCGGCCTCTATGCCGACATCACCGGCGCCGGCAGCGAGACGGCCGCGAAGATGGCGGCGGAGGATTTCGGCGGCGAGGTGCTCGGCCGCAGGATCGAGATCATCGCCGCCGACCACCTCAACAAGGCCGACCTTGCCGCCAACATCGCGCGCGACATGTTCGACAACCAGGGCGTCGAGATGTTGTTCGACGTCGCGGCCTCCGCGACGGCGCTTGCGGCGCTCGAGGTCTCGAAGGCGCGCGGCAAGATCAACTTTTTCAACGGGCCCGGATCGATCCGGCTCTCCAACGAAGCCTGCGGTCCCTATACCGTGCATTATGTGTTCGACACCTTCGCGCAGGCCAACGTCACCGGGCTCGCCGCGGTCAAGACCGGGCTGGACAGCTGGTTCTTCCTGACCGCGGATTACGCCTTCGGCCAGGATCTGGAAAAGGACACCACCAATGTGGTGCTGCGATCCGGCGGCAAGGTGCTCGGCAGCGTCCGTCATCCGCTCAACAGCTCGGACTTCTCATCCTATCTGCTGCAGGCGCAAGCCTCGAAGGCCAAGGTGATCGGGCTTGCCAATGCCGGCGGCGACACCATCAACGCCATCAAACAGGCCGCCGAATTCGGCGTCATGAAGGGCGGCCAGAAACTGTCCCCGCTGCTCGCGTTCGTGACCGACATCGACTCGATTGGGCTGGAGACCGCGCAGGGCCTGCTGCTGGCGGAAGCCTTCTACTGGGACCTCAACGACGAGACCCGCGCGTTCTCCAAGCGCTTCATGGAGCGTGTCAAGCGGGTGCCGACCTCGGTGCAGGCCGGCGTCTATTCGTCGGTCACGCATTACCTGAAAGCGGTGAAGGCCGCCGGCACCACCGACTCAGCCGCCGTGATGAAGGTGATGAAGGAGACCCCGGTCAATGACATGTTCGCCAACAACGGCCGGATCCGCGAGGACGGCCGCATGGTCCACGACATGTATCTGTTCGAGGTCAAGAAGCCATCCGAGTCCAAGGGGCGCTGGGACGATTACAAGCTGCTCGCGACCATTCCCGGCAACGAGGCGTTCCAGTCGCTGGAACTGTCGCGCTGCCCGCTGGTAAAAAAATAAAACTGTTTCCCCGTCAGTGCGAGGAGCGAAAGCGACGAAGCAATCCATCTATCCCGACGCCTCGCTATGGATTGCTTCGCTTTGCTCGCAATGACGGTGTGGGACAGCGGCGAATCACACGAACAACGCAAAGGCGAGACTCCATGAACAACGACATCGTCCTGCAAAGCCTCGACCACGGCCTGCTCACCATCACCATGAACCGCCCCGACCGCCGCAACGCGCTCAATCCCGACATGACGCGCGGGCTGGTGGAGGCGGCGCGGCGCGCGGCGGAGGATCATGAGGTCCGCGCGGTGCTGCTGAAGGGCGCCGGCGGCACCTTCTGCGTCGGCGGCGACGTCAAGGCGATGGCGGAGGGCCGGGCGCCATTGCCGTTCGAAGCCAAGCTCGCAAACCTGCGCCGCGGCATGGAGGTCTCGCGCATCCTGCACCAGATGCCGAAGCCCGTGGTGGCCCAACTCGACGGCGCTGCCGCCGGTGCCGGGCTGTCGATTGCGCTGTCATGCGATCTGCGCGTGGCCAGCGAGACCTGCAAGATCACGACCGCGTTCGCCAAGGTCGGCTTCTCCGGCGACTATGGCGGCACCTATTTCCTCACCCAGCTGCTCGGCAGCGCCAGGGCGCGTGAGCTCTATCTGCTGTCCCCGGTGCTGTCGGCGCAGGAGGCGCTTGCGCTCGGCATGGTGACCAAGGTCGTACCCGACGCCGAGGTCGAGGCATCCGCGCATGAACTCGCACTATCGCTGGCGCAGGGGCCCAGCGTGACGCTCGGCTACATCAAGCGCAACATCAACAATGCCGAGCATCTGTCGCTGGAAGCCTGTTTCGATGGCGAGGCCATCCATCATACCCGCACGGGAGAGACCGCCGACCACAAGGAGGCGGCCAAGGCTTTTGTCGAGAAGCGCAAGGCTGTCTTCCAGGGACATTAGAACGAGGACGTTGGACCATGGCTGGCTATTTGCGGCTGCGGCAGATCTGCCTGGTGGCGCCGCGGCTCGAACCCGTGATCTCCGATATCGCGGGGATCATGGGGCTTGCCGTCTGCTACCGCGACGGCAATGTCGCAAAGTACGGCCTGGAGAACGCGCTGCTGCCGGTCGACACCATCCTGCTCGAGGTCGTCGCGCCGCTGCGCGAGGGCATCGCGGCGGGTCGCTTCATCGCGAAGACCGGTGGCCGCGGCGGCTACATGGCGATCTTCTGCTGCGACGATCCCGACCAACGCGGCCAGCACGCCAACGCGATCGGCGTGCGCACCGCCAATTTGATTTCGCATGCGCCCTATCACGGCGTGCAGCTGCACCCGCGCGACTGCCGCGCGGCCTTCATCGAGTTCAACCACACGCAAGGCAGCGATGACATCCTCGGCCCCTATCCGCCGGCCGGCCCGGACTGGCGGAAGGTGATCAAGACAGACGTGACGCAGGCGCTGACCGAGGTCGAGATGCAGAGCCCCGATCCGCAAGGCCTCGCCGAGCATTGGGGCCGCATCCTCGGGAGTCCCGCACGCAGGCGCGAGGGCGGCGAAATGGAATTGAAGCTGCCCAACGGCCGCTTCCGCTTCGTCCAGGGCGAGAGCGAGATCATGAGCGGACTGATGTTCCGCGTCTCCGATGTCGCAAGAGTCTGCGATGCTGCCAGGACGAAAGGCTACGCGGTCTCCGACCACAGCTTCCTGCTCGGTGGAGTCACTTTCCGCGTCGCCGCGTGAGTCCGAGCTCGGCACCCTCTCCATACGTTATCCGGTGGTGAGGAGAATGTAGTCGTCGTCCCGGCCACGCGAGCGTCCGGCGGCGCTCTTGCGCCGTCCGGCGCGAACGCGAGCCGGGACCCATAACCACAACTATCTGCATTGTGAAAGCTGGGGCCACGGCCCGGCGCAACAACAAACGGTCGTGGTTATGGGTCCCGGATCAGCGCTCGCTACGCTCGCTTGTCCGGGACGACGGAAATTTACCGCCCCCTGAAATTGGCGACGCGGCGTTCGCTGCTGGCTTTGACGCCTTCCTTGAAGTCCTCGGTGACGCGCAGTTTGGTTTGCTCGACCAGCTCGTGGTTGGTGGCGGCGAGCACGCGGTCGGCAAGGCCGGCGCGCATGGTGGCGCGGGTCGAGACCAGGCCGAGCGGCGAGCATTCGGCGATCTCCTGCGCCAGCGTCGTCGCGGCCGCTCGCACCTCGTCCTGCGGCACCAGCATATTGGCGAGACCCCAGCGATGGGCTTCCACGCCGGTGACGCGGCGGCTGGTATAGAACATCAGTTCCGCGTTGTTCTTGCCGATCAGTTCGGGAAGCGTCGCCGTCAGTCCAAAGCCCGGATGGAAGCCGAGCTTGGTGAAGTTGGCGGAGAAGCGCGCCTCGGGGCAGGTGACGCGGAAATCCGCCGACACCGCGAGCCCCAGCCCGCCGCCGATCGCCGCGCCATGCACGGCGGCGACGATCGGCTTCTTGTTGCGGAAGATGCGCACCGCCTGGACATAGAGATGATTGATCGGCAGGTTCGACGCCGGATCGTCTTTCGCGCGCGCCTCCTGCTCCTGTCGCGCCGGATCGTTGAAATTGGCGCCGGCGCAGAACGCCTTGCCTTGCGCGGCCAGCACGGAGCTGCGGATTTCAATATCAGAATCGAACTCCTCCAGCGCGTCCGCGATCTGGTTGATCAGGGAGACGTCGAAGAAATTCAGCGGCGGCCGCCTGATCTCGATGAGGCCGACGTGATCGTGCTTCTCGACGCCGATATCAGTGAAGGTGCTCATGATGATCCT
>WNGQ01007907.1_pt1 | contig 15913 bp, 15 predicted proteins | sample 5407661 | NCBI WGS metagenome assembly WNGQ01 (sample SAMN13153382, study PRJNA577476) | soil metagenome | isolation source: 60 cm soil or saprolite under Garry oak tree replicate 2 | place: USA:California | collected 2016-06-15 | reverse complement strand
GTGAAGTGAATCTTTGTCCGCTACGCCATCTTGTTTGCAGTGGCGCAAGCCGAAAGATCATTCACGAGCCACTTGTCGCGTCGTTATTTATAACATTCAAACGACAAGAATTTTCGTCGCCCAGGCCATAGTTGCTGCCGTAATCTTAGGATTGGTAAACTGAGCATTCTTGCCGACAAAGTCTTCTTCGCCTACCCCACGGGCAGTTGCACAGGCCTTTCAAACAAAGATTGGAATTTTGAGTTCGATTACTTTGGCCAGCGCCTGGCTGAAAGGCGGCCACCCAACTGGCGTGACGCTGTTGGAAACGGCAGTGCGCATGAGCACAGTCGCATCTCCGGCTAGCTCGATGCGCACTTCATTTCCCGCTTCGCGTAAGGCGGCGGCCCAGACAAACGGGAAATTGGCGCGCGTGGGGTTCTCTGATCCCACCAGTCCGATCAAAAGAAACTTTTGCCCCTCCGCAGCACCGCTGTCTGCTGTAGCTGTCATGCTCATCGCACTTCCTGCGAGTGCGCCGGCACAAAGGTGAGCGCCTTTGCTGAGAAATGATCGTCGATTTGGCATAAACTGTCCTCCAAGACTGGAAACCGCCCCAGATACTATTCCGACAACTGTCAGAATTTGAAGCAATCATCATTAGGTTGTTATCTTGCGTCAAGTGGATAACAAGCGATGTTCTTTCCGCGATCATCCGTCCGGATTAGCATGGCATCGTGGTTGCACTCAGGTTCCTCGATTTACTAATCATAAAGAATGACTGCGATGGGCGGTATCTCGATTCGCTTGGTGCCGCAACTCTGAAATACGCAGCTTCGGAATCGAGGAGATTACTATGCTGAAAAAACATCTGACCTGGTCAATCGCAGGTTTGCTATTGCTGGGTCCGGCCTCTCAGTTGGTAGCCGCCAACCAGAATGGAGACAAGGAAACAACCACTGTGGAAAGTGTCAAAGCTCAGGTTGCGAAGCTGGGGCTGGGCGAGAAAGCCCGAGCGACAATCACGCTCAAAGATGGCGCCAAAAGCAAAGGATACGTTGCGCGGGCCGGGGACGATGACTTCGTGATGCGCGATCGGAAAACCGATAACGCCACTACGATCCGCTACGCTGACGTGGCGAAGGTGGATGGCCACAGAGGGCATTCAACTGCGAAAACTGTGGGGATCAGCGCAGGCGTAGGCGGCGGGGTGTTTGTCGGCTTGATATTACTGCTATTCGCTGGGCGTGGGTGAATTTCGGGATAGGATATTCACCGCAGAGACAGTAGCGCGACTGCTAGTCGCACATTCGGCGGCGACGAACGTCGGGGCAGTTGCCCGACCGTAAGGGAGGGCGTCGCGGCATTTGCGGGGGAGTAGGGCGCTGGCACGACGCCCTCCCTTACGGTCGGGCTACTGCCGCGATCTACCTAAGCCCGAGGCCGCAGGGACTTTGTCAAAAAAAGAAGTTGGAGCCTTGGTACGCAGCGAAATGATCAAATCAGCGATCTATCGCGCCAGGTTCGCGATCTCTTCGAAATATTTTGCGAACGCCACCATGCCGCCTGAGGCTTGTTGCCAGTCGAAGTTTTCGTTCGGCGCGTGGTAGCCATGCTCGGGTAGAGACAGACCAAGGAACAACACCGGACACTTCAACACTTTTTCAATACTCGTCATGGCGCCAATGGTACCGCCGTCACGGACGAAAACTGCATCGCGTTTGAACGCAAACTTGACCGCTCGCTTGAGCGCTTCCGGCAGTGGACCATCCGTCACGGTGCGAAAGGCGGGGGCCATCGATTCAAACTGAACCTTCACGTCCGGGTTTTTCTCTTTCACCGTTTGTTTGATTTGGCGGGCGATCTTTTGTGGGTCCTGCCCTGGAACCAGACGGCAAGACGCTTTCACCTCCGCCCGCGGCGGCACGATCGATTTCAAGCCCGGCCCCTGGTAACCGCCGGCGACGCCGTGGATCTCCATCGTCGGCTGGCCCCAGATGCGCTTCATCACTGCAAGCGTGTCCGTCGTGCGCATCAACTTCAGCTTGTGCGCTCTCTTGTAACCGCTGACGGTAAAGCCGGAGTTGACCCAATCGTTCAACTCTTTTTTTGTGGGCGCGATCATATCGTCGTAGAAACCTTTGATCTTCACCCGGCCCGTCGTCGGGTCATACAGCTCGCAGACGAGCTTCATCAGTTCGCCGAGCGGATTACGCGCGGCGCCGCCAACTTCACCCGAGTGGTTATCGGTTGTTGCCGTTTCCAAAGTTAGAATGAATCCCAGCAGCCCGCGCAAACCGGCAGAGCTGGCCGGCCTTTGCCGCGATACCCAGACCGTGTCGGACACAACTACGGAATCGGTGCGCAGGTGGGGCGCGGCTTTAGTAATAATCTCTTCAAAATTTGGCGAGCCGATCTCTTCTTCAAACTCCCAGAGAAAGCGAATGTTCACTGGCACGCCTGCGTCGAGTGCGGCGCGCGCGCCGTAAAGCGCCGAGAGCGCCGGACCCTTGTCATCGGTTGTGCCGCGACCGTAATAAGTGTCGCCCTTCGTGACCATGACAAAAGGATCGGTGTCCCAGGGCTCCGTCTCGCGCGAAGCAGGCTGCACATCCATGTGGTTATAGACCGTCACCGTGGGACGGTTGTTGCCCGAATCGAATACGCCGTGGACGGTCGGATTTCCTTTTGCCGCTTGATAGACCTCAGCGCGGCCACCGAACTTATTAATGGTCTCAACGACTAGATGAAGACAGTTTTGAATATCTCCCAAGTGTGCGGGATCTACCGAGACCGTTGGTGTCTCGACAAACCTGCGCAACAGATCTTCAAACTCGTCGCGATGGCTGTTGGCAAACGAGACGAGCTGATCGCGGGTCATTCCTGATGTCATTCGCGAAATCCTCCGAAATGTTTTATGGAAAGCTAAGAACGGATTGAGCATGTTAACACGGCAAGGGCACGAGACGCGCGTTTCGAATCGAACTTTCCCTGGGCCTTCTCAGGCGGGTTGGACAGAGAGTCAAAACTTAACCCCGCCTGAGCAACACCAGAACCGCTTTTCGCTTCAAAGAGGCGGTTCAAGTCGTCGCAGCCGCGAAATTTCGATAAAGAAACTTCAGTGCATTGCGCTTCGTAAGTTTCAACTGGCGGCGGCTTCCGTGTTATTCTGGCGGCCCGTTGAACCCGGCTTGGCCGGGAGCTGCGGCCAATTCGATCAATCAATCAGACCGGCCATTCAGGAGGTTGCGTGAGAAACAGATCAGCATTAGCGGGTATTTTGTTCCTTTTTATCGCTCTTTCGCTCCCCGCAATTATCTATTCACAACAGGGCAAATCCGCCACCCGCGCCGGCTCTCCCGAACGCCCGGCGGGCAGTAAGACCGCGCCGGGCGGCAAATCCGTCACTGCTGCAGTGGTGAAGAACGACCTCGGCGAAGCGCTGTCAATAATTCAAGAGAATTACATCGACGGTCAGAAACTGGATTACAACTCGGTCTTTAAAACGTCGATCAACGGCATGCTAAGCGTGCTTGATCCCCATTCAACCTATTTCGATCCTGTAGAATTCGCCGCGTTCAAGACCGAGCAACGTTCGGAGTACTTCGGCATCGGAGCAACCATTGGCGACCTGCGTCAGGACGACTCAGTCAATACCTACATTCGCGCGACGTTCCAGGACGCTCCGGCGGCGCGCGCCGGACTTCGCTTTGGCGATCGCATTCTGGAAGTTGACGGCCAGTCAATGCGCGGCAAGACGTATCCGGAAGTTCGTAAGTTTTTGATCGGACCGCGCGGCACAAAAGTAAAAGTTACGGTCCAGCACGCGGCGACCGGCAAGGTCGAGACCGTTGAGATTACTCGCGACGCGGTGTCGCTGCCTTCTATTCCGCAGGCTTACATGGTCAAACCCGGTGTCGGCTATGTGGCGATGACCGGCGGCTTCAATCTGACTACGGCGGACGAATTCAAGACCGCACTGACTGACTTGCACTCTAAGGGCATGAATCAATTGGTGCTCGATCTGCGTGGAAACCGCGGGGGCCTGCTGATTCAAGCCGTGCGCGTCGCCGACCAGTTTCTGCAACGCGGCCAGTTGATCGTCACGCAAAAAGGCAGGATCCAGGGAAGCTCCGACACTTTTACGGCTCTCAATGAGGATCCGGACACGACTCCTCTCGTAGTGCTCGTGAACGACCAGACCGCGTCGGCTGCCGAGATTGTCGCCGGTGCGCTGCAGGACCACGACCGCGCGCTGATCGTTGGTGAAACTACTTTTGGTAAAGGCCTGGTGCAGTACCCCTATTCGCTTAAATACGAATCGGCGTTACTCCTCACGGTCGCGAAGTATTTCACTCCGTCGGGAAGATTAATTCAGCGCGATTACTCAAACGGCGGTTTCTACGACTATTACACGCACGGCGGATCGGTTAAAGACGGCAAGCCCCAGACCCAGCCGCTCGGTCCTGAGAGCCTCACGGACACGGGTAGAAAGGTTTACGGCGGTGGCGGCATTACGCCTGACGAAGTGGTGAAGCCGAACGCGGGCAACCGCGTCCAGGTGCGTCTGCAGGATCCCATCTTCGCGTTTTCGCTTGAACTTACCAGCGGTCACATTCCGGGGTTCGACAAATACGTTATTCAGCGACCGATCACGTACGGGCACGATGTGCAAGCGACGGACTTTCCCGTCACCGATGCCTTGTTCAAAGCGCTGAAGGATTTTGTCGCGACCAAACCGACGTTCAAGGTTTCCGGCGAACAACTCGATCAAGAACGTCAGTTCGTCGAGAAGGATTTGCGGTTTGATCTGGCAACCGCAGCCTTTGGATACACGGCAGCCCAGCAGGTTTTATACACCGACGACCCGCAGATCGCCCGCGCGATCGAGGTGATGCCCCGCGCGCGTGAACTCGCGCTGGCAGCGCTGCGCGCGCATCCGCGATCCTAGCTTCTTCCTCGATCGTTTAGAGGCGGGCGTTGCCCGCCGGTTCGAGGTTGATTCCAATCGCAGCGTTCGATTTCATCCAAAGTGAACCGGCGGGCAACGCCCGCCTCTAAACCCGAACACCCTTGCATTGCCTGCCTTCAGTCGATCATCAGCACAACTTTTCCGAAAGTTTTATTTGATTCAAGACGCGCGTGTGCTGCGCGGATTTCGTCGAGGCTGTAGGTGCTGTCGATGGTTGGCTGCACTGCGCCACTGGCCAGCAGCGGAACGACGTGATTTACGAAGAGCCGCGTAGCCGCTGCCTTTTCCTCCGGCGACCGATTGCGCAAGACCGTTCCCGTGATGCGCAGTCTCTTTCGCATCACAGTTGAAAAATCGAGCGTAGCCTGCGACCCCGAAGTCGTCCCGATCAACATCAGGCGGCCCTTTGGCGCCAGCGCGCTGACGTTTGCTTCGAAATAAGCTCCGCCAACAAGATCGAGTATGATGTTAACGCCTTGTCCGTTGGTCCACTGACGAACAGCATCAACAAAGTCATTCGGATTATTTACGACAACTGCGTTGTCCAATCCGAATGACTTCGCTCTTTCGAGCTTGTCCGTCGCGCGCGAGGTGCCGTAGACACGCGCACCGGTTGCGCGCGCAAGCTGTATCGCCGCAGTCCCGACGCCCGAGCCCGCCGCGTGGATCAACACACTGTCGCCGATTTGGAGTTCCGCCTGAGTGAATAGTGCGTCATGCGCGGTGATAAAAGCTTCGGGCACCGCGGCTGCCGCGGCCCAATCCAGGTTCGCCGGAATCTCCGCAAGCGTATTTTCCGGGACCACGACGTATTCGGCCTGTGCGCCACCGGCTATAATGCCGAAGACGCGCTGGCCCGGCTCCCACGCACGCACGTCCTTACCCACCTCGTCCACTTCGCCCGCGAATTCAAGTCCGGGAATATCTTGCGGCACGCCCGGTGGCGCAGGATAACGACCCTGGCGTTGCAGAATGTCCGCCCGGTTCAACGCCGCGGCATGGACGCGCACGCGCACGCGATCGGCTGTCGGGCTTGCGGGCATTTCAACCTCGCGGACCTCGAGACCTTCAACGCCACCGTGGGAAACAATCGTTGCCGCTTTCATGAGTGAATGGTAAATGGTGAGCGACAAATGGTAAATGAGAAATCGGGGATTCAAGTTTGAGTGCAACTCTCGTAGACAATACGAGAGACAGTGGTACCGCGAAGCGGTTATGTCTTAAAGCCCAGGGTTGTTTCAACCCCTGGGTAAGCAAGTGCACAATGTTATCAACCTGGAACGGGTTGCGCCATTGGACACAACCGCATTGCGGTTGAATTGGCTATTAAATTCTGTAACCCAGGGTTGCCGCGTCAACCCTGGGCTCTGAGACACCACCGCTTTGCGGTGAAGCAGTTCAAGTCAGAAGACTACCTAGGCGTTTCCAAAAACGTTGTGTTGCACTTCAAAACTTGGACCCACAAATGTCAAGCGGCAAAGGGAAAATGGTTCTGAAGAGCAGCCACGGCTAACTATTTCCCATTTACCATTCACCATTCACGATTTACCATCGTCGCATGCTCTCTCAGCCCCGCACGCTGATCATCGTCAACAATGTTGCCGCGCGAGCGCGACGAGCGTGGCCCGTGATCGAGGCGCGACTAAGTGACAGCAGCGTTAACTACACGCTGCACGAGACAAGATTTGCCGGCGACGCGACGACACAGACGAGCGCCGCCCTGAAGACAGGTTATCAACTCATCGCGGTGGTTGGCGGCGACGGCACCTTGAGCGAAGCTGCCGCTGGATTTTTCGAATTCAGCGAGTCAATGGATAGGCCACATGTGGAAGCTCCTCTGGCAATTAACCCGGAAGCGGCGCTCGCCATTCTTCCGGCGGGCACTGGCGACGACTTTGCGCGCGGACTAATGGGCCAACGCGCGCCCCTCGATCATTGGATCGAGACAATGATCGCGCACTGCCGCGAACGAACCGAGAAGAGCACGCGACTGATTGACGTGATTCAAGGCCGCGCCGACGATTACCAGAAGCCCTTCATCTGTCTAAACGCTTCGACCTTGGGCATTGGAGGCGAGACAGCGGCACGCGTTGCGGGGCAGGGAAATCTGATGCGGAAACTTTCGGGAAAAGTCCGTTTTGTCGTGGCAGCCGTCGGCGCCCTGGCTGCATGGCGCGAACGGCCCGTGCGCGTGTCGATTGATGACAAAAACGTGATTGAGTGTCCGATGAATTTGATCGCGGTCGCGAACAACAAATATGCGGGCGGAGGGATGATGTTCTCACCGCAGGCGAAGATTGATGACGGGAGACTCGATGTGGTGACGGCGTGTGGGCTGACTCGGAGCGTGGTGATGCGAGAGTTACCGCGCATCCACACCGGTGGTCATGTGGCTAATCCGAAAGTAAGAATAACGCAGGGCCAAACGGCACGAATCGAAACTTTTGCGCCGGAGGACGCGTTGCCGATCGAAGTTGATGGCAACCTGCGCGGCTGCACGCCGGCCGAGTTTCGCATTTTGCCGGGCGCCTTGAGATTTGTCGTGTCCGGAAAGCTTTAGGAAACTCTGATCAAGTTTGATGTTTTAACGGATAGCGCCTACCGCCTACCGCGAAGCAACACAGTTGCTTCGCGGTACTGCCGACCCGCAACACGGACTTGGTTTTGTCGTGGCGGCGAGAAACAAGCCCATCGGGGAAGTCAACGACAAACTGAAGTTTGTCGGACATCGCGGCGCATCGTCTTCATCTGAAGTCCTGTACCTTTCGCGCAAACTGAAACAAAAAGCGATCGCGGCGCAGAATCTCGGTGCGATTAATCGCGTAAAGGTCGAGATGATCCGACGGACCATAAACGGAAGAGAACGCCGCGATGTGCCCAGCTTCTTTGACTATGGTTTTCGCAGCCTCCGAATAGTAACCTGCAGGATAGGTAAACGTGTGGCAGGGTTTCTGAGTCAACTCCTCGATGCGGCGCTTCGCTTCGTTGACTTCGAGCCTTACCTCTTCCGGCGGCAGCTCAGGCAACAACCGGTGATTCAGAGAATGGGAGCCAAATTCAATGCCCTCACGCGACATTTCCAAAATCTGCTTGCGGGACAGATGCGCACGTGGTCCCTCGCCGGCGGCCGCCGCTTTCACTGACATCTCGCCAATACAACCGGCAACGAGAAAGATCGTAGCTTTGATGCCGAAGCGTCGCAGGATGGGAAAGGCATTCGTGTAGTTGTCTTGCCAGCCATCGTCGAATGTCAGGGCGATTCCGTTTGCGGGAAACTCTCCGTGCTGCCGGAAATGCCCAATCATTTCCGCGGCGGTGTAGAACCCAAATCCATTCTCCTTCAGATACGCTATTTGGCGCGCGAATCGACGCGGCGGCGTGAATCCTCCGCGCACTAGCGAGTCCGCCGCGGGGTTGTCGATCTTGTGATAAAAAATTATGGGGACATTCATGGCCTGATAAAAGTAGTCTGCGCCTAGAGGTTTGCGCCTTCGTTGATAGTGATATCGCAATCGGCGCGGGTTAAGAACCAGTTGCGCGGCTCATAGAGCAAGTCTTCAGAGCCATTCACCATGAATTGCGGCGCCCGCTTGATGCGCCAGAATCCCAGGTGGCGCAGTCGCTCTTCGACCAGCGGATCGAGAACATCCGTCACCAAGCTCCCGACACGCCGTTCGAGCGCCAGGCGCAAGCTCGCTTGCAAGAGTTCATCTATCACCGCCGCGCCGTCGTAACACAAATCCGAGATGGCTGCTTTTGCCGGGGCCGCGCCGTCACGCTGCGGCTTACGAAAAAAAAGGACGGCGTAGCCCACCAGACGATCCTGTTCATAGATCGCAAACGCGTCAAACTTCTTGCCGGGCTGGCGCATGAACTGCCAATCCAGATAGCCCGAACTGCGGATCATCGCGCATGACCATTGCCGGCTGGCCCGTCGCCAAAGATCGTCGAAGGACTCATCGAAGCCAGTGATCTCACGCACGGTGTACCGGCCCGAACTTTGCGAGATTCCGGGACGGAACGGAGCGTAACAGAAATTGAAAAGTTTTCTGAGCGGAGCAAAGCGAGCAATCTCTTTCACGGCGTCGCCCGGAAAGAGTAGTCTTTGATAACGGTGACTTTCTCCGAGCGTCTTCCACTTCAGACCGCGAAAAACAGGCACGGCCTGATCAGTGAAGCCGATTCCGAGCGCGGTAGGATAGGACTTAAGCGACGCCTGGACCAGGCGCTTGCCCAATCCTCGCTTGCGATAATCTGAGTGTACATTGAAATCCTGATACCAGATCGAGCGCTGCTCTTCATCTCCGACTTTAAGGCGAATGGGGATTGCCCCCAGTTGGCCCACCACTTCCTCTCCGGCCTTGGCAATCCACAAGGGAATATCATCGGCGTGAACATACGGACCCTCGAGAAAATGCCATCTCCAAAAGGCCGGATCGCTCTTGCGCGGCTCTTCCGTGTAAGCAGCGCGCAGAAACGAAAGCAGCGCCTCTTGCTCGGACAACTCAAACTGTTTGATTTGAACGTTGGCCGGCATGCAGAGCGGGTTTCGGTTAATATTCCATGGACAAACTCAAGTTCGATCCCGCCAGTAGAACGGACTGTAACGTCAATCTGATTTCACAACAACCGCCTCGCGTGCTTCAGCACGTTGTCGACATTGAATCCCAACTCACGCATCGCGACATCGCCCGGCGCCGAAGCGCCGAAGCGATCGAGGCAGATCACATCGCCGCCGGGTCCAACATAGCGGTCCCAACCCTGACGCACGCCAGCCTCAACAGCCAGTCGCGCAGTCACCGCAGGCGGTAACACCTGATTGCGATAGCCTTCCGGTTGTTCCTCGAACAACTCCCAACAGGGCATAGAGACGACGCGCGTTGCGATGCTTTCTTTCTGCAACGCTTCGTGTGCCTCCAACGCAAGGGAGACTTCTGAGCCGGTGGCGATCAGGATTAGTTGAGCTTGCTGCCCGACCGCAACCCGCTCGCTACGGCTCGCGGTTCTGAAATCGTCTGACTCGGCGAGAATGTACGCCCCGCGGCGCAGACCTTCGGCTGAAGCGTAAACGCTGCGATCGATCAAAGGCAGTTTCGTCCATCCTCGCCAAGACCGATCGAGTCGTGAGTGAAAACGTAGATCACCTGGACTTCCGAAAGCGCAGCAAGACGAATCGCCGGGCGCATGTAATCTGAGAAGCACATGAACGTGCCGCCGAAAGGAATCAGGCCGCCGTTGAGGCTGATGCCCGTCAAGGTCGAACCCATCGCATGCTCGCGTATGCCCCAGTGCAAAATGCGTCCACCGTATGAGCCGGCTTCGAAGCTGCCGCTGTCTTTAATGTCCGTATTGTTCGATGGGCCAAGATCGGCTGAACCGCCGATCAGCATCGGCAAATGCGGCGCGAGCGCATTGATCACTTCGCCGCTCGCCGCTCGCGTCGCCATCGGTTTCGCGTTCTCAAAGGTTGGCAGATGACTCTCCCATCCTTCGGGCAGCTCGCCACTCATCATCACGCGCCACTGCCGGCCCAACTCCGGAAATTTCGCTTCATACTTACTAACGAGCGCATTCCATTCAGCCTCCTGTTGCACACCGCGTTCAATGCTTCGGCGAAAATGGGCGAGCGCTTCGTCGGGCACATAGAACTGTTTTTCTTCAGGCCAGCCGAGATGGCGTTTCGTTTCGCGCACGGCCTCTTCACCCGGCGCATCGCTGTGGGCCTTGCGGGTACCGGCGGTCGGCATGCCGTAGCCGATTGTTGTTTTGACGGAAATCAATGAAGGTTTGGAGCCGACTGACTGCGCCTCACGAATCGCGGCCTCGATTGCCTCGAGATCGTTCCCGTCTTCTATGGTCAATGTGTGCCAGCCATAGCTTTCGAAACGCTGCGACACACTCTCGCTGAAGGCGAGATCGGTAAAGCCCTCGATCGTCACGTGATTGTCGTCGTAGAGATAGATTAGTTTCCCGAGTTTCAGATGACCGGCGAGCGACGCCGCCTCAGACGCGACACCTTCCATCAGATCGCCGTCCGAGACAATGGCGTAGACATTGTGATCGATGACCGGAAACTCGTCTTTATTGAATTGGGCCGCGAGATGCGCTGCGCCTATCGCCATGCCCACGCCGTTGGCGAGACCCTGGCCCAGTGGTCCGGTCGTGATTTCCACACCGGGCGTTAAGCCATACTCAGGATGGCCAGGCGTTTTCGAGCCCCACTGGCGAAAGCGCTTGATCTCGTCGAGTGAAAGATCGTAGCCGGTTAAATAGAGCAGCGAGTAGAGCAGCATCGAGCCGTGACCGGCTGACAGCAGAAAGCGATCCCGATTCTCCCATTTTGGATTCTTTGGATTATGGCGCAGAAAACGCGTCCACAAAACATAGGCCAGCGGCGCCGTGCCCAGCGGCAGACCGGGATGTCCTGACTCTGCCTGCTGAACGGCGTCAATTGCGAGTGCGCGGATGGTGTTGATGCAAAGCTGATCGAGGTCGGGTGTGATGTCTGATTTTTCTTTCATTCTAGCGCTCATTCTCAATCCTCAATCTGCCACAGAGTCACAGAGACTTATAAGACAAACTCAGATACAAAGGCCGTGATTTACTCTGCTCCCTTACTTACTCCGTGACTCTGTGTCTCTGTGGCTAATCATAAGTTCGTAAATCTTTTGTTGTCGTTCGAGTCCCTCACGGTAGCGCGCGTGGCGCCGCGCGTCAGGTTCATAAACCCGCTCGAATGGAATCGCAACAGCTTCGATGTTGTCTATCTTGCCTGCTGCTTCGAGCGCGATCAAGGCCGCACCGCGCGTCGACGCTTCCGACAAAGAACAGAGACTGACCGGGCGCGACAGCACGTCGGCAATCATCTGCGTCCAGACAGGAGACGCGCGCAGCGCATTGCCGGATGCGACGACCGTTGCATCTGGCGCGATTCGATCCAGTGCGCCGGCGATCAAGGCAAATCGATATGCGACGGCTTCCATTGATGCGCGCAGGATCTCGATGGGGCGCGTGCGTGATGTCAAGCCCAGAATTGCACCACGCGCTCTGGTGGACCAGCCGCTGCTCCGTTCACCAGCCCAGAAAGGCAAGACCGTCAGGCCGTGTGAGTCGGGCTCGATCTCGCCCAGCGCGCGCTCGATTGATTCGTCAAGATCGTTGAGAGCCAGCGATTCTTTCATCCAGGCATACAGGCCGCCGCCATCTGACAGCGCGCCACCAACGACAACTCGGGCGCGGTCGGCGCGATAACACCACAACTCCGAAGGCAGCTCCGCCGGCGGCTCGCCTTCGTACAGCACGCGCATCGCTCCGGAAGTTCCGATCATCAACGCCGCTCTATTCACACTGACACAGCCGGCGCCGATATTGTTTGCGGCGCCGTCGGCGATGGCGGGAAAGAATCGCGCGAAGCTCAACTGCGGCCAACGCAACGCGTACTCGTTAGCGAGTCCGATGAATCTGTGATCGGGCGAGGCAATCTCTGGCAGACTTTCGACTGAGATATCCAAAGCGCGAGCGAGATTGTTGTCCCAGGCGCACGTGCGCTGGTCCAGCAGTCCCGTGCCGGAAGCGAGCGACAAACTCGTTGTCGTCTCACCGAACAACCTCAGCGTGAAATAGTCGGCGAATGACAGCCAGCGCTTGGTCGATGCAAAAACACTCGGACGTTCTTTACTCAGCCAGAGAAGTTTGGCGGGCCAATAGCTGGGATGAAAGCGGCAACCAGTGCGCGCGTGAATCTCGGTTTCATTGAAACGCGAACGCAACTCTTCGGCAGCCTGCGCCGCGCGCGTTTCGGCCCAACCAAGAACCGGTGTGGTTGCCTTTCCTTCAGAGTTGATGCCAACCAGACTGTGCCAGAAACAGGAGATCGCTACCAGCTCGATGCGAACGCTCGCCTGATAAGACCTGGCAAAGAGCGCGTCGATCGTACGCGCGACTTGTTGGACCAACTCGTCCGCATCCAACTCATCGAGATCGATGAAAGCCGGCAAGATCCGATGTGTGCGCGCGCTGGCGCCATCGATCTCGCGGCCTCGCTCATCAAACAGCGCCGCGCGCACGCCAGAGGTGCCAATGTCCAGGCTCAGCGCGACCGCAGGTTTCGACGCGGCCATCACGGAGACAAACTCAGGCGATGGTTCGAAAGTCTCAAAAACCTCGTCGAGCACGCTGCTCATGCGAGTGCTCCGGTTTTCTAGGACTGCGCGTTGCGCGCGACCGAAAGAAAGACCAACGGTAGATTGCCAACTCAACGACAACAGCCGAGCTTGATTCGCAGCAGGCTGACGCTAAGGCGTGACCGCATGCTTGATCTTCCTGCCGACTTTCTTTCCAGTTTTGCTTGTGCCTTTGCCGACGCCTTTGCCAAAGCCGCCCATGCCTTTGCCGAATTCTTTTCCGCCTTTCCCCGGCTTGCCGTGCGCAATGTTTTTGCCAAAGCGTTTGCCGCCGCGTCCGGCGCTTTTGCCTGCGTTTCCGTAACTGTATCCGATGCCGCGATGCCGTCGCACGTCGGTTCCGCGTCGTCGCCGCCGGTGCGGCACGTTCAAGACCCGTTTGTTCTGGTTTTCCTGATCTTGAAAGCGATTAACGGATGCAGCAACTGGCGAGATCGCAACCGGACCCGCGAAGGCCGCGAGAAGAACAAACAATAAGCCGAATCGTTTGTACATAAGACTATGTCTCCTTGATGGTTTTCGTTGTCAGCATCGCACAGCAAGCGCCACATAGTCCAGCCAGTTTCGGAACTGATAGAATCCCAACCATGCAGGCCGAAACTCTTAAATGTCCCAACTGCGGCGCGGCTGTTTCATCGGACGCGCCACAGTGCCAGTACTGCAGCTCGCGACTTGCGACAGTCGCGTGTCCTTCGTGTTTTGCGCTGATGTTCATCGGCAGCAAGCATTGCCCGCGCTGTGGCGCCGCAGCCGCCGAAACGGTAGCCGCCGATTTGCCGACTCTTAAGTGCCCGCGGTGTCGTGTTGAAATGCAATCGCTCGTGATCGGAGCGACGCAGGTGCGCGAGTGCGCCCAGTGTGAAGGCCTCTGGGTTGACGTGACCTCGTTTGAAAGAATCGGAGCCGATCGCGAACAGCAAGCCGTGATGCTAGGCACAGCCTCGCTCACACCGGTGCACCCGGCCAGTACAACGAACAAGGTCAGCTACGTGCCTTGCCCGGAATGCGGGCAGTTGATGAACCGTGTGAATTTCGCGAAGTGCTCGGGCGTGATCGTTGATGTCTGTAAGGGTCATGGGACGTGGTTCGATCGCGACGAGCTGAGCCAGATTGTTGAGTTTGTACGCGGTGGGGGACTCGATGTATCCCGTTCAAAGGAGAAAGCCGAAATTGAAGAGGCACGCCGGCAGTTGCAACAAGAGCGACTTGCTGACGACATGCGGCACGCATCGATCTTTGGAGTGGATGACGATCACCGCGCGACCGGAATTGCTTCGGCGGGAGGGTTGTTGAAGATATTGCTGGGTTGATGTAGGGGCGGACCTGCGTGTCCGCCCTGGTGGCGTCCGAGAATTCGAAAAGGGCGGACACACAGGTCCGCCCCTACAACCTTACCTCACCGTCTTCTTTACCAGAGCGACAAAGTCCCTGATGTCATCTTCCGTCGTATCGAACGAAGTCATGAAGCGCACTTCAGAAGTTTCTTCATTCCAAACGTAGAAAAAGTATTTCTTCTGCAACGGCGCCACGTACCGCTTCGGCACAATCGCAAACACGCCGTTGGCCTCAACTTTTTGCGTGATTTTGATTCGGGGAATCTTTGCCAGCTCACGCGCCAGGATCCGGGCCATGCGGTTGGCATGTGCGGCGTTCTTCCGCCACAGATGGTCCGAAAGAAGAGACTCGAATTGCGCCGAGATAAAGCGCATCTTTGAAGCGAGATGTGTTCCCTGTTTGCGAATGTACTTGAAATCTTTGGCCAGCGTCTGATCGAAAAAAACAACTGCCTCGCCATACATCATTCCGTTCTTCGCGCCACCAAACGACATGATGTCCACGCCGACATCAGCTGTGATCTGTTTTAGATCTGCCTTAAGACTTACCGAGGCATTGGCGATGCGCGCGCCGTCGACATGCAGCAGCATCTTGTGTTTATGAGCAAAGTCCGCGAGCGTTTTGATTTCGCCTGGAGTGTAGACCGTGCCCATCTCAGTTGATTGCGAAATCGAGATGACGCGCGGTTGTACGTGATGCTCGAAACCTACACCGTGGAGGAATGGCTTAATCTGATCGACTGTGATCTTACCGTCCTTTGTCAGCACTGAAAGCAGCTTGCAGCCGGTAAACTTCTCAGGCGCGCCGCACTCATCGACGTTGATGTGCGCAGTCTCAGCGCGCCGCCAAAGACGAAGAACACGGCAACATCTTTGCCCAGGTGTTCGCGAAACTTTTTGACCGCTGCCTGCGTGTACCCATCATCGCCATAAGCTACGACGTGGCCCTTATTCGCGGCGGCGATCGCCCTCAGAATTCTGGGATGAACGCCGGCATTGTTATCGCTGGCAAAGCTGCGGCTTGGTTTGGTGCGGTTCTTCATACCAGATTGCTCATCCATTCGAGCTTACGGAAATCTCTTGAAGTCTTTGATAATCTCGCGTGCAGCATTGCTACCGGGCCCTCCGGTCACGCCGCCGCCCGGATGCGTTCCCGCGCCGCACAAATAGAGTCCATTGATCGGCGTGCGGTACTGTGCCCAACCGATCAACGGCCGAAAAGCAAAGAGCTGATCGAGCGACTGCTCGCCATGCATAATGTGGCCGCCACTGAGTCCATATTTCTGTTCAAGATCGAGCGGCGTGATTACTTGCCGCGCCACAATCAGCTCCTTCAGATTCGGCGCATAGTCGCATAGCAAGTTAACCACAGTATCGCCAAACTCTTCGCGGCGCGATTGCCAATCGCCATCCTTCAAATTGTACGGCGCAAACTGAGCGAAGAT
>WNGQ01009547.1_pt1 | contig 15918 bp, 16 predicted proteins | sample 5407661 | NCBI WGS metagenome assembly WNGQ01 (sample SAMN13153382, study PRJNA577476) | soil metagenome | isolation source: 60 cm soil or saprolite under Garry oak tree replicate 2 | place: USA:California | collected 2016-06-15 | reverse complement strand
CACGTGGGGCTCCTCGCGGGGCGCTCCCCAGCAGTGAACGCTGACGTCCGCCAGCTTGCCGACCTCGCGCGCCAGGTACTCGACGTGCGTGCCGGCGCCCCCGTAGACCTCGGGCGGGTACTCGCGCGTGAGAATCGCGACCTTGTGTCTTATCGCTAGATCATGCCGGGCGCGACTTGAACTTTCAGCCCCTTTCCGGAAAGGAAGGCATCTATCGCTCTCGAATAGTCGGCCAGGGAGAACCGGTCGGTGATCATCTTCTCCGAGTCGATCACCCCCTTGGCAAACAGCGCGAGGGCGCGCTCGAAGCTGTGCAGCACCGCCATGGAGCCGACGATCGTGACCTCGTCGTTATAGACGCGAAACGGCGAGAACTTGGCAGTCGCTTCGGCATTGGCCACGCCGAACACGAGGAATGTTCCCCCGCGCGCCACCCGGCGCAGGCCGTCTTCGATGGCGGGAATTACGCCCGTCGCGTCGATCACGACGTCCCAGCCCTGGGGGCGGTCGAGCTCGTCGGCGGAAACGGCGATGCCCTCCGCGCCGAGGCGGCGCGCCAGGTCGTGGCGCCCGGGGTTCGTGTCCACCATCTCGAGGTGGCTCGCGCCGGCATCCTTCGCCAGCTGCAGGAGCATCAAGCCCATCGTTCCCGCCCCATAGATGAGCCAGTCGGACGCCACGTCCGCGTGGACCAGGTCGAGGCCGTGAACGGCGCAGGACAGCGGCTCGACGAGCGTGCCCCAGCTGCGTGGAACGCCGTCGGGCAGGCGAAACGCATTCGCCGCCGGCACCGCCACGTACTCGGCGCAGGCGCCGTTCGTCCTTCCGACGCCAATGCCGTTCCAGTTCTCGCACAGGTTGAAGCGGCCGGCGCGGCATTGTTTGCAGGTCCCGTCGTAAAGGCTCGGATCAACTGCGACGAAGTCGCCCACCCGCGAGCCGTCGACGCCTTCGCCGAGCTCGACCACCTCGCCGCAGAACTCGTGGCCGGGGATGATCGGGTATCGCGTTGGTTCGAACTCGCCGCGGATGACGTGGATGTCCGTGCCGCAGATCCCGCACGCCTCGACCTTGACCACCGCCTCGCCCGGCCGAGGCCTGGGATCGGGGACCTCTTTGACGACGACCTCGTTGGGCTCCTCGACGACGACCGCCTTCACTTCACGGCGCCCATCGTGAGACCGCGGATCAGCTGCCTCTGCGCGATCCAGCCGGCCAGCAAGACCGGCAGGCTGGACACCGTGGCCGCAGCGGCGAGCTTGGCGTAAAAGAGCCCGCGGCCGCTGATGAAGCCGACCAGGAAGATCGGCGTCGTGGCAGCGACCGATGAGGTGAAGTTCACGGCATAGAAGAACTCGTTCCAGCTGAAGATCAGGCAGATCAGCGACGTCGCCGCAAGGCCGGGCGCGATCAAAGGCACCACGATCTGCAATATCTCATTACGGAAACTGGCGCCGTCCACCCGCGCCGCCTCAAAGAGGTCGTGCGGAATCTCGAGCAGAAACGAGCGCAGGAGCCAGACGCCCAGCGGAAGGTTGATCGTGGTGTAGATCAGGATCAGGGCAAGGATGTTGTCCAGCAGCTGCAGGTCGCGAGCCAGCAGGTACAGAGGAACCAGGCTGGCGGCAAACGGCAGGAAGCGCGTGGAGATGAAGAAGAACAGCACGTCCTGAGTCCTCTTGACCGGCCTGATCGCAAGCGCGTATGCGGCAGGCAGGCCGAGGACGAGGACCAGGAGCGTTGAGACCAGGCTTGCGATCGCCGAGTTGATGAAGAACGGCGGAAAGTCGCCCGAGAGCACTTCCTGAAATGTGGTGAGGGTCGGCACGAAAAAGATCGTCGGCGGAGAGCTGGCGGCCTGTGTTTCAGTCTTCAGACTTTCAAGCCACATCCACAGGACCGGGAAAAAGAACACGAACACGACCAGCCAACCGACGACCGACAACACGAGCTTTGAGCGGAGCGTCCCTTCGGTCGCCCTCATCGCCTTGCCTCCACCTGGAAGATCGTGAACAGCGTCCGCAGTGCAAATGTCGCGACGATGATCGTGATGATCACTGCCACCACCCCGATCGCCGACGCCTGTCCGATGCTGTAACCCTGAAAGGCGACGAGGTAGAGCAAGAAGGGAACGTTGGTCGTGTCCTCGCCTGGACCGCCATAGGTCAGCATGTAGATCGAGTCGTAGGTCTGGACTACGAAAAGCGATCCGAGAAGAGCGCCCAGCTCGATGAAGGGCCTGACCAGCGGCAGCGTGATGCGACGAAAGGCCTGCAGGGCGTTCGCACCATCGACGCGCGCCGCCTCCAGGACCTCGGGGTTCTGCGACTGCAGCCCGGCCAGGATGATCAGCATCATGAAAGGGGTCCAGCGCCAGACCTCCACGGTGACCACCGTCACCATCGGGAACTGGCCCACCCAGTCCACCCGACCGAGACCGAACGGCTTCAACAGATAAGGCAGCAGGCCGTACAGCGGGTTGAGGAGTGTGTGCTTCCAGATCAGCGCGCCCGCCGTGGGCATGATGAGGAATGGCGCGATCATCAGCGTCCGCATGATGCCCTTGCCAAAAACCTCTGAGTTCAAAAGCACGGCCACGGCCATGCCGAGGACGACGGAGATCGCGATCACCGAGACGGTGAGGAGCACCGTGTTCCAGACCGCGGTCCTGACGTGCTCGTCGGTCACGAGCCCTGCGTAGTTCTCGAGACCGGCAAACCGAAAACTACCCGGCTTGAGGAGGTTCCACGAGAAGAAGCTGTAGTAGACCGTCAGCGCGAACGGGATTTGGGTCAGGACAAAGGCGTAAATGAACGCCGGAAGCAGGGGCAGCCGGCGTGCCCAGGACTCGCGGCGAGAGACGGAGGCGGCGGAATCCCGCACGCCTCCGCTCCCCACGACCGAACGGAGGATGGCCAACTTTTAGTGCTGGTACTTCTTGCCGACGTCTGCGGCAAGCGCCTGCGCCTTTTGCAGCGCCTGATCGACCGTCTGATTGCCGGCGATCACCTTGGCGAACTCCTGAGATACCTGGTCACCCAGTTGTTGGAACTCGTCGATGTCGACGTACTGAATGCCCACGTACGGGACCGAATCGACGGTCGCGTGCGTCACATCGGCGTGCGAGATGGAATCAAGGGTCACCTGCGCGAAACCGGCGGAGGCGGCCTTGTACTCGGGGATCGAATAAGTCGAGGTGCGTGTGCCTGGAGCAACTCGGGCCCAACCCAATTTGGTCCCGACCAGCTTGGCGTAGTCCTTGGAGGTGGCCCAGTCCATGAAGGTCCACGCGGCATCCTTCTTCTTGCTGGCCGAACCCATTGCCAGTGTCCACGCCCACAGCCAACCCGACCAGTCCTTGACCTTGGTGGGGGCAAAGGCATAGCCCGAGTTCTTGGCCGCGTCACCGGTGAAGAAGCTGGCGGCCACGGTGGCGTCGTACCACATCGCGACTTTGCCGTTGTTGTAAGCGTTGAGGCACTCGGTGAATCCGGCGCTGCCGGCCCCCGGCTCACCGGCGTCCTTGAGCAGCTTCACGTAGAAGGTCAGCGCGTCTTTCCACTGCTGCGAGTTCAGCTGGGCGTTCCAGTTCATGTCGAACCAGCGTCCGCCATACGTGTTGACCACCGTGTCCAGCGGAGCCAGCTGCTCGCCCCAACCAGGTAGTCCTCGCAGGCAGATTCCGTTGACGCTCGAGCTGTTGACCGCTCGGGCGGCCGCGGCCACCTGGTCCCACGTCGGGTGGTCCGGCATCGTGATGCCCTTGGCCGCAAGAAGATCCTTGCGGTACATGAGCATCGAGGACTCACCGTAGAAGGGCACGGCGTAGAGGTTGCCCTTGTATGTGAGCGCCGTCTTGATCCCGGGGATCAAGTCGCCAGGGTCGTACGACGAATCCTTGGCGATGTAGGGGTCGAGATTCTCGAGCCACTTCTTGTTGGCCCAAAGCGGAACCTCGTAAGTGCCGATCGTGAACAGGTCAAAGCGGCCGCTTTGCGTGGCGACGTCCTGGGTCACCTGCTGGCGAATCTGGTCTTCCGGAAGGGTCACGATGTTGACCTTGATGCCCGAGTGGGCGCTCTCGAATTCGGGAACCAGCTTCTTGAGGTCAGTCATCGACGGGTTGTCCACCGATCCGAGCGTGATCGTGGTCGCTCCCCCGCCCCCACCGCCTCCGGCGCCCGAACACGCCACGCCCACCAGGACGAGCACGAGCCCCGCGATCAGCGTCACAGCAGATCTGGGTCTCGCCCGGTGGTCCGGAGATCGAAGCTTCCTTTCGGTCATGGAGCGTCTCCCCTTGAACTACGCCACCGATCGCCCGGTTTGAATCGGGCGTGACAACGTTGTCAAAAGACAACGTTGTCTGATATAGCACAGATCCGTTTAGACTGCAACAGGAGAATTGGCAGCGTGCGATCGGCGGCTACACCTTCGAGTCGGAGGGACAAACGTTGACAAGACGTTCTGAGGGGAGGTCGAGACCGACCATGCGCGAGGTTGCCGCGCTGGCCAGGGTCAGCATCAAGACCGTCTCGCGGGTCGTCAACGGCGAATCAGGCGTCTCCCCCCAGCTCGCGCGTCGCGTCCTGTCCGCTTCGGAACGGCTCGACTACCGGCACAACATGACCGCAAGCAGCCTCCGCCGCTCGGACGGCAGGAGCGCGACCATCGGAGTCGTCCTCGAGGACGTCGCCAACCCTTTCGCCTCGGCGCTACACCGCTCGATCGAGGATGTCGCGGTGCTGCGGGGCGTGCTGGTGCTGGCCGGCAGCTCGGACGAGGACCCGGAACGAGAGCGCAAGCTAGTAGCGGCGTTCGCCTCGCGACGGGTGGACGGCCTGATCGTCCAGCCGGCCGGCCACGATCACAGCTACCTGCTCGCGGAGCGCAGGGCCGGCACGCCGATGGTCTTCGTCGACCGTCCCCCGGCGTTTCTCGACGCCGACACCGTCCTTACCGACAATGCGGCCGGAGTGCATCGCGGCATGAACCAGCTCATCGCGAATGGTCACCGGCGAGTCGGCTACCTCGGGGACCTGCACACCATCGCGACCGCGGCCGAGCGCTATGAGGGATACCGCGCCGCGCTGGAAGAGCACGAGATCCAGCTCGACGAGCAGCTGGTGCGCCTGGACCTTCGAGGCGTCGAGAAGGCTGAGGCGGCGACGACAGACCTGATGAACCTCCCAGAGCAGCCGACGGCCCTCTTCACCGGGCAGAACCTGCTCACCATCGGAGCGTTTCGCGTTCTGCGACGGCTTGGACTGCACAAGAAGGTGGCGTTGATCGGCTTCGATGACATACTGCTGGCCGACCTGCTCGAACCAGGAATCACTGTCATCGCACAGGACCCGGCAGGGATCGGTCGCGCCGCCGCGGAGATCCTGTTTCGTCGCCTGGACGGTGAGAGGGGGCCGTCGCACCATGCGATCGTCCGCACTCGGATGATCAATCGCGGCTCGGGCGAGATACGGCCGTGATCGTGGTCTGCGGAGAGGCTTTGATCGACATCATCCACAACGGCGACGGCACCCAGCGGCACGTCCCGGGGGGCGGACCCTTCAACACCGCGCGCGCGCTGGCACGGCTTGGCGTGCCGACCGCGTTCCTGGGAAGGCTCTCTCTGGATACATTCGGCAGGGAGCTGGCTGGACTCCTCGTCTCCGACGGGGTGAGCCTCGAGCTGGCGAGCTTTGGACCCGAACCGACGACCACGGCGATAGCGACAGTCAACGACGACGGCCTCACCGAGTACGAGTTCGTCCTGGCCGGAACTTCCGCGCCGAGCCTCAACGCCGAGATGCTTCCTGTGCAGCTCGGTCACGAGGTCGACGGCCTTCACGTGGGGACTTTGGGACTCGTGGTCGAGCCGATGGCCTCGGCGCTGGCCGGCCTGGTCCGCCGCGACGGGGACGGGCGCCTGGTGATGCTCGATCCAAACATCCGGCGCGGCCTGGCCGTCGAAGCTTCTTACCGCGAGCGGCTGACAGACGTCATCTCGCGCAGCGCGATCGTCAAGGCGAGCCAGGAGGACCTGGCCTGGCTTTATCCCGACATCGATTACGAGCACGCAGCCGAGAAGCTCATCGCCGAAGGTCCTCGTCTGGCCGTGGTCACGCTCGGCCTAGAAGGAGCGTTCGGGCTTCACGGCGGACTGCGGGTGCATGTGGCCTCGCCGCGGGTCGAGGTCGTCGACACGATCGGTGCAGGCGACACCTTCGGCGCAGCCCTTCTCGCCTGGCTGCACGACCACGCCAGGCTGACGCCCGACTTCGTGCTGGAGCACGACGAGCTTCGCGCGGCGCTCGACTACGCCTGCCTCGCCGCGGCGATCATCTGCACCCGGGCCGGCGCCGAACCTCCCTGGAAGTCGGAGATGGGCGTCGACACCCTCTCCCCCGCGCCGGATTCGAAGTCGTGATTACTGCTAGATTTCTGCGCGACAGGGGGGAGTAGCTCCCTAGCCGGTCCCGTCAGGACGGTGCCGCTGCACCCGGGACGGCGGCGGACTAAGTTCCGTGGCAAGACCTCTGCCGATGCCGTACTGGAGGAGATCAGGTTTTGCCAGAAGGCGAGGTGGTCACAGGTCCGTCGCTGCTGAGGGCCGGCTTGATCCTGCTCGGAGTCGTCGGCCTGGTCCTGCTCCTGGTGCGGCTGCAGGAGCTTGTCATCGTGTTCGTGATCGCGGTCGTGCTGGCCGAGGGCCTCCGTCCTCTTGTCGGCGAGCTGACACGCCGAGGGCTGCACTTCGAGCCGCGGCGCTCGTCGTGGTTGGGATCGTCCTCACGCGGCCGGTGGTGGCGCAGTCGAGGGCCGTGCTCGCCGACCTGCCGGGATACGAGCAGCGGCTCCAGAGCAACCTCGCACCGGTGCTCGACGCACTTTCGATCGACACCAGCGTGGGGTCGCAGCTGAGCGGGTATCTGGGCTCGGTCGCCCGCGCCGGACTCACGTTCGTCACGGGTTTGGTGCGCGGACTGTTCGACACGGTCGTGGTGCTGCTGCTGAGCTTCCTGTGGCTTTCGGCCGGGGCGCGTTTCGGTCGCTTTGTGCTGGGGCTCGTACCGCCGGACAGGCGGCCGGTGCTGGATCAGACGTGGCACGAGATCGCGGCAGGCTTTGCCGGCTACGTGCGTGGCGTTGCCGTGAACATGGTCGTGATCGGCGTGTTGACCGGCGTCGCCGCAGCCCTGCTCGACCTGCCCGCGCCAATCCTGCTCGGGGTGTTCGCCGGCGTCACCGAGATGATCCCGATCGCCGGCCCGATCATCGGCGCGATCCCGGCGATCCTTCTCGGCTTTACCATCTCCCCCGTCTATCCGCTCGTGGTCGCGGTCGTGTACCTCGCCATCCAGCAGATCGAAGCCCACACCCTGGTGCCGGCCGTGATGCGCCAGGCGGTCGGCTTGCCGGCGCTTGTCGTCGTCGTTTCGATCGCGGGTGGTGCCGGGCTGGCCGGGGTTGGCGGGGCGTTGGTCGCGGTGCCGATCGCGTTTTCCGTCCAGGTGGTGATCCTGCGCATCGTGGGCCCGGCAATCCGCGAGCGGAACGGCTAGTGGAACGCGTGCTGCGTCCGTCGCTCAACTGGCTGCTCGTCTTCGTCCCGATCTCGCTCGGCGCCGAGCTCTTTTCCCGTCAGCCGGTGCTGATCTTCACCACCGCTGCCCTGGCGATCCTTCCGCTCGCGGCGCTGATCGGATCGTCGACCGAGCAGCTCGCGATTCGGCTCGGACCAGGCGGCGGAGGGCTCCTGAACGCAACGCTGGGCAACCTGACCGAGCTGATCGTCGGCGTGCTGCTCGTGAGCGCGGGCGAGTTCACGGTCGTCAAGGCGACGCTGATCGGGTCCATCGTGGGCAACCTGCTTCTTGTGTTGGGGGTCTCCTTCATCGCCGGCGGCGTGCGGCACGAGGAGCAGAAGTTCAGCCAGAAGTCGGCGCGTGTGCACGCCGCATCGCTGTTTCTGTCCGTCGCGAGCCTGGTCATTCCGGCCCTATTGATCACCACCACCCCATCCGTCGGATTCACCGAGAAAGAGGTAGTGAGCACGGTGGTGGCGGCGGTCTTGATCGTCACCTACATCGCGGCGCTGGTGTTCACCCGGATCACGCACGCCCACCTGTTCCGCGTGCCGGCGACGGACGAGGTCGCGACGTGGCCGACCTCCGTCGCGCTGCTGGTTCTAGGCGTCGCGGCCGTGATGGTCGGGATCGAGTCCGATTTCCTGGTCTCGTCGCTCGATCCGGCCCTCAAACAGCTGGGCATCCCGGCGATGTTCGTGGGACTGATCGTGATTCCGATCATCGGCAACGCCGCCGAGCACGCATCGGCGGTCGTTTTCGCGCTCAAGAACCGCGCCGACGTGACGCTCGAGATTGCCGCCGGCTCGTCGACCCAGATCGCCCTGTTCGTGGCGCCCGCGCTGGTGGTGATCAGCCTGCTCATCGGACGGCCGATGGATTTCATCTTCACCGGGTTCGAGGTCGCGATCGTCGGCGTCTCGGCGCTGATCTTCACGGTCACGGCGCTGGACGGGCGCAGCAACTGGTTGGAGGGACTTCAGCTCACAGGCGTCTACGTGGTCGTGGCGGTGTCGGCCTACTTCGTCGCAACGGGGGTCTGAGCCGCCCTCTCCGCGTCGTGCTTGTAGTTCTCGCTCACCGGACGGGTTCCTCCGCGCTCATTCGGGCCATCCGTTCGTCGATCTTCGCCATCTCGGTCGGATGCGTCTGCCTGATCTGTGCGGACCGAAGACGAGCGCTATCCCCCTCGCTCCTGCGGCCGGCCGCATCAAGCCTCTGGGCGTGCTGCTCCAGGATCGGCGCGAGCATGGCCCGTGCTTCGGCGCTCGTGCCCTCCTCGTTGAGGAGCTCATCCATCAACTGGACCCACCGCTCAGAGGTGGCCGCGGCCCCGACGAGGTCGCCGATCGCGGTCTGGGCATCGGCCTTGTTGTCGAGCGACGTTGCGAGCGCCGTGGTCACTCTCGATCCTTCCCGGATTGCGATCGCCTTGTCGTAAAGAGGAATCGCTGCTTCAGGCGACCCTGACGCGACGAGCAGGTAGGCCCAGTCGCTGTACAACGAGCCTGCGGTTTCCGAGCTGAGATCCTTCTTCCCTCGCAGCAGATCCTCTTCTTGCTTATGGATCAGCGACGCCACGGCGTAGTTGCCCTGGTGACGGCATGCCACCGCAATCTGATGCATGGTCTCGAGGACGACCTGGCTGCTGGCGCCCCGCTTTTTGGAGTAGATGGGCAGAACCTGCCGCTGCAGCGCCTCGACGTCGGCCCAGTGCCCAAGCTCACCTTCGCAGCGCGTCAGGCGCTCAGCCGTTGCGAGGGTCAAATCGTGGTCACGGCCAAGTGCCTGCTTGCGGATCTCGTACGCTCGCTGAAGCAACGGCCGCGCATCCGCCCACCGCTCCAGGTCGAAGTAGACGGCGGCCAGGTTGTTGGCGGCGGTTGCGATAACGATCGGCTGCGCGGTGACCTCGGCCAGCGGAACCGCCTGCTCGAACAGCGGCGCGGCCGCGGCGAATTTGCCCTCTTTCTGGAGCTGGAAGGCGCGGTCGTCGAGGTCCTTCCACGGTTTCACGCCGGGCTTCGACTCGACTCGCCAGGTCTGCATTCGCGACCAGCCGGCCACAACACCGGCAAAAGCGGCAATGGCGACGATGACTGCTGCTGGCCAGGAGACGATTCCCGGCGCTCCGAACTGGTCCAGGACGCTCTGAACGAACCCGACGACGAACAGGAACGCGATGAAGACCACAAACCCGACGATCTGTCTTACGAACTGCATGGCGGCGACCTCCTCCCTTTTCTCGTGCCGCTTTGGCGGTTCACGGCGGCCAGTCTGTTACGAGGTCAGTTCCAAGCTCAGTCTCAGCGCGGTCTCGAAATTGGTCTCAGCGCCTGCTTAGAGCGCGCGAATGCCGGCGCCCGCGGGTTTGAGAGCTCTTCAAAGCCGCGAGTGCCGGCGCTCGCGGGCTTGGGGCTGCCTCCAAACCCGCGACTGCCGGCGCTCGCGGGAAATTCGCTTCAGCTAGGCGCGTGCCTAGCCAAGATGCTTAATTGCGCTGGTCTCGACCCTGGGGCTCAGCCTGGGCCGCATCGAGGTCCACCCGGATCGTCAGCAGCGAGGTGCCCAGCTGCTTGGCAGCCCTGGCAATGCCGGGATCGAGGAACTCGAGGCGCCGGATGGGTTCGTCGTCAGGCACAAGCTGCGCGGTGCCCGTGCGCCATGCTCCCTCGACCTTGACCTTTACTTGCGGATCGGCGAGCAGGTTCTGAACGTATGCGGCCGCCCGCCCGTGATGGGCAACGATCCACAGCAAGTTGCCGTCGAGTCCATAGCCGACGGGTATTCGGCGTCGCTTTCCGGACCTGCGTCCGACCGTCTCGAGAGGAGCGCATGGATCTCCCCGGTTGCCGGCGCGCAGCACCCGTCGCGGATTGATCAGACGTACCTGCAGGAAAGTCATCAATCGCCGCTTCATGGGGCGTATGCCGTTGCGAGCAGCCTAGGCGCTACCCGGATCGTCGGCAAGAGTCGGTCATACCGGCGGGGGCCCGATGAGGCATGACGGGGCTCGGCCGCCAGGTCTCACGGCCAAGGGCAAGGTGGTAGCCCCGGCGGGAGTCGAGCCGACCCCTACGAAACCGCGTCTCATTTGCGTCTGACCCGTCGAGCAACGCAAGGCGGATCGCTAGACAAGAGCTTTACCGGACAATGCCGGGCATGCGATCAGTCAAGATCCCCTCGGCTTCTTGGACCATGTCCGCCACTACTTGGGCAGCTGGCACTATCCGCTGGATGAGTCCCGAGCCCTGTCCGGAGTAAAGCACCGCCTCCTCAGCGTCGCCGTTTTTTCGCGCCTCGCGCATTCGCGCAACTACTTCGTCACGGCGCCGGCGCAGCTCATTAGGGCGACCCAGCCAGCGTTCAACGACGCGGTTGCGCCTGACGCGCGCGAGGGCACCCGGCCAGTCTTCCCCGAGCAAGATGTCCGTTATGTCAGTAACCGCCGTATCCGTGCCGTCGCTTTCTACGATGAGCTCCTTGAAGGCGTCGTGCAACGGAGCCTCCGAAGTGGCCAGGAATCGCGTGCCGAGCAGCACGCCTTCCGCACCGAGCGCGAGCATGGCGGCGAGCCCAAATCCATCGCTTATCCCGCCCGCTGCCAGAACGGGCACCGCCGGGACCGCACGGACCACCATGGGGACGATGACCACCGTCCCCATCAAGCCGACGTGTCCACCGCCGTCGGTTCCCTGAGCGACGATGACATCCGCCCCTGCCCTTACCGCCTTGATCGCGTCATTGACAGTCGGCACCATGTGCATCACCTTGACTCCCTGCTCGTGAGCCACGCGGAACATCGACACAAGGTCCTGGCTTTCGCGTGGCCAGGCAGTCGACAGCACCGCGGGTTGGGCCTCGACAGCAGACCGGATCGAATTGTTATCACAGGCATGGAGCAGGAGATTCAGGCCGAACGGCCGCTGTGTTTTAGCCCGGATGGAATCGGCCAGGTTCGCGAGCTCCTCAGTAGATGCGCCGGTGGCCCCCAGGATGCCTAGACCGCCCGCTTCGCTAACCGCCGCCACCAGCCCTGGTGACGTAGCTCCAGCCATCCCGGCGAGGACGACAGGGTGCTCGATTCCCATCAGCTGCGTGAACCTGGTCTGTATCACAGCGAGTATTGTCGTCGCCACAACCCGACCCCGGGATCCAGAGGCGGAAGCGTGCAACGCGCTGAGGGGGTAGGCTCTTGGCATCGCAGGGCGCGATTGGTGGCGTCCAGCACGCCTCTCAGCCGATGGGCTTCTCCATCTCCACCGCGTCGACTGTGACGCCGTCCGGCAGCTTAACCAGTTTGTGTTCCAACTCCTGGAACCCGTACCGCGCGTACATGGGAACTCCTGGCAGGGTGGCCATAAGGGATAGCCTTCGGAACCCCTCCGCTTTTGCAGCCCCCTCACATGCCTCCAGAATCTGGGTGCCGAGACCGCGTCTTGTCCAGTCCGCCCGTGTGAACATCGCCCGAACGTGGGCCGGCTCAGTTAGCGGGTCCAGCAAACGGCTGTCTTGCGCTGCATCGCCTGAGCCGGTGTAAAGCTTGTTGCGGCGGCTCCAGCCGCCGCAGGCAACGAGCTCGCCATTCGCCTCGACGACGAAATAGGTTCCATCCTCGATCAGTGTTCGATCGACGCTTGCGATGTAGCGAGCCGACGACGCGGTCTGCTCAACGTCATAGAAGCTTGGAAACAGGTCCCGCGTCGATGCCTTCATCAGCCCGTCGATCGCGTCCGCTTCATCAAGACGGGCGAGCCGCAGCGAAGGAATTATCGCGGTCGAAGCAGTCAACAGGTTTTTGGGCAGTCTACCTCGAGTCCGCAGTCCTGATGCTTAGCCGGACGCCGGGCGCCGGGCGCAGTTTCACGGTCCACGCAGATTGGTAGCCTCGGCGGGATTCGAGGCGACAACTGCTATACCGATTCTCCAATGCCGACTGGGAGACGTTAGCGCCCGGCCCAGGTGACAGGTTCGATTTCTGCAAGGCCGGTTGACGTTTTGTGGCCCGCCCCTCAGAGTCAAACCGTATCAATGGACAGAGTCCCCATCGGCCGCCCGGCCGCTGGTCCGTCCCCTGTGACTGAACGACTGCGACTGGCCGAGTTGATGGCCGCTCTGTCGCTGGCCACCGATCTCGGGATGGGCCAACCTCTCGAGCAGGCTCTTCGAACGTGTCTGATCGCCATCGAGCTCGCCGCGCGCATGGGGTTGACCAAAGACGAGATCTCTGAGGTGTTTTACGTCGCGCTGCTGCGTTTTCTAGGCTGCACTGCAGACGCTCACGAGGTCGCCGAGTTTTTCGGGGGCGACGATCTCGCCGAGCGGCGCGCGGCCGCGCAACTATTGGGCGGTTCGCCACCGGAGCTCGCTCGCGTCATCCTGCGAGTGGGCAGGGGCCAGGGGCCGCTTCGGCGAGCGGAGCTCCTTGCTGGGTTGATTGCGCGTGGGCCGGGGCTTATGAGAGAAGTAGCAATGGCGCACTGCGAGATGGCTGAGCATCTGGCAGTCCGGCTCGGCCTTCCCGCAGGTGTGCGGCGCGCTCTCGGAGACGAGAACTGGAGGTGGGACGGACTAGGCGCTCCGAGGGGCTTCTCTCGGAATGACATCCCGATCTCGGCCCGGATCGTCTTTGTGGCCCGCGACGCCGAGGTCCTGCATCGCGAGGGCGGAAGTCAGCTGCTCCGTGCATCGCTGAGAGCGCGCACCGGCCACGCCTACGATCCAGCCGTGGCAGGCACCCTGCTCCAGCATGCAGAGGAGGTGATGGCGGCGATCGAGGTCACCTCGCCGTGGGAAGCTGTGCTGCATCGGGAACCGGAGCCGCACCCATGGGTGCCGGAATCCCGGCTCGACTCCGTCCTCGAGACCTTCGCCGACTTCGTCGACATGAAGTCACCCTGCATGGCCGGGCACTCCCGCGGCGTGGCCGCACTTGCCAGTGGTGCCTCGGCAGGCGGCAAGAACTTGGGCCGGTCGGGATTGGTGCACGACCTCGGCCGGGTGAGTGTACCGAACGGCATCTGGGACAAGCCGAGTCCACTGACGGATGGAGAGTGGGAGCGTGTGCGGCTCCATCCTTATTACTCAGAGCGGATCCTGGAGCGATCCGCAACGCTCAAACCGCTGGCCATTTGTGCCGGCATGCACCACGAGCGACTGGACGGATCCGGCTATCACCGCCGTTCGCACGGAGCCGAAATCTCACGCGACGCCCGCCTTCTGGCAGCCGCGGACGCATATCAGGCCATGACTGAGCCGCGGGCATTTCGGCTGGCGCTATCTGCTGACCATGCCGCCGAAGTGCTCGAGACTGAAGCGCGCGCCGGCCGGCTCGACGCTGCTGCCGTGCACAGCGTGCTGACCGCGGCCGGGCACCGACCGCACCGCCCCACGGCCTGGCCTGCAGGGTTGAGCGATCGGGAGGTCGAGGTTTTGCGGCTGCTCTGCCGAGGTGGCACGAACAAGGAAGTGGCCTTGTTGCTGGAGATCTCGCCCAAGACCGTCGGCCACCACGTGAGCCACATCTACGACAAGATCGGCGTCTCCACCCGGGCCGGGGCAACCCTATTCGCGGTGGAGCAAGACCTCCTGCAATAGGGCGAACGCCCGATGCGCTGTCTTGCGATTCTGCCGACTATGCCAGTCGTGCGCTGGCAGCCGTTGTGGGCAGGAGAGTAAGGAGGCTCGAGTCCTATGTTGAAGCTCGAAATCAGCTGTGAAATCAGGCGGCCCGTCGAGGAAGTGTTCGCCTACGCGACGGACCCGGCCAAGACTCCGGAATGGAAGACGTCCGTGCTCGAATCCAGGGCGGAGCCGGTCGGTCCCATGCGGGTAGGCACACAGATCCACACCGTGATGAGGCTTTTGGGCCGTCGCATCGAGTCAACCGCAGAAGTCACTGAACTTGTGCCAAACAGGAAGCTCGTGCAGAAAGCGAATTCTCCATTTCCGGTTGAGGTGATCTGTTTGACTGAGCCAACGTCCGCCGGGACAAAGGTCACCGCCACAGCTGTTGCCAAGCCAGGTGGCTTCTTCAAAATAGCCGAGCCAGTCCTCGTCCGAATCGTCAAGAAAAAGGGCCAGGCGGAGCTCCAAACGATGAAGAGACTGCTCGAAGTTCGAGAGCGTGCCAGGGTCGGCAGCTAACCGCGTATTTCCATGTCGCCACCGTCTCCAACCGCCTCATGCATACCGGTTGAATCGGAGGGAATTGACTGATGAACGTGGCGATGACGCCGCTATTCCCCTCTCGCTGGGAGGAGATTCTGTTCTGGGTCGCCGTCATCTTTGGGTTCGTCGTGCCATTCATTTACTTCGTCCGATGGAGTCTGAAAAATGCCGCCTCGACTCAGGCGAAGCCGCGCAAAGATGTGTCAAGCCTGACGAATTTCGCCCTCATCCCCGTGGCCGTGATCGCGATCTGGCTGGGATACGCACGCGTCGGGCCGCTTCCGCACTGGCTCTTCTATCCAGGACTGGCAATGTTCCTTTTGGGGCTGGCACTCACGGTGTGGGCCTATCACACCTTGGGGCGTTTCTTTTCCCTTGAGGTGCAAGTCCAACGCGAGCACGCAGTCCTCAGTACAGGTCCCTATCGCCTCCTACGCCATCCCGGCTACGCAGGAGTTATGTACGGCTTCGTCGGGCTCGGCCTAGCCCTTCAATCCTGGGTCTCTGTGCTGGTGCTGCTACTTGCAACGACGACCGCGCTCGCGTATCGCGCTCGGATCGAAGAACGATTCTTGGTCGCCGAGCTGGGCGACGAGTACGTCCAATACATGGCCAGAACCAAACGCCTCGTTCCCTACGTCTGGTGAGAACGCGCGGACCGTCACCGGGCCTTGGCGAGGGCGTCCATACCCACGCCCACAATCTCTCTAATTCGAACGCGATAGTGGTGCTATAACGAAGTAGCCCCGGCGGGATTTGAGGCTACCTCGGCCGGTGGCCTTCGACGACGGGAAGGCGTGCATCGTGGAGAAGCGCCAGTCAAGGCTCGGTGCGCGCAACCGCCGAGATCAAAAGGCGAAATGTCGCTATTTGAACCCAGCTCCCGGCGCCGATGGCTTGATCGGAAAGACCTCGAACACCGGCTTCCCAACGACCGCCTCTTCGGGGTGATCGAGGTCGATCTTGTCGAAATTGCGCACGAACCAGTCGCCGATCCGGTCCACGGCGGCGATCGGGCTGATCACCTCCGTGATGAATCGAACCGCCTCTTCGCGGTCGAGCTCGACTGCGCGCACCTCTTCACTCCGGCGGCCACACCGGATCGTTCCTCTTCCGGCCGCACGAAGGTTGCGTGCCCAGTCCGTTTCCCCGAACGGGCTGATGA
>WNGQ01003716.1_pt1 | contig 15919 bp, 10 predicted proteins | sample 5407661 | NCBI WGS metagenome assembly WNGQ01 (sample SAMN13153382, study PRJNA577476) | soil metagenome | isolation source: 60 cm soil or saprolite under Garry oak tree replicate 2 | place: USA:California | collected 2016-06-15 | reverse complement strand
TCCCTTGGGCAGTTAATCAGGCCAGTGTCCTGCAGGACACTGGCCTCTTTTTATGCTTTCCTTCTAGGAGTACTCTCCACTGGTGATAAGGACAGAGTATAATAAAGCAGTCATATCTTTCCTCTGTGAGGAAGGATAACATCACATAAAGAATCACATGTATGGACGTTCTGTCCCACTCTACACACATTGCTTCTATGGGCGTATCGGTGTAGTTTCAGTGGTGACCCATCCGAAGGAGAACAAGTATGTTACTTGCTGGTGACATTGGTGGCACGAAAACGATCCTGGCTGTTTTCTCGCTTGAAACTGGGCCGCGTGTACCTCTGGCCCAGGAAACATTTCCAAGTGCTGCCTACCCTCATTTTGAGACGCTTGTGCGTGAATTTCTCTCTCATATTAGTTTCCCTATCGATCGCGCATGTTTCGGGGTAGCGGGTCCGATAGTCCTTGGTCGAGCGACGATTACGAACTTGCCTTGGGTGATAGAGGAGCAAGAACTTCAGACGACACTGCACCTCTCCGCTGTGCGACTCCTCAATGATTTGCAGTCTATTGCATACGGTGTTGACTTTCTGGAACCAGCAGAAATCCACACCTTGAATGCGGGGGAGCCGGTTCTTCATGGGAATATTGCCGTTATTGCCCCTGGCACTGGCCTGGGTGAATCCTTTCTTACCTGGAATGGATTGGATTACCTGCCCCATGTATCTGAAGGAGGGCATGCCTCGTTTGCCCCACTCAATGAACTTCAGATTGGCTTGTTGCGCTATCTGTTTGCTCGCTTTGGACATGTCAGCTACGAGCGTGTCTGCTCTGGCATGGGCATACCCAATATCTATGCCTACCTGAAAGAGAGCGGCTTAGCTAGTGAGCCTCCCTCGTTGAGTGAGCGTATAGCAGCAGCACCTGATCCCACGCCGCTTATCCTGCAATCTGCGCTTGATGGCTCCTCTGAACTGTGTATCGCGACACTCAAGACGTTTGTCTCAATTCTTGGCTCGGAGGCCAGTAATCTGGCTCTGAAGGTAATGGCAACAGGAGGCGTCTATATCGGTGGTGGCATTCCACCGCGTATCCTCTCCTTCTTAGAGGATGAACAGTTTCTAGAGGCGTTCCATCACAAAGGTCGCTTTGTCAAATTACTTCAGGATATTCCTGTGCGTGTGATCCTTAATCCTATGGTCGCACTTTTAGGTGCGGCAGCCTATGGGCTGGGACTAGAGCCGGGCTGAACTCACAATGAGCAAAGATTGTATGGCCTCTGTAGTGCTAAAGATGTGATACATCTCTTCTAATGTTTGTAGGGAGCAAAAAAACCAGTTCCATTATGATCTGGTTCTCTGGACATTGCAAAGATGCTTTGTGATGGAATATCATGAGATGTGATCAACGTCGGCCACTACGTGTTGGTTTCAGCACCGTTCAGTTTCAAAACGTTCTTCTACTAGAGTGAGGAGGATAGTATGTCAAACGTTGACCAGACTCGTCTTGATCTGATGCACCGCTATTGGAATGCACTCAATTACCTGACCGTCGGTCAGATATATTTACAGGATAATCCTCTGCTGAGAAAGCCTCTGCGTTCCGAGCATATCAAGCCGCGCTTGCTGGGGCACTGGGGAACATCACCGGGGCTTAGTTTCATTTATGTCCATTTAAACCGGCTCATTCAGGATTATGATGTGGACATGATCTATCTTGCTGGGCCAGGCCATGGTGGGCCTGCGCTCATTGCAGGCGTGTACCTCGAAGGGACATATACCCAGGTTTACCCAGAGATCACGCAAGATGCAGACGGGATGCGTCGTCTCTTTCGGCAGTTCTCAACGCCGGGAGGAGTGCCCAGCCATGTGAGCGTGCCTACCCCAGGCTCAATTCATGAAGGAGGAGAACTCGGGTACGTGCTCTCGCATGCCTTTGGTGCGGCCTTTGATAATCCCGATTTGATCGCTGTGGCGGTCATTGGTGATGGTGAGGCAGAAACTGGGCCACTCGAAGGCTCATGGAAGAGCATCAAGTTTTTGAATCCGGCTCGTGATGGTGCTGTTCTCCCTATTCTACATCTCAATGGGTACAAAATTTCTGGACCAACCGTCTTTGGGCGCGACGATGACGAGTCGATCCGGCAAGTCATTGAGGGCCATGGGTACGATGTTCACTTTGTTGAAGGTGATGATCCCATGGCTATGCACCGGGCTTTTGCCGAAACATTGGATACATGCTATGCAAAAATTCGCTCCTACCAGGAAGAGGCTCGCAAGAACGGCTTCACCAAAGTTCCCAAATGGCCTGCCATCATCTTACGTAGTCCGAAAGGATGGACTGGCCCAAAAGAGATAGATGGTCTTCCTGTTGAGGGGACATTTCGTGCGCATCAAGTACCGGTAGCAGAAGTGAAGAACAATCCTGACCATTTGCATATTCTTGAAGAGTGGATGCGCAGCTACAAGCCAGAAGAGCTTTTTGATGAGCAAGGACGGTTCCTGCCTGAACTTGCTGCACTGGCTCCCAAAGGTGATCGGCGAATGGGAGCCAATCCACATGCCAATGGAGGAAAATTGCTAGTTGATCTGGATTTGCCAGACTTTACAGAGTATGCCCTGGAGGTCGAAAAGCCTGCGGTAACGCATTATGAGAATACGCGAGTTCTTGGTAAGCTGATGCGGGATATGTTTACACGCAACGCCAAACAACAGAATTTCCGTTTCTTCTGTCCTGATGAAACCAATTCCAATCGCCTTGGAGATGTGTTCGAGGTACAAAATCGCACGTTTGAGGAAGCCATTCTGCCGATGGATGACCATCTCTCTCCTGATGGGAGGGTCATGGAGGTGCTGAGTGAACACCTGTGTGAAGGATGGTTAGAAGGCTATTTGCTTTCCGGACGGCACGGCTTATTTGCTACCTACGAAGCATTTGCTATGATCGCTGACTCGATGATGATTCAACATTCGAAATGGCTGGATGGGTCACTCGAACTGCCCTGGCGCAAGCCCGTCTCATCGCTAAACATTCTCTTGACATCGACCTGCTGGCGCAACGATCACAACGGTTTTAGTCATCAAGGACCGGGATTGATCGATACAATTCTTTCAAGAAAAGGCACCGTGGCGCGCATCTATTTGCCACCAGATGCGAATTGTCTGCTCTCCGTTGCTGACCATTGCTTCCGCAGTCGGAACTATGTGAACCTTATCGTCATTGATAAACAGCCACATCTTCAATTTCTCACGATGCAGCAAGCCGTAGACCACTGTACTCGTGGTCTCTCCATATGGCATTGGGCCAGCAATGCGGGCGAGATTGAGCCAGATGTGGTGCTGGCGTGTGCTGGTGATGTCATGACAAAGGAAGCCGTAGCCGCGGCATGGTGGCTGCGCAAGCATGTTCCAGAGTTGAAGGTGCGTGTGGTGAACGTGGTAGACCTGATGACGCTGTACTCACCCGATATACACCCTCATGGAATGGATGATACAGCTTTTATAGAATACTTTACAGAAGATAAGCCAGTCGTGTTCGCCTTCCACGGCTACCAGAGGGCCGTTCACCAACTCATCCATGGACGCCCGAATCCGGGCCGTTTCCATGTGCGAGGTTTTAACGAGCAGGGGACGACAACGACGCCCTTCGATATGGTTGTGCTCAATGAAGTCAGCCGGTATCATCTCTGTATCTTAGCTATGCAACGTGCAACACGTCTCCGGCAAACCACTGGGCCGCTCATACAGGAGTGCCGGGATATGCTGACACGGCATCATAGCTATGTACGAAGCAACTTTGACGATATACCAGAGATACGTGACTGGGTATGGACTGACTAGCTCATCACGGACCAAGTAGTGCCATCGAAGTTTCAATAGTGTGTGCTAATTTGGAAGCAGTGAACGATCCAAATCCGAGGAGTGGGAGGTATGGCTTCTGCCCTTCTCTACTGTGATACCTGTGGTGCAGCAAATCCATCACAAGCTGCCTCTTGCTTCTTTTGTGGAACAGCGATGAGTACTCCTGTGCCGTTCGTTATGCCTCCTGCTGTCCAGATGGTTTATGGCTACCTGCTCAAGCAACGCTACCGTATTCTTGATCTTATCGGCAAAGGGGGCTTTGGGGTTGTCTACCAAGCAGCTGACATACTCTTTGGCAATCGGTTGGTGGCTATAAAGGAAATGAGCCAAAGTGGACTCAATCCGCAAGAGCTTCTTGCTGCAACGGTGTCGTTCCAGCGTGAAGCACATATGCTTGTTGATCTCTCGCACCCCAATCTTCCACGCATCTACGATCAATTCGCCGAAGGAAGACGCTGGTATCTGGTAATGGAATTCATTGAAGGCCAAACGCTTGAGGAACGGCTTACCATGACGAGCCAGCGTCTTCCACTCGAACAAGTTCTCCATATCGGCATAGAACTCTGCACAGTACTTAGTTATCTGCATACTCGCCAGCCGCCCATTATCTTCCGTGACCTCAAACCTTCCAATATCATGCTGACTTCAGATGAGCATCTCTACCTGATTGACTTCGGTATTGCTCGGCATTTCAAGCCGGGGCAGAGCAAAGATACGGTTGCATTCGGGACCCTTGGCTATGCGGCACCCGAACAATTTGGCAAAGCGCAAACAACGCCGCGTACCGATATCTACAGCTTGGGAGCCATACTCCATCAATTGATAACGGGCAATGATCCCTCAGTGACTCCTTTCCGTTTTGCCCCTTTCTACACAAGCGGTCCATCTATGCTTGCTGGACTTGAGTCTCTGATTATGAAGATGGTCGAGATAGACGAGAGCAAGAGACCAGACAGCAGTACAATTGTCAAGCAAGAATTGCAGCGCATTGTTGCCTTGCATGCCGCGAAAAAAACGCAATCCTCCCAACCTCTCGTTGGTAGTAGGCAGTTGGGCCTTACCCTTTACACCTATAGAGGTCACACTGACCGGGTGAATGCCATAGTGTGGTCACCTGATGGGACATGCATCGCTTCAGGGAGCGGAGATAAAACAGTTCAGGTCTGGAATACGCTCACTGGCGATCAAATTTTCACATATTGTGGTCATTCAGATGTTGTGAATAGTGTCGCATGGTCACCGGATGGAACTCGCATCGCTTCCGCAAGTAGTGACTCGACAGTACAAGTATGGGATGCTACTACGGGACAGAATGTGTTGACGTACAATCGTCATGCCAAGGGGGTATATGCTGTGGCCTGGTCGCCTGATGGCAAACGTATCGCCTCTGGTGGTGATGATAATAAAGTACGGATATGGGAAGCTATCACTGGCGAACCGGTCTATACATACCGCAATCATTCTGGTTGGGTACATACTGTGGCCTGGTCGCCTGATGGAGCCCACATTGCCTCTGGAAGTGATGATAATAAGGTACAGGTGAAAGATGCTACGACGAAATTTAGCCTTTCTATCAAGGGTGCTTATCGAGGACATTCTCATTGGGTGCGTGCGTTAGCCTGGTCGCCTGATGGCCTGCATATTGCTTCTGGAAGCGAGGATAATACCGTGCAGATCTGGAATGTCAACACGAAAAGTGCCATATTCACCTACAGTGAACATGTCAATGGAGTGCATGCCATAGCATGGTCGCCGAGTGGAAAGTATATCGCTTCCGGGTCGGGAAGCAGCGTTAACTATGGGGCTGATAATAGCGTGCGGATGTGGGATAGCGCTACCGGACGGACTCTCTATGTCTATCGAGGTCATCAAGGTCCTGTGCTTGCTCTAGCATGGGCAGCCAAAAGCCCTTCGTCGTTTGCTGGACAGGGCTCGCGTATCGCCTCTGGAAGTAAGGATGGAACGGTGCAGATATGGCAGGCAATATGACTGACTCTAAGGGGTAGTCGCTACACATTAGACGTTGTATCCAACTCCATTAGGTCTTCCTGGACGTAACCGGCGTCGAGTTGAAATTCTTCGAGGGCGTCGAGGGCGGCTTTGTACTCGTTCCAGGTGAGGCGACGATTGAGAATAGGGTCGTTGACGGCTTTCCAGGCGGGGAAGTATTGATCCATGAGGCTGACAGGGGTATCAGGGCCAAGTTCGGTGGCGATCCAGCGCAGGACTTCGCGGGTGCCGGAGATATCTTCGGGCATGACGAGGTGACGAATGAGCAGGCCGCGCCGAGCGATGCCTTCTTCGTCGAGTTGTAAAGGGCCAACTTGGCGATGCATTTCGCGGAGGGCAGCTTGATTGTGATCGACGTAGCGGGGCATCTTGGAGGTACGCAGGGCGTTTTTGTTATCGGAATATTTGGCGTCGGGCAAGTAGATATCTACTACCCCATCCAGAAGTTTGAGAGTTTCCAGATTCTCATAGCCAGCACAGTTGTAGACGAGAGGCAGGCGCAGCCCTTTGCCACAGGCGATGACAAGGGCAGCCAGGATTTGGGGTACGAAGTGGGTAGGTGTGACGAAGTCGAGGTTGTGGCAGCGTTTCTTTTGCAGATAGAGCATCATGTCGGCGAGGCGTTGCGGGCCGACACGATGACCGAGACCCCCCTGGCTCAGGGGGAAATTCTGACAATAGGTGCAACGTGCTTGACAATATCCAAAGAAGATGGTGCCTGCTCCGCGTGTGCCACTGATGGGTGGCTCCTCGCGACGATGGACGTTCCAGGAGGCAACGATAGCTTCGGTGCTGGAGTGGCAGACGCCAGTTTTGCCTGCGATGCGATTGCAGCGGCAATTTTGAGGGCAGATGGTGCAACTGCGCAGAATTTCCCAGGCCGCAGCAGCACGCTCTGCTAACTCACCTGTTTCATAGAGATTGAGATAACTTGGATAAAGCATACAAGTCTCCCGGTAGTGTCAACCAGCGTTTATGATGTTGGCCACTGGAAGCCGCGCTGTGATGGTTTAGGACCTGTTGAGCGCGGTTTGGTAACGGCCTGCTTTCCTCTTGATTTTTTCTCACGGGTCACGGCACTGGCTTTATGCGTGCGCGTCTTATCTGAAGATTTGGGTGTATCTGTTTTTGCTGAAGTCCCGTTCTGTGCTTGTTTATGCGTGTTCACCCGCTTGGTTTCACTTGGCTGAAGCAAGGTTTGAGTTTCGTCAGCAACATCTGTCCAAAAGTGTGCTTGGCGACGCTGAGCGGGGCGCGAGCCTTTGAGGACACGTCCATCGGGCAGGCGCGTCACGTGACGCTCTTCAGGCTGATGGTCGGCATCGTTAAAACGCTCGTAGTCTCCTTCAAATTGAGCTTCTTTATGAGGAGTGTGCTCATCACTGTTCGGTGATCTGTGGCGGAACGAGTTGTTACGATGCGCTGCTTGTTGGCTTTGCCAGCGTGGGTTGCGAGTATCAGGTTGTGAGGAACGACGCTTCTGTTTATCGTTGCGTGAAAAGCGTTCACCTCGTTGAAACTCGTGAGACTGGCTGTCAGAACGCTCCGAGCCGCGTTGGAAGGAGCCTTGCTTGGGAGAGCGGTCGCGGTATTCAGAACGCTGCTCGTTGTCCCTGTTATCACGGAAACTGGAATGGGGACCTTTTTTATGAGGGCTACCGGCATAGCCTCGTTGTCCACCGTTGGGCTGGTCATCGTGGGTGCGTCTCTCTGGGTCAGAGGAGCGCGAGCCATAATTAGCAGTGTTGCTTCTAGAAGAGCGGTTGAAGCCTTGCGCATTGCCCTGGCGGTTGCCAAAGGGTCGAGAACTGCTATGACTGGAGGAGCGATTGGAGCCTTGCGCATGGTCCTGGCGGTTGCCAAAGGGTCGAGAACTGCTATGACTGGAGGAGCGATTGGAGCCTTGCGCATGGTCCTGGCGGTTGTCAAAGGGTCGAGAACTGTTATGATTGGGGGAATGCTCCGATGACTGGGAATTGTGCCGGTTCTGTTGGGATGACTGCCTTTGAGGAGTGCGTGAGCGGTAGTCAGCGTGTTTGGGAGCAGCCCCAGATTCCCAGGCCTGATCGAGGCTCTCACGATTAGGACGAGGGCGAGCTGCGCGAGGAGTATATTGAGAGCGTCCCTCTCCTGGTCTGTTGGTGGAGGAACTACGAGAAGATGGGCGCGAGCCATCTCGTCGCTGATTGTTGTAATTTCTGGTCATGATACCTTTCTTGGATTGTCCCATGTGGGGGTGTATTTGAGTTCGAGTCTAAGTAGTGGACAGATTGGCGATATGCCGATGCCTCTTCCCCCTAGGTCATTCCGCCTCTATAGTGACCGTAAGAGACGCCCCTGCTATATACGGTTGCGCTTTTCCCAAGACTCTGTGAGTTATACTGGTTACTATCTCCAGTTTTGAATAAATTTGACGCACTATGTTGTTCGCAGGCATATTTCGTGCGGACGCGTCTTACATAGTATATCACAGCCCTGAAAGGAGAGGGAGATCAGGGGGACTGTTGGGTGAGGTTCATTGTTTTGCAAAGAGTGCGTGGCGTGCTGAGCAGGAAGACCGTCCTCATCCCATGATGACCGCAAGGGTCATCACTACTATACAACGTCTCCGCAGGCCGATTCATCCGTCTATAGTAGTGACGACCCTTGCGGTCGTCATGAGGTGGGTGAGGTTCACGGTCTGGCTACTGGTGTTGGTACGGAGCCGCGATGAAGGGGTACACCCACGTAGGTGAGTTCTTGACTACCGAACATAGCGACAGTACTTTGGAGTAGCTCGTCAGGAAGAAGTGGACGCACGATGACGCGATAGTAGAAACCTTGCTCAATAAATTCACCCTGTGGTTGTCCATTCAACTGGGTCTTAATAGCCGTAAGCTGTTGTGCCGTGGGCAAGAAGGCATAATGGGGGATAGTGAAGGTCAGACAACCTGTGTCGGCATTGGGACCTGTTTCATCGGGGGGAATAATACCGCATTCAAAGGTAGCTAACTGACCAAGCGAAAGATCTTTCAGTGACCAGATAGGGATAGTCTGAGTGAGGTCTGGACTAAAGTCTTGGTGGACGAGAATAGTCATGGAACGATTGCTATAGAGAGAGGTTTGGCCTTTGAGTCCTTGCGTGATGGTGCTAAGGGCCTGATCGAGGCGATGGTATTCATCCATATCATGGCTACTCTCCTGGAGGGTGCCGAACTTGCCATAGACAAATTCCAGGTGTTTGTTATTGAGGGTTAATTCGAGCAAGGTGGCGTTCTGATCTGGTACGTCATAGAACTGTTGACGACTGAAATTGAGCAATCCATCGGTATCGACTAACGTATGCAGCAATTGTTGCAGGATGTCAGTACTGAGCCTACCCTGATGCATTTGTAGCCCAGGTCCGAGAATGTAGACACCGTTGCCATAGATGCTGATTTCAGGGCTGAAGGCGAGGTTAGCGGTGTTGCCGCCACCGTAGAAGGTGCGTATAAGAACATCGGCTGGGCCGGTTTTGTAGGTGATAGTGCCGTTATTTGTTGCTACAGTGCTATTGCTACTGACGGTCGGTGTTGGTGCGGCAGGTGCTGAACTACTACAGGCTGCGAAGATGAGTGAAAGCAGACAAAGCATGGCAAGCAATGGGAGGGTATAGTTTCTTGAAAGAAGAGATTGTGTATGCATAGTATCCTCGCAATCGTCTTGTGTTTTTCTATTATGTATGTGTACGGTAGCTATTATACCCCCTTTGGGGTAGGCACTCAATCACAAATTCCTGTTTGTCAGCTGGTGAGTGCTGTATACTGCACAGAGCCATCAGGCGCGATATCGAGACGGAAGATGAGTCTGCCAGGAAATGCCGCTCGCAGTTCTGCATAGTCTGATGCGCTGTTCGCCCAGGCATAAATGACATCTCCATGGAAGAGCGGATCATTTAGCGGGAAGAGGACCAACTGATACACAGTGTAATCCCCCGTTACGACAAGGGCGTTATGCAAGGGTGGATTATATACCTTTGTTAGATCAATGTGATACCAGCTTGGCAAACCAGAATAATTCTGGTGCAGCTCAACCTGGCGCGGAAGAAAGTACAAGAGATTGCAGAGGACGAGCAGCGTCACCAGGATGAGAGTTGGTATACTTACCGCAGTTCTGGTTCTAACCACAGCACTGCTCCTGTACCAGTGCTTACGCAACGCACACCCGACTTGTGTTCCAGTAGCTGCCAAGGTTAGAATACCACGCACCGTAAGTATGAGCAGAAAAGGAAGGGTCTCGAAGAAGTAGCGTGGACCAAGATAGATGCCGTGATAGAAATATCCTACATAGGCACTCATGAGGATGATCGTGCTGATTAGGCAGAACCAATCAACCCTGGTGGCCTGTCGTGTGAGAAATGGCAGCGGAATAAAGGCGAGAGTGAGATAGAAGGGCCAGCCATAGAGATCAATCGCCAGAATTGTCAACAACTCGTCAAGGTTGACCAGCCCTGCTGCTACTGTATGCTGTCCGTAGAAGCCGATATCTGGGCCAAAGCCCCAGTGATCACCGGCTAAGAAGAGTGAACGTGGTGTCACCCATGGATTATGTGTCAGGAGGGCGTTGAAGCCTATGTCAATGCCAACGAATGCCAAAATGATAGCAAGGAAAAGGATACCTGGGATGATCCAACGATGGTGGTCGGTGCGTAGCCGCCGCCATGAAAGCAACAGTGCGCCTAGCAGAACCATTACTACAAAAAGAATTACAACTTGATCACGCGTCAGACCCGCCATGCCGAAGAACAGTGCCGCCAATGGCAGATTCCACCTGGCCTCGCCTTGAGTGAAGCGTACGAGTGCCCACATCCCCCACACTAGATAAAAGAGAGCTACTGCATGGCTGAGATAGCTCGCGGTGAGATAACTGTAAAATGGTGAGAGGGCTCCCAGAATGACCGCAAGTGTTGCTACGTGTCGGTCATACAGTCGCGCCGCTACTAAGCCAATTCCCAGCAGGGCAAGTGTCCCCAGAACTGGCTCCACAAGCCAGGGTATACCTAACCAGATGCCAGGAACCAATGTCAGGGCTGTACCGGGAGCGTATTGCCCGAACCATTGACCTGCCAACTGGACCATGAAGGGACCAGGAAAGCGATCAATGGCTGGGGGTATCGGCACCGAGAGGCGACCGATGGCATACATTTTGGCTGCGAAGAAATAGGCACTTGCATCGTAGATATGTGGTTCAGCATGATATTGCACATAAGCGATCCATGCGGTAAAGCACAGCGACCCTACGAGTGTTACCAGAGCGATTGGGTGGAGAGCCTGTGTCAGACTATGCCGCATTTTGGAGGGAGATGTGATTGCTACTCTGCTTACAGAGCCTGTAAGCTGTGCAACTGCTACAATGTCCCCGCCAGGTTGTCTCTCCACTAGACTTGTGGCAGTCTGCACTGTTTCTCTCTGATCCTTTTCTAGTTCTTGAAATCGTGCTCTCCAGAGTTCTTGCATAAAAACAATGCCAACCTCACATCCAAGTATCGTCAAGAGTACCAGGATCGCCCATAGCATTGTACGAATAAGCGTGTCCATAACCATTGCAGCAAAGGGCAGCACGTCGACGGGAAAAAAGGTGTTGGCAATAACGTCACTTTCTCCCTGGACCTGACGGGTGACTTCGATCTTGCGATTGTTGCGATCTAGAGTGATTTGGATAGTGGTGTTCTTCTCTGTAATGAGATTGAGCGTCATCGGCGTCTCAGGACGCCGCAGCTGCACTTGTAGGCGCAATGTGGAAGCAAGAGCCTGGAGAGATGACGAAGATGGAGAGGACTGAGGGGATGTAGATCGCAGCGAGACAAAGGTACCGTTCTCTGGCCAGTCCTCGCTTATCAGCAAATGATCATTTCTGTACACACGTAGATCGGACCAGCGACTCGTCCCATCAAGATTGCGCATCCAAGATTGGAAGCGGTAGTATGGGGAAGAGGCAATGCTGTCGAGATAAGCTGGATCGAGTGTGAGGTTATTTGTGCTGTCAGTGCCGTCAAGTTGATACTCATGCACAACAGGATCATGCGGCGCAAACTGAAGTGAGATAAGAGTACCGATACCCCCTAATGGGAGGACTTGACTGCCCACATGCAGCGTGGCCCTGCTTCCCTGTTCATCCAGCTCGATCGGCAACCCCTGCTGATAGCACAGCATATCAGCTAGCAGCAGCAGGAGAAACAGTGCAAGAAATAACAGCAGTGATCTTAAATATACTGGGTGTCGCAACTAGTTCTCCTTGCAGAAACTCTCTGAGCTAGCCATTTTTACTTATCGCAGAAGCGATAGCCGATCATCTTATAGACTAGTTTGGCGGCCAGGAAGTCGGCACGAGTTTGGCCGGGCATGGGACACAGTTCGACGACGTCCATACCGACGATGGTGGTGCGGTGACAGATTGCGCGGAAGAGATCGAGTAGTTGATACCAATGCAGGCCACCGGGTTCGGGAGTGCCAACGGCAGGCATTTCGCTGGGGTCGATGGCATCGAGGTCAATGGTGACGTAGGTGTGGGCAGTGAGACGTTCCCAGGGAATGGTAGCGGTGCCTTTGGCGAGTTGATAGCCCCAGACGATAGCAACATTGGGCTGTGTTTGCATAAATGCGGCCTCTTCAGGACTAAAACTGCGAATGCCGATCTCGGTGAGGGGAATACCCATATCCACGACGCGCCGTTCAATAGAGGCATGTGAAAGGGGTGTATCTTCATATTCGTCGCGTAGATCGCCGTGTGCGTCGATGTGGACGACAGTCAGGTCGGGGAAATGCTCACGTACGGCTGCGATAGGTGCTGCCGAGAGGGAGTGTTCACCACCAATAGTGAAAGGGAGTTGTCCGTGCTCCAACACTTCACGCACAGCGTCGCCTGTAACTTGAAGAGCGGTGGCATGATCCATACCCGTATAGTCGAGAGCGGGACGAGTATAGACGCCTATCTCAATGGGGCAACAGTTCAGTTCTTCATCGTAGAGTTCCATCTGACTAGAGGCATCAAGAATAGCCTGTGGCCCGTGTGCGGTGCCTTTCATATAGCACACGCTATACTCAAGCGGAGCAGGAATAATAGTAACGCGAGCAGTGTTGGGGTCGCAATAGGGTGCATCAGGCGCACCAAACTGAGTGATCATGGATATTACTCTCCTAGTGCAAAAGCACTTGACCTGTTCGGATTGGTTCTGCTAGAATGAGACGCATCGGAGAGCATGACAAGCGGTGGCAAGCTCCCTGGCTTTTTCCCATTCCCTTGGTCCGTCTGAGGATACTGCAACTAGTAATGCTTTTGCTTGTCTGTTGCCTGCATTATAGGCTGTTCTCTCTTGTAGGTCAATCCAAAAGACAACGAAGTGATCTTGACATGAAAGTGAGCGCAACAAAATAGAGGGTGGGGATACTTCCAGCAACTGAAAGCTCTCCTCACCCTCCATTGAAGATGGGCTGAAGCAGGAGCGAAAACTTCGCTCGTCGTTTCTTGCCCTTAACGCACCCCCGCTTTGACGCGACGTGTAGCTAAGGCTTCCTCCAGGCGCACAGGATCGGGCGTCTCAGGGCGCAAGGAGCGATTGCCACGTACGACGAAATGGGCCTCAACATCGTCGGTCTGGAATATTTCCTTGGCAAAAGCGACGGCATCTTCCTGGCTGAACTCTTTGCAGGAACAGATGTCGATATCGACTTCACCATATTCAGGCCACGCATGCATGCTGATGTGACTCTGAGCGATGACCACGAAACCGGAGAGACCAGCATCTAAGGGATTAGACGTCTCAATGTCGTACAGATGTACCTTGCTGACTTTTTCCATGTCAACATGGCCAGGGTACTCATCGAGCGCACGATAGATCAACTTCTCGTCGGTCAAGAGTTCACGACGACAGCCATACAATTCTAACATCAAGTGAACAAGCATCGAAAGAACCTCCTCAAGTTAGGAGGGCGACCGCAAGGGTCGCCCCTACTATACTCCGAATGCGTTACAGTAACGCATTTACGGAGCTGCGCAAATTACAACTCCCATTGGTATTAGGAGGGCGACCGCAAGGGTCGCCCCTACTATACTCCGAATGCGTTACAGTAACGCATTTACGGAGCTGCGCAAATTACAACTCCAAAGAATCTCTGTGCTATCTGCTCCTCTGCTAGGGGCATTGCTAGCAAGGCTTGGTGTGTCTTGCACACGATGTATATTATACATTAGGTTGTCAAGCTAATGCAAATAAACAGAGACATGGCTTGTATCTAATGGGAAGGTACTTTCTACCTAAAGCCAAGTGACTGTTCTATCTAATAGCCATCATCCTGCCTATTAGATAGAAAAAGGCCTATGGTCTGGTGGCCTTGCTTGTGTTATAAGCCTCCTTTAACTCTTTTAGTAGTTGTTCCCGTTTAGAGAAGAGTTCTTTGCGTGGACGTGGTTGTGCTTTGCTAACTACATATGCAGTGAGTAGTGGTAGAGCAATAGTTGAATCTCCATAGATCACTACGGTGCTATTGAGTTGATCTGGTTTGATTTTGCCCCATGAAACAGCTTCCGATGGCGTTGCGCCTGAGAGACCACCCCAGTGAGGAGCATCGGCGGTGATTTGAATGAAGTAATCGTGTCCACCTTTGTGAATACCTAGTACTTCCCACAATTGAGGCTGTGTCTGTAAGTAGAAGTTTTTCGGGCTGCCGCCACCCAGGATGATGACGCCATTGCGCGTAGCATGATGAACAATAGCTGTAGTTTCGTTCACGTCGGCCAGAGGATCAAGAGTCAACTGGCTACCGTCCAGGGCGTTACGGGCCACGTTCATCCCTATCGAGGAGTCTCCGGGTGAGGAGGTGTAGATGGGGACGTTCCAACGTGCAGCCTGGGCTAGCACTGAGTACTCCGGGTTGACACCGACTTTGAGCAATTGGGTGCCGAGATGGTAGTGTAGTTCAGAGGTTGAGATGGGGCGGTTGGGTAGGCTTTTCAGGCATTCGCGCACAAAGGCGTCAGTGTCCAGCAGCACGTTATCGGCGAAGAGGATATCGTAAATACGGATAACACCTTCTTCTTGCAGTTTGGTGTCGTCCAAGCGAAAATCTCCGCGATGGAGAGACATGGCAAGAGCATGGTGCATGTCGTGGTAGAGGTTGGCACCAGTGCTGATGATGAAATCGACGAAGCCGTTCTCCATCAGAGTGATCAGGCAACCACCGAGACCGGCAGGGGTGAGCGCACCGGCCATCGTCAGACCAACGGTGACGTCATTAGCAGGGTTGAGCATTTCTTCGGCATAGAGGCGTGCGGCTTCGTTCAGACGAGCCGCGTTATATGCCTGGAATTGCTGGTCAATGAGTAATGCGATGTGGTAAAATTTGTGCCCCACTGAGATATTCGCTTTGCGTGGGTTGGGAGTTCTCCGTATGAGAAGTATCTTGAGGATGGTGAGAGTCGTGGTGCATGAAACAGCTATCCTTTCTAAGTCAGTTCTGTTGGGGAGTTCCGTTTTCCGGGTGAAACATAATACGTACCTACAATCACCCGTAAGAATGGAGAACCTCCATTGGCTGCATGCCAACAGATAGTATTGTATCATCAGAATATGCAGCTATTAAATTTCTTATAGTCGGAGAAATAGGAGAGATCATGATCCATAAAGAAGCACGATTGTTGAGAATAGGAGTGTTGGGAGCAGGCCCTATCTCGCAGGCGGCCCATTTTGATGCCTGTCGCAGGGCCCGCAATAGCGAATTGTACGCGATCTGTGATGTGGCGGAAGACCTAGTGACCAGAATGGTTGCTATCCACGAGCCTCGCGTCACTTACCTGGACTACGACGAGATGCTAGCCGATCCACAGGTCGAAGCGGTCATTATTGCCATAGCCGACCAGTTCCATGTGTCAATGGCTGCCAAAGCTCTTGCCGCAGGCAAGCATGTGCTGTTGGAAAAACCGCTTGGTGTTACTGTTGAGGAGTGCGAAGCACTACGTGAGCAGGTGCAGGCGTCTGGACTGCTGCTTCAGGTTGGGACAATGAAGCGCTTCGATCCCGGCATCGCTTTCGCTCATCAGTTCATCAAAGA
>WNGQ01003445.1_pt1 | contig 15920 bp, 13 predicted proteins | sample 5407661 | NCBI WGS metagenome assembly WNGQ01 (sample SAMN13153382, study PRJNA577476) | soil metagenome | isolation source: 60 cm soil or saprolite under Garry oak tree replicate 2 | place: USA:California | collected 2016-06-15 | reverse complement strand
AGGCGGCATCCTAGCGAGGCAGGCTCTGGAGCGGTTTTCGATTCAATCGAATCGGACACCGCTCCAGCGCATTTTCAGGCCGCGCGAACCTGGGCAAAAAAACCCGCCACCTTCGCCTCCAGGTCCTGCGCGCGCGCCGATAGGCGCTGGGTCCAGCTCGCAATCTCATCGACGGCGGCAGCGCTCCTGCCGGCCGCGTGCTCGATCGAATGGCTCTCGTCCGATGCCCGCGCGGTGCCGTCGGAGGCGGTCTGCATGCTGCCGGCGATCTCGCGGGTCGTCGATCCTTGTTCCTCGACCGCCGCCGCGATGGTGCTGGCGACCGCGGTCATTTCCTCGATGACGCGGGCGATGGAGGAAATTTCATCGACCGAGTGCTTGGTTGCCTCCTGGATGGCGGCAACCTGCCTCGAAATATCTTCGGTGGCGCGCGAGGTTTGATTGGCGAGCACCTTCACCTCGGAGGCGACGACCGCAAAGCCCTTGCCGGCATCGCCGGCGCGCGAGGCCTCGATGGTGGCGTTGAGCGCCAGCAGATTGGTCTGCGATGCGATCGTGGAAATGAGGCCCACCACGGAGCCGATGCGCTCGGCGGCCTCCTCGAGCGAGCGAATGGCCTGGTGGGTGCGCCGCGTATCGTCGACCGCGGAGCGCGCCATCTGCAGGCCGCGGGTCGCCTGCCGGCCGATGTGCTCGATCGATTCGGAGAGTCCCTCGGTGGCCGCGCCGGCGGCCTCCACGCGTTGCGTCGTCTCCGTCGCCGCCGATGACGCCGAGGCCATGCGTCCAAGCGAATCGTCGGCGACCTGTTTCATGGTGCCGCAGGTCGTGGTCAGCGATACGGATGCCTCCTTGATGGCGCCAACGACGCCGCCGATTGCCGTCGCAAAGTCGGCAATCGCCGCGTCGATGGACTTGCGCCTTGCCTCGTTCGCCGTTTCGGCAAACTCCCGATGCAGCGCCATCGCATTGGTGACGTCGAGCGCGATGAGCTGCGAGACAATCATGGCCCGATCGCCGAGCTTGCGCGGCGAAAGCCAATGCCTGCGCGCCAGCACCTTGATCGTCGCCCTGAGCACGAAGTTACCGGCAGTGCTGCGGATGCGGGCGTCGAGCCCGATCGCGGCTTCCCGCTCGACCGTGTGGCGGCACGATTCGGTATAACGACTGTCGAGCCCGCCGCCCAGCAGGGCTTCGAAATGCGACGTTTCGAGCTGCTTGATCAGGTCCCTGTGGCGGACGATGATTCCTGCGATATGCGGCAAGGCTTGGGTGGCGGCCAAAGCGTCATCGATCGCCCCTTCGAGGTTCGGTGCGATGATCGACCAAGTCTCCTTCATGATGTCGCGAGCCCGATCATCCAGGCCGAAATGCCTGATGCGGGCTTCAAATCCTCCGATAAATCCGGCTTCCTTCATGACGGCGCGACCCGACTGGCAATGCGGCATGCTGAGGCACAATGGTTTGTTTACCCTTAACGAACCATCCGGCATGGGGGTGCAGGGGTGCACGCTCGCTCACGATCGAAACCTGCGTGACTCCTTGCGACCGGATGTACGGCTGAGTAGCTTTCCGATCATCGAACGCGGGAGGGTCTCGTGATCAGGACTGCCGTCTTGGCGATCTTTATCGTCTGCATGACTTCTGCTTCATCCGCATTCGCGGACTGCACGGTTGGAATCGTACCGGAGAGACTTTCCTGCCTGAACCAGGAGCTGCAGGCGCTGCGGGCCGAGACCAGCAAAGAGATTGCCGGCTTGAAAGCCGACAACCAGATGCTCAGGAATCAGCTGCTCGGCCTGAGACAGGTCATTGACGGGCTTCCTCCTTCGTCCGCCATCGTGCGCTTCGACGAGGAGGTCAATGTGCTGTGGTCGCCGCAGGACGGCTGCCTGGCCTGGAACGGGCCGGAGGGCGCTGCCGCAACGCCCAATCGCGGCGGAACGATGGAAGTGTTCGTCCCCTGCTCGAAGGCGCCTGCGACCGGCAGCGTGATATGGAGGTTGCGGAGAGCTCCCGCGGCGCGCTGATCGGCGCCGGTGCAAGCGAACGGCTGGCTCCTCATCGGCCCCGAGAGCACAACGAGCATAAAGGACATCGACTATTGGGTCGGGATGTCACTTGATTTTTGCGAAAAAGCCGACAAAGAAGAGCGGAAGACGCCCACGAAACGACGACCGCGTCGGTCAGTTGCATGGCGTTTTTTGCGTGCCGTCCCCATATCGGCCGGAAGCCGGGTTAGCTCAGTGGTAGAGCAGCGGTTTTGTAAACCGTTGGTCGGGAGTTCAAATCTCTCACCCGGCACCAGAAAATCCATATAATGCGGTGCGCTTTTCATCCGGGGGCGGTTGCACGTCGCCACCGGACAACGTCATGTCCCCTTCGGGTCTACTGGATCAGGCAAATCAGCGTCAGGAAAGATAGAGATGATGGCCAGCGACGACAAGAAAATCAAAAATGACCCCGCTCCAAAGAAAGAGACGCCTGCGGAGACCAAGAGCACCAAGGCTGAGAGCGGCGAGAAGCCTGCCAGCGAACGTTCCAGCTATAGTCGGGGGGAAGGCCAGAAACCGGTTTCCAAAGCCTACAAGGATAACTGGAACGTGATTTTCGGGAAGAAAAAGAAGCGATAATTCACGGGTGCCCATGGCCCGGCGCGCTCGGCACCGCTTGGCCGCTGTCACGCCGCCCGAACTTTGCGGGAAAAATAGGCATTTTTCCGAGAGCTCAGCTGCGATATTGTTCGGCGGTCGGACCGATGAGGTTTCGAGAAGGCGCATGAGACGTAGGCCCCAAGCCCGCCGATGTGAGCCAACCTTAAGTCAACCTGAGCGAGGAGCTCGACCATGAAGAAGCTGGTTTTGGAAACCACGTCGCCGTTCCAAGGTCTTCCGGAGCTCGTTGCCTATGATGAGGGCCTCTTCGAGAAGGAAGGCTTGCTGGTCGAGTGGGCCGACCGTGACGAGGCCGGCGTCAAGGCACCGGAAAGCCTGGTGAACAGTCCAAAGGGGGTCGATCCATTCGGCAGTCACGGCAAGCTCTTGGAATCCGGCAAGGCCGATATGTACAACGCCTGCGAATGGGGCAACTACTGCCGCGTCGGCGACACGGGCGTCGGCAGCCGCCAGGTCGGGCGCCGCGCGATCGTGGCTTACGCCGCCATTCTGGTGCGGCCGGATTCGCCGGTCTACACGGCGCAGCAGCTCGCTGACCGCACGGTCGGCGTTCCGTTCTACGCCGGCACGCACTATCTCGCGCTGCACCTGCTGGAGGGCTTTTTGCGGCGCGAGCAGATCAAGCTCGTGCGCGCGCCGAACGGGTCGCGCAACCGCCTCGATCTCATGATGAAGGGTGAGATCGAAGCCACCACGCTGACCGAGCCTTACATCACGCTCGCCGAGAAGAAGGGTTGCCGGACGATCTGCTCGGCCTTCTTCCACGGCACCGAGGTCGCCTCCGACAAGGTGGATGCCGAAACCTACGGCGCGTTCAACCGTGCGGTGCGCGAGGCGGTGCGTCGCATCAATGCGGACAAGCGAGCATACCTCCATTACTTTATCGATTACCACAAGGCGAAGGACCCTGAGATCGGCGCGCTGAAGGTCGAAGACCTGCGCGAGGGTCGTCTGGTCGTCTGCGATCCGGCGCCGATCCCGGCCGACGAGATGGCCCGCACCTACGAGTGGGTGAAGAGCTGGGGCATGCTGGAGGAGACCGACTCCGCGCTCGACCTCGTCAACATGGCCGTCCAACAGCAGGCCCATGCTGCGGCATAGGCATCCGCCAAACGGGGAGTCGAAGGGAAGCGCAATGATCGTCCGATCCACACGAGCCTGCGCACCGGTCATCTCGGCGGCATTGGCACTGCTGATGCCGTCGCTGCAGCCGGCATCGGCCCAATCGGTCGCGGACTTCTACTCCGGCAAAAGCATCAACGTGCTCATCGGCACAAGTCCGGGCGGCGGCTACGACCTCTATGCACGCACGCTCGCACGCTACATGGGTCGCTATGTTCCGGGCAATCCCAAGCTGCTGCCGCAAAACATGCCGGGCGCCGGCGGCCTGCGGGCCGTCAACTATCTCTACGGCGTCGCGCCCAAGGACGGAACCGTCATCGGCCATTTTCAACCGGGCTTGATCTTCGAACCGCTCCTGGGCCGCGGCGGCGACGTGGGGCAGTTCGAGGCGACAAAGTTCACCTGGATCGGCAGCGTCTCGAAGGATGTCAGCGTCTGCGCCTTCATGGCCTCGACCGGGATCAGGACCTGGCAGGACATGCAGACGAAGAAATTCATCATCGCCGCCACCGGCGGCGGAGCGGAAAGCGACGTCTTCCCGACCATCCTGCGCAACATGTTCAATCTGCGCCTCAATCTCGTCATCGGCTATCCCGGCAGCACCGAGATGATCCTTGCGATGGAACGTCACGAGGCCGACGGCCGCTGCGGCTGGTCATGGACGAGCCTGCTGAGCCGCAGCAAGGCGATGCTCGAAACCAACCAGATCAACCTTACGCTGCAGATCGCCTTGCAAAAGGACAAGCATCCGGCGCTCCAGGACGTGCCGTTGATCGTCGACATGACCGACGACCCGCATAAGAAAGCGGCGCTCAAGCTGATCATCTCCCGCCAGATCATGGCGCGGCCGTTCGCGGCGCCGCCTGGCATTCCTGCCGACCGGGCGCGCGCGCTACGCGAGGCGTTCGATGCGACGATGAAGGACGCGGAGTTCATGGCCGAGATGAAGAAGCTCGATCTGGACCTGCAGCCGGTGACCGCCGCCGAGATCGACGCGCTCATCCGCGAGGTCTACGCCTCATCGCCCGACGTGGTGAAGCTCGCAGCCGATTCGATGAAGGAATAGGGCCGGCGCCCGTTCCCAGGGCCACATGGACGACAACACTATTTCCAAGAAAGCTCCCGTCATCATCGTGACCGGTTTTCTCGGCGCGGGCAAGACGACGCTCCTCAATCGCCTCCTGACCGCCAATCACGGCCGTCGCATCGCCGTCATCGTGAACGAGCTCGGAGAGATCGGTATCGACCACCACCTCCTGCTCGCCTCCGAGCAGGACGTCGTCCAGATGAACAACGGCTGCATCTGTTGCACGGTGCGGGGGGATCTGCTGCGCGCTTTGTTTCAACTCTTGGAGCACAGATCCAGCTTCGACACGGTCGTGATCGAAACCACCGGACTGGCGGAGCCTGCCCCGGTAGCGCAAACCCTCTACGCGGACGAAAGGCTCCGCAGCGAATTCACGCTTGCAGGGGTCGTGACGGTCGTCGATGCGAAGCATATTTCCGCTCAGATCGACGCGTCGGACGAGGCGCGCGAGCAAATCGCCTTCGCCGACCTGCTTCTGCTCAACAAGACCGATCTATCGACGCCGGACGCCCTGGATCAGCTCGAGAGGAAGCTCGGCGATCTGAACCGGATCGCGAAGATCCATCGCGCCAGGAACTCCGACATCGACTTGACCGCCGTGCTCGATCCGGCAAACGCCGACCTGCCGCAAAGGATCGACCACGCCATCGCGGCCCATCATTCGAATCACCATCACCATCTTCACGTCTCGACGATCTGTATCGTCGAGCCCGGCGATTTGGACGGCCTTAAGGTGAGCATTTGGTTCCGCTCCTTGATCGCGGAATTCGGCGCCAACATTCTCCGGATGAAGGGAATTCTAAATCTGCGAGGCGACCCGGACCAGTTCTTGTTCCAAGGCGTGCAGGTCGAGTTCGAAGGCAGGCCCGGGCGGGCCTGGAGTCCGGGCGAGGACAGAGTCAACCGGCTTGTTTTCATCGGCCGGAAGCTCGATCAGGAGAAAATCACGACGGGTTTCCGGGAGTGCTTCTTCACCGGAAACGGCAATGCTGCCGAGGCACGCGATGCCTTCGGCCGCAACGTCGAAGTCTCGCCGTTTACCCTCGATCAGATCCGGTATTGGATGAGACAGAATTTCGGGTTTCCAAAGGAGGCCCCGATCGTCATCAAGGAGGTTCCGTACGTCAAGCCGGGTTGTCCGCCAATCGAAACCGCCATCATGGCCATCCTGAAGCACGAGCCTCCCCGTCTTTTCAAGGTTCAACACACAATCAACGACATTACCTTCGATCACATCTACGATCTGATCGAAAATCCGATGCCCTGCTGCTGAACCGTTCCCGACCTAATCAAGAATCGCCTTTTGCATGCGGCCAATCGGCTTGCCGACCGGTTCGCCGTCCCGCATCTGGACATGACCGCGAACGATGGTACAGGTCGGGACTCCTTTGACCTTCCAACCGTTCCAAGGTGTCGGCTTGTTCTTGCTGTGCAATTTATTTGCGTCGATCGTTGCTTCCTTATCCATGTCGACGATCGTGATGTCGCCGTCGGAACCAAGACGGATGGCACCCTTCCTTGGATACAGTTGCCAAACCCTCGCCGGGTTTTCGCAGGCAACCTTGACGTAGTGATTCAAGGTCATGCGGCCCTTGTTGACCTCGGTCAGGATCAGAGGAACACCGGTTTCGACGCCGATGAAGCCTGAAATGCAATCCCAAATCGCAGGCTTCAGCAACTTGCCGTTCACATCGCTTCCCTTCTCCTCCAAAGTGTGCGGAGAATGATCGGTCGCGAGCATGTCGACGTACCCGTTGATCAGTCCGTCCCAAAGAACAGCCGCGTGATCCTTGCCGCGTACGGGAGGATTCATCTTCAAGAGCGAGCCAACCTCGGCCATATCCTTCGGCTCGCGAAGCAGATAGTGCGGCCCCGTTTCTGCCGTCACGCGCAAGCCCCGCGCCTTGGCATCCCTTACCATATGCGCCGCCTGCTTGCTGCTCATGTGGAAGATGTGCAATTTGGTCCCGAAGGTCTCGGCAAAGAAAAGAGCATGGGCAACGGATTCCGCCTCGCAGAGATAAGGTCGCGACTGCTCCCAGTAGACCGGATCGTTTTTTCCCTCCGCCTTGAGCTTGTTCGTCCAATAGTGCTGAATCTGCCGGTTCTCGGCATGAATGCCCAAGGGCAGCCTCGACTGAGTGATATTGGAGAAGACCTCGAGACACATCCCGTCGTCGGGAAACGGAAGGACGCCGATCGTCTCGCCGAAAAAAATCTTGTAACCAATCGCGCCCGCAGCGGCCATGGGGAGGATGTCGGCGGAATTGGTCTGGACCACGACTCCCAAGATGCCGAAATCGACCAACGATGTTCGTTCCGCCAGACGTTGCTTGACCCGGACCTGCTCTGCATCCGCGGTCGGAGGAATAACGTTCGGCATGTCGACTACCGTCGTAATGCCCCCGCAGACGGCCGCGGCGGATCCGGTTGCAAAATCTTCCTTGTACGTCATCCCCGGCTCTCTGAAGTGCACATGCGCATCGATGATCCCTGGAAGAATGTGCCGGCCGGCCGCGTCTATCACTTCTTTCCCGTCGGGAAGCGAATCATCCAATCCGATGGCGACAAACTTTTCGCCTGAGATGGCAACTCCGCCCTTGAACGTCTCGTCGGGTGTAACCACCCACCCATTCTTCACCACAAGGTCTGCCTTCATGATTTCCTCCTATAGAAACACTTATCGATGCCTGCGCGGATGCAACGCTGCTCCATCAGTAGGCGTCGAACATGCGCTGGATTTCGTCGGCATTATCGGTTTTCGTCAGCGCCAGCGAAAGCAGTATGCGCGCTTTCCAAGGCTGCAGGTTGTCGCCGGCGACAAAGCCGCGCCTGGCCAAGCCGGGACTTCGAACGACCCGGCCTGAAGCAACCCGGCTGCAAAGACACATGAGCATGCCTTTTTCTCGATAGGCTTTGTCGAACGCGGCATCTTCTGCCGGTGTCGGCCTTCCGGCGCCGGTACCGGCGCTGACAATGCCTTTGGCGCCGGCGTTGGCGGCGGCTTCGATCATTGTTCCGTCGGCGCCGACGTATGAAAGCACGATGTCGACGCGCGGCAGCGATGGCAGGTATTGAACATCGAACTCGGTGTCAACGGTGTGCCTTCTCGTGGACTGGTGATAGTAGACGATCTTGCCGTCTGCGTCCGCGAACCCCAATGGTCCGAGGTCGCGCGACTGAAAGGCCTCCACGCGGTAAGTCGCGTTCTTGGTTACATCCCGCCCGTTGAAGATCGTGTCGTTCATCACGAGCAAGCAGCCACGCCCGAGCGAGCTTGGATCGGCGGCAACCTTGATGGCGTTGACGACGTTCAAATAGCCGTCGGCGCTGATCGCCGAAGATGGCCGCATGGAGCCGACGACAACCACCGGCTTGCGGGTCTTCAACGTCAGGTTCAAGAAATAGGCGGTCTCCTCGATGGTGTTGGTACCGTGCGTGATGACGATGCCGTCCGCTTTGTCGTCGGCAAAAATCGAATGAACGGTGCGCAGCAAATCGAGCCAATCCTTGTCGACCAAGGCATGACTCGGCAAGCGGCGAAAGGGGATTTCCTGCACCTCGGCAATATCCTTCAGCTCGGGGATTTGGCCGAGGAGCTCTCCGTCCCCGAGCCGTTTTCCGGCTTCAATGTACCATGCGAGATCCAGACGATCTTTGCCGACGGAATCGATGGTGCCGCCCGTCATGAGTAGGGCAACCCTGGGTAAAATGGCCATGCTCACCGTTCCTTGGAATTATCGAGCTGCGCCGAATTGTGCCGCGCGACAGGTCTATATCGTGTGATCTTAGCCAGCCAGGTCGCGCCGGGTGAAGGCCGCGCTGCCGCCGCCAGCTCTCCGCCCCGGCCAACTGCGGCGGCCACGCTCCCCCCGACCATGCTCCCCCTGGCGCCAACGCCAACGCTGAATTAGAACTCCAGCCAGCCACGCAATAGGAGTGATCCCCAGGACGGCCACGCCAAGCAGACCGCGCTCGCAGCTTCGCAATGCCCTGCCGCCGCCATGCCGGCCGTTTTGCGTCGTGGTGGAATGTCAAACCGGCCATATCAAACGGGTGCACACTTCGCAATTCGGTGACCCAGCGAAAGCACGTTGCGGCAGGAGTGCGCATGCAAGGAGAATTCGTCGGCCGCTCCGTATCTCGGCTGGAGGATCGTCCGTTGGTCACCGGCCAGGGCCGATTTGCCGCCGACGTTTCCTTCCCGCACCAGCTTCATCTGCGAGTTGTGCGCTCGACCCATGCCCATGGCAAGATACGGTCAATCGATATCGACGCCGCCTTGGCAATGCCGGGCGTCAAGGCGGTCTGGACGTCCGATGACATCAGCCAGGTTCCGCCGATCGACTTCCGAGAAGGCCGCATCGAGCAACTTGCGCCGTATCGCCAGCCGATCCTGGCGAGAGACTATGTCCGCTATGTCGGCGAGCCCACAGCGGCCGTCTTCGCGGAGAACGCCTATCTGGCGGAAGATGCGGCGGACCTCGTTACCCCCGAAATCGACGATCTGCCGGTGGTTCTTGAGCCGGATCATCCGCCCGGGGAATTCAAGCCGGGCTTCCTGACCGAACCCACCGTCATCTTGAAGGCATACGGTGATGTCGCAGCCGGCTTCTGGGCTGCACGCGAGATCATCGAGCTCGAGCTGAAGATCGGTCGCCATTCCGGCGTGCCGCTGGAAACGCGCGGCGCGATCGCTCGCTACGACGCCGTGCGCGATATCCTCGAGCTGCATGGCGCCGCCAAGGTGCCGCATCGCACCCGTGATTTGCTCGCGCGGACCCTTGAGCGCAGCCCTACGTCGGTTCATCTGTTCGAGGGACATGTCGGAGGCGGATTCGGAATTCGCGGTGAGCTCTATCCGGAGGACGTTCTGGTCTGCCTCGCCGCATTGCGGCTGGGGCAGCCGGTGAAGTGGATCGAGGATCGGCACGAGCATTTGATGGCGGCCAATCATTCTCGAGAGCAGATTCATCGCGTCCGCGTCGCCATCGATGCCGGTGGACGGATCCTCGCTCTTGAGGACGAGTACTTTCATTCGCAAGGCGCCTATATCCGGACCCATGGCTCGCGTGTTGCGGATATGACGGCTGGGATGCTGCCGGGCCCTTACCGGGTCCCCGCCTATCGGGCGACCGGACATTTTCGCCTGACCAACAAGACGCCGGCGGCGACCTATCGGGCGCCGGGCCGATACGAGAGCACATTCGTGCGAGAGCGCGTCATGGACGCGATCGCGCGGCGGCTGAAGATTGACCCGATCGCGGTGCGCCGCGTCAACTTGATTTCAAAGAGCGAGATGCCGTTCACGCGCCCGACCGACACGCTCGGCGAAGAGATCGTCTATGACTCGGGAGATTACGCCGGACTCCTGGACAAGACCCTTGCAGCGTTGGACTGGTCGAAGCTTCAAGCAAGCCTTCGGGAGCGCAGGGCCAAGGGAGAAGCCGTGGGCGTTGGCTTGGCCATGTTCATCGAGAAGAGCGGCATCGGCCCCGCCGACTGCGCGAAAGTGACCGTGGATACGACCGGAGCGGTCGAGCTCATCACCGGTGGCGCTTCGTTGGGACAGGGATTCGAGACGGCGATGGCGCAAATCTGCGCCGATGCTCTTGGCGTTGATTATCGAAGCATCAAGGTCATTCATGGACGCACGGATCTCATCGCGCACGGAATCGGGGCGCACTCCTCACGTGCATCGGTCATGACCGGATCGGCCACGCATATCGCCGCCACCAAAGTTCGGCTTAAGGCACTCGAAGTCGCGGGCGAGCTGTTGCAGACGCCTGCCAAAGCTCTCGACGTCGTGGGTGGCGTTGTCGTTCGCCGTGACGCTCCAGCGGGCAGCCCGTCGGTAAGTCTGGCGGAGATTGCGCGGACAATTGCGCCAACGTCCAAGACTCGCGGCCAACACGAGCCCGGCCTGAGCGCCGAAGGCTGGTTCTTCACGGACCATATGGTTTATCCCTACGGCATCCACGTCGCCGTGGTCCGCGTCGATCGTGAAACCGGGGAGGTCGAGATCGAGCGTTATCTGGTTTCTTATGATGTCGGGCGGGCCATCAATCCGATGATGATCGAGGGTCAGATCGTCGGCGGCGTGGCACAGGGTCTCGGAGGCGCTTTGTTCGAGGAGTTTACCTACGACAAGCGCGGCGAGCCTCTGTCTGTGACGTTCGCCGATTATCTGATCATGACATCCAGGGAGATGCCGCGCGTCGAGGCTCTCATCACCGAGGATGCCCCGAGCCCACGCAATCCCCTCGGGATCAAGGGTGCGGGCGAAGCGGGTACCAATGCCGCGGGCGCCGCAATAGCTGCGGCGATTGACGACGCGATCGGCATCGCCGGAGCGGTGACGGAGCTTCCGGTCACGCCCCAGCGCTTGAAGCTGATCTTGGATCGGCACCGCTCGACGGTTCGGGCTCACGCGTGACATGGCGCATTGCGCATTGCGCGGCGCTGCTTGCTGATTCCGAACCCGCATGTTAAGGCGCGGCGCCGCTTCAGAATTGGATATGTCGGGAATTCATGACGAACCTCCTGCAGATGCGCATTGCGGCGGTCGATCTTGTATCCAATACCTGTTTCCCGGCGCTCGCGGCCGACGAGCTGGGAGTCTTCAAGGACGAGGGGCTCGATGCTCATATCGAGCTGGTGTCGGCGCTTGGCGCCACCAAGGCGTTGCGCAATGGCGCCGTCGACGCCTTGATCGCGGGCTCGGTGCATGACGTTCTGACGGAGTTTCCCGGCTGGAAAGGGGCCAAGCTGGTCGTCGCGCTCTCCCAGGGAACACCGTGGTTGCTCGTTGTCCGAAGAGACCTCGTCGCCAAGCGCGGCGACATTGGCGCAGTCAAAGGCCTGCGTGTGACGGCCGCGGAAGGTCCGGATCAGGCACTGAAACAGATGCTGATCCGCGCCCAGATCGACCCGGACCGCGACCTTGCCATGATAGAGTTGCCCGGCGCCAAGGCACGTGATGTCTCGTTCGGCGTTTTCGCCGCGCGCGCTTTGGAGGAGGGATTGATCGACGGCTTTTGGGCCAACGCCATGGGCGCCGAGACCGCGGTCAGTCGCGGGGTCGGCAAAATTCTCATCGATGTTCGGCGCGGCGATGATCCAAACGACGTTCGGCATTTTACCTTCGCCGGCATGGCCACCACCGATGCATTCATCCGGCGCGAGCCGGCGTGCATCGCGGCCGCCGTACGGGCTATTGTTAAAGCTCAACGGGCTTTGCGCGCCGATCCATCGTTGGCTCGGGAGGTCGGACGGCGCAAGTTTCCTCCGGAAGCGGCGGGGCTGATCGCAACGATCGTCGAACGCGACGCGCCGTTCTATGACCCGGTCATTTCCGAAGAGGCGGTCATTGGTCTGAATGGATTCGCGCAGGCCATCGGTCATCTGGCACGTCCCGTGCCTTACGACCAGGTGGTGGCCGTCCGCTTCCGCGAATTGTGGGCTAATTAGTCTCCGGCTCCCAGCCGCCGCCTGCGACAAAGAATGTCATTCCCGCGCCGGAATTTGGATGAGCGCGGCAAGCTGCTCCTTGGATAATGGGGCCTGCATGAACTTGAAATCGATGGCATCTCGTGTCACGGCATCGATTCCGGAAATCTGATCGGGCGACATGGCGGCTTTCGGCAGAAACTCGTCGCGGATGCGGATCGCCAGGCGTTCGGAAACCTTGCCGTAGGCCGCGTAGACCTTTACGCCGTCGGGACTGTCGTAGAGCCAGTCATAAGTCTCGCGATAGGCCGTCACGAACCGGCCGATCGCCTCGCGATGTTGCGCCAGTGAGCTCTGATTGGCAACGTGCACGCGGACGGTTTGGTCGCGGGTCGAGGGCGCGTCGCTTCCGCGTGCAATGAGCCGTGTTTTTCCCTCATCCAGCGCTTCCAACCCAAACGGCGGTGAAGCCCAGCCGACATCGATTTGTCCCGACATGACCTGGGTCAAGGTCGCCGCGGAAGCGCCGGTTGAGACCGGCCTCGCCGAGACATTGAAATGCTTGATCAGTGCCAGCAGCGTGATGTGGGTCGAGGCGCCGTTCGTTGAATACGCCACCGTCTTGCCATTGAGGCCCGCGAAGCTCTTGAGCAGCGAGGCGGCGGGCACATACCAGTAAAGATCGCTGGTCCCGGTCGTTCCCGCCAGAATGATCCGTACCGGCGCGCCTTTGGCGAAAGCACCGAGCACAGCACCGGTCCCGGCCGAAATTCCGATATCCACGCCGCCGGAGATCACGGCCTGCATCGTCTCGCCGCTCCCGTTGGTATAGAGAATTTCGAGATTGAGGCCATGCTTCTTGAAGATGCCGGCCCGCTGTCCGATTTCGGGGATGCTGCTGTCCCAGTTGTTGGGAGCGCCGACCGCGAGCTTGAGATTGTCCTCGGAAAACGCAACCGCTGGAGCAAAAGCAACAGCCGTCAAGATCGCCGCGCACAGAGGCTTCGACAGAAACGCCATGATGTCCCGAGCATATAGCCGTTGGAGCGAGGGAGCCAGCCTCCTGATCCTGCCTCGGCAGCGGCCGCAGTCAAGCCCCGCGAACTTTGCCGAAAAAGGCAGCCACCTTCATCTCCAAATCGTTGGCACGTGAGGAAAGCCGTTCAGTCCATCCCGCGATCTCGCCGACGGCGGCCGCGCTCCGGCTCGCAGCCAGCTCGACAGAACGGATCTCGACCGATGCCCGCGCCGTGTTGCCGGTTGCGGTCTGCATATTGCCCGCAATCTCACGGGTGGTGCGCCCTTGTTCCTGGACGGCCGCCTCGATAATGCCGGCGACCGAGGTCAATTCCTCGATCGCGCTCCTGATCGACGAGATTTCACCGACTGAGCGCTTCGTCGCTTCCTGGATCGCAGCAATCTGCCGCGAGATGTCTTCGGTGGCGCGCGAGGTTTGATTGGCGAGCGCCTTTACCTCGGAGGCAACCACCGCAAAGCCTTTGCCGGCTTCGCCGGCACGTGCGGCCTCGATCGTTGCGTTCAGAGCCAAAAGGTTGGTCTGCGATGCAATCGCGGAAATGAGACCGACCACCGAACCGATACGCTCGGCAGCATCATTCAACGAATGGATGGTCTGGTGCGTGCGCTGGGTATCACCAACCGCCGACCGCGCCATCTCCGAGGCACGGGTCGCCTGCTGGCCGATATGCTCGATCGATCCGGAGAGCTGCTCGGTCGCCGTCCCTGCCTCCTCCACCTGCTTCGTCGTCTCGCTTGACGCGGATGAAGCTGACGCCATGCGAGTGACGGTATCGTCGGTGACTTGCTGCATCGTGGCGCATGTGGCTCGCAATGAAGACGATGCTTCATTAATTGCATCAAGAACTCCGCCGATTGCACCGGCAAAATCGGTAATCGCATCGTCGATTGCCTGGCGCCGCGCATGCGTCGCCCTTACATCCGCATCTTGGTGCAGCGTCATCGCATTCGAGACGTCAAAGGCGATGACCTGCGAAACGACCCTGGCATAGTCGACAAGCTTGGCCGGTGAAAATCGGTACCTGCATGCCAGTGCATTGAGCACGGACCTGAGCACGAAGTTCCCTGCACTGCTACGCATGCGCGCATCGAGCCCGATCGCGGCCTCTTGCTCGACCGTTTTTCGACACGACTCGACATACCGATCATCGAGGTTCCCGCCCAAGAGAGCCTCAAAATGCGACGCTTCGAGGCTTCTGATCAAGTCCCTGTTCTTGACGACGACGTCCGCCACGTGCGGCAAGTTTTTCGTGCCCGCCAGGATGCCGTCGATCGCCTCTTCAAGATGCGGCGCAATGAGCGGCCACGTCTCCTTCATGATCTCGCGCGCGCGCTCGTCCAGATCAAAGAGGGAGCGGCGAGCATCAAATCCTGAAACAAACCCGGGTATCGTCATGATCCGCAACTCTGCGACGTGCCTTGCCAGGCGGTATTCTTAACAAGAATGGTTGTTTTAGGCTTAATAATCGAGCAAAAGGCCGATTCCTCGGAGCAGTGTCTCCGACTCGTTCAGATATACAATGAGGGCAAGCCAGAAAGCATATTGACCGCTTCGCACGCCGTTGGGGCGCCGCAATTGGGGAAAGACATTCGACATGATCCGAGTCGCCTTCGTGATCGGGGACTATCCGCCCGACGAGCGCCGCCTGCGCGAGGACGTGGCCAGGAGCTACTCGTCGGCCGATGTCGAGGTCGGCATCGTCCAGGTCCCGGCGCGTCCGTTCGACGGCTTGGGGCCGGCCGAAATTCAGGCGGCGGCGCCGATCTTCCATGAGGCATTCAGGCGGGCGGAGCGCGAAGGCTACGATGCGATCGTGCCGCTCGGCATGCTCGACCTCGGGGTCGATGGCGGCCGGTCGGTGGTCGACATCCCGGTGGTGGCGCCTCTGCAGGCCGTGCTGCACGTCGCCGCGCAGGTCGGCGAGCGTTTCGGCGTGGTTTGCTATCACGCCTCGGCAATCCCGCGGCACCGGGCGCAGACGCGGGCCTATGGGATGGAATCCTTCATCGCGGGCCGGCGCGCGAGCGGCTACTACGTCCAGCATATCGCGGAGAACAAGGACAAGATGGTCGAGTCGTTCCTCCAGGCGGCGCGCGCGCTGATCGAGGAGGACGGAGCCGACCTCATCATCCCGCAAGGCATCACCCAATGCCCGGTGCAGATGAAGCCGAAATGGCTCGCCGCCGAGCTTGGCGTCCCGGTGGTGGAAGGGATCGGCGCGCCGATCAAGATGGCGGCGATGCTCGCGGCGCTCGGCCTGCGGCAAAGCCGGGTCCGCTGGCAGAAGGAAGGCTCGCAGCCCAAGTAGGGCTCGTAGCCAGGATTGACCCCCGCGAAGGCGGGGGGAAATCCGGGGGAGCTCTATTTGGGTCGGAGCGGTTCCCGGAGTCCACGCTCACCGCTGTTTCGCCTGGAAGCGGATCGGCGCGTCGGCAAAGACCTTGTAGGCTTGCGATTTCGGCCGGTCCCGGTCTTCCGGGTTGAGATAGGCGATCGAGCTCTTGCCGATGAGCGCCCGCGGCAGAATCATCATGCGGATGAATCGCGT
>WNGQ01006025.1_pt1 | contig 15922 bp, 12 predicted proteins | sample 5407661 | NCBI WGS metagenome assembly WNGQ01 (sample SAMN13153382, study PRJNA577476) | soil metagenome | isolation source: 60 cm soil or saprolite under Garry oak tree replicate 2 | place: USA:California | collected 2016-06-15 | reverse complement strand
TTCCCACCGCTGCAGGCGGCCACAGCCTGGGGGTTTTCCGGTATCGTCTTGCTGTTCGGAATGCTCGGCGTCTCCTCGCTCGACGGCGTGATCGGCCGCAGGCCGTCGGTGCTGTTCAGCTATGCCATCTCGATCATCGGCATCGTCCAGTTCTGGCTGTTGCAGCGATATCCGAATATCTGGCTCTTGACCGGCTTCGTCGTCTGTTTCGGCAGCATGATCGGTTCGCGTGGTCCGCTGTTGACGGCGACCGCCATGAAGATTTTCCGGGGCAAACGGGTCGGCACCATCTACGGCACCATCGCGATCGGCAGCGGGCTCGGAGCGGCGATCGGCTCCTGGAGCGGCGGCCTGATTCACGATGTGAGCCGCAGCTACAACCCCGTCATTGCATTCTCGCTTGCAAGCGTCGTGCTCGGGATGATCCCGTTCCTGGTCGTGCCGGCGCTGCGGCGGTAAGCCGCCTGCGCCATACTTGGATAGTGGTGCGGGAACCAGTTTCCGATTCATCTGATATGATCCCGCAACTGCGCGAAGACATTCCCCTTCAGGGATGCTAGAATCAACATTGAAGACGGATCGAGGCCACCGTGCTCCGCCGCCTTCATCACCAAGCTGTGTACCAAGTTTCGGGGGCTCTTCCGCGGGAACCGGATCCCCCTATCGCAGCTTATCCCGCATGCTTCAAAAACCGGGAGACCGCCATGAGAATCGCGACGTTCATTCTGGCTGGTAGTGCGGCCCTCACCATCATCGGCTCGGCGGCGCTGGCCGAGCAGGCGCTCACGGGAACGATCACCCAAATTGACCGGATCAATGGCACCGTCGCGATCAAGCAGACGCAAAGCGGCACCGTCGGAGCGAATACCAGCGGCGCTGCCGAGGAGTTCAAGGTTCAGGCCGGCGTGTCGCTGGAGGAGTTGCATGCCGGCGACAGGGTCAACTTTTCCACGGCGGAATCGAGTGGGACCAAAACGATCACGAAATTTCAAAAACAGTAGATTGTTTGCAGAGCTGCAGTCGAACAGCGCGGACAACGGCGAGCGCGATTGATTGCAATCGTGTAGCGCGCGGCCAATAGTGCCCAGGATCCGCAAAGGACTGGAAGTCCAACGCCCTCCGCCTGTTCCGGTCATTCGATTTCAGAGTGAGCTCGCGCGACCAACTCCACACGCGATACGGGGAGTAGCGCGTCGCCAGCCAACCGAGCGGGGCGAACGGTTCGGCGCGCTCGTGGGTGCGGGCATCGTCGTGGGCGGTCGCAAAGATGCAGCGGATGTTGAAAGCCACCGCATCCGGGGACGTCCCTCCGCATGGTCAAACGGCGGGCGGCGGGAGCTACGCGCCGGGAGACATGAGAACGCCGATCTCGACCGGTTCAGCCGTTGCACCCAGCCGTGGCACCCATGTCAATTTTGGCTTCGCGCTATGTCGGCAACGACGATACCAACAACCGCGAATACGAAGTAGACAGCCCAGCAAGCTGCCAGGAGCCAACTCCATGAGTGTCATCAAGACAAAAGACGGGATCGAGATTTTTTATAAGGACTGGGGCTCGGGTCAGCCCATTGTGTTCAGCCATGGTTGGCCGCTGTCGGCCGATGACTGGGACGCGCAGATGATGTTCTTCCTCAATCACGGCTACCGCGTCATCGCCCATGACCGCCGCGGCCACGGCCGGTCCAGCCAGACAGCGCACGGCCATGACATGGATCACTATGCCGACGACCTCGCGGCTCTGACGGCGCATCTCGATCTGAAGAATGCGGTTCACGTCGGCCATTCCACCGGCGGCGGCGAGGTCGTGCACTATATCGCGCGGCACGGTGAGAGCCGGGTGGCGAAGGCGGCCATCATCAGCGCGGTGCCGCCGCTGATGGTGCAGACACCGGCCAATCCCGGCGGCCTTCCGAAAGCAGTCTTCGACGACTTTCAGGTGCAGCTCGCGGCCGGCCGCTCGCAATTCTATCGCGACATCGCGGCGGGTCCGTTCTATGGCTTTAACCGGCCGGGCGCCAAGCCGTCCGAGGCCGTCATCGAGAATTGGTGGCGCCAGGGCATGATGGGCGGCGCCAAGGCGCATTACGACGGCATCGTCGCCTTCTCAGAGACGGATTTCACTGACGACCTCAAGGCCATCACCGTGCCGGTGCTGGTCATGCATGGCGACGACGATCAGATCGTTCCCTATGCCTGCTCCGCGCCATTGTCGGCAAAGCTCTTGAAGAACGGAACGCTGAAGACCTACACGGGCTATCCGCACGGCATGCCCACCACGGAAGCAGCCACCATCAACGCCGACCTGCTGGCCTTCCTGAAGGGCTGACGCTTCGGTCGGATTTATCGAGAGACCGCCGCATGGCGGTCTCTCTCCTATCCGCAAATCAGTTGTTCGGATTGCTCGGCGGGTACTCGACCGGGCCGTACTGCTTGCCGGTGTTGAAATCCATGATCTTCCGCGTCACCCCAGGCAATATCGCCGAGAGCGGATTGACGCGGACGTCCGGCTTGCTTGGCGTTCCAACGATCTCGTAGGTCACGCCGAACAAACCTTCATTGCTGCCGCCTCCGAGGATGATGCCAAGCACCGGAAGCTGGCCGAACATGTTGTTTAGACCATAGATCGGCACGAACGTGCCACTCATCCGCACCTGATTGGCCGGATAATCGATCGTGCCCTCGATGGTGCCACCGATGAGCGGCCCCTTCAGCACGGCCTCGCGGACGGTGAGCTTGCCGTTCTGGGAGCTGAATTCCGCGTGCGCCCGCGAAAAGCCGACGCCGTTCTGGGCGCCCGCAGTGCCAGTGGCGACCTGCCGATCGATGGCCGGTTCGCCCTTCACCGTGAAATCGCGGACGTCGATCGAGCCTTCGCGCGCGCCGGCATCGGGCGTCGGCGGATCCATCACCAGCTCAAGCTGGCCGCTGAACACCTTGCTGTAGATGTCGGCGAAGCGGAAGAACGCGCCGGCATCCTTGGTCTCGACAAGGATCACCTCGCGCCCCTGCCAGCGACCGCGCAAATCCGGGCTCGTCGGCGTATCGCGCCCGATCCTGCCCAAATCCGCGGTCAGCGGCGCGTCATGCCCGATCTTGCCCGTGAGGCTGAAGCTTCGGAACGCACCATTGCGCCGCGACAACTTGCTGTCGACGCTGCGCAACGGCTCGCCGTAGGCGCCCAAGACCGCGCCGAGCTTCAGGTCGACATCGACGTCGACATTCTTCATCTTGCTCTTGCTGTCCGGGTCCTTCCCCGATTTCACGGAATTGAGGAAACCGCGGCCGTCGAACACGTCGCCGCGTATCGTCACCTTCAGCGCGCCGTCCGGGCCGCGCTCGGCCTTCAGCGTCGCCTTGTCGCCGTCGGACGGCGAATAGATCGGAAAGTTCACATTGATCAGATCGCCGTTCTGGTCGACCTCCAGAGAACCCTTGATCGACGTGCCGCCGCCATCGATGACGATGTCCTCGAACCGGGTCGATTGCGCCTTCGGCACCACGTTGAAGGTCGCGCGGGTCGACTTGCCGGGCAGCTTGACCCAACCCGGCAGCACGTTGTCGAGCTTCAGCGCGGTGAGATCGGCCTCGATGCCCATCCGGCTGTCGTGGTCACCGCCCGCGATCTTGCCCACCAGCTTGATCGGCAACATCCCGCTGACCGTGGGTCCGAGGTCGAGGCCGAACCGCGCCCGGCTCGCATCATCGAGTGTCGCGAGCAGCTTGATGTCGGCATCGCCGTCGGCCGGCTTGCGATAATCCAGCGTCGCGGGCTGACCGTTGATCTTCACGTCGCCCTTGACCTGATAGCCCTGGTTGTTGGCGACGACCTTCAGCGTGTTGGCCTCGAGCTTCTGGTTCATTACCAGCTTGTCGGCGGAAAATCCGTTGAGATCGGCGGTCACCGCGTAACTGGTGTTGGCCTTGGTCAGTTCGCCGATGACCGGCATGCCCATATTGACGGTCGCAGAAAACATTCCCTTGCTGGTGTTGGGATCGACCAGGGTCGCGGACAGGTCGCTGAGACGGTCGGATGCAAGAATTTCAGCCGCCGCCGGAATCGGACCATCGACCCTCAGCCTGACCCGGGCCGGTGGCGGTTTCGGCGCCATGTCCGGGACCTCGAAAACAAAATCCGAAAGGGTGAGCTTACGGCCGGTCGGCGTATCGGCAACCCCCTGCCCGATCATGACGGTCGCGGTGTGTCCGGTGACATGCGCTTTCAAGTCGGCATCGCGCACCGACGGCAATCCGTCCACCGGGCGGACCGTGACCCCGCTGGCCACGATGTTGACGTCGAGACCGTCATCCGGAATCGGCGGCCCCTTGCGCGGCAGATTCTTCACCGGAGAGTTGACGGCGATTTCGAGACGCTGGACCGAGCCGCGTTCGATCCGCTCGATCACCCAGGCGCGTACCTCCGGCACAATCAGCGCCGGCCATATCCGCTTCATCGCGGAGGCCGACATCGGCGTACCGGCGAAGCCCAGCGTCAGGCGAGGTTCGCCCGAATAGTCGACGCTTCCGGTCCCGGCGATGCCGATCTCGCCATTGCTGAAATTGGCCTGCGTCATCAGGACACGCTTCTTGTCGGTGTCGAAACGGAGGCCGACGGCGATGCGGTTGAAGATCAGGGGCGGTTCCTTGTCGGCTCCGGTCAGCAGAATCGTGCCGCCGCTCAAGCCAAGTTGCCAGTCCGCAACATTACCGTTGGGCGGTTCGAGATGGGCGAGCAGCGTGATGCGGTTCTCGCCCGCGACGATCTTGAAGGGAGCGACCAGCACGCGCCGGCCTGCGTCCCATTCGAGGTTCATTTCCGCCGAGTTGATCGCCATCGGGTAATCAGGCGTATCGGTGTCGATGATGGTTCCGGCGCCGACGCTGAGCTTGCCGCTCAGATAGGTCGGTAGCCCGTCGCGCCCGAGCTCGCCCTTCACTTCGCCGCTCAGCGGCAAGTCGGCGCTGTAGGTCATATCCTTCAGCCGCAGCGCCAGCAGAATGTTGGAGGTCGGCACCTTGTCGGCGCGGATATCGACCGCACGGACGCCATTTTCTGGCGGCCCGATCAGCACGCGGATCGACCAGGCGCGCTTTCCTTCCTCGCCGACGCTCAGTTGCACGCCGCCGCGGCTCGGCCGGCGCAGGCCGAGGCTGATGTTCTCAAACGTCCATTTGTTGCCGCGTTGCTGGTCGTCGACGACCAGAATGCCGTTCTTCAAACCGATTTCGTTGAGGTTCTGGCCATCGAGTCCCGTCAGGCTCAGGCTGTCGAGCCAGTCGAGACCGGCGAGCAAGCCGCTTTGGACGGTGCCCGGAGACGATGCTGCGGGCGCCTGCAGCGCGCTGTTCGCGGCACCCGGCGTTAGCTGCCCCGGGCGGGGGAATGTCGGTGGCATGCCGGCATCCCGTTTCGAGGCTACGCCGGTGGCGAGCGGTTTGGTGGTATCGCCGGTCGACACCGTGACGTTACCGTCCGGCGTGATGCGGATCGCAAGCTCCGCATCGACCAGGTTGAGGCTCACGGCGCGAAGACGTCCCATCAGCAACGCGGTGCCGGACAGCCTGACCTCGGCCTTCGGCGCGCTGGCGACGATCGCGTGGTCCTGGTCGCGCACGATCATGTCGCGGATGCGAACCGCGATGGCGATTCGCCCGGTGCGCTCGATCTGTGTGCCGCCGATTTCGACGGTGTTGCCGTGGCCGATGTTTTCCTCGATCGCCGCCGCCAGCCATGGCGTGGCCACGTCGAGGTTGATCGGACCTGCGCCAAGGCGCCACCAGAGCGCGCCGAAGCAAGCGGTGAAGATCACCATCAACACCGTAACCACGACGACAAGGCGCCTGACCCAACGCTCGCTGACGACCCACTGCTGCAACGCGGCTATCCGATCGACGAATCGATGGAGGCCGGAATTCGATGCCGACAACAGCCGGCGCGCACGATGGCCGGCCACCTCATCGTGGTCCTGGTCCTGGTCCTGGTCCCAATCGACGTCGTTCCACTGCGGAACTTGAACGTCGGCCTGCGGATGTGACCGTTGGTTTGACAGTTGGGCCGACCTGTTTGCTGCCATTGCCTCTCGGTGCCGGCGTTCGTCAGAAGGCTGTTTGCCGCTGCGGTTTCGCCCGTCCACGGGTAACGCGCGCTCCGGTGCCGGCATCGCGGCCAATCCTCAATTGGTCCTGCTGCTTGTCATCTGCCGCAGGCAGTTTTTGTCAACGGGCACGGCGACGGGCGTCGAATTGCTTGTCACCATAACCCGGGGCCGTCACTCTTGCCCAGTCGCTCGTGTGCCGAATCCAAAGTCCTGTGGTGTCTTTCTTTTGCGAACTCGCAGCAACAGCAAAGAGAACTTCCGAAGCACCACGCCAGGACGATTCCAATCTATCAAATCAAACTTACAATACACTGAACATTGAGCCACTGAAAGCGACGAAAGGAAGGCGTATGTCCAAGAAATCGCACAAGAAATCCTCTAGACCTTCAGCGGCCGGGCCGCGTGGCGCGAAATCCCCCGAATCGCGCAAAGCAAAAGCCGTCGACAGCCGCGAGACCGCGGCGAAGCGGTCCAGCGGGACAACCACAGCATCGCACAAGGTCCCCTCCAAACCCTTAAAAAAGTCCGCCGCCGCGGCGCGCCCGGCGACGGGAACTGCAGCCGCCGCGGTCCACCTCGCCGAGGGCGACAAGGCACCGAGTTTCCGGCTGCTGCGCGATGGTGGCAGCAGCGTGTCGTCAAAGGATTTTCTGGGCAAGAAGCTGGTGCTGTTCTTCTACCCCAAGGCGGATACGCCGGGGTGCACGAAAGAGGCCATCGACTTCAGCCGCCTGCGCGGAGCGTTTGCCGAAACCGGCACCGAGGTCGTTGGAATTTCCGCCGACACCGTAAAGATACAGGAAACCTTCCGGGACAAGCACAAGCTCTCGGTTCCCCTGATGTCCGACGAGACACATGAGATGCTCGAGGCTTACGGCGTCTGGGGCGAAAAATCGATGTATGGCAGGAAGTTCATGGGCATTGTTCGGACGACGGTCCTGATCGGCGCGAACGGCAGAATTGCAAGATTATGGCGCAACGTCAGGGTCGACGGACACGCCGACGAGGTCTTGGCGGCAGTCCAGACGCTCTGAGTCTAGGAGTCCCATTGTCGAAAAATTAACCATGAGCGTCTCAAATCGCTCCCGCAATTTTGGCCGTACGGAACCTGGATCCGACCGGCGCGGGAGTGCCGATGACGTACCGTTCGGGCCAGTATTCCGAGTATCCTCAGCATCATCCACACAATCATGGCCGTGGGCTGCCAACTCGCGCAGCGCTGACCGCGCCTCTGCGCGCTTTGGCTGCGCGCCAAGACGGCTATACCCTGGTCCATGCCGGCAAACAGGTCCGGATCGGGCCGGTGCTGTTCTGGATCGCGGTCGGTTCCATCACGCTTCTCGGCCTGTGGTCGGCGGCGACGGCCACCTATTTCGCATTCCGCGACGACGTCCTGACCCGGCTGATCGCGCGCCAGGCGGAGATGCAATACGCCTATGAAGACCGCATCGCCGAGTTGCGGGCCAAGGTCGATCGCACCACCAGCCGTCAGCTCTTGGACCAGGAGCAGTTCGACCAGAAACTCGATCAGATCATGCGCCGGCAGACGGCGCTGGAATCACGCGCCACCGCGCTCGGCTCGCTGCCCGATATCACCGGCTCGATCAAGCCGCCGTCGCGCGGCACGGCCGCATCCGACACAAGCGCTGGACCGCCAAAGCCCTCGCCGATCAGCGACACCGTGATCTTCGTCGCGCCGCCCGATCGCGAGGCGCGCCTGGAATCGCGCGCCCCGATCCCGACCGGCCCGTCGCCCAATCAATTCGCCAAGGTCCAGGGCGTGGACAATGTCGTCGTTCGCCTGCAGACATCGCTGGATCAGGTCGAGCGGCGTCAGATGGCTGCGCTCAACGTGCTCGAAGAGAGCGTGGAATCGCGGGTGCGGCGCATGCGCGGCGTCTTCAGCGATCTCGGTCTCGACATGGCGCAGCTGGAAGCCGCAACGCCGCGCAGTGGCGGCGTCGGCGGTCCGTTCGTTCCAGTCAAGCTGCCCTCCGAAGCCGGCGCATTCGAGCGGCAGCTCTATCGCATCAACGTCGCGCGCGGCCAGATGGATCGCCTGAACCGGACATTGGCGCTGGTTCCCTATCGCAAGCCCGTGGTCGGCGAGGTCGAGTTCACCTCCGGCTTCGGCGTCCGCAGCGATCCCTTCCTCGGCCGTCCGGCCATGCATACCGGCCTCGATTTCCGGGCCTCGACCGGCGATCCCGTACGTGCCACCGCCAACGGCAAGGTGGTGTCAGCGGGCTGGAGCGGCGGCTATGGGCGCATGGTGGAAGTCGACCATGGCAACGGGCTGTCGACCCGTTACGGCCACCTGTCGGAGATCAGCGTCAAGATCGGCGATCCGATCAAGATCGGGCAGGTGATCGGCGCGGTCGGTTCGACCGGCCGCTCCACTGGCCCGCATCTGCACTACGAAACCAGGATCGACGGCGATGCGGTCGATCCGCAGAAGTTCCTGCGCGCCGGCGTGCGGCTCAGCGCGGGTTAGAGCGCGCAATCCCAGCTCCGACCGTCATGCCCCGCGAATGCGACGCGAATGCGGGGCATCCAGTATTCCAGAGAAGCCGACGTGAAATTGAGAGGCCGCGGCGCACTGTCATCGTCCGGCCGAGCCGGACGATGACACCGAGGAGCGCTTTAATGGCTGGCGTCGTGTCCGACCTCGCCGGTGATGATCGGGCCGAACAGCTCCCAGCTCTCGCCGTTGAACCGCATCAACTGCATCTGCTCGATCGGGAAGTAGTCGTCCGCCGAGGTGTTGATCGAAATTCCCGGCAGCAGCATGTCGGTGGTGAAGTCCTTCAGGTTGGCCGCCTGCTTCATGACGTTCTCGCGCGTGAGATTGTCGCCGCACTGCTTCAAGACCTGCACCATCGCCTGCGATTCCACGTAGGCATAGGCGTTGTTGGAGTTGGTCTTGTCGCCTTCCGGATAATACTTGTCCATGAATTCCCGCCACTTCTTCACGCCCGGATCGTCCTTCCAGGTCGGATCGGTCGGATCCTTGACGTAGGAGGTGGAGATGATGTCCTTGGAATAGTCGAGGCCGGCCGGCTTCAAGACCGAGGCGATCGCGGTCGCGGTGTTGGCGAGGAAGAACTTTGGCTTCCAGCCGAGCTCGCCCACTTTTCGGATCGCCTGCGCCGATCCCTTCGGCGCCGCCCAGGAGAAGAAGATGTCGGCGCCGGAATCGTGCAGCGCGACGATCTGGGAATCGATCGAAGGGTCGCTCACCTCATAGGATTTGTCGGCGATGATCATGTTGGCGTGCTCGCCGAGCCCATCCTTCAATCCCTTGAACTGGTCCTTGCCGGCATCGTCGTTCTGCCAGAACACCGCGATCTTGCCGTTCGGGAAGTGTTCGAGAATGTATTTCGCGTAGATGTGACCTTCGCTCTGGTAGTTGGGCTGGAAGCCCATGGTCCAGGGGAAGTTCTTGGGATCGCCGAACTTGGTCGCTCCCGACGCGACGAAGAGCTGCGGCACCCGCTTGGCGTTCATGTATTTCATGATCGCCGAGTTGGACGGCGTTCCCAGCGACTGGAAGATCAAGAGGACCTCGTCGCTCTCCACGAGCTTGCGCGCCTGCTCGATCGCCTTCGGCGGGCTGTAGGCGTCGTCATAGGAGATGAAGTTGATCTTGCGGCCGTTGATGCCGCCTTCCGCATTGACCATGTTGAAGAAGGCCGCTTCGGTCTTGCCGATCACGCCATAGGACGAGGCAGGACCGCTATACGGCATGATGTTGCCGATCTTGATTTCGCTATCGCTTGCGCCTGGATCGTATTTCTTCTCGGCACTGGCGGCCGTTGCGGTCATCGCGACGGCGGCCGCAAGTGCGGTCATGGCAGCAAGCTTTCGGATACGCGACGGCATCGCTCCCTCCCCGCTCGATTTCTTGTTTGGCCGAGTTGATCGACATCAGTTTCGCAAGTCGCGCCGCGGCTTGCAAGCACCGGCGCGTTCAATCTATCCCGCGATGCGAAACGGCATTGTTGCTGTCAGCTATTTGTGATTGATGCGGGACCACAATGGGGCATTGCGATTTGGACGTTAAGAACTTGGACGTTAAGAAACGAATTGGCCCGCGGCATCCGAGGCTTGGCGCTGCCGGATTTCGCATGGCGCGCTGGCTGGCTGCGCGAACCATGGCGAGCGCTGGCTTTCACCAGCTCGGCTCGAAACATGCCGGCACGCGTATCGCGCAGGCGCGCGAAAAGCTCACGCGTGGCGAGACCCTCTATCTCGCCGGGCTTGGTCTGCCGGGCACGCATAATTCGGGCGTCGCGCTGGTCGAGGTGACGCAGGCTTTTGGACCAAGGCTGATCTTCAATAACGAGGAAGAACGTTTCTCCGGCAACAAGCACACCACGGAATATCCGCGCGCCTCGATCGACGCGATGCTCGCCGGCCTGCGCGCCATGGGGCGGGATATCGATGATATCTTTGCCTGGCTCACCACCTGGGATTACCCGACGCTTGCCGGCACGACGGCGCGCGTAGTGCTGGAGGAGCTGCCGCAAAGCCTGGCGATGTTGCACCTCAAGGACGCACCCGGCTTCGACGCTCGCCGGCTCGAGCAGATGACGCGGACCCCGAAAATCCTGGCGCAGCAGCTTGGCCTGACCTCGCGGGTGCCGCTGATCTGCATGCCGCATCACGACAATCACGCATGGTTTTCGTTCGCAGCCTCGCCGTTTGCCGACGACGGCGAGCCCGTCGCGGTCGCGGTGCTCGACGGCACCGGCGATCTCGGCTCAATCTCGCTGTACGTCGTCAAGGGCGGCGCCATGCGGCAGCTCTCCTGCAACGCCAGCATGTTCGATTCGCTCGGCGCTTTCTACAGCGTGATTTCGTCGACGCAGGGCGGCTGGACACTGCTCTCCAGCGAAGGCCGCTACATGGGCGCGGCCGCGTGGGGCGACATGGACCGAGCCGGCAATCGTTATTACGCGCGTCTGAAAGACGTCCTGCATTTGGGCGGTGGCGGCGAAATACAGCTCAATCGCGCGATGGCGAACTGGCAGTGCGATCCGTCCCACCACCCCTACAAGCAGCCGCTGATCGACATCCTGGGCGAACCGCTCAAGCCGGATCAGCTCTGGAATCCCGACGCCATGCTGCGGGTCGAGGACATCAACCACCGCCCCGACACCCAGGATCGCCTCGACAAGGCCGCCGCGACGCAACTGGTGTTCGAGGATGCGATGATCCATGTCGTCGATCACCTGTTGCGGCTGACGGGCGCCAACCGACTGGTGCTGACCGGAGGCGTCGCGCTGAACGCGGTCGGCAACATGCGGCTGCTCGAACATTTCGACGAGCCGTGGTTTGCGCAACATCAGGCGCGAAATGCGCGCCTGCATCTCTGGGTGCCGCCGGTGCCCGGCGACCCCGGCGTCACCATCGGCGCAGCATGGCTGTTCGCGCATCTTGCGGGCGCCCCGCGCGGCGCGCCGATGACGCACGCATTCTGCTGCGGACTGCCGCCCACGCATGCTGACATCGTGGCGGCGCTCGCCGCCGATGACGTCGCCTCGGAGCGGATCGGCGATGTGTCCACCGCGCAAGGCCGCGATGATATCGCCGACCTGATGGCCGTCCACCGCGCAAGGCCGCGATGATATCGCCGACCTGATGGCCTTCATGGTGGCGCAAGGCGGCGTCATCGCGCTGCATCAGGGCGCAGCCGAAACCGGCCCCCGCGCGCTCGGCCATCGCTCGATCCTCGCCAACCCCTGTGACGCACACGTGCGCGACGCCCTCAACGCACGCGTCAAATATCGCGAGGCGATCCGCCCCTTGGCGCCGATGGCGACGCTGGAAGCGGCGATGCAATATTTCGATTTGCTGGAGGGAGCATCCGATGGCGACTACAACGCCTACAACTACATGGTACTGACCGCACGGTCGAAACCGACCGCGCTCGAGAAAATCCCCGCGGTGATCCATGCCGACGGCACCGGGCGAATCCAGATCGTGCGCGAAGCGGACGATCCCCTCACTTACGCCTATCTCAAGGCGCTCGGCCGCTACACCGGCGTCGAGATCTCCGTCAACACCTCGTTCAATGTCGCGGGTCCGATCGCGCAGACCCCACAACAGGCCATCGACACCCTGCGTCGTTCGAAGGGATTGGATGTGGCGCTGCTGGTGGCAAGCGATGGCGCGGTTTTCGCGGCGTGGCATGGAGGCGAGCGCGACAGCCGCCGATTCACAACGTGGTTAGCGCAGTGGAAGAGCGGTCCAAAAGGTGACTAGGCTGGCGAGCCCAAGTGGCGAGCAAAAAACTCAATGAGCAGCTCATAGTGATGATTTTCCGAGTCGACACCGAACCCGTGCCCTTCTCCCTCGTAAAAATGGACGTCGGGCGTCCGGCCATGGCGCTTCAGTCGATCCCACAAGCGGCGTGTCATGTCGACCGACCAGGTCGCGTCTTGCGTGCCGTGGCTGAGGAAAAGCGGACCTTCAAAACGCTCGATTTCGATCGGCGCCGTCGGAAGTAGGTCGTCGGACGATCCGCGCCACGTCCATGCCCGCTTCGCAGGATCCCAAGGCTGCCATCCCGGATCGCCGGAATCACGCCACGTCTTCGAATTGAATGCGCCGCAGATCACGTCCGGAGGACTGTGAGCCGCAATTGCATCGGGAAGTCCTGAAACGCCATCCCTCATCATGCGCGACGCCAGCAACAAAGCATGTTCAGCTCCGCGCGACGCGCCGTAAAGTCCAATTTTATCTCCCGAAAGATCGAAAGCGCGAAGAGCGGCCAGCGCCTCGGCCGTTCGATCGAGCGGCACGTCCACAATGTCTCCCGCGTTCCAACCATTCCCTCCATTCGAATAGCCGAATGGCATTGCGAGAAAACCGTGCGCCGCTAGGATTGCGGCATTCCGGTAACTCCATCCCGACCATTTTCCTTCCGAGCCGTGCAAAAGCAGGATTGCGGGAAACGGGCCATCGCCGGGCGGACTGTACCCCCAACCCCAGTTCGGCAGCGCGCGACGAACGATCTTGAGCGACATTGAAGAATCCCTCGGGGAATGGGCCCAGAGTCAACTCGGAGCTGCGAGCCGATTGCAGGATGGCGGAGCGCGCGCGACAATACCTGAACTTTGGGCGCGGCAGGTTCCAATTTCACACACTTTTCCGCCACAATCCTGGCGTGATCTGGAAGATGGTACCATGGGAGTGGAGAGCGACGCCGTGAAATTGAGCAGAACCACGACACTGACAGGCTGCGCGATCAGCGCAGGCCTGATTCTGGGATGCCTTGCACTGATCTCCCCTAAGGCCCAGGGCGCACAAGAGGCGTGCGGGCTCGGAAAGCTGCAAGGCCATTATGTTTTCGCTGGTCAGGGCAGCAACGTGCACTATGGCGCGTTCGACTTCGACGGCTCGGGAAAATTTCTGGGCAAGCAGACATCGCTGCGCGACACGATGTCCCTCCAGCGCGAAGCTTTGAAGGGCACGTACACCCTGGATGCGGACTGTACCGGAACCATGACGCTGGAAGGTCAACAGGGCGGCATGGCGCACTGGGACGTCTTTGTGACCAGTGACGGCAAGAAGGGCCGCATGATCCGGACCGATGCCGGCACCACCGGAGTTCGCACCTTCGAGCAATGAGGACTGCGATCGGAGCCGCTGACAGCGGCTCCGTCCATGCGCGACCTATCCTCGAGCGAATTTCAGTACGCGTCCCTCCATCACGAGCAGCGCGCTACCGATGACCAGCGCACCGATGATTTCGCGCGGCGAGATCGTCTCGCCCAGCACCATGTATCCGAGCAGGATCGCGGTGACCGGAATCAGCAGCGTCACCAGCATGACGTTGGTCGCCCCGGAGCGCCGCAGGATCTGGAAGAAGACGAGATAGGCGAGCGCGGTCGACAGCGCAGCGAGACCAAGGACGGCGAGCCAGGTCACTGCGCCCGGCATTGGCAGCCGCCACGGCCGCTCGAAGATGCCGGCGACCACGCCCATCATGGCGCTGGAGGCCATGAGTTGGAACGTCGCCGTCGCGAGCGGCGGCGATTTGGCAAGATGACGACGCGCCAGAAGCGCCGCCAAACCGTAGCTGAAGGCCGCCCCCAGACAGAGCAGGATCCCGGTCCCCTCCGTCGTTGCGGCGCCAACGTCACCGCGCAGAATGATCACGCCGATCAGGCCGGCAATCACCCCGGCGACGCGGCGTGCCTGGAGCCGTTCCTCGCTCGCGGCGGCCATCACGAGAACGGTGAACAGAGGTGTCGTCGCGTTCAGCACCGCCGCGAGACCGCTCGCAATGAAAGTCTGTCCCATGACAATCAGCGAGAACGGCAGCACGTTGTTGAAAAACGCCACGGCGACGAACGGTTTCCAGCCGGAAAGGCCTCGCGGGAACTCGATTCGATAGGCTCTCAGCGCCGGCAGCAGGATCAGCGCCGCCAGCGCGACGCGCAGCAGCACCAGCGTCAATGGCGGCAATTCCCTCAACGCCACGCCGTTGAAGAAGAACGAGCCGCCCCACAGGATCGAGAGCACGCCCAGGAGCGACCAGTCGCTCGCGTCAATCCGGCCGTCTTGGGAACTCATCGGGGTCCTCGTCGCGCGGTCGACGCGACCCTGCTCCGAAGTGCGGGACTTAATCCACCCGATTTCCGTGCGGCGTTTGGCGGCCTATTTCGGCCGCGACACGATCTCGATCATCTGGCCCTCGTCGCCATCGGGCGCATGCGCCTTGGCACGATCGTAGACCGCAACGGCGGCGCGTCCCATCACGGGCGCGTCGGCGAGCAGGCTTTCGGCGAGTGCTACCGCATAAGCCGCATCCTTGTGCCGCAGCGCGGATGTGAACGTCGCGCCGGCAAAATCCCGCGCGGCCATCCTCTTGGAATGCCGGATCACCTGCGGGCTCGCGGCGACCCCGGTCTCGATCGCCTCCAGCACCAGCTTCATATCAAGGCCGGCCTGCTCGGCGATCGCCAGTCCTTCGGCAATCCCTGCGATCTGGATCGCACCCATCAGATTGTTGATCAGCTTGTAGACCGTACCGGCGCCGACACCGCCGAAATGCCGTATGGTCGTCGAGAGCGGCGCAAGAAACGGCCGCGCTGTCTCGAGATCGGCAGGATCAGCGCCGATCAGAAGCGTCAGCTTGCCGCTCGCGGCCGCATCCGGCAAACCGGTGACCGGACAGTCGATGTATGTCAGTCCCCGCCCACGCAATTCGTGTGCGAGATGGAGGGCATGGTCGTAGGAGACGGTCGAGCATTCGATGGCGAGCGCGCCGGCTTTCATGGACGCGGCCGCGCCGCCCTTGCCGAGCCACACGTCGCGGGACGCCGCATCGTCGGCGACCATGGTCACGACCGCATCGGCATCGATGGCCGCGTCCGCCGGCGACGTCGCAAAACGCGCGCCGCGCGCGATCAGATCCGCAGCCTTTGCCTTGTTGCGATTCCAGACCGTGACCTCGAAGCCGGCATCGAGATAGCGGCCGGCCATGCCATGGCCCATGCGCCCCAAACCGATAAAGGCGACGCGCTGGGTCATGCCTCAATCCACGTCCTCGACCGCACCGGGCGTAGTGCCGAACGCGCGCTGCGCCAGGGTCGCGGCCATGAACTCGTCGAGGTCGCCGTCGAGCACGCCCGACGTATTGGAGGTCTGCACGCCGGTGCGCAGGTCCTTCACCATCTGATAGGGCTGCAGCACGTAGGAGCGGATCTGGTGGCCCCAGCCGATATCGGTCTTGGCGGCCTGATCGGCGGCGGCCTTCTCCTCGCGCTTCTTCAGTTCGATCTCATAGAGTCGCGCGCGCAGCATGTCCCAGGCCT
>WNGQ01003444.1_pt1 | contig 15925 bp, 14 predicted proteins | sample 5407661 | NCBI WGS metagenome assembly WNGQ01 (sample SAMN13153382, study PRJNA577476) | soil metagenome | isolation source: 60 cm soil or saprolite under Garry oak tree replicate 2 | place: USA:California | collected 2016-06-15 | reverse complement strand
TCGATGCTCTCGCCGGCGTTGGCGTAGTAGACTTGCAGGTTCGGATTGAAATTGTAGCGCAGCTCCGAATAGGCGGCGACCGAAGGCTTGTGTGCCGACTGGGTGATGCCGCGGAACTCGTAATCGTTCATCAGCGCGCCGCCGAAGGCGATGTCCCACGGCGAAGTCGCTGCGGGAGCCGCCGGCGCCGCCTTGACCGGTATGGTGAGGTCTGCGGCGAGCGCCGCAGGGGTCGACAAACCGAAAGCGACGACTGCTGCCGAAGCGAATTTCTTCATGAGATGCCCCCGTTCCCAGGCGCGGTGAGGAGGCGTTCTACGCAAGCCCTTCCGCGCTGCCGCCAGTTTTGGCTGCCGGCGTAATGTGACACCTAACGATCGATCCGGCGTCGGCGTCCGACAAGTGGAAACGGGGAGCAACTGCCCGTTTTTTGGGCGAATTCGGGGGAATCCAGCAAAAAAATCAAACCTGTTGTATTTGCGCGACATGGGAGGCCGCATGGGGTTGCGTGACATCCAACCCTACCCCTGAGCCAAGGGGTGGGTTTTCGCGTCGCGTTGCTCCCGCTCGACTCGCGCTACCAGCGGCGCATCACGGGAGCGGCGCGCTTGAGGCTCGCGAGATCGGCGTAGCCAATCTGGCCCAGGCAGCGGCTCGCCTCATCGATGAGAAGCTCGATCAATTCCTTGGCGGCCGCCGGCCCGTGCGCGGCGACCGCGTACATCATGGCGCGGCCGACGAGCACGAAGTCGGCACCCGCCGCGAGCGCCTTGATGATGTGCTCGCCGGAGCGCACGCCGCTGTCGATGATCAGCGGAAAGTCCGGTCCTGTCGCGGCCCGGATTTCCGGGAGCACGTCGATCGTCGCCGGCGCCGAATCCAGCTGCCGGCCGCCGTGGTTGGAGACCACGACCCCGTCGCAGCCGAGCTCGCGCGCGCGCACGCTGTCCTCCGCGCTCATCACGCCCTTGACGAGGAGCCGGCCACGCCAGCGGGCGCGCAATTTCTTCAAGTCCTCCCAGTCGAACCGGCCGCGGATCTCCGAGGTCAGATAGGCGGCGATCGACTGCCGGTTCACCATCGGCGCGTATTGCTCGACGTTGACGAACCGCGGCACGCCGGCGGCGAGCGTCTCGAGCGACCAGGCCGGATGGGTGATGAGATCCAGCACGACCCGCGGCGTGATCTTGAACGGCACCATGAAATTGTTGCGGATGTCGCGCAGCCGCCGCGCCGCGAGCGGGACGTCGACGGTCAGCAGCAGCACCTCGTAGCCGGCGCGCTCGGCGCGCGCGACGATGTCGGCCACGTCCTCGTCGCGCTTGGAGACGTAGAGCTGGAACCAGGCGTGGCCGGGCGCGACCTCCGCGATGCGCTCGAGCTTGGTGTTGGCCGCGGTCGAGAGCGTGTAGGGGATGTCGGCGGCGACCGCGGCGCGGGCGATCGCCTCCTCGGCGCGCGGCCGGATCAGATTGCCGAGCCCGATCGGCGCTATGCCGAACGGCGCCGCCCAGCGTTTTCCGAACAGGTTCGTCGAAAGATCGCGGCTCTCGATGTTGACGAGAGAGCGCGGCTTGAGCATCAGCTCGTCGAACGCGCGCTCGTTGCGCCGCACGCCCGCTTCCGAGCCGGCGCCGCCGTCGAGATAGTCGAACACGAATTTCGGCAGCCGTCGCTTCGCCAGCGGGCGAAGGTCCGATACGCACGTTAGATTCATTCGATACGACCTGATTTGGCGTGATGCGAGGCGGTTTCGCGCCGGGCGGGGAGGGCGCATTATGCGAGGGAGGCGAACGAAACTCAACGGCGGACAGTCGCGAGGCGGCGTCACCCGCCGAGCTTCTGCGCGAGATCTTCGAGGCTCATCGCGGCGAAATCGACCGGCACGGTCGGGCCTGTCTCGCCGGTGGCCGGCCCGTATTCGTCCGGCCGTGCGACGTGCGCGGTTTGCAACCCGCATTGCCCGGCCGCGGCGAGATCGCGGCTGTGGGCGGCGACCATCATGCATTCGCGTGGCTCGAGATTGAAGGCCTCCGCCGAGGCGAGATAGACGCGGGGCTTGGGCTTGTAATCGCCGGCGACCTCGGCGCCGAGGATCGCGTCCCAGTGCAGATGGTTGCGGCGCGCGAGATCCGCCATGAGCGCGATGTTGCCGTTCGACACCGGCGCGAGCAGGAAATTCTTGCGCAGGCGCGCAAGCCCCGGCGAAACGTCCGGCCAGGCATCGAGCCGGTGCCAGGCGAGATTGAGCTTCTCGAGCACGCTCTCGTCGAGCCCGTCGATTGCGAACCGCGGCAGGATGCGCTCGAGATTCCTGCGGTGCAGCACGTCGAGCTTGGAGAACGCAATCTTGCCCGAGCGGACCTCCTCCATGCCGGGCTGGTACTCGCCGCGCCAGGCGTCGGCGAATTGCGGCCAATCGAGCGAATGGCCGAGCGGCTCGAGAATGGCTTTTGCCTCGCGTGCGATCGAGGTGCGCCAATCCATCAGCGTGCCGAACACGTCGAAGAACAGTGCTTTGACGGGTGACATGTGTCGAGCCTTTCACGATGCACGCTCAGGCGCCGGGATGTAGAACGCAATATCACAAATCATCAAGCTCGCGTGAGCGGCGGTTGCACGCGCCCCGGCGGCGCCCAATTGGAGGTCATGGACCATTCGCTGCTCACCGCCTCACCCGCCACCCACCTCAAGATCGTCGTGGTGGCGCTGCTTGGCGCCATCCTGGTGGTGACGGTCGGGATCACCGCGCACGTGACCGCCTCGACATCCGCCGGGCTCGCTCCGACCGTGCTCAAGGCCGGCCAGCCAGTCACCTATACCAAGCACAACGGCGCGCTGGTTCGCTGATAACGGCGACCGCTCGGGCGCGTCGCGATCCAGCTGCTCGCCAGTGCGCCGCTCGCGGCCTAGTCGATCACGGCCTTCTCGGTTCCGGGGGGTGGCGCCCCGGTGCGCGGCCGGCGCATCAGCAAGAGCAGCAGCACGGTGGGCAGGGTGATCATCAGCATGAACTTGAAATCGTTCGCGTAGGCGATGATCTGCGCCTGTCGGGTGATTTCGTCGTTGAGCGCGGAAAGCCCGCGCTGCCGGGTCACGTTCCAGAACAGATAGGCACCCCCGGTCTGCAGCATGCGATTGAACGGCGTGACGTGGGCGGCGAGCTCGGCATGCATGATCTGCGTGTTCTGCGCCAGCAGGAACGAGGTGATCGAGATGCCGATAGCGCTCCCGACGTTGCGCATCAGGCTGAACAGCGCGGTGCCTTCGGTCCGAAGCTCCACCGCCAGGGTCGCGAACGCGATCACCTGCAGCGGGATGAACACGAAACCCAGCCCGAAGCCCTGAATGACCGAGGTCACGGTGAACGACCAGATGCTGATGGCCGGCGTCCATCCGGTCATCTGCCACATCGACCCGGCGATCATCAAAAGCCCGATCAGCATCAGCAGCCGCGGGTCGACCCGGTTGCTCAGCCGTCCGGCGACCATCATGGCGATCATGGTGCCGACCCCGCGCGGCACCATCAGCAACCCGGCCTCCGCGACCCCGTAGCCGCCGAGCGTCTGCAGCCAGGGTGCCAGCAGCGCCGAGCTCGACAGCAGCACCATGCCGACCGAGAACATCACCAGGAGCCCGGCCACGAAATTGAGATCGCGGAAGATCCTGGGGGTGATGAACGGCTTTTCGGCGGTGAAGAGGTGCACAACGAACAAATAGATTCCGAGGCCGGCGAGCACCGCCTCGATGATGATCTCGGTCGAGCCGAACCAATCGTTGTGCTCGCCGCGATCGAGCATCAGCTGCAGCGCGCCGATCCCCAGGCTCAGCACGGCAAAACCGATCCAGTCGAATCTGAGCTCGGCGTCTTTTCGGGTCTCCTTGAGGAACAGCCACAGCCCGGCGATGGCCACGATGCCGAACGGCAGATTGATGAAGAACACCCAGCGCCAATTGTAGATATCGGTCAGATAGCCGCCGAGCGTCGGACCCAGAATCGGCCCGACCATCACCCCCATGCCCCAGATCGCCATGGCCGAGCCGCGCTGCTCGATCGGATAGAGGTCGAGCATGGTCGCCTGCGACAGCGGCACCAGCGCCGCGCCGAATGTGCCCTGCAGGAACCGGTATACCACCATCTGGGCCAGCGATTCGGCGGACCCGCACAACATCGACGCGATGGTGAAGCCGGCGAGACAAGCCAGGAACAGGTTCTTGCGGCCGAAGCGGGCCGCCAGCCATCCGACCGGCGCGGTGAAGATCGCGGCCGCCACGATGTAGGAGGTCAGCACCCAGGTGATCTGATCGAGCGTCGCGGACAGCGAGCCCATCATGTAGGGCAGCGCGACGTTGGCGATCGTATTGTCGAGCGCCTGCATCAAGGTCGCGATCATGGCGCAGACCGTGACGATGGCACGGTGGGGCACGGCGGAACGCTGGGGCGCGTAGGTCGCTGACGTCATGGACGTGACAGGAACTCATGCAGGTGCCGCGAACTCGGCGAACTCCCTCTCCCCGCTGGGGAGAGGGTTGGGGTGAGGGGGCTAGGGAGGAACGAGAGGGCGAAGCCCCTCACCCCACCCCTCTCCCGATGGGAGAGGGAGCAGGCTGAGCCGGCCGCGCGGTTACGGATCATCATGAATCAACGTCAGAACAGCTCGAACAGCGAGCGCCGATGTCCGGTGTCGATGTCGACGGTGACGCTCATGCCGGCGCGCAGCACCGGATCGTCCGGCTTGCGGTCGACCCGGATGCGCACCGAGATGCGCTGCACGACCTTGACCCAATTGCCGCTCGCGTTCTGCGCCGGCAGGATCGAGAACTCGGAGCCGCTCGCCGGGCTGATGCTCTCGACCGTGCCGACCCACACCCGGCTCGGATAGGTATCGACGAAGATGCCGACCGGATCGCCGGGTTTCACATAGGTGAGGTCGGTCTCCTTGATGTGGGCGTCGATCCAAACGTTGTCGGTCGAGACCAGGCCGACCGCGCCGGTGTTGGTGAGCGCCGCGGTCTGCGAGACCAGATAGGTCCCGGGCTGCAGCGCGTCGACCTGGGTGACGATGCCGTTGAAGGGCGCGCGCACTACGGTGTGGTCGAGCTGGCGCTGCGCCTCGTCGACGTGGGCCTGGGCCTGCTGATATTGCGGATGCTCGGCGACCGCGACGTCCGGATTTCCGCCGAGCCGCGCGAGCTGCACCTGTGCCTGCTGCTTGAGGGATTCGAGCTTCCGTTTGTCCGCCGCCAGCGTGAATTTCGCCTGGTCGTAATTGGCTTTGGAGACGCTGTCGCTTTTCACCAGGACGGTGTAGCGGTCGAAGTTCGCCTGATCGAGCTCGACCTGCGCCTGCTGGGCTTGGATGTCCTCCTGCATGCGCCTGTAATCCTGCTTCATCGCCTCGATGCCGAGCGCGGTCTGCTGCAGCTGCGCCCTCGCGTTGTCGAGCGCGATCTGGAACTGCCTGGGATCGATCCGGAACAGCACGTCGCCGGCCTTGACGGTCTGGCCTTCGCGCACGTCGACCTCGGTGACGATGCCGGAGACGTCGGTCGAGACCATGAGCTTGGCGGCGCGCACATAGGCGTCGTCGGCGGAGACGTAGCGGCCGCCGCGAAGCCAGAACGTCAGCGCCGCGATCAGTACGATGAGGATCCCGCCCACCATGAGCAGGAGCCGCAGCGTGCGCTTGCGGCCCAGCGACCGGGAAATCGCGCGCTCGATCTCGCGGGTCCGCTGCAGCATGGCTCAGCGGTTCCTCGAGACCGGCTTTTTGGGTGCGCGTTGAGCGTGCCGCTGGCTCCCAACATCTCCCCCTGAAAGGAGGAGAGCCTGCCCTCGGGCTTGACCCGAGCGTCGACCGGGCCGGATCAAGTCCGGGCCAGGCTCCGCGTCGGGAGCGGGTCGCGATCCCCACCCCATCCTTCCGCTTTCGAAGGGGAGGGGGTCGCTTGCAGCTCGCGGCGAGCCAAATGGGATCACCCTGCGTGGGGCGGACGGCAACCGACTCATACAGAGTTCCTCAGGTTCCAATTGCATGGCTGTCGCGGGCTGCGGCGGCGAGATTGGCTTTCATGCGCAAGAGGCCGTCGGCCATCACCTTGAGCGTTGCGGCGTCGAGCCCCGCCGTCATCAGCTCGAGCAGCTCGGCGCGGTATTGTTTGATTTCCCGCAGGATGGGCGTGGCCGCCGGCGTCAATTGCAGCCGCCACACGCGGCGATCCCTGGGATCGGACCGGCGCTCGACGAGGCCGCGTGCCTCCAGCCGGTCGACGAGGCGCCCGATGGTGATCGGCTCGACCTCGACGATCGCCGCGAGCTCGTTCTGCGAAAGTCCCGACTGGCGGTCGAGATGCGCCAGGATCACCCATTGGGCCCGCGTCATCCCGCGGGTGCGGGCGCGCTGGTCCGCCCGCGTGCGCATCTGCCGGGCGACGTCGTAGAGCAGGATGAGGAGTTCCGGATCGAAGCCGATTTGCATGGAAGAACCCTTAAGCGGCGATAAGATAAGCCGCGTTATTATTTAGGCAAGAAAAAATTTCAGCGCGAGCATTCGGTCCGGCCGTCGGGAGGTTCGTGGACCGGCCGTCATCCCGAGTTGCAAGGCGCGAGGGTCCCTCATCGATTTTTTAAGCGATGGGGCCCCGCGAGCGCCGAGCCTCGAACGCGGCCGAGACGCCGTCGCCCTTCGAGGCTGGCCCGCGATAAAGGTCAGAGCAGGTATGCCGACGGTACCAGCGGGCCAGCACCGCAGGGCGACGGAGCGAGCTGATAACCTTGAGGAACAATGCCGGGCCGGCGCGCTTGCGCGGGAAGCGGCGCTGGCCGATGGTGCGCCCCTTCAAGACTCGCGCCCGGCTCTGCGGACCCTCATATCGTACTTGGCATATCGTACCTGGCGGACAACAGCGTGGGCCTCCGATGCCGACACGGAACAGGCAGATGAATGCTTCTTTTTTCGGCGAGCTGCTGCAGGCGATCTCTGAGCGCGGCCGCGCCTTCATGGACCGCACGCGCGAGCGGCGCGGGCTGCCGGCGGAGCGCTCCGACAGCCTGGTCGAGTTGTGCGAGGAGCTCTTGTCCGGCCGCGGGGAGGCTACCGGGGTGGCGCTCGCGCGGGAGATCCTGCTGCGCTACGCCGAACTGACCACCGGGCCGCGGATCGCCTTCTTCGAGGCGCTGGCAACGAAATTCGGCGCCGACCGCGAGCGCATCGGGGCCGCGGTCGCCGCCTGGGAGGCGAACCCTTCCGAGGAGGCTGCGGCCGAGCTCCATGCCGCGGCCGAGCCGCGTCGCCAGGAACTGTTCCGCCGGCTCAACCTGGCGCCAGGCGGCACCACGGCGCTCGTCGCGATGCGCGAGCAGCTGATGGACGCGCTCGCCCGCCGCGACGACCTCGCCGCGGTCGATGGGGATTTCGTGCATTTGTTCTCGTCCTGGTTCAACCGCGGCTTCCTGGTGCTGCGCCGCATCGACTGGTCGACCCCGGCGATCGTGCTCGAGAAGCTGATCCGCTACGAGGCCGTTCACGAGATTCGCGACTGGGCGGACTTGCGCCGCCGCATCGATCCGCCGGATCGGCGCTGCTTCGCCTTTTTCCATCCGGCCCTCGTCGACGAGCCGCTGATCTTCGTCGAGGTCGCGCTCTCGGAGCGGATCCCCGACGCGATCGCGCCGATCCTCGCCGATGGCCGGGAGGTCCTCACCCCCGACCGGGCGACCACGGCGACGTTCTATTCCATATCCAACTGCCAGCGTGGGCTGACCGGCGTGACGTTCGGGAGCTTCTTGATCAAGCAGGTGGTCGAGGAAATCTCGCGCGAGCTGCCGCGGCTCTCGACCTTCGTGACGCTCTCGCCGGTGCCCGGCTTCGCCGCCTGGCTCGCCCGCGAGCGCGCGACTGAGCATTCGGCGGCGCTCAATCCCGAGGACCGCGCCAAGCTCGTGTTGCTCGACCGGCCGGACTGGTGGCAGGAGCCGGAAGCCGCGGAGGAGCTGCGCGAAGCGGTGCTGCGCGCGGCGGCCGCGTATTTCCTCGGCGCGCGCACGCCGCGCGGCATGCCACTCGATCCGGTCGCCCGGTTCCACCTCGGCAACGGCGCGCGGCTTGAGCAGATCGATTGGCTCGCCGACAGCTCGCCCAAGGGCCTGCGGCAGTCGCACGGCCTGATGGTCAATTACCTCTACGATCTCGAAGAGATCGAGCACTACCACGAGGCCTATGCGGAGAGCCGCACCGTCGTGGCGTCGAGCGCGATCCGCAAGCTCGCCCGCAACTCGACCCTGCACCTCCTCCCCGCCGCAAGCTGACCGCAAACTCGAAATCGCCGCAGTTTGCCTGTCTTCTCGCTTGCCCCGCGTCGCCGCATGAGCCATTCATGCACCCGCCAATGAGTGGAAGTCTGTTCGATCTCATCCGGTCGCACGCGCCCGCGGCGGACAAAGCCCTGCTGGAGCTCGCCGACGGCCGGCAGCTGAGCTACGGCGACGCGCTCGCGTGGTCGGGTCGCGTGGCCAACACGCTGGTCCTGCGCGGGGTCGAGCCGGGCGACCGGGTGGCCGTCCAGGTCGAGAAATCCCCGGAAGCGCTGATCCTCTATCTCGCGACCCTGCGGGCCGGCGCCGTCTACCTGCCGCTCAATACCGCCTACACGCTCCCCGAGCTTGAATATTTCGTTTCCGACGCGGAGCCCAAGGCCGTGGTCTGCGACCCGGCGAGACGCGCCGGCGTCGAGGCGATCGCGAAAAGATGCGGCGTTGCCGCGGTCGAGACGCTGGATGCCTCGGGACGCGGCTCGCTCGGCGCGGCGGCGGCCGGCGCGCCTGCGGATTTCGCCGATGTGCCGCGCAAGCAGAGCGACCTTGCCGCGATCCTCTATACGTCGGGCACCACCGGCCGCTCCAAGGGCGCGATGATGACTCATCGCAACCTCGCCTCCAACGCGAGGACGCTGGCAAAAGTCTGGCATTTTTCCCAGCGCGACGTGCTGCTGCACGCGCTGCCGATCTATCACACCCACGGACTGTTCGTGGCCACCAACGTCGTCATGATCGCCGGCGGCTCGATGCTGTTCCTGCCGCGGTTCGACGCCGGCGAGGTGCTGCGCCTGTTGCCCAAGGCCACCGCCATGATGGGCGTGCCGACGTTTTACGTGCGGCTGCTGCAGCATCCGGAACTAAGCCGCGCGCGCTGCGCCCACATGCGGCTGTTCATCTCCGGCTCCGCGCCGCTGCTCGCTGAGACCCAGCGCGAATTCCTGATGCGCACCGGCCACGCCATTCTCGAGCGCTACGGCATGACCGAGACCGGGATGAACACGTCGAATCCCTATGACGGCGAGCGCATCGCCGGCACGGTCGGCTTTCCGCTGCCCGGGGTCGAGCTGCGCATCACCGATCCAGCGACCGGCAAGGTGCTGCCGGCGGGCGAGGTCGGCGTGATCGAGATCCGCGGCCCCAACGTGTTCGCCGGCTATTGGCGCATGCCGGAGAAGACCGCGGCCGAGTTCCACGACGGCTTCTTCATCAGCGGCGATCTCGGCAAGATCGATGAGCGCGGCTATGTGCACATCGTCGGCCGCGGCAAGGACCTGATCATTACCGGTGGCTTCAACGTCTATCCCATGGAAATCGAGACCGAGATCGACGCGCTGCCGGGCGTGGTGGAATCTGCGGTGATCGGCGTGCCGCATCCGGATTTCGGCGAGGGCGTCACCGCCGTGGTGGTGAAGGACGAGGCCGCGAATCTCTCGGAGCAAACGATCCTCGCCGCGCTCGAAGGGCGCTTGGCCAAATTCAAACTTCCCAAGCGCGTGATCTTCGTCGAGGACTTTCCCCGCAACACCATGGGAAAATTGCAGAAGAATATTTTGCGCGACCGCTATGGGGGGATTTACGCCGAACGTGCGAGAGCCGGGCAAGGTGAGGTGTCGTAGGGTGCGTCGAGCGGAGCGAAACCCACCGCGGAAATTTGGCGAAGGGCAGATTCCACGTAACGCACCGTGGAGTGTGCGCCCGGTTTTAGCTCCTCGCGATGTCAGGCTCGGCGCGCCATCATCACCAGAAACTCGAACATCACGTGGGCGGCGAGGAATGCCGACATGTCGGCCGGATCGTGCGGCGGGCTGATGGTATTGACGTTCATGCCGACGACGTTGAGCATGCCGCATGCGCGCAGTGCGGCCAGGCCCTCGCGCGTCGAAAGGCCGCCCCAGGCCGGCGTGCAAACGCCAGGCGCGACCGAGGGATCGAATACGTCCATGTCGAAGCACAAATAGACCGGCCCGGCGCCGATCGTTTCCGCCACTTCGGCAAACGTATCGGCGATGCCGCGGTCGAGCAGCCGGTCGGTCGTGATGATCCTGTAGCCGAGCTGGCGTCCGTATTCGTAGACGCCGGGAAGCAGTAGGCTCGAGCGTACGCCGATGTGAAACGAGCGGCGCGCGTCAACGATGCCCTCCTCGAACGCCCGGGAAAAAGCGGTGGCGGTGTTGTAGCCGGCGATCGGATAGGCGTCGGTGTGGGCATCAAGGTGCACCACCGCGAGGTCCGGATGGCGGCGATGCAAGGCTCGCATCTCCGGCAGCGAGATCGCCCCGTCGCCGCCCATCGTGACCGCAACCGCGCCATTGCCGAGCGCCGTATCGAGCGCGGCTTCGATGCCCTGATAGGACGCATCGATCTCCCCCGGCGTCACGTGCGCATCCCCGAGATCGACCACCTTCAGATCTGCGAGCGGGTTGATGCCGGTCTCCGCATCATACGCCCGGATCAACAGGGACATCTTGCGGATTGCGGCCGGGCCCTGGCGCGAGCCGATCCGATGCGGGTGCGCGCCGCAGTCGAACGGCAGGCCGAGGATGACGGCTTTGGCGTCGCCCGGCTCGGTGCAATGCGGAACCCCCATGAAGGTGACCGGAGGCGCAAACGGCGAGCCGACCATCTAGCCGTTCTCCCGGCGGGGCGCGGTGAGGAAATCGAAACCCGCAAGCGTGTGCATGTAGGCGACGGCGTGCAACTCCTCGAGATCGACGAACTCGTCGGGCGCGCCCATGTTGTGCGGTGTCAGGCCGCAGACGATCGAAGCAACGCCGCGCTGGCGGTAGAGCCGCGCGTCCGAGCCGCCGACCCGGTAGTTGGTAACCGGACGGCGGCCTCGCGCCTCCTCGCCGGCCCGCGTCAGGAGCTTGAAGATCTCGTGGTCCGGATCCGACCACAGCGGCTCGCAGCGCCGATCAATGCCATAGCTGATGCCCTCACGCGCTCGGAGCGCCTTGCCGAGCCGTTGCTCGATCTCGGCGACGGTGATGCCGGCGGGAAGCCGAATGTCGATCGATGCCTTGGCGGACGGCGGCATGATGTTGCGGAGCACGCCGCCGTGGAACAAACCGCAGTTGACGGTGACGCGGCGCAGCGTTTCGCTCTCGCCCTTCCCGGAAATCGCCTCGGAAACGGCCGCTGCCTCGCGGATCGCGCGCTCGACCTTGGCCGGAAGCCGTACCGGAAGCTCGCGGAGCTTGAACACCTCGCCAAGCGCGGCGATGAGCCGCTCGATTGCGTTGACGCCGAGGTGGACGTGTGCGCCGTGCGCGGCTTTTCCGGCGGCCTCGATGTGAAGCCACACCATCCCCTTCTCGCCGAACCGCAGCACGTCCGGCGAGCCGGCATCGCCGGTGATCATCGCATCGCCGGCGGCATGGGGATAGTTTTCGAGCAGAAACTGCGTGCCCTGCGTTCCCATCGTCTCCTCGTCGCCGGCGAGCGTGATGACTGCTTCTCCCGCCCAGGCATGGCGCAGCTCGGAGAGCAGCAGCATCGCCAGAATCGAGCAGGCAATGCCGCCCTTCATATCCGCGGCGCCTCGGCCATAGAGGCGGCCATCCCTGATCTCGCCGCCGAGCGGATCGACCGACCATTCCGGCCGGTTCCCGATCGGGTAGGTGTCGAGATGACCGTTATAAACGAGACGACGCCCCGGCCCGTTGCCGCGGGCGCGGGCGATCAGGTTGGTGATCGGCGGCACGGACGTCACGACTTCGACTTCGATGCCGTTCCCTGAAAGCAGCCCGGCGGCCAGCTTGGCGATGTCCGAGGTATCTCCGGGCGGGTTCTCGCTGGGAACGCGCACCAGGTCCCGGGTGATGTCGATCAGCCGGTCGCGATTGTCGCGAAGGAGCTCGATCAACGCCTTGCGTGCGTCGGATGCGGCCAAGCCCGGATCTCCACGGTTCGTCACGCGATCTGCATTCGCCGTTCGAGCACTCGGATGAGAAGCGACAACGGCCAGCAGATCAAGAAGTACATCAGCGCGACGAAGCTGAAGATCTCCAACGGCCGGAACGTCGAAGCGCTGAGCTCGGTCGCCCTGCGGGTGATCTCGGCGACCGCGAACACCGAGGCGAGCGAGGAGAGCTTGATCAGATCCACCAGATTGTTGACCAGCGGCGGCAGCACGTTGCGGAACGCCTGCGGCAGGATGATCCGCACGAAGGTGTCGCGCCGGGAGAGGCCGAGCACCTTGGCGGCTTCCGCGTGTCCCTTCGGCACGGTTTGAATGCCGGCGCGGTAGATCTCGCCGAGGAAAGCGGTCGAGTGCAGCGTCAGCCCCAGCACGGCGGCCGAGACTGCGTCGATCCGGATGCCGAGCAGGATCGGCAGCACGTAATAGACCCAGAACAGCTGCACCAGAACCGGCGTGTCCCGGAACAGCTCCACATAGGTCGCGGATGCGAACGACACCAGCCGGGATTTCGAAAGCCGTCCGAGCGCCACGAACATCCCGAGCACCATCGAGAACGCCAGCGCGAGGGCCGAGATGAGCAGCGTCAGGTAGAGTCCCTCCAGGAGAAACGGCAGATTGTTGTAAACGGCGTCGAACCGGAAGGTGTAGGTCACGGCGCGACCTCCCTGCAGTGTTTGCCGAGGCGTGGCGCGGCAGCCGGTGTCGGCTGCCGCGCCGGTGAAGTCGGTCGTCCCGGGGAGTACGAGGCAGCGCCCGTCAATTCAGGTTCACGACCGGCTCGAGGCCGTTCTTCCTGGCCGCATCCAGCAGGCGGCCGTCGCGCTTGATCGTCTTGACGAACAGATTGACGTAGTTGAGCCAGACTTGATCGCCGGGCGCGACCACGTAGGCGTACGGGGTCACGGCGAGCGGTTCGGACGGGTTGATGATCTTCGCCCAATCCTGGGTCGCCTCGAGTTTCTTTGCGACCGGATAATCGGTCATCAGCACGTCCGCGCGGGCGGCCGCGACCTCGCCTTCACGGGTTGCCGGCGGCTGCACGGAGAGCACCTTGGCCTTTTTCAGGTAGGTTTTCATGAAGTTGTCGACGTAGCTGCCGAGCTGCGTGGCGACGACGATGCCGTCCTGGTCGAGGTCACCCCAGGCTTTGATCTTGGGATGGTCCTTCTTGGTGACGCCGTAGATGCTGGTGATGATGTAAGGGTCGCTGAACTCGACGGCGCGGGCGCGGGCCAATGTGGCGCCGACGCCGAACATGCCGATATCGCATTTGTCGGCCTGCAGATCGGCGATGAAGGCCTGGAACGAGCTTTCCACGAACTCGAGCTGCGCCTTGAGCTCGCCCGCGAATTCCCTGGCGATGTCGATGTCGATGCCCTCGAGCTGACCCGTCTTGGGGTTCTTGTAGGAGATGGCGTAGTACTCCGGCCAGATGCACACGCGCAGTTTTTGCGACTTCACGATGCGATCGAGGTGGGATTCCTTCTGCTGCGCGGCCGCCGGGGGCGCGCCGAGCATCACGGCCGTTGCAAGCACGGCGGCCGCTACCTGCAGCCGACCGAGGCCGGCAAGACTTGACCACTGCATGTTCCCCTCCTTCACCCGATGGGATTGAGAATGCGCGACAGGAATCGTTTCGTGCGCTCGTGTCTCGGACTCTTGAATATTTCGCCCGGCGGTCCTTCCTCGATGATTTGCGCGTCGCTCATGAGCACCACGCGGTCGCAGACCTCGCGAGCGAACGTCATCTCATGGGTCACGACCACCATGGTGGTGCCTTCCTCGGCGAGTTGCCGCATCACGCCCAGCACCTCGTGAACCAGCTCGGGGTCGAGTGCCGACGTGACTTCGTCGAACAACATGACGTGCGGGCTCATGGCGAGCGCGCGGGCGATGGCGACGCGCTGGCGCTGACCGCCGGACAGCCGTGCCGGATACTCGTCGCGCTTGTCGAGCAGGCCGACCTTCCGGAGCAGCGCCTCGGCGACCGCGATGGCCTCGGCGCGGCTCATGCCTCTCACCCGCATCGGAGCCTCGATGACGTTGCCGAGCACGTCGAGGTGCGGCCAAAGATTGAAGTCCTGGAACACCATTCCGATCTCGGGCCGGTTGCGGCGGATTCGTCGCTCGACCGCAGGATCGGCAGGCGCGCAGGCGATCACCTTGCCTTCCATGAGGATGCGGCCGGACGTCGGCGCCTCGAGCAGGGCAAAGCAGCGCAGCAACGTGCTCTTGCCGGAACCGCTCGGCCCGATGACGCAGACCACCTCGCCCTTGGCCACCGTGAGCGACACGTCGCGGAGTGCCTCGAGGCTGCCGAAGCGTTTGCCGAGGCCCTCCGCCCAGATGATCGGCTGATCGAATCCATGCGGGGCCGCCTCGGCACGGACATTAGCGGTGCTCATGGTCACGCGACATCCAGCCAGCTCTGTCCAAGATCGATCCGGGCTCCGACGCGCGGGTGCGCAATGGAATGGGATCGTGCGGAGAATGGCTTATGATGTCAAATAGACCAACCGGCCAAACAATTGTCGCTTGCGCTTGTGCCATCGAGGGCTGTCGCCGCGACGCTCTCGTATCGGCATCGCGGGACGGGTCGAGCGCGGCGAAATCCATCGCGGACGATCTGGGAGTTGGCGGGTTTCGCGGTGCTCGACCCGCCTACGATTTCCCGTACACCGGCACGATGGCGCCGCGGGTCACCTGGTTGTCCGGCGAGGCGAGGAACAGGATCGTGGCCGCGACCTCCTCGACCTTGGGCCATTTCGCATGATCGGCTTTGGGCATCGCGGCGCGGTTCGCCGCCGTGTCCATGATCGAAGGCGCGACCGCGTTGACCAGAATGCCCTTGCGGACGACTTCCTCGGCGAGTGCGACGGTGAGCGCCGCGACCGCGGCCTTGCTGGCCGTATAGGCGGTCATGCCGGCGCCGGTGCGCCATTCGATGGCGCGGCTCGCCGCGACGTTGACGATCCGCCCGCCGTTGTTTCCCATTGCCCGCACCGCCGCGCGGCAGCACAGATACGCGCTGACGAAATTCATCTCGACCTGCCGCAACAGATCCGCCTTACCGGTCGCTTCGATCGGCGCCGCCGCGAAGCCGCCCGCGATGTGGAGCGAGGCCCATAGCCGCGGCGCGCCGGCATAGAGCGTTTCGACCGCGGCCTCGTCCGCAAGGTCCACGGGCGCGGAAAGTTTTACGGCCGCATGATCGCGGTACTTGAAGCGCTGCGCCGCGTCGCGGGTACGGCACGGAACGTGGCAGATCGCGCCCGCCTCGAGCAGTGCGCCCACGACTGCGGTGCCGAGCGCGCCGGCGCCCCCCGTCACCACCACATGCCGATCCCGGTAATCCATGCGACGTGCTCCCGAATGAAAGGATCCGGGCGCCATCATCGCATCGTTTCTATCGATGCGACATGGCGCGTCGGCCGCCCGCCGCCGTGCACAAGCAGTGGATGAAAAGCCGTCAGGTAACGCAATCTGAACATGTATTCCTGCAAAATGGAGTACAGGAAGCCCTTGTCTTTCAGAGGCTTGCAAATTTCGCCCGGGCCGAAAATTCCGGGATATCGGCGCCGCACCAATGCGCTTGAGCGCAAGCGGCAAAGCGCGCCATGCTGCGATTCGCTCGGGTGCCCGCGTGAAAGAATCGGGCGCCGCGGCAGGAGACCAGATGGCCGATT
>WNGQ01003658.1_pt1 | contig 15929 bp, 14 predicted proteins | sample 5407661 | NCBI WGS metagenome assembly WNGQ01 (sample SAMN13153382, study PRJNA577476) | soil metagenome | isolation source: 60 cm soil or saprolite under Garry oak tree replicate 2 | place: USA:California | collected 2016-06-15 | reverse complement strand
CATGCTCAACAATACAGGACAGATGCTCAGTATTGCGATTGTTTTTCCACTCGCTCTGAGTCAGATACCCTTTGCTGCCATTCAACAGGTGTTCATCACAGGCGGCGGATTGGGGAAATTTGCATCCGCGATCCCACCTTTTCTCTCGGGCCTGCACCTGGCATTCCTGGTATCATTCATATTGAGCGTCATCGCGGCGGTTGTCGCGGCGCTGCGTCCCTCTCATGGACAAGAGGGAGCAAGTAAAATAGGCCGTGATGTACCGGCGTCTACGAGTGAATAGATGAAACAATAGCACATCTTCTCGCGTGTGATTGCCAGGGATGATTTTTCCACAAGGAGATGCGCTATGGACTATAAACGAGCCTGTTTGATTATTAACCCCAGGGCGGGGCAGAACTTCGCGAAACTGAATGACTTGCTGGCGGTGTTCTGGGCTGCTGGCTGGAAAACCGACATTGCTGTCAAGGTATACGTATGGCGGAGATGGCACGCTCAGCCAGGTTATGAATGGAGTGATGAACGCCAGGGGACAACGGTGTGTTGTTGGTCTCATTCCAGGCGGTACAGCCAATCAATGGGCGAGTGAATTAGGTATCCCTATTGACCCTGTGAAGGCTGCAATTACGCTTGTTACCAGTCAGATGCGCAAGATTGATATCGGCCATATTGATGTACGGGAACTGATAATCCCAGATGCACACACAATTGATGGGCAGGATCAGAAGCAACAAGATGTCCGACCCTCACACCATAGAAATGTGAAAGCGCGATCAAAAGCGAAACATCACTTCCTGTTGACGGCCGGGTTGGGCATTGATGCCGCTGTGATTGGCAACGTTTCAAAGTCGCTTAAGTATCGCGTGGGTCGGCTGGCCTTTGGTGTGGCAGTCATGCAAAAGATGGGGGAGCAGCATCCTTTTCCCGTTCAGATCAAAGCCAGGGGCGCTGGAGACGATAACGACGTGCTCTGGGAAGGCAGGGCCATCCAGGTACTCTTAGGCAATACGCGGCGCTACGCGGATGTCGTGGAACTGACGCCACACGCGCACATCGATGATGGTATTCTTGATATGTGTGTAATTACATCGGGCACCCCGCTTTCAACTGTGCAGCAAATAAGCTCGCTCTTGCTGTGGCGCAAGCCCAATGATACCACGACCGAGTACTTTCATGGCACACATTTTGTGGTCAGCATCCCGGCCACTATCGATATACAACTGGATGGCAGCGCCGTCAAGCTCAAAGACTACCTGGGCAAGTCGGATTGGAAGACACTGCAACAAACGCCCGATCCGGCACAGGTGATGGTGGATTATAATTTCCGCGCTATGCCCTACGCCTTGCGAGTCGCGATTCCACGCGGATATAGCGGAGACTTGTTTGAGGAAGACAGCGCTCATGGCGAAGCTCATAGGGCGCAAAAACAATCTACTGATGTAGAGATGGAAGAAGCTGGATCGCATGAACGGATCAATACAGGGCTATTCGAGAGTAAAGCCGAACCTGGCGAGGATAAACAGGCAAAGCTCCCTGATGACACATCTTCTGAAGAGTCGCAGCGCGAAGTACCACAACTGGTTACCAGGCTCTTAGATCATGGACGGAAGGTTAAAGTAGTCGGAGTGAGCGCGAAGCTGGAGAAGAAAGACATGTACATTGTGGCGGGCGGCGCAGTTAATCAGAGTACAAGTGAGATCAAACCGGTTGCGGTGCAAATTAAAGATGATACGATTATGCTGCGCTATAATGGTGAAACCGCTCCACCCGATATCGTCGAGCAATTGCGCGAGGGCATGGAAATTATGGTAGAGGGGAAAAAGAACAAACGTGGGGTGATTGCAGCGCGGCGTGTGGTAGTATAGCAGATACGCTCAAATCTCTCTATAATATGGGTATCCGTTTGGATGCCCTTTCTTTTTTGGCAAACCAGGGGCGTTTCTGAACGCAAGGAAATGTGAACCATGACAGGATACCTCTTATTAGAAGGCGGGGCGGAATTTGGCGGGAAAATGGCCGAGCCGGACCGCCGGGCAATTGAGCTCGCGGGCGGCCCCGATGTTATTATCAGTATCATTCCCACAGCAGCCGCGCCGGATAATAATCATCAACGGGCCGGGAGCAACGGTGTGAACTGGTTCAAGAGCCTGGGGGCCACGCGTGTTGAATGGCTGCCGCTCATCGACCGGTCTTCGGCCAATGATGTGCGTATCGCCAACAAGCTTGCTCGTTCGCGCCTGATCTATATGCTGGGAGGCTTTACCGGCTACCTCGGTGAGATGCTCAAAGGGAGTGTAAGCTGGCAGATGATGCTGCGAGCATATGAAGGAGGAGCGGTAATTGCCGGGAGCAGCGCGGGCGCGATGGTGATGTGCCAGTATTATTACGATCCGGACAAAGGCCAGGTGGTCGAGGGCCTGAATCTGGTGCCCAATAGCTGCGTGCTGCCTCATCATAATACCTTTGGCAAAAACTGGGCGCAGCGCATGACGAGACTGTTGCCCGGTGCAGTGCTGCTGGGCATCGATGAACGCACCGGAATGATTGATGATGGAGATGAAGGAGAGGCAGGCCGCAAGAAGAGTTGGCGCGTGTACGGAGAGGGCGCGGTGACGCTCTATCGCAAAGGCAAGCCAACGGTATATCAGGCGGGTGAGACTTTTCGCGACGACTTCAGGTAACTACGGGAGGTATATATGGACATTTTGCTGCTCAATGAAACTGAGGTTCAGAGGCTTTTGGACCCTGACGCGCTCCTGGAGGCGCTGGCCGAGGGCTTCAGAGCGCTGAGTGAAGGCCTGGTTGATGCCCCGAAACGCAACGAGGTCTCCGTCCCCAACACGGGGTTTCTGCTCGCCATGCCGGCCTATCAGCAGGGCCGTGAGGTCACCGTCAAGCTGGTCTCCGTCTTTCACGGCAACGAGCGGCTGGGTCTCCCTGTGCACCAGGCCCTCATCTGCCTGTTCGATCCTGAGACGGGTACTCCCCTCTCGGTTATGGATGGGACCTACATCACTGCGCTGCGCACGGCTGGCGCGGCCGCATTGTCGACCCGGCTGCTGGCACGCACGGACACCCGTGTGCTGGCGATTGTCGGCGCAGGGGTGCAGGGCCGTGCGCATCTGACGATGCTTCCCCGCGTGCGCCAGTTCTCCGAGATGCGCATTGCCTCGCGCCACATCGCCGATGCAGAGCAGCTCGCGGCAACCGATGCCAGGGCACGCGCGGTTGAGACCGCTGAGGAGGCAGTGCGCGGAGCTGACGTCGTGTGCCTATGCACCAGTGCAGGTGAGCCGGTGATCAGCAACGACTGGCTCGCGCCCGGAATGCATATCACGTCTGTTGGCTACGCGCCTCCGGGTGGAGAACTGGACCCCAGGGTGATCGAGCATGGTCGTCTCTTCGTGGAGAGCTGGCTGGCCTTCGAGCCACCACCGGCTGGCTGCGGGGAACTGGCAGGTTTTGATCGCGGTGTGGGCACGGAACTTGGAGAGGTCTTGCTGGGCCGAAGCCCAGGGCGGCAGTCCGAAGACGAGCTCACGGTCTACAAGGCCATGGGGCATGCCTGCGAAGATATGGCTGCAGCGAGCCTTGTCTATCATCGTGCCAGGCAGGAGGGTGTTGGCCGCACCGTGGCGCTCTAATGGATTTGTCAAAGCAAATCCGTTAGCTTGTTTGAACGATGAAACGGCGGAACCGCTATCCAAATTGCCCTTGTTTTTATGAGATTTCTCTGGTATACTTCTTCATTAAGAGTTAGTGTACAAACAACACCACCTTTCTTTTTTTGTCTTCGGACAAAGTGTTTTTTTAACACTTATGTTAGTGTATATTATACACTTACTAAGGAGTGTAGAGGATGGCAAGCAACCAGCCATTTGATGTAGCCATTATTGGAGGCGGTATCGCGGGTCTTTCGACGGCGCTGCGCCTGCCGGAATATATGCGCGTGGCGCTATTCACGAAGGGGCAACTGGGAGAGAGCAACACGCGCTATGCCCAGGGTGGGCTGACGGTAGCGCTGGGGGCAGACGATAGCTCTGAACTTCACGCGCAGGATACCGTTGCCGCGGGAGCCGGGCTGTGTGATGAAAACGCCGTGGGTATTCTGACAGAGGAGGCGCCGGAGGCTGTGCGGTGGCTCATTGCCAGGGGTGTACAGTTTGATCGGGCGCAGCCGGGACGAGATGAACACGCGACACCGGATGGCTTGCTGCTTGGGCGCGAAGCGGCGCATAGTCGCTGGCGCGTGCTGCACGCGGGAGGTGACGCGACAGGAGCGGAGATCGAGCGAGCGCTGATGACGGCGCTGCGCCAGCGTGCCTCGATAGCAGTGTTTGAAGAGACGTACGTGCAACGTTTACGGGTAGAGGATGGTGTCTGCGTCGGGTTGGAAGCTAGCAATCGCGATGGTCAGCCGTTCAGCATTGAGGCAAAGGCGACCATCCTGGCCAATGGTGGAGCGGGTGGATTGTGGCTGCATACCTCGAATCCCGCGGGCGCAACTGCCGATGGGCTGGCGCTGGCATGGCGGGCGGGAGCGGCCCTGACCGACCTCGAATTTATGCAGTTTCACCCGACGGTGCTGGTTGCCGGAGGTGGATCGCATCTCATTTCGGAGGCGGTACGCGGCGAAGGCGCGTACCTGTGCAATCACGCGGGTGAGCGGTTCATGCCCAGGTACGCAGAACAGGCGGAGCTGGCTCCGCGGGACGTGGTGGCGCGTTCCATCCTGAGCGAAATGCTGAAGGAAGGTACGGATTGCCAGTATCTTGACCTGCGCCATCTTCCTGCTGCGCGCATGCATGAACGCTTCCCCACCATCTCCGCAATCTGTCGCACGTATGGGCTTGACCTGGCAAAAGATCTGCTGCCTGTGGCCCCAGCTGCGCATTATTGCATGGGAGGCGTCATGACGGATAGCTATGGACGCACCTCACTTCCAGGTTTATATGCGGTTGGAGAAGTGGCGTGTACAGGCGTGCATGGAGCGAACAGACTGGCAAGCAATTCGCTGCTGGAAGGACTGGTCTTTGGTTTGCGTCTGGCGGATAGCCTCTCAGGTGTGATTGGCGAAGCTGTCCGGCCTGCGCGCCGCCCTCTGCATCTCCTTGTGCATGACGAGTTCCAGCGCTATGAGGGCTTGCTGCGGATGCAGCCTGACCCGGCGCGTATGAGCCAGGTGCGGCGCGAGATACGCCAGGTAATGTGGCAGTACGTCTCGCTCAGCCGGGATGAAGAGGGGCTGCTCGCAGCGCGTGCGCGCATGCAAGATCTCTGTGATCGCCTGCTTGCCGCATGTGATGGAGTAGAGCATGAAACGGAGATCGTACCTGCCTGGCAAGAAACGGTCAATATGCTCAAGGTGGCCGAACTGGTGATCGCTGCTGCACTGCAACGATGCGAAAGCCGGGGTAGTCATTGGCGGCGCGATTATGATTTCCTGGATGAAACGCTGACAGGCTGTCATTATGTGCTTCAGCATGGCACTCAAGAACGCGAACCAGGGCGGGGGCAAGCCCACGCCCGTACCCTATACGGCGTGGCGAGCCCTTGCGTATGACACGAACCAGAGCGGGGGCTTGCGCTGGCCCGTACGTCATCACGAACCAGGGCGGGGGCAAGCCCGGCCCGTACCCTAGACGGATGGGGAGCCATTTCGTGTGTCATTCGATAACGGGGGGAATCAGAGGAGGTAAGAGTTTATGCATAATGGGGTGGTAGAAATTATCAGGTACGCGCTGGAGGAAGATGGGGCTGAATTCGATGTGACGACCTTGAGTACTGTTGCGGCGGAACGGCGGGCGCAGGGTAGTATTATCACGCGCCAGGCGGGAGTGATCGCGGGCCTGGCAGTTGCTGCCGCGACGTTTCGCGAATTTGACCCACAGGTTGAGATTGAGCTGCTGGCAGCAGATGGCGCAGCGGTACAGGCCGACCAGATTATCGCGCACGTGCGAGGGCCGGCGCGTTCGCTGCTGAGCGCGGAACGGGTTGCGCTGAATTTCCTGGGGCGTCTCTCTGGTATCGCCACGCTCACCGCGCAGTGTGTGCGGGCGCTTGAGGGAACGCACGCGCGCATCCTCGATACGCGCAAAACCACGCCGGGGCTGCGCAGCCTGGAGAAGGAAGCGGTGCGCCTAGGCGGTGGGCAGAATCATCGTTTTGGCCTGCAAGACGGTGTGTTGATTAAAGACAATCATATCAAGGCCGCCGGAGGTATTGCACAGGCTGTTAGCGCCGCGCGCCGCACGGCTCACCACCTGCTCAAGATCGAGATCGAGTGTGAGACGCTCGTGGAGGTGCGCGAGGCGGTGACGGCAGGCGCGGATGTCGTGCTGCTGGATAACATGGATGTGGAGACGATGCGCAGCGCGGTAGAGATGATACGGCGCGCGGCTCCTCATGTCTTGATAGAAGCGTCGGGCAACATCGGCACCAATCCCGCCAGAATTGCGGCGGTCGCGGCGACGGGCGTGGATTTCATTTCATTGGGCGCGTTGACGCATTCCGCGCCCAATTTCGATGTCTCGTTAGAGTTCGCCTGATTTCCAACGCGGGCCGGTTTATCGCGCCCTCGTGATCTCAAAGGAGAAGATATATGGCTCTACAATCGGCATGTGCTTCGAGCAAAGAAGAACGCATTCTGCCACTATTAACACCAAACGGACGCGCGCGTCATGAGCATGCGAAGCGTATCGATAGTATTCCCCTGCACTACGCGGAGATGTCGGGCGAGGAACTGGACGAGCGCATCGCGGCGGCGAGGGCCACGCTGGGAGAGCGGCTGGTGATCCTGGGGCATCACTACCAGCGCGACGAAATCATCAAATACGCGGACTATCGCGGCGACTCGTTCAAGCTGGCGCAGCTGGCGGCGGCGCGGCCCCAGGCCGATTACATCGTCTTTTGCGGCGTGCATTTCATGGCGGAGAGCGCGGATATCCTCAGCGCGCCCCATCAAAAAGTGATCCTGCCCAACCCGGCGGCTGGCTGCTCGATGGCCGATATGGCGAACATTGCCGAGGTCGAAGAGTGCTGGGAGATGCTGATCGACACGCTGGGGGATGACGCGGGCATTATCCCCGTTACCTATATGAACTCGGCGGCCAATCTCAAGTCGTTCTGCGGGCGCAATGGCGGTATTGTCTGCACCTCGTCAAATGCACCAGCCGTCATCAACTGGGCCTTCGCGCGGGGGAAGCGCGTCCTGTTCTTCCCGGATGAGCACCTGGGACGCAATACCGCGCTGAAGTACGGTATTCCCGAAGCGCAGATGTTTGTGTGGAATCCCAAAGACCCGATGGCCTCCGATAGCGCCGACGAAGAGATCGAGCGTTCCCGGATTATTCTCTGGAAAGGCTACTGCACCACGCACATGCGCTTTAACGTGCAGCAGATCGAGAAGGCGCGTGCCGAGTATCCAGGCATTAAGATACTGGTCCATCCCGAATGCCGCCGCGAGGTGGTCGAGGCGGCTGACCTCTACGGCTCAACCGAGTATATCATCGCGCAGATTGAAAAGGCTCCGGCGGGCAGCCAGTGGGCGGTTGCCACTGAAATTAACCTGGTGCACCGCCTGGCGCAGGAACACCCGGAACAGTTCATCTTCTGCCTCGACCCGGTCATCTGCCCCTGCTCGACTATGTACCGTATTCACCCGGCGTACCTCGCGTGGGTGCTTGAGGGGCTGGTTGAGGGTGAAGTGATTAACCAGGTCAAGGTGGACGAGGAGACGGTGTATTGGGCAAAGGTGGCGTTGGAGCGGATGCTGGCGTTATAAGAAGACGCTCTCGCTAGCTTTTCATTGTGTCTTCTGAGAAAGAATAGTGGAGGGCACAGGTCTGTACCGATCAGAAGCCGCCTCTGGCAGCTCCAAGAGAGGCGGCTTCTGTATGCTCAACGAGGGCTAGCACGGCTCGCCGTGGTCCTGACTCTCCTACGGGTGGGTGATAAACACATCGACTTCCCTGGCCGACATGGTCTGGGCGAAAATCGATGGAGACGGGGTATAGTTAGTCGTCCCATCAGAGACGGTGCCCGAAGCATCAGCATCCCGGAAGGCGGCGTTGAAGTGGCCGTTTTCCGTGAAGCCTTTTGTGTGGAAGTGGAAGGTTGAATTTTCGTGCGCGATGGCGCTGGTGGACGTCCAGGCCATGCTCACAGAGACGTTGAACGTATTGCCGGAAACAAAGTCAGTGACTGAAATGGTCGTGTTCAAGCTCGCCGAGAGGAGCTTCTTATCGATCTGGAAATCAGGGTTGAGAGTAAAGCCGGAGGCTTCCAGCAAGGGCGTGTTCGTGCAGAGGTTAAACTTGCCGATGAAGACGTCGGCACTACTAAAGGTTTGCTTGCCGACGGGGTTTTGAGAACCGTCGACAAACACAAAGGTGTCGATACAGCCATCGGGACTCAGGTTGTCGAAGTCGGCTTGGGCGGACAGGCCATGGAACTTGAACTGGAAGGTGTTTCCAGATGCGGCATGAGCTCTTGGAACGCCGGTGGTGAAAGCGAATGCTACGAGGGACAATAGGAGAACGAACAGACAACAAGTGACGCGAGTCAGTTTCATGAGAAGGCTCCTTGCGTACGACGAGAGCCGTACGTCACTAGCTAGAAATCATCGATAGCTGCCACCTCTAGCTGAACGCCCAGCCTCCATGTTTTTAGTTCATGATTTCCTCAAGTGCAGCTTTTGCTGTTTTTCACAACCTGAAGCGAGTTTTTGGGGTGTAGTCTTGTAGGGTCAGATACTCTACATACAATCGCCAACGTGCGATGTCATGAAGAAATGGGTATCAGCGTTGATACCCATCAATGTTCCCTGCTTAGTAGAGGGTTCCTCTGTGGAGAGAGGTGATCTCGATTTCGTCATGTTGAAACCAGATCGGTTCCTTCAGCTGCGTTCCTTCCAGTTCTATCTGGTAGAAACAGAATGGCTCGTCAATGTCAGGATGGGGGATGGCATTGACGATGCGGATGGTTCCTTTCAGCCCTCTGAAAGGGCTATAACTGACGACGCGTACACGGCTGCCTGCGGGAAATACCTGATAGTTCATGAAATGGGAACTTCTCCTGGATCTAGCCCAATGGGGGTAGTGGACAACATCTCTTCCTTCACGTAAGAAGCATACCTTCCATTCTCGAAAAAAGCAACAAAGGAACAGTTTTCTTTGCGGGCAGATGCAGGTGTGCTAATTTAGGAAGATGTCAGACCGACCTGTTAGAATGTGTAGGAGACACCGAGGCTTTGGTACGCAACGTTCAGCCAGGCCGCACTCTGCTTGCTACGAAGAAAGGGGAAAGAAGGATGCTCTTTGCCACCATTGAACTGGTCATTATTATTCTGCTTATCATCGTCAATGGCGTGTTTGCCATGTCTGAGACCGCCTTTGTTTCCGCACGGAAAGTTCGACTTCAACAACGGGCTAATGAAGGGGATGCAAAAGCTGCCGCTGCGCTGGAATTGGCAAATGCCCCCAACAGACTCCTCTCAACCGTTCAGCTTGGGATTACCCTTATTGGCATTGTCGCAGGAGCTTTTGGAGGTGCAACGATTGCCGGGACACTCGCTGTGTACATACGCGCCGTGCCCTGGCTCGCTGCCTCAAGTGATGCCATTGCCTTTACCATCGTTGTTGTCGTGATTACCTATCTATCCCTGGTGGTTGGTGAATTGGTTCCCAAACGCATAGCGTTAAATAACCCGGAACGCATTGCGATGTCGATGGTGACACCGATGCGTGTCTTGTCTGCCATTGCCTCGCCGTTTATTCACTTACTGAGTATTTCAACTGAGGGAATACTGCGATTGATCGGTTTGCGACCATCAGGCGAGCCACCCATTACCGAAGAGGAGATTAACGTTCTCATTGAGGAAGGCACGCACATCGGCACATTTGAGGCGGCGGAACAAGCGATGATCGAACGGATATTCCGTTTGGCTGATCGGCGAGTCAGTGCCATGATGACCCATCGGCCGGATATTATCTGGCTTGACGCTGAGGCTTCACCGCAAGACATCAGCCAACGGATACGCGAGAGTACCTATTCGCGCTTTCCCGTTTGTCAGGGGAGCCTGGATAATGTCCTGGGCATGGTGCATGTCAAAGACCTGCTCCTGCACTGTCTGGCGGGTCAGTCTCTTGATCTCAAGGCAGCCATACAAGAACCTTTATATGTAATCGAAAGCACCAGCACCTTAAAGGTGTTAGAGTTGTTCAAGCAAACCGGACAACAAGCTGCCTTAGTTATTCAAGAGTATGGAGATATTGAAGGTTTGATCACCCTCAATGACATCCTGGAGGCGATTGTGGGCGATATCTCGTCACGTGAGAACGTAGAGCATCCAGAAGCGGTGCAGCGAGAGGATGGCTCGTGGGTATTTGACGGATTGTTGCCGATCGAAGAAATGAAGGACATCTTGCACATTCGGGAGTTACCTGACGAGGCAAGCAGTGACTACGCTACCTTAGCAGGCTTTGTGTTGATGCAGCTTGGACGTATTCCGAGAACCGGCGATCATTTTAAGTGGGGCAACTATCGCTTTGAAGTCTTGGACATGGATGGTCGCCGCATTGATAAAGTACTTGTGCAGCCAGTAAAGACTGATACGTCTCATCTAACACATGAGGCCTAAGAGAGATACCCTTTCTGGAGGAGACGGCCCACTGCCTTCATATTATAGCCGTCTTTAATGGCTGACGAGTTTGGGGAAAGGTTCAGTCAGCCGACAAGCCCTTGCCGGATGACATAAGCAACTGCGGCAGCACGTCCTGGTACATCGAGCTTGATAAAAATATTACTGAGATGACGATTGACGGTACGCGGACTAATGACCAGTGTTCCGGCAACTTGCTTGTCAGTGTGACCCTTTGCTACCAGATGCAGGACTTCGAGTTCTCGCTTGGTCAGCGAGAAATGGAAATTTTTCATGGTAGAGACTCCTCTTCAGTGGAGAGCTAGAGAAAGCAAGCATATCACCACGCATCTTCTTCGCCGTGCACAAATGCTCGCTTGAGGTTCAGTAACCCCAGTCGAATCCGCCCTTTGACCGTGCCAAGCGGGAGGTGATACCGCTCCGCGATCTCTGCGTGCGTCCATTGTTGAAAATACGCCAGTTCGATCACGAGGCGTTGTTCTTGGGGAATGGTCAGCAAGGCTGCCCGTAGCTCAGCGCTTTGCAGGGAACGCCACGCCTGCTCCCAGACATCGGGCAAGAGTGTGCGCTCATTCCGTTCAGCCTGCTCCCAGGATACCTCTTTCACAGTGGCACGGTGGCCTGTACTGCGTACATAGTCAATCGCGCGGTGACGCATGATCGAGATCAGCCAATTGCGGGCTGAGCCTAAGTGGGGAGCGTACAACGTCGCACGTCGCCAGACGGCGACAAACACTTCTTGCAAAAGATTCTCGGTCATCTGATGGTCGCCGACCATATGATAGGCTACAGCATAGAGCAGGCGACTGTACCGTTGGTAAAGCGGTTCCAGCGCCCAAACGCCTCCACAAGCGACAGCATGAAGTAGGGCTTCATCGCTGAACTCGTTGAGCGCGAGTGACCTCTCCTGTTCCTGGTACGCTCTCGAAGCTGCATTCGTTTGGAGAAAGAGACAAAATGCATCGCTGCTCTGCTCTCCTGCTGAAGCTGATCTCTTGTAAGTCATACACCCCCCGATGACTGTGTAGAGAACAACGAAGCTCGTCTCTAAATACTACCATCATGCAAGCCATTTGTCTAGAATTTCTGAAATGTGAATTTAGTATTTCTATGGTTAATTCTATATAAAATCAGGCAACAAAGTTGTATAATGTACGAGGGAAGAGAACGCGCTGGAAGGACTTTTATTCAATAGTGGGAGGTGTTCCTGGTAAGTGATTGGTGGTTATGGTGGTAAAGCGGTCTTGTTCATACATCTCAATAGTGGTATGAATACCTTTTCCTGGCAACGTGCCATAGACTAAAAAAGGAATAGTTTCCAATATGAACGTGTTGTCACAACTGAAAGCAGATAGGAAGAGATAGTTGGTTTGTCTCTGTCCTATCGTGTCTTAACAGTGAGAGGAAATTACTATGAGTGATACTGAGATTAAAGAGCAAGAACCCGCTCCTGATTTTACGCTTCCCGCGGTGGGAAGCGCGGATGTTGTGAAAAACGGGCAGGTGCATTTGCAAGAGCTTCAGGGGCGACCTGTCGTTTTATATTTCTACCCAAAAGACGACACCCCCGGCTGTACAGCCGAAGCGTGTTCATTCCGCGATGCCAATCATGAGATGCAAAAACGTGGGGTTGTGGTATTAGGTGTGAGTGCGGATAGTATTGAGTCTCATAAGAAATTTGCGGAAAAGTACGGTTTGTCCTATCCTTTGCTCGCTGATACTGATACAACCGTTTCGCAGTTGTATGGAGTTTGGAAAGAGAAAAATTATTACGGCAAAACGTACATGGGTGTCAGCCGGGAGACTTTCTTAATTGATAAAGATGGCATTGTGCGTAAGGCCTGGCATAAGGTGAAACCTGACGAACACGCTACTGAAGTTCTCGAAACAATAGAGGCTTTGCACTTGTAAGAGGTGGAATTTGCGCGGTTAGAAAATGACCAGGGATACAATTCCCTGGTCGTTCGTTGTAATATTATGGGTTGTTGTGTTGTTGCCTTTCTTCTGTAACAATATCCGGTTTTAATGCCACCGCATCGGTATCAGGGTTAAAGTTCGGAAACACTTGCTGTTTCGTCTTTTGTGTTTTGAAGTGTGTTATAATCGCCTGAGATGCGAAGACCTCTGACAAAGAAGTCTCGCATATATTTCAATACCTGAGGAGGAAGACTCTTAATGCTCTCACAATTCAGACATGGATCACATAGTTTCGTTCTACTGGCTTGCAGTATACTTCTTGCTATGCTTCTTGCTGCCTGTGGTGGCGGTGGAACAACATCATCGCCTACACCGACCCCTACGCCTACACTGGCACCGTCGCCAACGCCATCTGCCACTCCTACAACAAGCTCAAATACCTATACTGGCGGTACCGGCTATACTATTACCTATCCGGCGGGCTGGAAAGTCGACGGTTCGGGAAACAGGGTTACCTTTGCTGATGCAACGGGCGCTTATAGCTTGACGATTGGCGTAGCTCCCAATCCTAACGGACTTGCAAGCGCCGATTTCATTGCCAATACCGCGCTAACCGCAGCCAAAGCCAAGCTCACTAATTCCAAAGATGAAAACGTGTCTGCAACTACGACTGTTGGAGGAGATAGCTGGGTGCAAAAATCGGCCTCTGGTACGACAACTTCTGGTGGACAGAGCGTTGACCTGCAATTTGTTGTGATTGGTGACAATCATCCTGCGAGTTCGCCGTCGACCAACAGCTTTACGATTGTCTACATCACTGCTAAACAGTTGTTTGCGACAGCCAGCTCGACGTACTTCCAACCGATGCTGCAATCGTTCAAATTTACCTCGTAATGCTGTAGTGCGTGAGGATACTGCTATCGTTTGTAGCGGCACTCGGACTCAAAGAACCATTGATGAGGTGGGATGTGTAGGGAACAACCATGCTGGAAATACTAGAAGGTTGAGAGTGCTTATATCCTCAGTTGGCAATACTAGCGAAGCGCAAACCTTGCGGGAGCTATCTTTCGGGGTAGCTCCTTACCAATACCGCAGATGAGATACTGAAAATGCAAGACCAGCGCATTAGTACCATTGAAGAGCATCTCGGACTAGACAAGCCTCATAATATAGCGAGACGTCATACGAGATACATGTAATTATTGGACAAGGTTCATAGATAGAAGGCTTTTTTTGTATGATAGGATTGATGGGTTTAAAAGAATACGTTTCCTCATTTCGGCGAAATGTACACTCCTGGTTTGCTCAGCAACTCAATGATCAAAAGCCAAAGGGAACAATAGCTTCGCTGGACGGTGTCCGGGCTCTGGCCTTTTTGCTCGTCTTCGCATTTCATCTCAATCATGCGGGCGTGTTGGATTATGGTAATAATCCATTTATCGTTGCTTTTTTTTTGGTAGGAAACACAGGGGTAAGCCTCTTTTTTGTCCTCTCTGGTTTTTTGCTCTTTCTTGCCTATACTCAGGCACTTCTTTTCGAAAAAGACTGGCCGCAGCCCAAAAAATACTATATACGTCGCACTCTACGAATATTTCCCGGATATTTCTTTTCACTTTTTATACTTGTAATGTTTACGAAGCCGTATTTCATACAACCTCACAACTGGGGACAGTTAGTCCCTTTTCTCACATTCACTATGGGATTTTACAACTCTTCTGGCTTAATCAACGGCCCCTATTGGACGCTAGCAGTCGAGTTTCAATATTATCTGATCTTGCCACTGATCGCTTTCGGCATATTAGGACTGACCCGCCTGGTGCGCCCTGAGAAACGATTGTGGATGGTTGTTGGCTCTCTCTTTGCCATGATCATCTGGGGCCTGGTGACAGCTTGCTATGGCGCGTATTTTGCCAGTCATCCAGATCAGACGTTTCTGATACCACGTCCTCTCCTCAATGTGGTGCTCTTCGTCGTTTATGGCGATCGGAGCAAATTCTTGGAGGATTTTGCGATCGGGATGCTGATTGCAGTTGGCTATCTTTCCATCATGAATTCGCCCAGAAAAGATCACTATTTACTGAGGATGCGGCGACTTCTCACCGGGCTCCTGATCCCTTGTATCGCGCTTTTTGTCTACGCGGCCATGCCCGGCTATACCTGGCCATTTGTCCCTCGTGTGTTCCAGGCTTTTCCCTGGATGAACGAATTCGCCTTTGCCTCGTGTTATGGTTACCTGGTTACTGCTGTGCTCTTCAATCGTCCAGATGGCTGGCTTGTGCGCGTGTTTTCCTGGACCCCGTTGCGTTGGCTAGGGTTGATCTCCTACAGCCTGTATATCTGGCATCGCCCGCTCATCCAGATTTTAGCCGCGAATCTTGGCCCAGATTTGCGGCGCCTGAATCCTGTTCTGACTGTAAGTTTGTTCTGGGTGATAGGATTTACTGTTTCTGTCGTTTTCTGCTTTTTTCTCTTTGTGCTCATCGAGAAGCCGGGAATGCGTCTGAGCGAGAAATTATGCCAGCAGATAGTGCGACATGATGCGAAAAGGCAAGCGATGTCAGATCCTCTTAACTCACACTCTCAGAACCAGGCGGATACTGTTCTTCGTTGAATATCCTGGCGTATTTCAGCATAAAACCCTCTTGCGAAGATGAACCAAAGTTCGAAGGGGTGACCGGATGCTCTTGTGTTTGGCAAGTTCCGCCTTCCCATTGGACAGATGATAGCATTCCTCAAAGGACAAAAATTTATAGATACTGATAGTGTAGGGAAAGCTTGCAATTGACATAAAATTGCGTTAGACTTGCTGTTAAGATGAGTATGCTGTTTGAGTGTTGGATTTTCCACGCTGAGAAACTCTCTTAAAGCCAGATTGGAAGGAGAGAGGGTGAAAATGACGCGTCTTTTACCGTGGCACTCGTTGTGCTGCTCCTTGTCTTCTGGTCCAGTTTTCACGTGCGCAGCGACCCACCATCAATTCGACGAGGGTACATCGTCACCGCTATCGGATTGGGTCTTATGGCGCTCTACGCCTTTGGTGGCTTTCTCAACCTGGTCGCTCACGCGCATATGCCGGCGGGAACCCAGACCTTGCTCTTCGAGCGCGTGTTGCCTTTCCTCTGCTTGTGCATTGTGATCTATGGGATGGGAGGAATCCTGCGCCCCGTCGCCTCGGTGCTCCTTCCGAACAAGAAGCAGCAGCAAGCCGTCTGGGAGATGGTGAGCGGCCATGGCTCAATCTCTATCTCCTACTTCGCCCTCGGCGAAGACAAATCCACCTTCTTTTCCAGCTCAGGCAAGGCCATCATCAGTTATGTGCTGAAAGGGAACGTGGCGCTGGTGGCAGGTGATC